>Ga0209048_10005632_pt1 | contig 11815 bp, 9 predicted proteins | sample FrelakmetCRP12CR_FD_187146 | JGI IMG/M metagenome (GOLD analysis project Ga0209048, IMG submission 187146) | Freshwater lake sediment microbial communities from the University of Notre Dame, USA, for methane emissions studies - CRP12 CR (SPAdes)... | ecosystem: Environmental > Aquatic >... | reverse complement strand
GAGCGGCCCCGAGGCCGCGGCCCCGGCGACGGCGTGGACGAGCTCGTGGCGTAGCGTCGCCGGCCCGCCCGGCGCGTCGAGCATGTGGATCTCGGGGAGCCACGGCTTCGTGAAGTCGGTCCGCCCGGCTCCGACGAGCCGGCGCTTCTCCGCTTCCGAGCGATGGACGAAGACGGCGACGAGCGGAGGTCTCTCGATCCCGAGCAAGCCGGCGACGAGCGCGGCGTCGGTCTCGCAGTCGCGGAAGAGCCGCTCGGCGTCCGCGGCGGGCTTCTCCCTCGGGTAGTGGAGGTCGCAGAAGGCGCCCGTGCGCCGGCCGCCGAGCGCCCGGTCGATGCCGGAGCGGGTGGCGATGTCGCCCGTCCCGAGGGCGACGAGCCGGAGCGCCACGCCGAGCGCGACCGAGAGGGCGAAGGCGGCGGCCGGTCCGCGCATCGTCCGCAGCGGCGCGAACCGCGCCCTCGCGATGAGCGCGGACGCGGCGACGAGCGCGCCTGCCCAGGCGAGGGTGCCCAGGCGGAAGAGGACGAGCCGGTGGTCGACGGCGAGCGCCTCGTCGTAGAGGGGCCCCGGCCAGGTCCCGAAGAGGTGGTCGAGCACGTAGGCGGCCGGCCCGCGCCATGCCTCATGGAGCGAGAGGGCGAGCGAGAGGAGGGCCAGGGCTGCGTAGAGGAGCGTCGCCGCGACGCGGCGCCCGCGAGCGGCGATTCCGGCGAAGACGCCGAGCGCTGCGGCGAGGAGCGCAGAGGGGAGGGCGAGGACGGGCAGGAAGGGCAAGCCGGCCGTGGCGCTGCAGGGAGTGAGGAGCGCGGTGCGGAGAGCCGCCCCCGCGAAGAACGCGATCTGTCCGAGGACGAGCGCGAGCGCGGCGCGGCCGAAGGCGGCGAGCGCGCTCGGCCCGGAGCGCCCGAGCTCGCGGCGCGCGGCGGCGATCCCGAGCGGCGCCCCGGCGACCGCGGCGCCGAGCACGGCCGCCATCGAGAGCTCGAAGCCCGGGGCCTCGAGGAGCGGCAGGCCGGCGAGCGCGAAGCCGAGGGCGAGGAGCAGGGAGACGACACCTACCCACACCGCGAGTCGGACGGGGTCCCTATCGGCCACCGGACCCTCGCGCTACGATGCATCGGACATGGTCGAGCGGCGCGAGCACCCCAGGGCTCCCATCGAGCTGCAGGTGGACTACAAGAAGCTCAACAGCTTCTTTGCCGACTACACCAAGAACATCTCGAAGGGTGGAACATTCATCAAGACGAAGAAGCCGCTCCAGGCCGGTACCCGGTTCCTGTTCAGGCTCGTGGTACCCGGGCGGGCCGAGGCCTTCGAGCTCTCGGGCGAGGTCGTCCACGCGGATGGCGATGGCGCCGACGCCGGGATGGGGATCCGCTTCGTCTGGAGCGAGGACGCTCAGCGCCGCGAGTTCGAGTCCGCGGTGGAGGCCCTCATGACGGCGAGCCTCGGGCCGGCGCTGGTGAAGAAGCTGCTCCACGGCCCGGCGTAGCGCCGCCCCGGGTCAGGAGCCCGGTCGACGGGGCAAGCCCTCGATCCGGACCTTGTCTCCGGCCTTCACCCCGTGCTTGGCTGCCCACCCGCCCGGGACCTCCAGGACGTAGCGGCTCGGGCCGCCATTCCGGGGCTCGAGCGTGAGCGGCTCGGCCCGCGCCACGATCCCGGTCACACGTCCCTGGGAGTCGATGAAGATCATGTCGAGCGGGATGAGCGTGTCCTTCATCCAGAAGGAGTGCTCGCTCTCCCCGTCGAAGACGAAGATCATCCCGCGGCCGTCGGCGAGCTCGTGCCGGAACATGAGCCCGCGCTGCCGCTTGGCGTCGTCGTCGGCGACCTCGACCAGGACGACGTGGGTCTTGCCGGCGCTCTCGATGAGGACGTGCGGGCCGCCCGGCGCGGGCTCCCCCCGCGGACAGGCGCAGGCGAGGAGCGCCGCAGCGGCGGCGAGCGGTCGCAAGCGCTCTGCGCCGAGGGCGATGCTCACTGGACGGGCGGTGGCGCGCAGTAGTTCGAGGCGAGCGCGTCGGGGAGGTACGGCGCGCCTCCGTCGGGGAGGCTCGCCACGAAGCTCGGGTCGAGCAGCACGCGGCGGCACACGAGGCCGGTCGTCGAGGTGAAGCAGTCGGCGTTCGAGACGCACGCCTTCGAGCAGTAGGGGCGGACCTTATACGGCGTGGTGGCGGAGCCGGCGCACAGGCCGGTCGGCGACTGCAGGCAGACCAGGTTGTCGCACTCGATGGCGCCGGAGCGGAAGAAGTCGGCGCGCTCCGCCGAGCAGTTCGTTCCGCCCTCGTCGACGGCGATCGGGCCGCCGTCGGCGTAGAGGAGGTTCATCGCACACGGCTGGCCCACGTCGGCAGACTGGCACGCCCCTGCGGCGAGCAGGGCGAGGAGCGGGGCGGAGGCGGCGAATCGGCGCGGAAGCGACATCGCGTCCATCGTTAGCACCGACCTCGCGGCCCTTCAAGGAAGCGGCCAGGGGCGGTGCGAGCGGGTGCGCTCGCGTGCGCCGCGCTCTCACCCCATGAGTTTGCTGGACTTGAAATCCGTGGGTACGATGCCTTCGAACTCCATGCGCGCGCCGATCCGATCGATCTCGTGGTTGTTCGTCGCGCTGCCACTGGCAGTGTACGGCCAGGAAATGCCTGGCATCGACCTCTCGGTGCCGCCGAAGCCAAAGCCGGCGAAGCCGGCGCAGCCCCCGCCGCCGCAGCAGCCGGCCGCGGTCGAGCCCGGAACGCCGCTCGAGAAGGCGGTGGGCGTGCCCGGAGAGGCGGACGCGGCGCTCGAGGACCGGGTGAAGGCGGTGCAGCGCAAGGGCTTCATCAAGCAGAACCGGTTCCAGCTCACGGTCTTCGGCGCGGCGGGGGTGAACGACGCCTTCTTCCAGAAGCTCGGGGTGGGCGGCATGCTCGGCTACAGCATCGAGGACAACTTCGCGGTCGCGCTCCGCGGAGCCTACTGGTACTCGGTGAAGACCCAGGCGGTGAAGGAGGGCGCGATCGCCTTCCAGAGCCAGCTCCTCTCGAGCGGCCTCTCCGGGACGGCGATGCTCGACGGCATCTGGTCCCCCGTCTACGGCAAGTTCGCCTGGCTGGGGCGGAGCATCGTCCACTTCGACGCCTACGTCATCGCCGGCGCCGGGCTCGCCTGGAGCGCCTCCTCCGGGCCGCCGCGGAACGAAGGCCCCCACGTCGCCGGCGACCTCGGCGCGGGGATCCGCTTCTACCCGAACGACTGGCTGTGCCTCGACCTGGGTGTGGTGGGCACGTTCTTCACCGACCAGAAGGACCTGGCGCTTCCCGGGACCATCCAGAAGGTGGTGGCCCTCACGCTCGGCGTCTCCTTCTTCGTCCCGACCCATTTCGAGTACTACTACCCATGAGCGCGCGGAGAACAGCCCGGATGGTGCTCGCGGCGGCCGCCGTCGCGCTCTCGCCGCCCGCGGCGCGCGCGAGCGAGGCCGACGCCTTCGAGAACAAGATCGAGCCCATCTCCGGACAGCTCTACAGGAAGGCGGGGCGCTTCGAGCTCGAGCCGCTCTTCGCGCTCTCTCTCAACGACTCCTTCTACTCCAAGTACTTCGGGGGCGTGCGCGCCGGCTACCACCTCTCCGACTTCTGGAGCGTCGCCGTCACCGCCCAGGGCGGGACCTCGAGCCCCACCGGGTCGACGACGCTCTGCACGGCGAGCCAGGGCTGCCGGAACGCGACGAGCGAGCAGCTGTGGCAGGTGCCGGGCGACATCAAGTGGATCGCCGGGGCCGAGGTTCTCTTCTCGCCCGTCTACGGCAAGGTGAACGTGCTCGGGAGCGCGGTCCTCCACCTCGACTTCTCGATCATCGCCGGCGTCGACTGGATCGACTACCAGAAGGTGCTCTCGGCCGAGCAGGCGAGCCAGGTCGCGAAGAGCGGCGGGAGCCCGGGAACGACGGGCGCGCCGGGCATCCACCTCGGCCTCGGGACCCACGTCTTCTTCGCGAGCTTCGCGGCGGTGACCGTCGAGCTCAGGGACTACCTCTACTTCGCGGACGTCGGGAACGTCTCGGGGAACCAGCTCCAGAACCAGCTCTTCCTGGAGCTCGGCGTGTCCTTCTTCCTGGGAGGGTCGGGCCGCTAGGCCCGTGAACAGGCCAAATGTCCCTCGCTCGGAACTTCCTCCTCGTCCTCCTCGCCGCCGCGCCGTGGGCGGCCTTCCCCCAGGGGCTGGGCCTCGACCTGGGCGGGCAGCCCAAGCCGGCGCCGAAGGCCGGGCCGCAGAAGCAGGCGCCGGCGGCGAAGCCGGCCGCTCCCATGACGCTCGACGTCATCAACGTCGAGGGGAGGAGCGCCGGGCGCCAGCGGATGGATGCGGCGAAGAGGCTCTACGACGACAAGGCCTGGGAGTCGGCGGCGCTCGCCTTCGACGAGATCCTGAAGGACCGGAGCATCGCCGCCGAGCACGACGAGGCGCGCTACCGCCTCGCGCAGTCGCTCGAGAAGCTCGGCCTCTACTACTCGGCCTTCTCCCGCTACGAGGAGATCCTCGCCAAGGGGCCGCAGGGCTCGAAGTACTACTACAACGCCCTCGACGGGCTCTTCTCCTCCGCCCGCCACATGGCGAACGACCGGGTGGTGCTCGCCGGGACGGCGCGCTTCGCGGGCGAGAAGATGCCGGCGGAGTACCAGGACCGGTTGAACCTACTGCTGGCCCGCTACCACTACGAGCGCGGCCGGGCGCTCCAAGAAGCCGGGCAGCAGCCGGAGGCGAAGCGCGAGATCGACGAGGCGAGGAGGCTCGCGGCGCTGGTGAAGCCCGGCGCGACCGCGGCTGCCATCGGGCCGGACGTCGGGAACCCCACCGAGAACCTGGCGGCCCGGGCCCGCTTCATCGACGGGAGCGCGCTCTACGCGCTGGGAAGCCAGCAGGAGGCGCTCGAGAGCTTCAAGGACGTGGTCCGGCTCACCAATCCCCGGAAGACCGCCCAGACCGACAGCCGCGTCCGCGAGCTCGCCTTCCTGCAGCTCGCCCGCATCCACTACGAGCACAAGCAGAACCGCTACGCCATCTGGTACTTCGCCAAGATGCCCTGGGGCGAGCCGCTCTGGCTCGAGGGCCTCTGGGAGGCGTCGTACGCCCACTACCGCATCGGCGACTACGAGAAGGCGCTCGGGAACCTCCTCACGCTCCACTCGCCGTTCTTCGTCGACGAGTACTTCCCCGAGTCCTACATCCTGAAGGCGGTCATCTACTTCGAGAACTGCCGGTATCCCGAGGCGCGCTCCATCCTGGAGGACTTCACCCGCCGCTACGAGCCGGTCTACCAGGAGCTCGTGCGCCTCACCGCGCGGAAGGTCCCGGCCTCCACCTTCTACGAGGAGATCGAGCAGGGGGAGAAGGCCCGCGACGCGGACCGCGGCTCGCTCGTGCGCAAGGTGCTGAAGATCGCGCTCACCGACGACGCCATCTACCGGCTCAACGACTCCATCCAGCAGATCGAGAAGGAGATGGACGTGGGCGTCGGCGGCCGGGGCCGCTTCGGCCGGACCGGGCTCGGCGAGGAGCTCGTGCAGAGGCTCGCCGCCGACCGCGCCCGGCTGGTGGAGGAGGCCGGCGCCCGCGCCCGGCAGAAGCTCGAGGCCGAGCGGGACGACCTGAAGCGCCTGCTCGAGCAGGCGCTCCGAGTCAAGATCGAGGTGTCGCGCAAGGAGCGGGAAGCGCTCGAGGCGTCGCTCGCGAAGGGGGCGCCCGTGAACGTGCTCCGCCCCTACAAGTACACCACCGCCGTCTCCGACGAGCACGAGTACTGGCCCTACGAGGGCGAGTCGTGGCGCGACGAGCTCGGCACCTACTCCTACACGCTCACCAGGGGCTGCCGGGAAGGGCCGGCGAGGGCGCCCTCGCCGTAGGGCGAAGGTCCCGAGGAATCGAGAATTGCGGATCCCGAGGAAGCCAGTCGCCGGCGCGGTCCTGCTCGCCGTCCTGCAAGGGGCGGGGTTCGCTGCCGATCACAAGAGCGCCCCCGAGGCGGGGCTGGGGAAGAAGAAGTCGGTCGCGCCCGACGCGTCTCTCGCCGGGAGCCTGGAATCGGCGAAGCCGCAGAAGGCCGAGGAGGCCGGCCCCACCCTCGGGTACGAGACGTTCCGTTACCAGGTGGAGGTGGCGGTCTCCGGGAAGCGCCGTGAGGAGATCGCCGACTTGAAGAAGCTCATCTCGCTGGGCGGCGCCCCGGCCGAGATGCCCACCTGGCTCTTCCGGCTGGCCGAGCTCTACTGGGAGGAGTCGCAGCACTACTTCTTCGAGGCGAACCGCCGGGACGACGAGCTCCTCGCGCTCGCGAAGCCGGCCCCGCCGTTGGAAGTCCGGCGGCTCCAGGCCGAGAAGAAGGACCTCGAGGCCCGCTCCCACGCGACCCAGGACGAGGCCATCGCCCAGTACAAGGAGATCGTGCAGCGCTACCCGAAGTACCCGCGGCTCGACGAGGTGCTCTTCTTCCTCGGCGAGAACCTGTGGCGCCAGGGGAAGCAGAAGGAGGCGCTCGTCGCCTACAAGCTGCTCGTCACCCAGCACCCGAAGTCGCGCTACGTGCCGGACGCGTGGATGGCCTTCGGGGAGCACTACTTCAACTCCGCCGAGAAGGGCGACCGCAGGACCTCGCTCCAGAACGCGCTCAAGGCGTACCAGCGGGCCGCCTCTTACGCCGAGAGCTCGGTCTACGGCTACGCTCTCTACAAGCAGGCGTGGGTTTACTACAACCTGGCGCAGTGGAGCGAGGCGCTCGACCTCTTCCGCGCCGTGGTCCTCTTCGGCGAGCTGCCCACCACCACGCTCGCGTCCGACAAGCGGCTCGCGCTGGTGCGCGAGGCACGGAAGGACTACGTGCGCACCTACAGCCACGTGGGCTCGCCCGAGGCCGCCCAGGCCGACTTCAGGAAGCTCGGCGGCCCCGACGGCTGGTGGGACATGCTGAAGAGCCTGGCCGAGCTCTACTACCAGGAAGGCAAGGACCACGACGCCATCCTCGTCTACCACCAGCTCATCCGGGAGCGCCCGCTCAGCTCCGAGGCGCCGCTCTTCCAGGCGCGCATCGTCACCTGCGCCGGGCGGCTCGGCCGAAAGGACCTGGCGGTGCAGCAGGCCAAGATCTTCGTGAAGATGCTCAGGGAGGTGGAGGAGTCCGGGACCGTCACCGACGAGAAGGGCAAGAAGCAGCTCGAGGAGGCCCGCGTCGCCGCGGAGAACACGCTCCGCACGCTCGCGGTCCAGTACCACAACGAGTGGAAGAAGACCCGCGACGACCCGGTGGCCGTCCTCGCCGCCCAGGTCTACGAGGACTACCTGCAGGTCTACCCGGACACCGCGCACGCCTACGAGATGCGCTTCTTCTTCGCCGAGCTCCTCTACGCGCTCGAGAAGTACCAGCGCGCCGGCGAGGAGTACACCCGGGTGGCGCTCGCCGACGCGAAGCTCGTCGACGCGGGCCAGAAGCCCGGCAAGCACATGCAGGACTCGCTCGAGTTCGCCATTCACGCCTTCGACGTGGTCGCGAAGAAGTACGAGGAGACCGAGAAGCGCCCGGTCGCGGATCCGAAGACGCCGCTCCCCATCCCTGGCCCGAAGCGAGAGCTCCTCGACGCGTCGCTCCGCTACCGGAAGTACGCCCCGAAGGGCGACAAGGTCGTCGAGGTGACCTACCGGGCGGCCAACATCTATTACCGGTACAACCACCTCGGCGAGGCGTCGAACCTCTTCACCGAGGTCGCGCTCGACCACCCGCGCCACGAGCTCGCCGGCTACGCGGCGAACCTGGCGCTCGACACCTACAACCTGCTCGGCGACTGGAAGAACGTGAGCGGCTGGGCGAAGCGCTTCTACGCGAACGCCGAGCTCACCCGCACCCATCCGGGCCTGCAGGAGGACCTCGCCCGGGTGATCGAGCAGAGCGCCTTCAAGGTGATCGAGTCCGAGGAGAAGGCGCAGCAGTACCGCCAGGCGGCCGACGCCTACCTCGCCTTCGCCCGCGACTGGCCGAAGTCTCGCCTCGCCCCGGCCGCCCTCTACAACGCGTCGGTGGACCTGTCGCTCGCCCGGCAGCTCGACCGCGCCGCGCGCGTCCGGGAGGAGCTCGTCACCCGCTACCCGGACGACGCGGTGGTCCCGAAGGTGCTCTGGGCGAACGGCGCCGACTACGAGGCGGTGGCCGACTTCGACAAGGCGGCGAGCTTCTACGAAAAGTATTTCGACGGCTGGAGGAAGGAGCGGGGCGCGGTCCAGGCAGCCCGCCCGGCGAAGGGCAGGAAGTCGAAGGTGAAGGCCGCTCCGCCGCCCCCGCCGGCCGCCTCCCCCGGAGCCTACGAGGAGGCGAAGGCCCGCGACGCCCTCTACAACGCCGGCGTGTTCCGGGAAGGGCTGCGCGACCTTCCCCGCGCCGAGGCGGACAGGCTCGCCTGGGTGGCGAGCTGGCCCGACGCGACCGACGCTGGCAAGGTCTTCCTCTCGCTCGCCGACATCTACGCGAAGGAGAAGGCGCCCGCGAAGGAGCTGAAGCTCCTCGAGGAGTACCAGCGCCGGTTTGCAGTGGACCCGACCGACTGGATCGTCGTCGAGGGGAGGATCGCCCGCGCGCTCGAGAAGGCAGGCAACACCCCGGGCGCGAGAAGGGCCTGGGAGCTCGCGCTCGATCACTACCGCAAGCACCGCGCCCAGGTCGGGGAGCGGGCGCTGCCGGTGGTGGCCTGGGCGAGCTACCTCGACCTCGACGGCGAGTTCGATCGCTACGACCGCATCACCCTCGACGTGAAGCCCAAGTACCTGAAGGCGCAGCTCGAGGTGAAGGCCCGCAAGCTCGCCGAGATCCAGAGGCAGTACACGGAGGTCGTGAACCTGAAGCAGGCCGAGGCCGCGGTCTGCGCCCTCTACCGGATCGGGGACGGCTACCGGCGCTTCGCCCACGCGCTGCAGGGCGCGCCGGTGCCGGCCGAGCTCCGGGCGCTCAGGCGCCCGGACGTGGTCGAGGAGTACAAGGCACAGCTCGCCCAGCTCGCCGAGGCGCCGCAGAAGAAGGCCGCCGAGGGCTTCGAGTACGCCATCGCGAAGGCGCGCGAGTACGGGATGTGGAACGAATGCTCGCGCCAGGCGGGGGAGGCGCTCGCGAAGCTCGATCCGGAGAAGCACTCGCCGCCGCTCGAGATCATTCCGCCGCTCGCCGCCCCCGCGTCCGCTCCCGCGGCCGGCCACGGCCTGCTGCTCGCGCTGAAGCCGCCCCCGGCGGCTGCTCCACCGGAGGCAGCGGCCGAGACCTTGCCGCCGCTCCGCCCGGCGCCCTCCCGCCGGCTCGAGGCGCAGGCGCCCATCGCAGCGAGCGCGACCACGGCGCCCCGGGACGCGGCGAAGCCCCGCGGGGAAAGGCCACCTTCGCGCCCGCCGCCGGCCGGCGGCGAGAAGAAGGACGACGAGGACCTCCTGCCATGACAGCGCGCTCGAGAGTCCCATGCCTCGCTCTCGCGCTCGCGGCGGCCTGCGCAACCGCCGCGCCCGCCGCGCGCCCGGTGGCCGAGCCTGCCGTCGCGGCCGCCCCGGTGGCGCCGGCTCCGGCGGCGGCACCGGTCGCCGCCGGCCCCTCGCCGAGGGCACAGCGCCTCTTCAACGAGGGCGTGGCGGCTCTCGACGACCAGAAGAAGCTCAAGATCCCCACCGACTGGGTCGTGCTAGAGAGGAAGTGGCGCGCGGCGGCCGTCGAGGGCCTGCCCGAGGCCTGGTTCAACGTGGGCGTGGCGCTCGAGGGGCAGGGGAAGCCCGCCGAGGCGGCGACCGCCTACGAGACCGCGCTCTCCTACCGGCCCGGGTTCCGCGAGGCGGCGGTGAACCTCGCCTTCCTGAAGGCGGCCGGGGCCGAGCCGCGGGACGCGGCGCAACGGTACTCGGAGCTCCTCCAGAAGTTCCCCGAGGACGCGCTCGTTCGCGTGCGGCTCGCGGAGATCTACCGCCTGGCCGGCCAGCTCGACGAGGCCTGGCGCCTCGCGCGCGAGGCCCTCCAGCGCGACCCGGGCGCGGCGGCTGCCTATCCCGTCATGATGCGCGTCGCGATCGAGCGGCAGAACCTGGATCTCGCCGAGCTCATCGGCGTGCGGGCGCGGAAGCTCAACGCCTCCGACGCGGAGGTCTCCTTCCTCCTCGGCGTCGTCCAGGAGCGCCGGCGCGACGAGCCCGCGGCTCTCGCCCTCTACCGGAAGTCGGTCTCCCAGGACCCGGATTACCTGCCGCCCCGCTACCGGCTGCTCGACCTCGCGCTCGCCGCCCGAAGCTGGGACGGCGCGGCGGAGGCTGCGCGGGCCATCTTGAAGGTGAATCCCCAGGACGCGAGCGTCCACCTGGCGCTCGGCGTGGCGCTCCGAAACCAGGGCAAGGTCGACGAGGCGCTCTCCGAGTACGACCGCGCATCCTCGCTCTCGAACGGGGCGCTCGCCCAGATCCACCTCGCCCGCGGCGTGGCGCTCGCGAAGGGGAAGAACAGCTGCGAGCCCGCTCTCGCCGAGCTCGAGCGCTACGAGGCGGCGGTGGGCCCGTCGGTGGCGGCAGAGACGCCGGCGCCGGCGCTCAGGCGCGAGTGCGTCCAGCTCCTCGCCTCCGCGCGCCAGGCCGAGGAAGCCGCGCGCCAGATGCAGGCCGAGGCCGATCGCAAGGCAGCCGCGAAGGCGGCTGCCCAGGCGCCGCCCGCGCCCGCGCCGACGGCGCCCTCCAAGGAGGGGGCCGCACCACCGGTGCCACGGTAGGTGAGTGTGGGACGGGTGAGTGCGCCGAAGTTTCGAGGCTCGACGACGCGGTGATAAGCTCGAACCCACGGAGCAAGAAACATGCGTGCATTCGCGATTCTACTGGTTCTCGCCATTCCACTATCCGTTCGTGCGGAGCAGACGACCGGGCAGGGGACCGCGGCGGAGCCCAAGGTGCAGTACGAGAAGAAGACGGTCATCGACTTCGAGGACGACACCATCCAGGGCGACCTCACGCGCCCGGACGGCGAGTACGTCGAGGCACGCAAGCGCGTCACCCACTCCAACCTCATCCAGGTTCGCGACAACTGGCGCGAGAAGGTGCTTCAGGCACCCGACGACCTCTGACCGATGCCCGTCCCGATCACGCTCAAGGTGTATCGCGGGGAGGACCTCCTCCGGACGGAGCAGTTCGCCCGCGACATCATCAAGATCGGGCGGCTCTCGTCGGCGCACCTGTGCCTCGAGGACGACCGCATCTCCCGCATCCACGCGGTGATCGAGGTCGCTCACGGGAGCGTGTCCATCATCGACATGGGCAGCGCGGAAGGCACCTTCGTGAACGGCAAGCGGGTGAGCCGCGGGCCGCTCAAGGCCGGGGACGAGATCGGGCTCGGAGGGCTGCGCATCCTGGTCGAGGGCGAGGAGCCCGTCCGCCCCGCGAACGGCGCCGCGAACGGGGCCGCCGCGAAGGCGGCCGTGCCCATTGGGAAGCTCGCCGCGCCGGCCGCCGCCTCCGAGGCGGCTCTCGCGCCCGCCCTGTCCGTCGCCTCCGCCCCGGCCCCGTCCGTCGTTCCCGCCGAGGAGGAGCCCGAGCGCATCGTCCTCGAGTCCGCCGCGGCGGCTCCCCCCGCCCCCGAGCCAGTCCTCACCCCGGTCTCCGAGAGCCCGGTCGCGGCGAAGGCAGCGGAGGTCCGCGTCCCCGCCCCGCCGTCCGGCCCCACGCTCACGCCCGTCGCCAAGCCCGATGCGAGCGCGGCGACGAAGGCGAGGGCGTCTCGCCCGATGGCGATCGCGCGCGCGGCGCGGGAGCCGGCGGCGGAGTCGGATCGGGAGATCGG
>Ga0209048_10005631_pt1 | contig 11816 bp, 12 predicted proteins | sample FrelakmetCRP12CR_FD_187146 | JGI IMG/M metagenome (GOLD analysis project Ga0209048, IMG submission 187146) | Freshwater lake sediment microbial communities from the University of Notre Dame, USA, for methane emissions studies - CRP12 CR (SPAdes)... | ecosystem: Environmental > Aquatic >... | reverse complement strand
CCGCCGATCTCGGTGACCTCCTCTGGCGCGCGCTCCTCGATGGGAATCTCCGACCCACCGTTCAGGCTGAGGTCCAGCGTGGAGATGGGGGCGGCCACGAAGAACGGGATGCCGTGGGCCCGGGCCAGGACGGCGACGCTATAGGTGCCGATCTTGTTGGCGGTGTCCCCGTTCCTCGCAATCCGGTCCGCCCCCACCACGACGATGTCCACCTCGCCCCGCTGCATGAAATGCCCCGCCATGTTGTCCGTGATGAGGGTGGCGGGAATGCCCGCCCGGGTCAGCTCCCAGGCCGTCAGGCGCGCCCCCTGCAGGAGGGGCCGGGTTTCGTCCACCCACCCCCGGACGCGCTTGCCCGCCTCGACAGCCGCGCGGATGACGCCGATGGCCGTCCCGTACCCCGCGGTGGCGAGGCCCCCGGCGTTGCAGTGGGTGAGGATCCGGGCCGGATCCGGGACCAGCGTCTGGCCGTGTGCGCCGATGGCGCGGTTGATGCGGATGTCTTCCTCGCGCATGGCGGTCGCCTCGGCCATCAGGCGCGCCGCGATCTCGGCGGTCGGCAGCTCGCGGTGTGCCTGCGCCACGTGCACCATGCGCCGGACGGCCCAGGCGAGATTCACCGCCGTGGGGCGCGTCCGTACCAGCTGGGCGGCCATCGCTTCCAGCGCGGCATAGAAGACCGGAAACGCGGACGTCTGGAAGGTGCGAGCGCCCATGGCGAGCCCCATGGCCGCCGCGATGCCGATGGCCGGCGCCCCCCGCACCTGCATGGTGCGAATCGCCCGGGCCACCTCCTCCACGGTTCCACATTCCACATAGACCTCTTCCGCCGGGAGCCGCGTCTGGTCGATCAGGCGGATGGTTCCGTGCTGGGTCCAGCTCAGGGTGACGAAATCGTCGCGCATTCTCCCGTCCTTTGCGGGCACCGTGTGGAAAATCAGCCTAGCATGTTCACCCCATGATGCAAAACGAAAACTCGACGCTCCGGCGCTGCGGATCGCGTGGTGTGCGAGCTCCGTTTTGGTTTCGCGGGGGACTTGTGGTAGGGTATCTCCACCGTGTGCGTACGTCATGATTTCAAGGACACCCTGCCGTGAAGGAGAAACGACCATGCCGTTCCAGACCCGGTACATCTTCAGCGCCGCCATGGACGTGGAGCCGGACAAGGACGCGCTGTTCCATGAGGTCTATGACCGGGAGCACGTGCCGCTGCTCTTGAAGGTGCCTGGGGTAGTCGCGGTGGCGCGCTTCAAGAAGCAGGCGGTGACCCTGGTGGTCGGTGGCGAGCGCAAGACCATCGTCGTCGAGAATGAGCCGACCTACAACGCCCTCTACGAGATCGAGAGCCCCGAGGTGCTGGTGAGCGATGCCTGGGCCAAGGCCGTTGACCAGGGCCGCTGGCCGGGCCAGGTGCGCCCCTTCACCAAGAATCGGCGGCACGTCCTCTATCAGAAGTTGGTCCCGTAAGCGAAACCTCACCACCCCGCCGGAGTGCGGGGTGGTGAGGTCGATCGGTATGCCGAGAGGCGCAAGCCGCAGGCCGACTGACCATCTGCCGGCCGGGGACGATACGAAGCGGAGTTCGGTCTCAGCGACCCTACTTCCCGAACAGCTTGCCGAGGAAACCGCCCCAGCCGCTCTGCGAAGCGGATTGCCCGTCGAGCTGCCCGCCCTCGGACTCCTTGCCGTCCTTTACGACGATCTTCCCGGAGATGTAGGTTCGCCCGATCTCGACGCGGACCTTGTCGGCGATGTCGAGCTTCACCAGATGCTCACCCCCTTCCACGATGGTGCCGACGATCCCACCGCTGGTCATCACGCGGTCGCCGACCTTGAGGCCCTTCAGCATGTCCTGATGGCGGCGCTGCTTTTTCTGCTGCGGACGGATGAGCAGGAAGTAAAACACGCCGAACATCAACAGGAGGGGAACCAGCATCGAGAATCCCCCACCCGCGCCGCCGGCCCCGCCGGCGCCCTGTGCATAGGCAACGTCAATCATGAGTCCGAATCTCCTGTGCGTGCTGCGAGGTTGTGGGTTCGCCGTGCATGCGCGCCAGCGTCGCCGCGTGCCACGCGGCGAACCGGTCGGCCTCGATGGCCTGGCGCGCCTGGCGCATGAGGTCTAGATAGTAATGCATATTGTGGATAGTATTCAAGCGGAGAGCGAGGATCTCGCCCGCGACGTACAAGTGGCGCAGGTAGGCCCGGGAGAAGTGGCGGCAGGTGTAACATGCGCAGTCGACGTCCACCGGGCGCTCGTCGCGGGCGTGAACCGCCCCCTTGATGTTGATGCGCCCCGCGCTGGTGAACAGCGTACCGTTCCGCGCATTGCGGGTCGGCAGGACGCAGTCGAACATGTCCACGCCGCGCGCCATGCACTCCAGCAAATCCTGCGGCGTGCCCACGCCCATCAGGTAGCGGGGCGCGTCGGCGGGCAACAGGGCCGTCGTCTTCTCCACGGTCGCGTACATCGCCGTCGGGCCCTCGCCGATTCCCAAGCCCCCCAAAGCATACCCGGAGAAGCCGATCCGTCGAGTCTCCTCGGCCGAGCGCGCGCGCAGCTCCGGTTGGGTGCCCCCCTGCACGATGCCGAAGAGCGCGGGCTCGTCGCCGGGGTGCGCGGCGCGACAGCGAGCCGCCCAGCGGAGCGTGCGCTCCATGGAGGATTGGTGATAGGCGGTATCGGCGTCGTGGGGCGGACACTCGTCCAGGGCCATGAGGATGTCCACGCCGAGGGCGAGCTGGATCTCGACCGCCTTTTCCGGTGTCAGGACATGCCGGGAGCCGTCCAGGTGCGACTGAAACGACACGCCGTCCTCGCTGATGCGGCGCAGCGCGGCCAGGCTGAGGACCTGGAACCCGCCGCTATCGGTCAGGATGGCCCGATCCCACCCCATGAATCGGTGCAGGCCACCCAGCGTCTTGACGATCTCGTGGCCGGGGCGGAGGTAGAGGTGGTAGGTGTTGCAGAGGAGGAGCTCGCACGAGTCCGCGTGGAGATCCCGCGGGTCCAGCGTCTTTACGGTCGCCTGGGTCCCCACGGGCATGAACACGGGGGTCTCCACGGTGCCGTGAGCCGTCTGGATTCGACCGCGGCGCGGGCCGCAAACCGAGTCGGAGTTGAGGAGCGTAAAGCGCATGGTGTCCCGTCGTCTTGAGCCGTTGTCAAAGAATAACTTCGTAACGGCTCCTAACCGCCGCTGGCGCGGTCAGCGGATGAGCATGGCGTCCCCGTAGCTGTAGAAGCGATACCGGTTCGCGATCGCGTTCAGGTACGCCCGCCGCGTGTTTTCCAACCCGGCGAAGGCCGCCACCAGAACCAGCGGGGTCGAGCGGGGCAGGTGGAAGTTGGTGAGGAAGACGTCCGCCACGCGGAACCGGAACCCCGGCGTGATGAACAGGTCCGCATCCCCCGATCCTGCCGGCACCTGCCGCCGGCCCATGGCCGCGTGCTCGAGCGTGCGGACGCTGGTGGTGCCGACGGCGACCACGCGCCGCTTCTCCCGCTTGGCCGCATTGACCGCCTCGGCGGTGGCTTCGGGGATCGTGTAGCGCTCGGACTCCATCCGGTGCTGGGACAGTTCCTCGGTGCGTACCGGGAGGAACGTTCCGGGACCGACGTGCAGCGTCACGGAGGCGATGTGCACCCCGAGGTCACGGATGCGGTCGAGAAGCTCCGGTGTGAAGTGGAGCCCCGCCGTGGGCGCGGCGACGGCGCCGTCCTCCCGGGCGTAGACGGTCTGATAGCGGTCCCGGTCGGAGCCGGGATTCGAGCCACGAGCCACGAGCCTCGATTCGGACTCCACTTCTGGTGTTTCAGTCGTGGCTCGTGGCTCGCCTTTCGCGGCTCGGCGCTTGATATACGGGGGCAGGGGAACGACGCCGTACGAGTCCAGGACCTCCTGCAAGTCCGCATCGGCGGGCAGGCGCAGGACGCGCCGGCCGTGGATGCCCAGCGTGACGACCTCGGTCTCCAGGTGTCCGCATGCCAGGGACAGGCGCCGACCCACCCGGGCGGGCTTCGCGGGCTTGACCATAGCCTCCCAGCACTGGTCGCCCGCCGGCCGGACCAGCAGGACCTCGACCGACTTGCCGTCGTCGAACACACCGAAGAGCCGCGCTGGAATGACGCGGGTGTCGTTGAGAACGAGGACGTCGCCGGGCCGGAGGTATTCGGGGACATCGGCGAACGTCCGGTGCTCGATCCGTCCGGATGCGCGATCGAGGGCCAAGAGGCGCGCGGCGTCCCGTTCGGGAGCGGGCTCCTGGGCGATCCGGTCCGCCGGGAGATCGTAGTCGAATTGGCTGAGTAGCATGTGAGAGCCTAGAGCCGAGAGACTAGAGTTGAGAGCCGAGAGCCGAGTGGTGCGAAAGGCTCCGGCGGCTATTTGGGCCAAACGGCGACCGTCGCCAGCGGGTAGTAGAATTTCAGGATGTCCCGATGCTGGTACGCCAGGTCGGCCATCTCTTTGGCTCCCCACTGGCTCATGCCGACACCGTGCCCGGAGCCGCGCCCGACGAAGGTGAAGGCGTTTCCGTCGGTGCGCACCTCGAAGTCGGTGCTCCGCAGGACCTCGTTCCCGAGGGCCTCGCGGAATCGCCTGCCCTCCAGCACCAACGCGCCCTGGGTGTGCCGGACTTCGATTCGAAGGATGCGGCCGGTACGGCTCCGGATCAGGTCCTGGATGGCCAGAATGCGGCCGACCTGATACCCGGCCCGGACCAGACCCCCCTCGATCTGCCGGGGCGTCAGCCGCTCGATCCACAAGGCGTTCGGACAGGCCTTGCTGAAGTCGTCCTTGACGCCCGGCACGATATCGTATTCCAGGCCGAAGACATCCGTGGCGTCCTCGGTGGCGCCGCCCGAACAGGAATGGTAGAACGCCGGGAAGGGCTGACCGCCGAAGGCGAGGATCTGTCCCCGGGTCACCTGCACGGCCCAGTTCGTGCGCGCATCCTCGCCCCTGGCCCCCTTGTACACCTGCGAGGCGGTGGTGGCGCGCAGATGGAAGAGGCCGCTGGGGTTCTGGACCCGCTGGTACACCGCGTAGGTCCGGGCCGCGATGGCCATGGCCTTCGACGCCTCGGCCGGCCAGCCGGCGGGAATCTCGTCCTTCAGCACGCCCTGAAGGTAACTCTCCAGTTCCACCACATTGACGGCGGTCAGGGCCCCATTTGCCGTCACGACGTCCAGGCGACCGCGGAACGGCTGGCCATCCAGTGTGAGGACAGCGCCGTCCGGGGTCCAGGCAACGACACCGGTTGCCGATTGCCCGGTCTCGCGCACCAGGACGGCCTGATGGTGGGGCGCCAGCCGATATCCCCCGCCCGTGGTCCGCTGCGCCAGGACGCGCCGGCCGCTGGCATCGGTGAGGGTCAGCGGGCCGCCGCTGCCGACAACCAGGGCCGGCCGGCCCTCGGCGAGGAGGACGCGAACGGTCTCCGTCTGGGCGACGCCAGGAACAGCGAGGCCGGCGCAAAGGAGTGTCGTGAAGAATGTCGTACGCAGTCGCCGCATGTCCGGCCGTCCGATGCGTCCGCCGGTCATCGGCGGCTGAAGAGTGCGACCAGAACCGTGAGGACGATGCTGATCACGAGGCTGGTGGTCAGGGGAACGTAGAGACTCCAGCTCTCCCGCCGGATCACGATGTCCCCCGGCAGCCGGCCGAGGAAAGGCACCTTTCCGACGAAAAGGAGGAGTCCGCCCACCAGGGCCAGGACCACACCCAGCACGATCAGCAGCTTGCCCACCGAATCAAACACCGTCACACAGCCTTTCGTGGTCTGTGTCAGCAGGGCGAGTGAGGCCGAATGACCAATGACCAAATCCCAATGGCCACGCCCGCACCCCACCATTGGTCATTTGTCATTGGACATTGGTCATTTGTTTACCTTCCGCCGGTCCACAGTTCCCCCTGGGTCTGCGGCGGCGGCACCAGACCGAAGTGGCCGTACGCCAGCCGCGTGGCCACCCGTCCCCGGGGAGTCCGCGCCAGGAAGCCGAGCTGGATCAAGAACGGTTCGTACACATCCTCGATGGTGCCCCGCTCTTCGCTGACGGCCACCGCCAGCGTTTCGATGCCAACCGGGCCACCGGAGAACTTCTCGATGATGGTCTGCAGGATCCGACGATCCATTTCGTCGAAACCGCGCTCGTCCACGTCCAGGCGGTCCAGGGCATGGTGGGCGACGCGCTGGTCGATCGTCCCGTCCCCTTCGACCTGGGCAAAATCCCGGACGCGGCGCAGCAGGCGGTTGGCGATCCGAGGGGTGCCGCGCGCGCGGCGCGCCAGCTCGACGGCGCCATCCCCGGTGAGGCCGACGTTCAGGATCCGGGCCGAGCGGTTGACGATCTGCACGAGGTCGGCCTCGGTGTAGAAATCCAGCCGCAGCACGACGCCGAACCGATCGCGCAGGGGGGAGGTGAGAAGGCCGGCCCGCGTGGTCGCCCCTATCAGGGTGAAGTGGGGCAGCGTCAGCTTGTAGGTTTGCGCGCCGGGCCCCTGGCCGATCATGAGATCCAGCTTGTAGTCCTCCATAGCAGGATAGAGCGTCTCCTCCACCGTGGGGTTGAGGCGGTGGATCTCGTCCACGAACAGGACATCCCGCTCCCGGAGGTTGCTGCTGAGGATGGGGGCCAGATCCTTGGGCCGATCCAGCACCGGACCGGAAGTTGAGAGGATGTTGACGCCCAGTTCTGAAGCGATGATGTTGGCCAGGGTGGTCTTGCCGAGGCCGGGCGGCCCGGAAATCAGGACATGATCCAGCGCCTCGTTCCTGGTTTTTGCTCCCCGGATGAAGACCTGGAGGTTGTCCTTCACCTGCTGTTGGCCGACATAATCGTCCCACCGGGTCGGGCGGAGCGTCTGCTCGACCTGCTGGTCCTCCGTCTGTTGATTCCGTGCGGTGATGCGATCGTCGGTCATGGGAGCCTAAAGCCGCGAGCTACGCGTCGGAGACTCATGCGCGGTGGTCGCCCACGCCGCGCAGCGCCGTCTTGATCAGATCCTCGAAGGCCGCGCCGGGCCCCAGCTCTGTCCGGGCGGCCTCGGCCGCCTGCTGCGCTTCCTTGCGATTGCAGCCCAGGTTGACCAGGGCCGACACCACATCCTCCAGCGCGCGGTCCGCGACGGCCGGGGCCGCCGCCGCGGCCTTGGGGGACAAGGATGCGCCGCCGGCCTTGTCGCGCAGCTCCACCACCAGCCGCTCGGCCAGCTTCTTGCCCACGCCGGGCACGGCCCGGAGCCGGGCAAGGTCCCCCTGGGAGAGGGCGGTCACCAGATCGTCCACCGAGATGCCGGAGAGGATGTTGGTCGCCAGGCGCGGTCCGATGCCGCTGACCCCCTGGAGCAGCTCGAAGAGCGTCTGCTCGTCCCGCGTGTGGAAGCCGAAGAGCTGGATGGCATCCTCGCGCACATGGGTGAAGGTGTGGAGCATAACCTCGCCCGGGACCTCGGGCAGCCGGTAGAAGGTCGAGAGCGGGATGAGCACCAAGTAGCCGACCCCGCCGACATCCACCACGACCCGATGCGGCTCCTTGCTGACCAGACGTCCCCGGAGCTGGGCAATCATCTCACGCCTTATTCAGCCGACCCTGCAGGCGGGCGGCGTGCTGGTGACAGATAGCGATGGCCAGGGCATCCGCCGCGTCGGCCGGCTTCGGGACTTCGGGCAGCCGGAGGAGCATCTGGACCATGCGCTGGACCTGGTCCTTCTGAGCCTGACCGAAACTCGTTACGGCTTTCTTGACCTCCAAGGCCGAGTACTCGTGGATCTCGACCCCGGCCTCTGCCAGGACAAGCAGGGCAACCCCGCGCGCCTGCCCAAGCCGGAGGGCACTCTGCACGTTGCGCGCAAAGAACACCGCCTCCACCGCCGCGCAGTCGGGCTGGACCTCGATCAGAAGGGCGCGGAGCCCCCGATAGATGCGGAGCAGGCGCTGAGCGAAGGGGAGGCTTGCCGGGGACGTGATGGCGCCGAAGCGAACCGCGTGCAGGCTGCCTTCCCGCTCCTCGACAACGCCGTAACCGGTGGCCGCCGTTCCCGGGTCGATGCCTAAGACGCGCATGCGGCCGCGCTGTTGACGGGTGTCGGTCGCCAGAGGACGCCTCGGAAACCCGGCCGCTGGAGGTATCGGGCCTTCGGCATGGCGGGGCCCCTCAGGCGGTCAGGGCCGCCATGATTTCCTCGGGGATGTCGAAGTTCGCGTAGGCGTGCTGGACGTCGTCGTGCTCTTCCAGTTCTTCCATCAGCCTGAGCATCTGCTCGGCCGGCTTGCCCTCCAGCTTTACCGTAGTCTTGGGAAGCTTGGTGATCTCAGCGGAGAGAGGCTGGATGCCCGCCTTGACGATGGCCTCGCGCACCTTCTCGAAATCCCGCGGCACCGTGGTGACGGCGAAGACCCCCTCTTCCTGCTGCATGTCCTCGGCGCCCGCGTCCAGGGCCACGGACATCAGTTTGTCCTCGTCCACCTTGGCAGCATCCACCACGATATGCCCTTTCTTCTCGAACAGGAAGGCCACACAGCCGGCTTCGCCCATGTTTCCCCCGTGTCGGGAGAACACCTTGCGGATCTCGCCCACGGTCCGGTTCTTGTTGTCGGTCATCACCTCGGCCAGAATGGCCGCGCCACCGGGGCCGTAGCCCTCGTAGTTGATCTCTTCGTAGGTGACGCCCTCCAGCTCGCCGGTGCCCTTCTTGATGGCGCGATCGATGTTGTCGGCGGGCATGTTGACGCCCTTGGCAGTCAACACGGCGCTTCGCAGCCGCGGGTTGCCCGTCTGATCCCCGCCCCCCACGCGAGCGGCCACCGTAATCTCACGGATGAGCTTGGTGAACGCGCGCCCGCGCTGGGCGTCCACCTTGGCCTTCTTGTGTTTGATGCTCGCCCACTTGCTGTGTCCAGACATAATGGCACCCCCTGAATCCTGTGATTGTATGAAAGCTATCATAGGGCCGCGAAGCTTGCCAAGCGAAAAGTCCGGACCGGCGCCGACTCGGCGGGACGCCCACGGGAATCGCCTTGACAGCCCGGAAGGGGTGGGATAGATTCCGGCCAATCAGGCTTGCTGAGACAGGTCGAAATCCTCGCAGGGGCGGAGAAAAGAGAAAGTCCTAACGAGGGGCGATTCAGGGGATCGCCTTTTGTTGGGACTTCGTGTTTTTGGAGGGGTGTATGGCGAAGCCAGGCGATCGATTCTTTAAGGCGCTCAAGGCCCGGCCGGTGGCCGCGGGGCTCCGACGTTCCGCGGACGTGGAGGGAGCGCTCCGCCATGGCATCCAGGTCCTCTTCATTCTGGGGGAGGATATCTTCGCCCTGCAGGAGAGCGTGGCCAAGGCCCATCGCCAGGGATGCCTGATCCTGGCCCACGTCGACCTGATCAAGGGGATCGGGCGCGACGAGGCCGGCGTCCGATTCCTGGCCCGAGAGATCCAGGTGGACGGGATCCTCACCACCCGGGCGAACCTGATCGGCCCGGCGAAGCGGGAAGGGCTGATCGCCGTGCAGCGCCTCTTTGTCCTCGACTCGGAGTCGCTGGAGGCCGGCCTGCCCACCGTGGAGCGGGCCGGTCCGGACGCGGTCGAGGTCTTGCCGGGGGTGATCCTTCCCTTGATCGCGGCGCGACTCCGCGGGGCGGGGCTGCCGCCCGTGATCGCCGGGGGGCTGATTCGCACCCGGGCCCAAGTGGACGAGATCCTCGCGGCGGGCGCCGTCGCCGTCTCCACGAGTCAAGAGGCCCTCTGGGGCTTCCGTGCGAATAAGGAGCAGGGCAAAATATGAAGGGCGGACTGGCAGATATCAACGGCCGGACCTTTGATCTGGTGGTGATCGGCGGCGGCATGGCCGGGGCCGGGATCGCGCGGGATGCCGCGCTCCGCGGCTATCGCACGCTGCTCTTGGAGCGGAAGGATTTCGCCTTTGGCACCACCAGCCGCTCCTCTAAATTGATCCACGGCGGCCTGCGCTATCTGGAACTGTTCGACGTCGGGCTGGTCAGGGAATCGCTCCGGGAGCGGGAACGGCTGGCGCGCCTGGCGCCGCACCTGGTGCGTCCGTTGCCATTCCTGGTGCCGGTGTACCGCGGGGCCAAGCGCGGCATGCTCATGATTCGTGTCGGGATGAAGCTCTACGACCTGTTGACCCCCGGAAAGCGCACGGAGCACTACCGGACCATCTCCCGCGACGAGACCGTGCGCTTGGAGCGCTTTCTGGATCCGACGGATCTCCGGGGCTCGGGCTATTATTTCGACGACCTCCTCCTCCTGCCCGAGCGGCTGTGCCTCGAGAACGTCCTCTCGGCTCAGCGGTGGGGGGCCGCGATCTACAATTACGCCGAGGTGGTGGGGATCGAGAGCCGAGAGCCGAGAGCGGAGAGCGGAGGATGGGAGATTGAAGCGCGGAGTGCACTGGACGGCAGTGTCGCGCGGGTCACGGCCCGCGTGGTGGTGAACGCCGCGGGGCCCTGGGCCGACCAGGTGCGCCGGCTGGCGGGCGTGGACGGTGGAGCGCGGTGCGTCCGGACGACGAAGGGGATCCACCTGCTCCTGCCGCGCATCACGGACCACGCGGTGTACATCGCGGCGAAACGGGACGATCGGATGTTCTTCGTTATCCCCTGGCAGCAGTTCACGCTGGTCGGCACCACGGACACCGACTTCAGCGGCGACCTGGACCGCCTGGCGGCGACTCACGAGGAGGCGCACTACCTCATGCAGGAGACGCGACGGGTGTTTCCGGCGGCTCGTATGCGGGATGAGGATATCTATTACACCTACGCCGGGGTCCGTCCGCTGAGCGTCGAGGAGGGGAAATCCGCCTCCGCCGTCTCGCGGGCCCACAAGGTGATCGCCGAGGGCCCGGCAGGGAGTTTTCTGTCCATCACCGGGACGAAGCTGACCTGCTTCCGCAGTCTGGCGGAGGAAGCGGTGGATCAGGTGGGGCGTCTGCTGAACCGCGTCGCGCCGTGCCGCACGCACCGGCTGGCCCTGGACGGGTCGGATGGGGACGAGACGATCGAGGTGCGTCTCTGGGCGGACATCCCGGACCTCGGCCACCGAAGCGGTCTGCAGCCTGCGCAGGTGCAGAACCTGCTGAATACCTATGGGCGGCGTTACCCGACGGTCCTGGCGGTGGCTGGCCGGGCTCCCGAGATGAAGGAGCGACTGTGCCCGCAGAACCCCGACATCCGCGCCCAGTTGGTGTACGCCGTGGAGCACGAGCGCACCGAAACGCTCGCCGATTTCATGCTGCGCCGGACGGGGATCGGAACCAGCCCGTGCCTGGGGAAGGACTGCTGCGAGCCGATCGCCCGGTGGATGGCAGACCTCAAGGGCTGGGATCGCCAGCGGACCGACCGGGAGATTCACCAGTACCTGGACGAGATCGCCCTGGGGCAGCAGTTCCGGGAGCCCGGGCCGGATGGCGCCCCGCCCGCGGGCGGTCATATTTCTGTAACGGACGCCCGGTAAACTCCTGCATCGAGGTGATTTCGGGCGCCGGGCAGACAACCCCGTCGGCACGCCTGTTTTCCGAGGCCGCGGCCGGCGGGCGTGTGGTATAGTGCCACGCATGGGACCGATCGGCCGTCGCCTGCAGATCGGCGCGGGGTGTGCGGCCGCGCTGTGGATACTCACGCCGAACTCGGTCGCGAGGAGCGCCATGACTGTCGAAACGACCCCGGAATTCCCGCCGCACCTGTCGCTCCAAGCCCACCGGGGCGCCGCGGGCCTGGCGCCCGAGAATACGCTGGCGGCCTTCCGGATGGCCCTCGAACTGGGTGCCGATGGCACGGAGATGGACCTCCAACTCACCCGGG
>Ga0209048_10005630_pt1 | contig 11820 bp, 11 predicted proteins | sample FrelakmetCRP12CR_FD_187146 | JGI IMG/M metagenome (GOLD analysis project Ga0209048, IMG submission 187146) | Freshwater lake sediment microbial communities from the University of Notre Dame, USA, for methane emissions studies - CRP12 CR (SPAdes)... | ecosystem: Environmental > Aquatic >... | reverse complement strand
CAGGCGCCCCACGCGGCAGAACTGGTGGACCCCGGCCCCGCCCCCCAGGAATGCCCGCTCGCCCAGCTCGACGTGGCCGGCGAGCATGACGTTGTTGGCCAGGATGGCGCGGTCGCCGATCCGGTTGTCGTGGGCGACGTGGACGTAGGCCATCAGGAAGCAGTCGGATCCCACGACCGTCGCCCCGCCGGCCCTCGTCGAGCGGTGGATGGTCACCCCCTCGCGGATCGTGTTCCGGTCGCCGATGACGAGCCCGGTCTCGAACCCCTGGAAGGAGAGGTCCTGCGGCTCGCCGCCGAGGACGGCTCCCTCGTGGACGACGTTGCCCTCGCCGAGGGTGGTGAAGCGCTTCACGACCGCGTGGGCGCGGATCTCGCAGCCGGCGCCGATCACGACGCGGTCCTCGACGATCGCGCAGGGACCGACGACGACGCCCTGGCCGAGCCGCGCCTGGGGGCTGACGATCGCGGAGGGGTGCACGCTCATGGCCGGCATTCTACTTCCCGCCCCTTGCCGCCGGGGACGCCGGGTGATAGGAGTGCGCGTCGTGCGCGATCGGCTGGCGGGTCTCGTCCTCTTCCTGCCCGTCCCCCTCGTGCTCTGGCTCTTCACGGCCCAGCCGCTCGGCCCGTGGCTCTCCCTTGGCCTCGGGGTGGTGTTGACGGGCACTCACCGCCTCTACGCGCGCCCGTTCGCGCTCGCCCGCGCCGACCGCCGCTGCCTGTGGTGCGGCGGCGCGGCCGCGGAGGGCCCGCGCCTCGCCCTCGACGAGCCGCCGGGGCGCACGAGCTGGCGCGCCTGCGGTGATCCCCACGCGCGCCGCCTCGCGCGCGTGATGGGCTGGGCTACCGAGGAGCGGCGCTTCCTCGCCGTCGGCATACTCGGCACCCTGCTGCTCTTCCTGGTGCTCGCCGTGCTCGCCGCCGCCGGATGGCCGGCGGGCCTGGAGCGCGCGGACGCGGTGGCGTTCTTCCGCCTCGGCATCGCGGTCACGGTCCTGCCCTTCGGGTGGCTCGCCCCCGGAAAGCGGCCTGGCCATACGCGGGGGCTCGCCCCCTCACGGGGTCCCGGGCCAAAGGGCGGGCTGCCGTTTCCGGTCCACATCCAGGCGTTGCTGGGCACCGTGTGGGTCCTGTGGCTCTTCCGCCTCGTCGGCCTGTGGTGGCTCGCGGCCGGGCTCGCGCACCTCGCCCGGCGCCTCGCCTGACCGGCTCTCCTCCGCGACATAGCCTAGCCCGCTCGAATGGTCAGTCCCACGTGAGGCGCGACACCCCGTCGGTCGTCCTCGCGGGCCTCCTGTTCTTCCTCAGCGGAGCGGCCGCGCTCGTGTACCAGGTCGCGTGGCAGCGCCTGCTGGCGCTGCACAGCGGGGTCGGCCTCTATTCCGTCTCCATGATCGTGGCCGCCTTCATGGCCGGCCTGGGCATCGGCAGCCATTTGGGCGGGCGGGCGAGCGCCCGGGTCGCCCCGGGCGCGGCGCTGCGGGCCTTCGCGCTCCTCGAGCTGCTGATCGGCGCGTTCGGGTCGGCCTCCACCTGGATCTACTACGACTGGCTCTACCCCCGGGCCGTGCACCTCGCGAGCCCCTCGTGGCCGGCGGGGCTCGTCCATTTCGCGGCCCTGCTGCCGCCGACCCTGCTCATGGGCATGTCGCTGCCCTTCCTCGTGCGGGCGCTCGTCACCGACGCGGAGGGAGCGGGCCGCCGGATCGGCTGGCTGTACGGCATCAACGTGCTGGGCGCGGCCGCGGGCGCCCTCGCCGGGCCCTGGCTCCTCTTCCCGCGCGGTGGCATCCGGGGCGCGGTGCTCTCGGCCGCGGGAGCCAACCTCGTGGTGGGCCTCGGCGCGCTCGCGCTCGATCGCCTGCGCGCCCGCGAGGTCCATGGCGGGGGCGAGGAGGCCCCGGCCGCGCCCACGGCGGTGCCGTTCTCGGCCGAGGCCCCCGGGGGGCGGCCGATCGGCCTCTGGCTCGCGCTCTACGCGCTGTCGGGGTTCGTCGCCCTGTCGCTCGAGATCGTCTGGTTCCGCCTCGTGGACGTCGCGGTGAAGTCGACCGCCTTCACCTTCGGGACCGTGCTCGCCGTCTACCTCCTCGGCTCGTCGGTGGGCAGCCTGATCGGCGCCGCCAGCGTCGACCGGGTGCGGCGCCCGCTGCGCGCGTTCCTCCTCGCCCAGTGCGCGCTCGTGGCGGCCGCTGCGATCGCGGTGATCGCCCTGGTCCGCCTCCCGCCCGACCTGCCCTTCTACCGGTGGTACGTCGAGTACTGGGCGGCCTACGAGTTCTTCCCCCTCGGCCACGAGTCGGACCCGACCCACGTCAGCCGGCTGTACGTCGTGCTGCCGTTCGCCCTCTTCTTCGTGCCCACGATCCTCATGGGCTTCTCGTTCCCGGTCCTGCAGCGCGCGGTGCACGACGACCCTCTCACGAGCGGGAGGAAGGTCGGGGCGCTGCAGGCCGCCAACATCGCCGGCTGCACGGCGGGGAGCCTCGTCGTGGGCCTCCTGGGCCTCGCCGCCCTCGGCACGCCCGGGACCCTGCGGCTGCTGCTCGCCGTCGGCGTCGTGTTCGCCCTCGTCGGCCTGCGGCACTACGGCCGCGGCTTCGTCGTCCCCGCGCTCGCGCTGGCGCTCCTGGCGGCGGCGTTGCCCGGCCCGGACCGGCTCTGGCGGCGGCTGCACGGCGTCACCGGCGAGGCGCCGCTCGCCCTCTTCGAGGAGGACGCCACCAGCATCGTGGCGCTGACCCCCGACCAGGGCGACTGGCGCCTCTCGGTCAACGGCAAGGGGAACAGCTGGCTCCCGTACGGCAGCGGCCGCTACGGCAGCGGCCACACCCTCCTCGGGGCGATGCCGGCCGCCGTCCATCCCGCCCCCCGGGACGTGGCGGTCGTGGGCCTGGGCTCGGGGAACACGGTCTGGGCGGCGTCGTTCCGCCCGCAGACGCGGTCGGTCACGGTGTTCGAGATCTCGTCGCCTCAGCCCCGGATCCTGGGGCGGCTGGCCGGGTTCGTGGAGATCCCGGAGCTGCGGCGGCTCGTCGAGGACCCGCGCGTGCGCGTCCGCATCGAGGACGGGCGCAAGGCCCTCGAGGCCGAGGACGCGCGCTACGACCTGATCGAGACCGACGCCACCTGGGCGGAGACGGCCGGCAGCGGCAACCTGTACTCGTACGAGTTCTTCCGCGCGGCGGCGCGGCGGCTCAAGCCCGGCGGGGTCGTGTGCACCTGGGCACCCACCCCGCGCGTGTGCGCCACCTTCGGGGCGGTCTTCCCGCACGTGCTCGGCGACCCGGGCGACGAGGTCCTCATCGGCAGCCCCGACCCGATCCCGAACGATCCCGAGGCGTGGGGGGCGCGGGTCGAGGCCGGCGGTGGCTACCTCGGCCGCGGCCAGGCGCTCGAGGTGCGCGCGGCCCTCGCGCGCCTGCGGCCCGCGCCACGGGCAGCGGGGGCCACCCTCAACCGCGACCTGTTCCCGCGCGACGAGTTCGCGGCGAGGTAGCCGAAGGGGCCGGTCAGGCCAGGCGATACTCCTCGATCTTCCGGTAGAGGCTGCGCTCGCTGATTCCCAGGATGCTCGCGGCGTGGCCCCGGTGGCCGCCGGTCGCCCGCAGCGCCCGCTGGATGTGCGCCCGCTCCAGCTCCTGCAGCGTGGGCAGGGCGTCCCCGACCGGGGGATCCCCGGGCGAGACGAGGGAGGACTCCCGCAGGGCCGCGGGGAGGTGCTCGGGGAGGATCTGCGGGCCGTCGCACACCACGGCCGCCGACTCGATCACGTGGAGCAGCTCCCGGACGTTCCCCGGCCAGGCGTGCCCTCGAAGGCGCGCGAGCGCCTCGGTCCCCACCCGCCGGGAGAACCCGTAACGTTCGTTGAGGCGAGCCGTGAAGTGCTCGACGAGCAGCTCCACGTCCCCCGCCCGCTCCCGCAGGGGCGGCAGCTCGACCGTGATCGTGCTCAGCCGATAGTACAGGTCCTCGCGGAACAACCCCTGCCGGACGAGGGTCGCCAGGGCCCGGTTCGTGGCCACGACCACGCGGGCGTCGACCCGGATCTCCGAGGTCCCCCCGACGTGCCGGAAGGTCGAGGTGTCGAGGACCCTGAGCAGCTTGACCTGGGTGGCCTGGCTCACCTCCCCGATCTCGTCGAGGAAGATGGTGCCTCCGTTCGCCACCTCGAAGAGACCGGGCTTGGCCCGGTCGGCGCCCGTGAACGCCCCGCGCTCGTGGCCGAACAGCTCGCTCTGGAACAGCTCCTCCTGGAGGGCGGCGCAGTCGACCACCACGAAGGGCCGGCCCCGCCGGGGGCTGCGTGCGTGCAGCAGCCGCGCCGCCAGCTCCTTTCCCGTGCCCGTCTCTCCGCAGACGAGGACCGTCGAGTCGCTCGCGGCCACCCGCTCGATGAGGCCCAGGGCCTGCCGGAAGACCGGGCTTCTCCCGATGAAGAACCCCCCCGGGTCCGGCGGCGTCAGCCCCCGCTCCAGGAGGCTCGCGCGCTCGTGCAGGGCTCGCCGCTCGAGCGCCCTCTGGATGCGGACCTCGAGCTCGTCGAGCGGGCAGGGCTTGGCCACGTAGTCGAAGGCCCCCATGCGGATCGACTGGATGGCCGTGTCGAACGAGCCGTGTCCGGTCAGCATGACGACCTCGGACCCGGGGCTCTTCTCCCGGACGGCCTGCAGGACCGCGAGCCCGTCCATGTCCGGGAGCTGCAGATCGAGCAGCACCACCTGCGGCTCGAGCTTCGCCGCCGCCTGGACCGCCTCCTCGCCCGAGCCCGCCCCCGCGACCTCGTAGCCCAAGCGCTCGAGCTCGCCGGCCATCACCCGGCGGAAGGTCGGGTCGTCGTCGACGAGGAGGAGCGTCGGCCTCGTTCTCATGCGAGGACCCGCAGCGGCCGGGCGTGTCCGGCCGGGGACAGCAGCACCTCGAAGGTGGAGCCCGACCCGGGCGCGCTCCGGACCTCGATGTCGCCGCCCCAGTGCCGCACGAAGTCCAGGGACAGGAAGAGGCCGAGCCCCGTCCCGCCGGGCCGGGCGCTGAAGAACGGCTCGAAGATCCGCTTACGGATCTCCGGCGGGATGCCGCACCCGTCGTCCGTGACCCGGATGCGGATGGGATCGTCCCCGGAGGCCCCGAGGACGACCCGGCCGCCCTTCCGGCACGCCTGGACGGCGTTCAGCGAGAGGTTGAGCAGGACCTGCTGGAGCTCCGCTTCGTTGACCCGGACGCGAAGCCGGCCCTCGACCGGGTCCACCTGCACCGCCACCGAGTGGGCGCGGGCCGTGGGCTCGATGAGCTGGGCGACCGCCGCGAGGGTCGGCGCGAGGTCCACGAGGTCGCCCGGCGAGCCCTGGCCTCTCGAGAGGCGCAGGAAGTGCTGGGTGATGCCCCGGCACCGCAGCAGCTGCTCGCGGGCCACGTTCGCGCTCTCCCCGACCCGACGCCAGGGCGCGGCGTCGCCTCCCTCGCCCGCCTGCGCGGTGCGCTGGATCCCTTCCACGCAGGCGAGCACCGTGGCCAGCGGCGTGCTCAGCTCGTGCGAGAAGCCCGAGGCCAGCATGCCCAGCGAGGCGAGCCGGTGGGACTCGGCGAGGCGTGCCTCGGCGGCCCGACGCTCGGAGATGTCGCGCCAGACCTCCACCACCTGGACGATGGCGCCGGAGGGTCGGCGGATGGGCGACGCGTGCACCTCCTCCCAGACGGTCTGGCCGTCCCCGGCCTTGCGCTCGCAGATGCGGACCTGCCGCTCGCCCGCCCGGAGGCAGTCCTGGGTGGGGCAGACGCCGGAGCCGCACATGCCCGTGGCCGCGTCGCGGCAGGACGCGCCGAGCACCTCCTCGCGTGTTCTTTCCCGGCCGCGCAGGAAGGCGTCGTTGGCGGCGACGACGCGGCGATCGGCGTCCAGGACCACGATGCCGTCGTCGATGCTGTTGATGACGGTCTCGAGCTGCTCGCGCTCGCGGCGGACGTCGCTGAGCAGCCCCGTCATCGTGTCGGCCATGTCGTTGAACTCCCGGCCGAGCCAGGCGAGGGTGTCGGAGCCGCTGACCGGGACCCGCCGCTGGAGGTCGCCGGCCGCGATGAGGCGGGCCGTGCTCTCGAAGCGCTGGAGCCGGCGCACGACCGACACGCGGACGACACCGGCGATGGCGGCGACGAGGAGGAGGGCCAGAGAGGCGCTGCCGGCGGCCATGTAGCGCAGGTCCCGGTTCATGGTCGCGCGGATCTCGCCCGCGTCGAGGTCGACGATGAGGATGCCGTTGATCCGGTGCTTCGGGTCGTGGCAGCGGAAGCAGGCCTCGCGGTTGCGCACCGGGATCACGGTGCGCAGGAGGGTCTCCTGCCCCGTGTCGATGACCCGGCTCGAGGTCCGTTGCTCGGGGGGGTAGCGGTGACAGGCCTGACAGGTCGGCGAGGCCAGGGTCAGGTCGACGTTCGGGCCCGGCGGCGCGCTCGCGTACCGCAGCCGCCCCTCCCGGTCGAGCAGCATGACCCGCTCGACCTGCGGCTCGTTCCCGAAGCTGCGGATCATGCGCTCGATCAGGGTGCGGTCGTTCTCCAGCATCTGGTGCTCGAGGCCCGCCCGGATCAGCTCTCCCTGGGTCAGCGCCGTCGCCCGCGCGCCCGCGAGGAGGGTCCTGAAGTGGTGGATCGAGTAGAGGTAGGTGCCGACCCCGCAGGCGATCGCGACCGCCGCGGTGACCCCCACGGCCAGTCCCCCGCTCATGCCCGTGAGGCGGAACCTCATGTGAGGCGCATACTGCATGCGTCGTCCCGGCCGCGTCAACACCTGACGGTTTGGCAGCCCGCACCCTGCCAGTCTGGCAGGCAGAAAGGCGCTGAGCGGCCCGTGCGTCCGGGCAGGCCTCGGAATCGGCCTTTCCGGGGCCTTCCCTCCCCGAACCGCTCCCGGCATGCGAAGTGCAAGATGAGCGGCCCGAGATGCAGTCGAGGGAGGTCCGGCCATGGTGATGTTCGCGACGATCCTGATCATGAGCCTGCTGGCGGTCGCCGTCTGTGCCGCCGCGTTCGCGGCGGCAACCCGGGACGAGGCGTCCAGGCAGCCTCAGCCCGAGCGGAGGCTGGCCGTCGCGCCGCCGCGCTTCTTCGCCGACCCGGCGGCGCGGCCGGCCGGGGGCTCGCTGGTGCCCGTCGAGGTGCTGCTGAGCCAGATCGAGCGGCACGTGCGGCTGGAGCAGGCCGCCGCCGAGGACTACCTCGACGTCCCCACCCCGGACGCCCTTCACTCCCGCACGACGTCGCCCTTCCTCAACTAGAGGAGCAGGGTCGATGACGAGTGCCCAGCCCGACCTCGTGAAGGGACTCTCCGCCGAGGAGACGACCCGGTTCATGGCGCTCGGGGTCTCCACCGGGCTGGCCAGCGGCCAGACCCTGTTCCGGCTCGGGACCGAGGCCGACAAGGCGTACCTGGTGGTGCGCGGCCGGATCGCGCTGACCCTCCCCATCCAGATCCGGGGCGCGGAGGAGGAGGTCCTGGTGGAGGAGAAGGTGCCCGGCGAGACCGTGGGCTGGTCCGGCCTCGTCCCTCCCCATCGGTTCACGTTGAACGCCACCGCGGCCATCACCAGCGAGCTTCTCGCGTTCTCGCGGGCGGTGGTCCTCGATCACTTCGCGGCGCATCCCGGCGTCGGGCACGCGGTGACCCGGAACCTGGCGGCCGTGATCGGGCACCGCCTCCAGGTCTTCCAGACGATGTGGCTGCGGGAGATGCAGCGCGCGGTGGACCACCGCTACGCCTGAGGGACGAGGCCACGCCATGAGAAGGGCAGCCTTGGCCGCGTTCGCGGCGATGGCGTTCGCCGCGGCGGGATACGGCCAGGTCGGACCCGCGACGCCCCCGAGCACCGCCGGCGAGCGCCTCGAGATCCCGCCCCCTCCCTTCTCGGAGGGGATCTTCCCCTGCACGAGCTGCCACGCGGACCTGAAGGTGAACCGCGCGCGCCGGGCCCTCACCGAGATGCACGACGACATCCAGCTCCGGCACGACGAGCAGCACCGCTGGTGCCTCGACTGCCACGACGCCACCGACCGCGACTGGCTCCACCTCGCGAGCGGCGAGCGGGTGCCGTTCGAGCAGTCCTATCTCCTCTGCGGCCAGTGCCACGGTGAGAAGCTGCGGGACTGGAGGGCGGGGGTGCACGGCCGCCGGACCGGCGAGTGGAACGGCCAGAAGCGGTACCTCCTCTGCGCCCACTGCCACAACCCCCATCAGCCCCGCTTCAAGCCGCTCGCGCCGAAGCCGGCGCCCCGGCGGCCGCAGAGGCCGACGGAGGAGACGGGAGGCCTCCCCTGACCCGGGACCCGGGCGACGCGCCCCTCCCGTCGCGCCGCGAGTTCGTCTCCTGCGCCGCGGGAGCGGCGGCGGGCTTCCTCCTCACCGCGTGCGGCCCGAAGCGGCTCGTGGAGATGCCGAAGGAGCGGCTGCACGAGCTGATCCGCGAGCTCGAGCGGCAGTACACCGAGACCTACGGCACCGCGGTCACGGTGGCCGACACCCCGGCCCTCCCGGGGGTCCAGTTCGCCTATGCCCTCGACCTCTCCCGCTGCATCGGGTGCCGCCGCTGCGTGTACGCGTGCGTCGAGGAGAACAACCAGTCACGGGACCCGCAGATCCACTGGATCCGCGTGTACGCGATGGAGAAGGAGAAGGGGGTCGACTTCCAGCACGCGAACCCCTACTACGACCCGCCCCAGGTGCCGGAAGACGGCCACTTCTACGTCCCGGTCCAGTGCCAGCAGTGCGAGAACCCCCCCTGCGTGAAGGTCTGCCCGGTCGGCGCCACCTGGAGGGAGGGTGACGGCATCGTCGTCATCGACTACGACTGGTGCATCGGGTGCCGGTACTGCATGGCCGCGTGCCCGTACGGGGCCCGGCACTTCAACTGGGCGGAGCCCACCCTCCCCAAGGGGCAGCTCAACCCGAAGACCCACTACCTGGGCAACCGGCCGCGCCCGAAGGGGGTGGTGGAGAAGTGTACCTTCTGCATCCAGCGCACGCGGGCGGGCCGCTACCCGGCCTGCGTCGAGGTCTGCCCGGTGGGGGCCCGGAAGTTCGGCAACCTCCTCGACCCCGGCAGCGAGATCCGCTACATCATCGAGCACAAGCGCGTGCTCGTCCTCAAGGAAGACCTGAACACCGTGCCCCGGTTCTTCTACTTCTACGCCACGTGAGGCCCGCTTGAACACCGCGCGCCTCTTCGCCCGATTCACCACGGGAAGCCTGCGGCTGGTCCTCCGCGGGAACTCCACCTACTGGGCCTGGATCGCGGCCCTCGTCGTGCTCATCGTCTCCGGCGCCTTCGCGTACGCCCACCAGGTGCGGGCCGGCCTCACGGTGACGGCGATGAGGGACCAGGTGAGCTGGGGCTTCTACATCGGCAACTTCACGTTCCTGGTCGGGGTGGCCGCCGCCGCCGTGGTCCTCGTGATCCCCGCCTACGTCTACGACTGGAAGCCCATCCGCCAGATCGTCGTCTACGGTGAGCTCCTGGCGGTGAGCGCCATCGTCATGTGCCTGCTCTTCGTCTTCGTGGACATCGGCCGGCCGGACCGGTTCTGGCACCTGCTCCCGCCCGTCGGACACCTGAACTTCCCGACCTCGCTGCTCGCGTGGGACGTGCTGGTGCTGAACATCTACTTCGTGCTGAACTTCGCGGTGGTGACTCACATCCTGTATCGGGCGTTCAGCGGACGCCCGTACATCAAGAGCGTGGTGGTGCCCCTGGTGCTCCTGTCGATCCCCATGGCCGTCGGCATCCACACCGTCACCGCGTTCCTCTACAACGGCCTCGCGGCGCGTCCCTACTGGAACGCGTCGATCCTCGCCCCGCAGTTCCTCGCCTCCGCGTTCTGCTCGGGCCCGGCCATCCTGCTCATCCTCCTGCAGCTGCTCCGCCGCTTCACTCGGTTCGAGATCCAGGACGAGGCCATCTGGAAGATCGCCGAGCTCATGGCCTACGCCATGTTCTTCAACCTCTTCCTGCACGGGGTGGAGGCCTTCAAGGAGTACTACTCCGCCACCGAGCACCTGCTGTACACGCGCTACTGGTACCAGGGCCTCGGCGAGCACCGGACCATGGTGCCCTACGCGTGGTCGGCGGTGGCGCTCAACCTGACGGCCTTCGGGCTGTTCATCGTCCCGGCGGCGCGGAGGAACTGGGTGGCGCTGAACCTCGGGTGCCTGGCGATCTACTCGGGCGTCTACATCGAGAAGGGCATGGGCCTCATCATCCCCGGCCTGACGCCCGACACTCTCGGCGACATCTACGAGTACTACCCTTCGCTCACCGAGCTGCGGGTGGCCGCCGGCGTCTTCTCGATCGGGTTCCTGGTCTTCACGCTGATGCTCAAGGTGGCGGTCCCGATCGCCCTCGGGGAGTTCCGGGTCGACCGCGAGGCGCGCAGCGACGTCCTCGACCGGCTGCCGCTCCAGCCGGGGCGGGCGTGAGGGTCCGCTCTCCCGCCCGACCCCGACTCCCGCTAGTTGGAGGCCTGCGGCTTGACCTTGTTGGCCTCGACCGACACCTCGACCTTCACCTCGTCGCCGACCACGACGCCGCCCTGGTCCAGGGTCTTGTTCCAGTTCATACCGTACTCCTTCCGGTCGAGGGTGGTCGACATCCCGAAGCCCATCTTCTCGTTGCCCCAGGGGTCCTTGCCCTCGCCGAGGAGCGTGACGGGGAGGGTGACCTTCTTCGTGACGCCGCGCATCGTGAGGTCCCCGGTCACCGCGTACGCGTCTTTGCCCGCGGCCTTGACCGAGGTGCTCTTGAACGTGATCGTGGGGTACTTTGCCACGTCGAAGAAGTCGGGGGTGCGGAGGTGCTCGTCCCTCTTCGGGTCGCCGGTGAAGACGCTGCCGGCCTGGATCGTGAACTCCACCGAGGAGCTCTCGGGCCTCGCGCGGTCCACCGTGATCGTCCCGGAGAAGTCCTGGAACCGGCCGCCCAGCATCGTGAAGATGTGGCGGACCTGGAACCCGACGGTGGTGTGCGCCTTGTCGAACTGGTAGGTATCCGCGGCCTTGGCGGGGGAAGCCACCGCCAGGGCCGCGGCGAGCACGGCCCAGCGACGCGGGTTCCGGGCGGGGCGAGCGAATAGGGTCTTCATGTCCTGCTCTCCTTCTCTTTCTTCGTACGGGTCTTGCTCGGTTTGGAGTCCGTGCTCACCGATGAAGCGGTGGTCGAGCGCACCGCGTCGAGGAGGCGAATGAGCTCGGCGGTCGTCCTCGGGTCGAGTGCGGCGAGCAAGGCGCGGCCGACCTGCGCCACCGGGCGGTCGAGCCCGGCCAGGAGCCGGCGGGCCGGGCCCGCCGCGTGGCAGAGGACCTGGCGGTGGTCCTGCGGGCATCGTACGCGGCGGACGAGCCCCTTCGTCTCGAGGCGATCGAGCAGGCGGGTGATGCCCGGGCTCTTCTCGATCATCCTCGCCGCGATCTCCAGGGTGGGGAGGCCCGCCGCGCCGGCCCCGCGGAGGATGCGCAGCACGTTGTACTGCTGCAGGGTGACGCCGTGCGCCTCGACCACGCCCGCCAGCGCGGTACGCACGCGGTCGGCGGTGCCGAGCAGGGTCACGACCGCGTCGTCGTCGGCCGAGTCGAAAGGCCTCGTCTGCTTGATCTCGTCCCGGATCGAACCCATGAGCGCTTGACCTAACCGCGAGGATAGCCGAAATAGTTGACTAGTCAAGTAAAAAACCGTCAAACCCTCCGCGGCCAGGCGGGAAGGGTGTGGGCAGTGGCCGACTACCGCACCTGTCCGCGGGCGGCGACCTCGAGGACGGCCTCGACCCGGTCGCCGCTCAC
>Ga0209048_10005629_pt1 | contig 11820 bp, 6 predicted proteins | sample FrelakmetCRP12CR_FD_187146 | JGI IMG/M metagenome (GOLD analysis project Ga0209048, IMG submission 187146) | Freshwater lake sediment microbial communities from the University of Notre Dame, USA, for methane emissions studies - CRP12 CR (SPAdes)... | ecosystem: Environmental > Aquatic >... | reverse complement strand
AGATAGGGCGCGTACTTGTACGCTCGGTCCCTCTTGCGGCCAGTCGTCTCCTTCAGGATCCCCAGGGACTCGAGCAAGCCCACGGCCTTCGCCGCCATCGGCTTCGTCGTCTCGAGCATCCGGATCGATCCCGGGACGGTCACCACGGGGTGACGCGGCAGGAACTCCAGGAGGCGAACCGCGGTCAGCGACGAGTTCTTCGCATCCACCACCCGCACTCGGTCCTTCGCGACGAGCCGGTAAAGGTCACGCGCGGTGTTCGCCGACTCCTCGGCGATCTCCCCTACCCCTTGCAGGAAGTACTCCGTCCAGCCTTCCCAGTTGCCGGTTCGTCGCACCTCGTTCAGGAGCCGGTAGTAGTCGGGGCGCCGCCGCTTGAAGAAGAGGCTGAGGTAGAGCAGAGGCGCGTGCAGGACACCCCAGTGCTCGAGGAGGAGGGCGATGAGGAGACGCCCGACTCGTCCGTTGCCATCCAGGTACGGGTGGATGGTCTCAAACTGCACGTGCACGAGGCCAGCCCGCACGAGCGGAGGAAGTTTGTCCTTCGCGTGGATGTATCGCTCCAGATCCCCGAGGAGACGTTGAACCTCCTGGGGCGGCGGTGGAACGTACGTGGCGAGACCCGGCCGCGCTCCGCCTATCCAGTTCTGCGTCCTCCGGACTTCGCCCGGCTGCTTGGTGGCTCCACGCACTCCACGCATCAGCCGCCGATGCACGCCATGAACGAGGCGCATCGACAGGGGCAGCCCCTTCGGCCGGGCGAGCTCGCGCCGAGCCCAGGAGAGCGCGTCCAGGTAGTTGCAGACCTCCTCGATGTCCGCGCCGGGTTTGGTGCCTTCAGGCGTCGCCTCGAAGTTGAGCAGATCCTCGAGTGTCGCCTCGGTCCCCTCGATCTGGGACGACACCACGGCTTCCTTGCGGACGAAGGCGAAGATGAACCAGTCGAGCGATGGCACCATCTCCCCGGCGAGGTCCAGGCGTGCCACTGCGTGCTCGGCCCGGGCGAGAACCTGGGCGAGGTCTCCGTCCAGCGCGAGGGACGGGGAGGCGGGCGGCAATGCACCGGGCACGAATGCGTCGACCGTCTCGCCGGCGACGGTGCTCCTCCGGAACTCGCCTGTCTTCCGCTCCACGACGGCCTCCCTTCGCTAGGGATGGATTCTTTCCTTGGAGACGGAGAAAGTAAAGCGCGCTTTACTAGCGGACCCGCACTTCATCCAGATCTCATCCATCCTGGCGTGCACTCACGTGCACTCCGGTGCACTGCCGTGCACTCGACTGGTGAGCCAACCCCGCGTGAAACCTGGAAACCTCAGCAAAGACGCCCGCCTGCCGAAAGACGTTTGAACTGCTACGAATCCGAAGGCCACTGGTTCAAACCCAGTAGGGCGCGCCAAATGTGAAGGCCCCGCGGGCGGTTGACTCGCGGGGCTTTTACTTTTCGTGAAATCAGCGTCTCGGCCGTAGTCCGCGCTTCCCGGGGATCGCCTCCACCCTGACCTCGCTCAGGAAAGCAGGGCCCAGTCCTGGAAACCGGACCCGACCAGTGGGTATGACCGAGGCGTAACGAGAATCCAGGCCGGATGACCAGCCGTCCGTCACTGCTCTGTGAAGAGGTACTCGTGCTGGGCGTCGCGGGTGATGAGTGTACGCTTGGCCCCGCTGCCGACGACGAACTCGACGCCGGACATGCCCGGCGCGGTGGTGAAGAAGGAGACGGTCCCGTCCGGATTCCTGCGGCTGGCCACCTCGCTCTTCCACTCGCCGAAGTCGAAGGTGGTAGCGCCACCGGCCTGGTCGACAGCGATCTCGCCGAGCGCGTCATTGCTGTAGCGCCTGGCTAGCTTGCCGGCCTCGGCCGCGTCCGGCGGCACGGTGAGCAGCCGCCGCTCGGCTGCAAGTTGCTGGAAGAAGGTGGCGGCCTGGGAGGTCACCTCCGCGTCTGCCTCGGGCCTACCGTCGAAGAGCACCTCCAACAACTTGCGCCGGAACACGGTGCGAAGGATCCAGCCGGGATCGGCGTTGGTCAGCACCACCGCCCCGACGCCGTGCTCCGGCAGCCAGAGCATGTCGCTGTGGAAGCCGATCATGTCACCGCCGTGGTGCACCACTGGGATGCCGTACTTGGTGTTCACGATGAGCCCCATGCCGTAAGTGTCGTCCTTGCCGATGGACACCTGCGGGGCCCGACGCTCCAGCAGCGGCTCCCGGGCGATGTACCGCGTGCCGCCCGGCAACGTTCCCTCGGCTAGCTCGGCGGAGACGTACTTCAGCATATCCTGGATGTTGCTCCAGGCCGCGCCGGCCGGCCGCAGCGGGATAACAGCGTAGTTGACCTCCATGACCGCCTTGGAGGGCTTACCGTCGATGTCCGGCGCGTGCGGGGAGGCGTGGTTCCCCTTGAGCGCCTTGGCGTAGTCAAAGGTGGTCGCCTGCATGCCCAACGGTTCGAAGACCCGGGTGCGCATCGCTTCGTCATAGGCCACGCCTAGCTCGAGCTTCGGAAAGAGCACGTGGCCGCCCACGAAGCCCCCGGCGCCTGCCATGGGGTTCGAGTACTGGAACATCTCGCCGAACTTGCTCGTGGGCTGCATGGTGGCCAGCGTCGCCATGGCGCTGGCGGGCGTTTCGCCCTTGAACTGGAAGATCCACTCCAGGTCTTGGCGCGGCAGTCCGGTGCAGGCGCAGATCAGGTGCTTCACCTTCACCTGCCGGGTGGTCTCGGGGTCGCCCAGCTTGAAGCTCGGCAGAAGGCTGGTCACCGGCGTCTCCCATGTGAGCTTGTCTTCGTCGACGAGCTTGGCCAGCATCAAGGTGGTGAGCGCCTTGGTATTGGAGGCGATCATGAAGAGCGTTTCGGCGTCGGGCTTCTCCGGCATGCCAGCCTCGCGCACGCCGAAGCCGCCTGCGAACACCGTCGTCCCTCCCTGCACCAGCCCCACCGCCACGCCCGGCACGCCGAGCGCCTTCATGGCCTTCTCGACCCACTCATTCAGCCGCGCCAGCCGGGCGGCGTCGAGCGGGTGGGCCTTCTTGCCTGCGAACGACTCTCGCGAGTAGCCCCTGGGGAGGAGGCGCCCAAGGATCAGCGAGACCGCAGAGTCGCGCTTCTCGCCCACGGCCTGCGTCATGTCGTAGATGACGACCGTCCAGACGTCGCCGGCGCGCCTGGTCCGAGCCACGACGTCTCGCTTCTCGTTGGGCGAGGTGAGGTACTCATACCGGTGAATGTCGGTCCAGCCGTCTGTGTCCGGCGCGTCCGTGGTGACTTTGAGTGGCCAGGTCGCGTCGGGCCGGTAGGCGGCCCAGGCGGCGGCCAGGGCGGCGGCGGCGTCCGAGGCCCTCACGTCGACGAGCGCGATGTGCGAATCCCCCTCCGGAGCCTCGAGGATGGTGGCGGCGCCGCGCACCGCGACGGACCAGGCGGCTGGGGCGATGAAGGTGGCCCCCTCCACCGTGCTCCTCGGCGTGTCGGCCGTGAGCCGCTCGGGCGGAGGCGGGGCAGGCGCGGGTAGGGGCGCGAGCGCGGTCGGGGCGTTCGAGACATCGGCCACGGGGGGTTCTGCCCGGTGGGAGGGCGCAGTGGCCGCACAGGCGCAAAGAGCAACGACGCATCCGGCGAGAATGACACGCATGAGGCGTACCTTAGCGAGCCGGACGGTGCGTGCATAGACTGGCCGGGAACGGATAACCCGCTCATCCATGCGTGGGACCATCGATCGAGGAACCTCAAGGGAAAGCCCGGGCTGGTAGGCGAGTCGGGCTGGTAGGCATTTCGACCCGCAGTCTTCGTCCTTCACTGCGTCTTCTGACCAATGGCCGGCCAAACCGGCCCGGGCTCCAGGGATCGCTGTCACGCCCCGTGCGCCTGTGTTTCGCCAATTCACGATTCGTCAGAGTGATGGCGTTCGGAGCGGCATGAGGGAGGTCGCCTCCGCTTGCTACGTCCCCGGCCGTGCCGCCAGACGCGTGAATGGACGGCGCCGACGACCAGCGGGCACACGATCGCCTTCCGCTGATGCTGGCGGCGGCTTGGTCCTGATGACCCGTCTGGTCGAGACGGTGTACGCCCCTTGGCGCCAGGCGAAGCGGTGGTGCAGGCCGCCGACCCTTGGGAGGACCGTCGGCAGGAGGGCTATGAGGAGGCGGAGCATCGAGCCGGGGAGAATCCCGGCCCCTGGAAGAATCGTCGATGGTTCCAAGGCGGATTCCAAGGCGGATGGAGTTGTGGCGAGGCACAGCCTGCTGCGCGGTTCTGAGACCGGGTGTCCCCCTGCTGTAGCCTCACGCCCCCGAACTGACCAACCTCCGGCCGTTGGAGCCATGGGCCCGGCTCGGTCGCAGCCACCACGATCTCGACGTCAGGAGCAGGCGCGGTACCATCTGGTCCTATCGCTGGAACGGTGCGGGAGGCCTCGTCGGAGCCCTCCCCTGCAGGCGGGGTCCGTTCGCCGAGGCGCCCGCTCGAAAGAGTGCTTCATGGACTTGGCGGGCGCTGAGGCAGGACCTTCCATCGACGCATCTGGAGATGGCAGGGCCATGGCCGCCACCGGGCGCCAGGTGCTGCGGCGCGAACTCATCGGCTTCGCCTTGGTCGCTCTCGCCATGCGGGCTGTCTTCATGGTCCTCGATCATCAGCCCCGCTACTTCCTTGGTGACTCGGAGTCGTACCTCTTCACGGGCTTCGGGACCTGGATCCCGAACGACCGGTCCTGGATTTACGGCCTCCTGCTCAATGGCCTCTTTCGCGCGACGCACAGCCTGGTCTCGCTCCTCATCGTGCAGGGTCTCCTCAGCGCCGCGCTGTGCTGGGGGGTGGCAGCATCCTGCCGGCTCGCGGGCGTCAGGGCGTCGTTCGCGTGGGCGGCCCTGATCGTGCTTTCCGTTGACCCGATGCTCCTTTACTACGATCGGTCGATCATGACCGACGCGCCTGGTACGGTCGCGGTCGCGCTCGGCGTCCTGCTCACGGCCAGAACCATGGCTGGCGGCTCCCGGTGGTCCTGGCTCTGGGCGATGATCTGCTTCTGGGCCGCCATCGGCCTCCGCACGGCGCTCCTCCCGCTGGTCTTCTGGGCGCCGGCGTTCGCCTTCGGCCATGGCGTCCTGCGAGCCTGGCGCTCGCCAAGGATCGAGCGCACGGCCAGGCTTCGAGCCTTCTCCAGCCACCTGACTGGACCGGTGGCGCTCCTCACCGGGGTCACGATCGGGCTCCTGGCCTATGCCGCTGCCAACGGCAAGCTCACGCGCTCGAGACCCTCCCTGAACCCACGCGGCGGCGCCATGCTCATCGCCCTCGTCGCGCCAATCCTCGCGACCGAGGACTTCGCGGGGCTCCCCGTCGAGTCACCCGGCGACCTCCTGGCCCGGTCGCAGCACCAGGACCGATTGCGGCGCAACTGCCAGCTCTTCTGCCCCGACGGTTTGGTCTTGTTGATCGAGGCCGCACTGGAAAGTGACTGGCGGAAGACCTCCCGTTACGGGTCGGTCCTGGCGCGGCGGAGCATCCTGCGCGATCCGCTTGGCTTTACCTCGCTGGCCTTCGCGCAGGCGGGTGAGTACCTGACGCTCAGCTCCTACCGCCAGGGCTTCGACAACGCATTCGGCCTGGACCGGGAGCTTCCCGATCACATGGTGCAGTCCCTTCGGACGAAGGTTCACGACCAGGTGGATCGGAACTCTCCGGCGCGACCGTCGCCCGGACTCGGATGGCTGCGGCTGTCACTTCCCTGGCTGCCGGTGCTCTGCTGGCTGGCGCTGCTGCTCCCTGCCGTCGCGCTGGCCATGTCCCGCCGCCTCGGCCCGGGGCCTCGGACGCTCATGGTGCTGCTCGCGACCAGCACCTGGGCCTACGCCGTTCCCGCCTGGTCCTTGAGCCTGGAGGTTGTACCACGGTACCTCCTGCCACTCGCACCGCTGGTCATCGCGCTCCTGGCGCTCACCGTCGAGGCCCTGCTGCGCGGTCGCGCTGAGCTCGCGCCTTCGCCGTCCGGGGCCGTCCTCACTCCCCCGTGTCCGCCGGGATGATCCCGGGAATCATCCTGAAGGTCGCCAAAACACGATCCGTGAACACAACGGCGTGTGAAGCGGGCTGGGCGGCGCGCTGGACGGTGGTGACGGGGCCTCGGCCGTGATCCAAGACGCGTGAATGGACGGCACCATCGGACCGCGGGCACACGATCCCCTTCGCCGACGCTGCCGACGGCGTGTCCCAGATGAACCTCGGGCCCGAAACGGCTTACGCCGCCTGGCGCCAGGCGCAGCGGTGATGCAGGCCGCCGACCCGGGGAGGCTGACGACGTTGGACGTCAGGCCGGACCTCTGCTCCACCGGGCGCCCGCACGGTGAGTCCTTGCCTACCCCGATGTGCGTCCTGTCTTCGTTGAAGTAGTTGACGAACGACTTGATCAGCTGCCGCAGGTGGCGTTCGTTGAGGACGATGACGTGGTCGAGAAGCTCTTGGCGGACGGTTCCGACAAATCTCTCGGCGACCCCATTCTGCCAGGGGCTCCGGTAGCTGGTGCGCGTTGGTTCCATGAGCATCGACCGGATCGTCGCCGTCAGCCCGGCCGAGAAGATGGCGTCGCGGTCGAAGATCATGAAGCGCGGTGCCGAGTCGAAGAGGAGAATCGTCAATGGTTCCAGGCCGGACGGGGTCTTGGCTAGGCGCAGGGAGGCGAGCCACCCTGAATGACCGGAATCCTTGCGAGGACCTCGCTCCAGCGGGTCCTTGTTCCGACCCCGCTCCTTCAACCGGATCATCCGTCCGTGTAACATGTCCATGCGCTCCGATCTTGGGACCTCCGAGCGTGCCGTACGTCAACGACTTCGCCCGCCGGTTCGCCGGATCGGCCGCCGTGGAGCTCACGCGCTTGCGCCTCGGACTCGTGACCGTGGGTTCGACGGGGGACGTGAGCCCGATCCTGGCCCTCTCGCGCGGGCTGCAGCGAGCGGGCCACGAGGTGCGGGTCGTCGCGCCCTCCTGGTTCGAGGCGACTGCGCGCGGTCTCGGCATCGACTTCCGACCGCTGCGCGACTTCGACCCCCAGGCGCTTCTCCAGTCCGAGCGAGGCCGGGCCGCGTTCGCCATCCGCAATCCCGTTCGGGCGTGGCGAGCCTTCGGCGCAATCGCGGAGCCCGAGGCGCGGAGCGTCCTCGACGACGCGGTGACGGCGTGCGAGGGGGTGGACGCCGTCGGCTTCTCCGGGCTCGGGATGTTCCCAGGCCTTGTCGCGGCCGCGGCGCTTCGTGTCCCCTACTTCGCCGCGCACCTCGTCCCCATCGGGACCACGGCCGACTTCCCGAGCGCCCTGCTGCCGCAGCGACCGGCGTGGCTTCCGGGATACAACCGAGCCTCGCACGCCCTGGCGAGATGGCTCGTGTGGAGGACGTTCGCTCCCCTCGCAAGCCGGGCGCGGCCGGGCGGGCACGGGTCTTCTCCCTTCCCCTCTTGGGCCGCGATGCTCGCGGGTGCGCGCGTCTCCCTCTTCGGCATCAGCCCGGCGGTGCTCCCGCCCCCGGAGACCTGGGCCTCGTGGTCCCGGTTCACGGGCTACTGGTTCCTCGACCGGAGTGGTCCCTGGCAGCCTCCTCCCGAACTCCTGGACTTCCTGGCCCGCGGGCCGCCCCCGGTCGTCGTGGGCTTCGGGAGCATGAGCGGCCGCCAGCCCGCGCGGACGACGGAGGTCGTGCTGGAGGCCCTGGGACGAGCGGGGGTCCGGGGAATCATCCTCTCGGGGTGGGGCGGGCTCGAGTCTGGGGGGCTTCCGAGCTCGGTGATGTCCCTGGCGTCCGCTCCGCACGAGTGGCTATTCCCCCGAGCCGCCGCGGCCGTCCATCACGGCGGCGCCGGCACGACGGCGTCTGCGGTGCGAGCCGGAGTCCCGTCCGTGGTCGTCCCCTTCGCGTTCGACCAGCCCTTCTGGGGGGCTCGACTGCGGAAGCTCGGCGTCGCGCCGGAGCCGATCCCCGAGCGGCGACTGACGCCGACGCGCCTCGGCGCGGCCATCCGTGTCGCGGTCGGCGACGCGCGGATGCGGCGCACCGCGCAGGCGCTCGGCGAGCGCATCCGCGCCGAGGACGGGGTGGGCGTCGCCGTGAAGGAGATCGAGCTCGCGCTGCGGCGCCGCCCGCCCCCGTAGCCGTCTACCGCCCGAGCGCGAGCCCGGGAGACTGGTAGGCGTGGCAACCGGCGGCCTGGAGACGGGCGCGGAGGGCGTCGAGCGGCTCCGTCCGGACATTCCCGACTGCTCCCCGGCAGAACGGGCAGGCGTGCACGCCTCCGGCAGCGTCAATGAACAGGTATCGATTCCCGGCACCCCAGCAGCCGTCGCGCCTCTGCCCCAGTCCCGGATAGTCCACGAGCGGCATGTCAAGCCGCTCCACGTTCATCGACCGGTCGAATGCCTCCAGCAAAGAGACCTGGCTCTCCGTGAGCGACACGTCGGCACCCGCCCAGCGGCCGGCTGCCCGGGGTTCGAGGACTTGGATGAAACCGACCCCGAGCTGCCGGGCCAGCACCGCGTATCGCTCGAGGTTCGTCTCCGAGACGAACCCGCGGGTCGTGGTGAGCGAGAGCGCTACGGCCAGTCCCTCGCGCGCCGCGTGGCGGACTCCCGCGACGGCTCGCTCGAACGCTCCCGGAGAGCCGCGAAAGGCGTCGTGCGCTGCCGCGTCGTGGTGGTCCAGGCTCACCATCACCCCCGTGGCGCCGGCAACCCGAAGGCGCCGCGCCGCCTCGGCGTCGAGAGGCGACCCGGACGTGAGGACCCAGACGTCGCAGTCGTCCCCGGCGTCGGCGCAGATGACCTCCACGGCCGGGAGTCGCAGGAGCGGCTCGCCACCCGAGACCTGGATCTGCGGTGCGCCCGACTCCCGCAGGGCGGCGACGACCTGGCGCAGGTCCTCCAGCGCGAGCGGGTCCTTGCGCCGGAGGGTGTCCCACTCGGAGCAGTGCGCGCACGCCAGCTCGCACCGGTTCGTGATGGCCAGGATTGCCGTCTGCAGGCCCGAGCCGGGCCGGAACGGGAGTACCCGGTTGAGCTCCAGGGCTGCGTATCGCTCGAACGCTCGGGACGGAAAGCCGGGCGCGTGCAGCGAGAAGAACGTCCTTCCGGCCATCACCGCGTACTTTCGCGGCGCCTGGCCGCCTGCCGCGGCACGGCGGAGCCTCGCCAGCGCGCGCAGTGCCTCGATCGCCCTGCGTGGCCTTCCATACCGGCGCAGGGCTTCCCGCCACAGGCAGCTCCAGATGCGCAACCGGAGGGCCCTCATCCGCAGGCCCGTCACCACCCGGGCCGCCGAGGAGGGGGCGGCCGGCGCTTCCACCGGATCCCCCGCGAGCGCGGGCGGCGGGGCGAGTCGGGCCGCCTCGAACTTCGTCACCGCGGAGCTCCGCCCGGTGGTTCGGCGAGCGCGAGCGCGCGGTACCGCCGGTAGAGATCCAGGCTGAACTGCGACAGGCTCCCGGGGTCGTCGCGGAGCCGGTAGAGGGTGCCCGCCGACAGCTCCGCCTGGGGCGGCGTGTGGACGCGGTAGTAGCCGGAGGTGTGGAGGAAGGCGTCGCGCTCGAGCCCTTGCGCGGGGGGCGGAAGCACGAATGCCAGGTCCACTCGATCGCCGCGGCTGGCGAGTACTTGGTAGCTCCCGTCGGTCGCGGCGAGACGCCCGCGGACATCGGTACCGTCCGACTGAAGCGCGCGCGCAGGCGCGACCCGCTGCACGTGGGGGGTGGGCGTCTCGACGGCCGTGAGCGCGATCCGGTCGGCCACCCAGAACCCGACTCCACCGGTCAGCCGGACTCGGGTCACTGGTCCATCGGTCAGCGGAAGTGGCACGGCAAGATGTCGGAGCGACGCCGGCCCGACCGTCGGGACCACGGCGACGCCATCCCACCGCCCCCCTCGCTCGACCTCGACCCGCAGGTCCACGCCCTCGCGCTCGCGCCAGGCGAGCGTGGAGTCGCGCGACTCTGGCTGGTCGGTCTGGTCGAGATACCGCTCGAGGCGGTCGCCGAGGAGCGCGAAGAAGCGCCCGAAGACGACGTCGAGCCATGGCGTGTTGCCGGCATCGAGCTCGAGGGCCACCGGGCCACCTCCCGCCGGGGTCGCGAAGGTCAGGACGACCCCCTCGCGAGTGGGCGGCAGCGGTCGACGCGAGACCTCAGCGAGGTCCGTCTGCCACGTACGGCCGTCCACCTCGCGGAGCAGGGACAGCACGTCCCGCCCGTCGAGATCCGTCGCGGACAGCGGCGGGCGCGCGTCGCCGGCGATCAGCAGCCTGGCGTCGTGCGTGGCGAGGGCACGCCGCCCGGGCGCGCGGTCGACAACCACCACCTCGAGGAGGTCCGTGAACTGGGTCTCCCGCGCCTCGTTCGAGAGGACGAGCGTCGGACGATCGCCGAGCGGCGGCAGAGGCAGAAGGTCATCGCGCTGGGTCGCTCGCGAGGTCGCACCCGAGTAGGCCTCCCCCACGAATCGGAGGCCGCTGCCGCTGTCTACGTAAACGAACGGGCAGGAGGTCTTCGTGAGCGCGACGATCAGAGCCACCAGGGCCAGCGTCCCTAGCACCACGCCCGTCGCCAGGAGCGCCGTGCGCCAGCCGCTCACCGACCACACCTCGACCTGGGTGACTTGCCGGAGGTCGACGGTGACGGTGCGGTCCTTGGATTCCTCGTCGCCGACCTCGACCCCGGTGACGTTGGGGAAATTGAGCGAGGTCACGTCCAGGGTGATGGGCTTCCCGCCGTCCTGGGGCTGGACGCGAATGCGCGTCGACGGTTGCAGGATGTCTTCGGTCTCGATCTCCTTGAGCGGGACGACGCTCCAGGTACGGCATGCGGAGCCAAAAGCCAGGAGGGTGATGACGGCGGCGAGCCGGAACCAGGCTGGACGGCCCGAGGGCGAGACGCGCTTCATGGTGTCCTCCCGATGCTGCGAGCAGAAGCATTCCGCGTCCACGTCGGCCCAGAAGATGATGCGTGCGGGGTGCCCAACTCCATGACTTGCGGCTCGGCACGAATGTGACAGCCGCGCCGACGATGCCGGCGGTCGTGGCCTTCGCGGTCTACGGCTCTCGCCGGACCAGCGGCCATGGCAACTCCCCCTCGAGTCAGGGTTCACCTCGCGTAAGGAAGAAACAATCCCTGGACCCTAGTTACTTGGGGCGGCCTCCTCGGGTGAACCAGGCGGGGGCGTCTGGACTCGGCGGGTCCAGTTCCTTGGAGATGGCGACTCGAGCGGAGCATCTGGCTACAGGCTCGATACCTGTGGCTTCTGGCTGCCGCCGTCGCCGTGACGTGCCCTTCGACGCCGCCCGCGCGCGGAATGGTGCAGATCGCGAGGGACACGGGCCTGGGTCGCGAGAGCCTCTAGAAGGCCGTGGCCCCGGGTGCCAAGCCCCGGTTCGATACCATCCTCAAGGTCGCGCGCGCTGGGCGTCAAACTCTCCGCACAGGTGGCGTAGGCGACGCCCGTTCCGGAAGTGGAGCCAGGTCATGTCCCGTCAAGTGGTGTACGGCGCGTCATCCGGTTTGACTGACTACGCGGCGTGCTTCTTGGGCGTCGGCTTCAGCGCCTTCAGTTCCTCCTCGGGTTCCTCGCGGCTGATTGTCATGTAGCGGCGGACGACGGCCCAGTCGTCGTTGAGCTCACAGAGCACGGCGCCGACGAGGCGGATGATGGCCTCCCGGTTCGGGAAGATCCCGACGACGTCGGTGCGGCGGCGGATCTCGCGGTTGAGCCGCTCCTGCGGGTTGTTCGACCAGATCTGGCGCCAGTGCTCCTTCGGGAAGGCTGTGAAGGCGAGGAGTTCTTCGGTGGC
>Ga0209048_10005628_pt1 | contig 11821 bp, 12 predicted proteins | sample FrelakmetCRP12CR_FD_187146 | JGI IMG/M metagenome (GOLD analysis project Ga0209048, IMG submission 187146) | Freshwater lake sediment microbial communities from the University of Notre Dame, USA, for methane emissions studies - CRP12 CR (SPAdes)... | ecosystem: Environmental > Aquatic >... | reverse complement strand
GATGACTATTCATATGACCAGGCGATCGAGGCCGGGGCTTCGGATTTCATCAAAAAGCCCTTTACCGTCCATGAGATGATGGTCCGTATCAAACAAGTTATGAGATGCGGGAGATGTCGATCACCGACGAGTTGACCGGCCTTCATAATAGACTCGGGTTCTTTGCCATCGCACAGCAGCAGCTGAAAGTGACGAAATGGGTAAAAGGAAAACTGGCGCTGGTTTTTGCCGACCTGGACGACCTCAAAACAATAAACGACACATGGGGCCATCACAAGGGCGATGAGGCATTGGTAGCGATGGCAGACGTACTCAAGCGGTCCTTCCGCGAATCAGACCTGATCGCCCGCATCAGCGGCGATGATTTTGCGTTGCTCCTTTTTAATACGCATGAAAATAATTTCGATATTATTTTTGGCCGGTTACAGCAGAACATTGATGCGTTTAACCTCCGATCGGAAGTAACGTTCTTCCTGTCGCTCAGCATCGTCATGGCGCTCTATGATTACAGCCAGCCCTGTTCCCTCGAAGATCTTCTCAAGCTGGCCGACAGGAGGATGTACGATCAGAAGCAGCGGAAAAAGAACATCTTTCAGGCATAGCACTCTACGTGCTCGACATTTATCTTGACAATAAACCGTGTTTCACTGTAATTATTTATATGATAACCATGCCGCTGTGGCGAAATTGGCAGACGCAAGAGACTTAAAATCTCTCGACGGGCAACTGTCGTACCGGTTCGATTCCGGTCAGCGGCACCATAAATAAAAAATAGATCGGCTGTCAAGCCGGTCTTTTTTTTATGTGCCGATGAGCAGGAGTGAAGAAGGGGAGGGGGGGAAGGAGCATTGTCAGGAACTTCGTTGAATTTATTCGGAAACTGAGACACCCTAGCTCTTGACGAAAATACTCGATTGTGGTACTTTGTCATACCAAGAAACAATGTTTACAGGGAGGTAGAATCGACAAATGAATACGGTAAAAACGCTTGGTTTAATGGTATTTATGACCCTGCTCCTGGTATTCGTGGGAGCGGCGATTGGCGGCAGGGGCGGCATGGTAATGGCTTTTGCCATGGCGGCGATCATGAACATCGGAATGTACTGGTTCAGCGACAAGATAGTCCTCAGGATGTACAATGCGCAGCCGGTGACCGAGGCCGAGGCGCCTGAACTCCACGGCATAGTACGAACGCTGGTCCAGAAGGCAGGATTGCCCATGCCCAAGGTCTACATCATCCCCGATGAGACCTCGAACGCCTTTGCAACGGGCAGGAACCCCGAACATGCAGTGGTTGCTGTTACTCAGGGGATCATGAGGATACTATCGCGCGAGGAACTCGCAGGCGTGATCTCTCACGAACTGGCGCATATCAAGCACCGCGATATGCTTACGGGAACGATCGTAGCCACCATGGCCGGCGCGATCAGCATGCTGGCACAGATGGCGCAGTGGTCCATGATCTTCGGCGGCAGAAGAGATGATGACGAGGGTGGAAGCCCGATCGTTGCTCTCGTCATGATGATCGTGGCGCCCATTGCGGCTATGCTTGTGCAGATGGCCATTTCCCGCGCCCGGGAGTTCGAAGCGGACAAAGGCGGCGCGCAGATCGCAGGCAGTTCCTCGGGGCTGGCAAATGCCCTCCTGAAACTTGAAAAAGGATCGCAGATCATCCCCATGACGGACGCACGACCCGCCACGGCCCACATGTTCATCGTGAACCCGCTTACCGGCGGAGGCCTGATGAAACTGTTCAGCACGCACCCGCCCATCGCTGAACGGGTGGCACGGCTGAACGAGATGTCGAGGGGACAAAGGTAAAGATTGGATCAGGTAACAAGGACTTAAGGGAAACCTTAAGTCCTTTTTTATTGCCTGTAAGGGCAAGAGACGATTTTAAGTATGCTCTGTTCTGTTGCTAGGAATAGTGATAAAGGTATTTACATTTATTTAAAAATAGAATATGCTTACACGCAATATGAGAGTATATTTAACCTGAATACAGGGAAAAGGGGGTTTCTGTTCCTATTCAAGGTCATCTCTTTGTTCTATGGTATAAATACTACGCTGAAGGAGGAAGATATAGGTTATGAATCGAATCCGTCTGTATCATTGCGCAGTAGTTTTATTGGCCATGGTTTTTTCGATGACAGAAGGCACGGCATTCGCCAAGCCAGCCTCAGAGGTGAAACAGATTGAAAAGAAGTCCGTTGCCGAGCAGGTCACGCTCCAGATCGACAAAACAGAAGTAGGTCAGGAAGATACCGTAAAGATCACCGGCACTGCTCCCACAGGAAAGCCCGTCTTCATAGAGGTCGCTTCTGAAAAGACCGTTGAGGTCCGTCGTCTTGACAGCAAGAAAGACAAGGAGACCGGCCAAGTCCCCTGGATCTTCTATACGAGCGACGACATCCCCGCATACTACATTACCCTCACCCCAAAAGACACCAAGGATAAGATCGAAGCGCTCAAGGCGCAGAAGGAAGACTGGAGCTATTCCGGCGCGCTCAAAGATATGGGAATCGACCCTGCTGGCCTGCGCCCCGCTTCTGCAAAAGTAGAACGCCGCAAGACATCGATAATCGCGGTGATCACCGGTTCGCGCGGCGCGTTCATGGAGCCCATGGACGATAAGGGAAACCTCAAGGCCGCTCTTCCGCTCTATAAGACCCGTTTCAGATCACCGGGCAAGCTCCTGAAGCCTGCCGTGGACATCAAACCTGACGGCACTTTTGAAGCGTCTCTCAAACTTCCTCAGGGAATTGCAGACGGAAGCTATACAGTAACGGCATTCACTGATAAAAATACGAAAGCCACTATTGCCTTTATTGCAAAGCTTCCTGCGGGCACATGGTACTTCGAGCGCGCAGGCATGGCCATAAATATCTTCGGTCCCTTCTTTCTCACCCTCATCGTTACGATGCTCGGCGTGCTTATAGGCGCCGGCGGCGGGTTCATCCTTACTCCGCTTCTGCTCTGGATCTACGGCCTGCCTCACATCATCGTGGCGGGCACCGTGCTTCCAACCGTTCTCTTCTCCCAGGCCTCCGGTGTGTACAACTACAACAAGATCAAGTTTATCAACTGGAAACTCGGCCTGGTCTTGGGCGCCTTCGCGTTGTGCGGCGGGTTTATTGGACCTGTCCTCACCCAACTCGTGTCGCTCTCTCAGTATAAAAACATGTTCGGCATAGTGCTCATCATCCTCGCCGGGCTCATGCTCTGGCAGACCCTGCCGTCTCAGCTTGCCCGGAACAAACACGAGCAGGAGATCCTGAAGCAGTTTAAGAAAAAAGCGGAAGAAGCGAAGAAAAAAGGAACCGCATAATAACAGGGAATGCAAGAGAGAACGGTAACCATTAACGCTATGCAAAGAAAAACGGAGGAATAAACAATGATTATCCATTTTTGGGGTCAGGAGATAAAGGCAAACCTCATCATAGGCGGCATCGGCGCGTTTCTCGTATCCATCGCTGCATCTATGTTCGGGTTCGGTGGCGGGCCGTTCATGGTCCCGCTCATGACCGTCGTCATGGGACTTCCCATATATGTAGTGGTCGGGAGCTCGCTCCTTGCCATATTCTTCAATACTCTGATGGCGTCATCAAAGAACGCGTTCTTTGATACCATCGACTACAAGCTTTTTGCTATCATGGCGGTGGCCGCGATCATCGGCGGGTATCTCGGCCCGCAGATCGCAAAACGCATCAGCCCGATCTGGGTGAAGCGCGTTGCCGTGATACTGCTCCTGGCCCTGGCGACGCAGCTCCTGGGATGGTGGGGGTAGAACACGGAAAACAACATGCGTAGAGCAGGGGACAGAGAGTTTAAGCTAACGCTTTTACGATGTGCACCATGCGCCTTGCCTATGCATAATCCAATATTAAGGAGAATGTATGATCGATACAATGGAAATGCTCGATGACGTGGCTTTTGCCAAGGCCATGCTCGCGAAGAAATCCCTCTCCGGAGCAGACCTCGTTTTCTCGCTCCGAAACCTGCTCAGGATGAAGTATTATCCCGTGGCAGTGAAGTTCTTCTTTTCCCAGGAGGAACTCGACGCGTTCAAAAAGAACAGCGAATACAAGGTATCGGCCCATCCCTTCACCTTTTGCCACTATCTCGCTGCATCCCGGCAGCGGGGCGACATCCTCTTGAGCCCCCAGAAGGGTCTCGGCTGCAGCAATGCGCAATTCATATTCGGTTGGAAGGAAATGGACGAGGGAGAAATAAAAAGTCACTTTAAGTACACCAAGGACAAGGCGCAGGCAGAGCGGTTCGTGAAGACAAAGAAAAGGCTTCCAAAAAATCTTTTAGCATTTGCCACTGCCCCTCTCCATAAGGCGCCGTATACGCCGGACGTCATCCACGGCATGAGCGATGTCATGCAGGCATACCATCTGGGGAACGACTGGTGCGCAGCAATGGACATCCAGCCGTTCGAAATGACCATGACCATGAACAGCTCGGCGTGCCACGGCGTCACCGCCGTATATTTGAACCATAAGCCCAACATCACGACCATGTGCAGCGGCAGCTACACCGCGGGAAAGACCGAGCAGGGCGAGCTCAACTGGATCTGGCCCGGCGACCAGCTCGAGCCTACGGTACGGTGGTTGCTCGAACGTACCGTGCGCGATGGAGGGGCGTCATATCCTCGTACCGGAGAAACCTATCCCGGTTTCAATATGTGCAAACTGTGCCCGTTCCTGGTGTGGACGAAGCCGTTGGATAAATAATAGACTTCTCCGAGAAGGTGATGCGATGAAGATAGTCATGGCAAAAGGCGTTAAATTTCTTTTTGCGAGAAAGTATATCGAAAACAAATACAGCACAGATACCTGGGACTAGATTATGCAGTACCTGTCCAATGAATCAAAGACCGTCTGGTCCGGCGTCCTCCCGGCCGGCAGTGAGTATCCCTTTGCGGCATTCAAGGAGATGATGTCCTCCGTGAACACGGACCTGAAGACCGCAAAGGACCCTGAGATAGCAGAGATCTATGAGTATATCGCCGACCAGAGCCTGAATAAGACTTACAAGATCTTATTCAAGCTGGCAAACCCGTCCTGTTTGATCAAAAATTATCCAAAATTGTGTAACATGTTCTTCAATACGGGAACGGTTGAGGAGTAGGTTGCGGAGAGCGGACATGCGGTTCTGAGATTCCCCTGCCAGAGATCTTTAACGACTGGCTTCCGCCTGCATGTCTGGGATATTCAAAAAAGGCCGTCGAGATGGCCGGCGGCCGGAACCTGGTCATGAAGAAGAACAGCGCCGGTAAAACCTCGGACGATCTGTGGGAAACCATTTATGATCTGCGATGGATGGAATAACGCAGTCTGAATTTCCAATGGGTCTGCGCTGTACGGAAGGACCGCGTATGCCCTGAATCAGTTTTTCAATTGTCTGAGAAAAGAAAACCCCGTCTTTTTTATCGAAGACGGGGTTTTTATTGCTTTGAACGATTGTTCTCTCCTGATGAAGGACCGGGAACTACCGATTCAGCGGCCCTTCATGGAACACCGGGAGGTGCATAACCGCCAGGCGGTAGAGCATGACAATGGCCGCGAGCAATCCCAGAGTCACGAACATTTCCCAGATCGACGGAAAATAGAATCCCTCTACTCCGGTGGACTGCGTAAAGAAGGTCATGTTGAACCGATTGAAGACCACGCCAAAGAGAACCAATATCGATGTCGTGAGCAATCCGTTCTCGGATTCTTTGATGGACTTCACCGAGAGGAGCAGTATCGGGAGAATCACGCCGATCAGCATCTCCGCGCTCCAGAAGATGCTGGCCTTGTCCCAGGCGAACAGAAGCTGCCAGTTGCCCCGATAGGTCATATCAGCAAACTTCGCGACCAGATACACCAGAAGAGCGATGCGTGTGCCCCTTCCCAATCCTATCATGATGTCTGTTTCCGGCTCCCGCTTGAGTCCCCGGGTGCTCACAATACCCTCGAAGGTGACCATGGCGAGACCCGCGGCAATGGCCGACAAATAGAACATGTAGGGCACATTCGGCGTCCACCAGAGATGGCTCAGCTTCGCCGGTGCTATCAGATAGAACCCGCCGAGCGACGACTGGTGAAGGAACGACAACACGATACCGGCAATGACGAGGGGATAATGAATTATTTTAACGACCTTCAGTGCACCATCCCATTTTACCCGCTCCAGAAATGATGGGGCGAATTCGAACAGCAGCACGGTCGTGTAAAGCGTGATGCACCAGACCACTTCGAACATGACCGATCGGTGGTTCCACATGACGATCGGATGCCATGCGCTGAAAGGCTTGCCGATGTCGATGGCGAGTCCGATGACCACGATCGAGTAACCGATGAAGGCCGTCAGAATGGCCGGACGGGCGATCGGTCTGTACTTTTTCATATTGAAGATGTACACCGCAGCAGTGATGGCAAAGCCACCGGCCGCAAGGGCCACGCCGGAGAACACGTCGACGGCGACCCAGAGTCCCCACGGGTAGTCATCGGTAAGATTGGTCATCCCGCCAAGACCCTTGAACATGCGGAGAAACGTCGCCACGACGCCCAGCGTGACGAGCAGCAGGAGGAGACGCATCCCTTTCGTTTCAAAACTTTTTTTCACTCCTTCCACGAGTGTCATGGTTAGTTTTCCTCCTTGTGCTTGGATTCAGCGTTGTGACCGTTGCCACGGTTTCGGAAGATGGCAATGAGCGACAAAACAGTCACAAACCCGACCACCTTGACCGGGATCTCCCTGAGCATGGCCCACGTGTTGTCGGGCAGATTTTTGGCGGGAATTTTCATATTGAACCCGAGCTGCTCAAAAGGCACACTCGAGATATACATCCATGAGGTGCCGCCTGCCTCTTCCTTTCCATAGATGTGGTTCACATACTTGCCGGGATTATCCGCCAGCCGCTTCTGGGCCTCGGCCACCACAGCATCACGGTCGCCATAGAACATGGTCTTTGTGGGGCAGACCTTGATACAGGCCGGGATAAGGTTTTCGGCGATCCGGTCTGAGCAGAACGTACACTTCCGTACCCATGGAAAGATCCTTTTTTCCCATTCGTACTTCGGCACCTGAAAGGGGCACGCGATCATGCAGTACCGGCAGCCGATGCATTTGTCGAAATCATAGGTTACCGGTCCGTTCGGAAGTTTTTTGAACGCGCCCACCGGGCAGGCGGATGCGCAGGCCGGGTCCTTGCAATGCATGCACTGGTCTTTGATGAAGTGCCACGCTGGTGCTTGGCCGAAGGCTCCTTCCAGGAATTCGATGCGAGTATACGTATCGGAGTTCAGCTTCTGCGGGTTCGTATATTCTCCCCGATTAATGGTTTTCTTCACGGAACGCTCATTCCATGACTTGCATGCCACCTGGCAACCGCGACAGCCAATGCAGCGCGTCAGGTCCACCAGTACGCCTTTCTGGGCTATTTGAGCTGTAGTAGTCATTATGTCCTCCCTCCTGCGACCTTTACGACATTGACCATAAAGGCCTTGGATTCGGGTATCATGGTATTGGCATCGCCGACGGTCGGTGTAAGCAGGTTTGCGCTGTCACCACCGCTGCCGTCTACAGGATACTGCCATCCGAAGTGCCAGGGGAGACCCACTTGATGCACGGTAGACCCGCCAATCTTAAAGGGTTTAAATCTGCTCGTCACGATAGCGATGGCCCAAAGCTCACCACGGCCTGACTTCACCATGACCTTTTCGCCGTTTTGTATGCTTTTCTCTTTGGCCAGCTCTTCGCTCATTTCGACGAACATCTGAGGTTGCATCTCGAGCAGCCATGGTTCATGTCTAGTCATGACTCCGGTCTGCCAGTGCTCGGACACGCGGTAGGTCGTCGCCACAAAGGGGTACCGCATATCGCAGGAGAAGAATGCGTCCGCCTTATCTCCAAAGAGCTTGATCGTGGGATTGATCCGTTGTTTGGACAGCATATTTTCCTCGAGCGGACATTCAAGCGCCTCATAGTGCTCGGGGAAGGGGCCATCAGCGAGGCCGGGTCCGAAGAGACCCCCAACGCCATTGGTCATCATGATAAAGGGTAACTTGCCTTTTTCCGTTGCCATGGGCGGAGCGGGGCCATCGGGTACATCTCCTACCCACATTCCGGGCTTCTTGCTGACGGGATCTTCCTTCACCGCGTCCCATTTGATCACTGCACGCTTCGGGTCCCAGGGTTTGCCATCGGGGTCCACGGAGGCCCGGTTGTAGATGATCCTCCGGTTGACCGGCCAGGCCCAGGACCATTCGGGATATAAGCCGAGGCCGGTAGGATCGCCTTTACCCCTTCGCGCCATCATGTTGATGATTTTGCCCTCTTTCTGGGTGTAGCTTTGACAGTAGATCCAGTTGCCGCAGGATGTTGTTCCGTCCGCCTGAAGGTGGACGAAGGTAGCACACAGTTCGCCTTTTTTCCCGAGGAGTTTCGGCGGCGTTGCCGTCTTATCGTACACATCTTCCAGATAGTAGCCATTGATTTCTTTTGCTACATTATGAACATTGACTTCGTGGATCTTCCCCAGGGCGTCCTTTTGACCATAGTTCCAGGTCAGGTTCAGAATGGGTGCGGGGAACTTTCCACCTTCTTTCTGATAGAGAGTCTTCACCCTGTAGTAAAGTTCGTTGGCTATATCCGCGTCCGGTTTGGACTGCCCGATTGGATCAATTGCCTTATACCGCCACTGCACCCACCGGCCCGAGTTCGCAAGACTGCCTTCCTTTTCCACTGATGAAGCACAGGGAAGCAGGAAGACCTCTGTCTGGACATCTTTCGGATTCATACCGGGGCCTTTCCAGAACGAACCGGTCTCGTTGTCAAAGAGGTTTACATTCACCATCCATTTGAGCTTAGCGAGCGCCTGACGGGTTTTGTTCGAATTGGCGCTCGAGCACGCGGGGTTTTGGCCCCACGCAAAGAACCCTTCGAATTTTCCCTTCAGCATCTGATCGAACAGATTGAGCCATGAAGCGTTCATGCCTTCATCGAGCTTCGGAAGCCAGGCATAACCAAAATCATTATCCTTGGTGGCCCTGCCGCCGTAAATGGCCTTGAGGTAGCTCGTGATGTATTTGGCGCGGTTGGACCACCAGTTCACGCTCTTCGGCTCCTTGGTCTTTGGCGTATATTTTTCAATATAAGATTTGAGATCGACAAGAGAACCCGATGGTGTCGCGAGATATCCGGTGAGGGTATTGAACAAGAGGCCTTGATCGGTTGATCCCTGCACATTGCTTTCACCCCGCAGGGCATTGATACCACCACCGGCCATCCCCATATTGCCGAGCAGCAGTTGAATGATGGTCATGGTCCGTATATTCTGCGTCCCGATGGTGTGCTGGGTCCAGCCCATGGCATAGAGTTCGGTCCCAACACGGTTCGGCTTGCCGGTCGAGGCATAGAGTTTGTAAACCTCTTCCAGTTTTTCCTTGGGAGTGCCGGTGATGCTCGAAACCTTGTCAATCGTGTAGCGCGAGTAATGTTTTTTCAGTAGCTGGTATACGCAATGCGGGTCTTTGAGCGTCGGGTCCTTCTTCGGAATGCCGTTCTCGTCCATCTGGAATGACCAGGTCTTCTTATCGTATTTTCTGGTTTTTTCATCGTAACCCGAAAAGAGGCCGTTAAGTTCTCCCGGGCCCTTGAAGTCAGGATTCACGAGGACCGAGGCATTGGTGTACTTGACGACATATTCCCTGAAGTAAAGATTATTATCGAGGATGTATTTGATCATTCCGCCCAGGAAGGGGATATCCGTGCCGGATCGCATGGGCGCATACACATTTGCCTTGGCGGCCGTCTGCGTGAAACGGGGGTCAACAACAATGAGCTTGGCGCCCCGTTCTTCCATTGCTTTCAGTATCCACTTCATGGATACGGGATGATTGGAAGCCGGATTGCTCCCCATGACGAGGATGACGTCGGCGTTCTTAAAATCGATAAAGTGGTTTGTCATTGCACCGCGTCCGAACGACTCTCCCAGAGCCGCTACTGTCGCGGAGTGTCAGATACGGGCCTGATGTTCTATATAAACCAGACCCCAGGACCTCATCAGTTTTTGGAGCATATAGCACTCTTCGTTGTCCAGGGCTGCGCTCCCGATGTGCGCGATGCCGTCGGTCCGGTTCACGACAAAGTCTTTTTCGACATCTTTTTCCGTGCCGTCAGCTGCTTTTTCCTTTACTTTGGATTTTGAGGTGAGCTTGAACGTCTTGTCACGGGCGGTCTTCACCCGCTTCGCGATCTCGTCGAGCGCCCAGTCCCACTCAACGTCCTTCCATTCCGTTGCGCCGGCCGCGCGATACTGCGGCTTCGTCAACCGGGTGGGATTGTTGATCATCTGGTACAGAGATGCACCTTTTGAACAGAGCGTGCCTTCACTGATCGGGTGCTCCGGATCACCCTCAGTGTTTACGACCTTTCCGTCCTTGGTGTGCACGATGATGCCGCACCCCACCGAGCAGAACGGGCAGATCGTGATGGTCTCTTTCGCGCCCTTGATCCTGAGTTCCTTCTCTTTCACATCCGCGGACGCAGGATCGGCGCTGAGGGCTCCCAGGAGCAGCGAACTGCCGGAGAGCTTCAGAAAATCACGTCTTGATACTCCCATAAAAAACCTCCCTCACAATAGAATGTGCAGAATGTAATTGTATCTTGCGTCAGTTATTCAACATACAAAGAGAGCAATACCTGTTTATGAAAGACCATATATTGAGCTGACAATCTCTCTATCACACAGACGATAGATCGCTCATGTAATTTAGCATTACTCTATAAGTAAATATAATTTTTGAATTAATATATCAAATGATTAGCCCATTGTCGAGTAAATAAGTCGCATTGGCTAAAAATTATTTATTATATTGACTAGAAATCAGCGTCTTGATTAAAACAGGAATTGTCCCATCTGCTTGACAATTCAATGAAGTTTTATTATGTTCTTAATTAATAAAAGGATTGGTGTGATTTTTTATTCCTTTTTAATAGAAAAGACGTTACAATAGCATACGAGCTATCAGCATCCTGCAATCCCGCTAAGAAAAAAAGTATCTGTCATAATTCACGGTTGCCTTATGATCATCATATCATCAAGAGGAGGGGGCTGAATGCGGTACAAATACATCGCCTATAAACATACTCGACGCGTTCTCCCGGATACCCCGTTCCAGAGCATCTGGGAATCATTCGGTTCATGGCCTCGATATTCCACAATCGCGTGGCGTCCGCCTACAGATATATACGAAACACGGGATGAGATCATCGTGGTGATCGAACTTGCCGGTGTGGATGAAGAAGATATGACCGTCACACTTTTCAGCGACCTGTTGGTGGTAGAGGGGAGAAGGGAACAGCCGGTGACCGAGATGAGCGCCTGCCACCAGTTGGGAATCAAGTATGGAGACTTCAGGTCGGAAATTGCAATTCACATCCCGGTTGACCATGACGCCGTAAAGGCGGACTATAAGAATGGATTGCTGAAGATCATTCTCCAGAAGTGCGATTGATGTCAAACGATGGTATCTTGAAGTTGCGAAAACGGTTAATGAACCTGTTCAGTAAACAGGCTAGGAGCGAACCCATGGAGATCAGTGAACCCGAAAAGGAAAAAACAACGCCCGTACCTGATGAACTGCCTTTGCTGCCGCTCAAGGATACGATTGTGTATCCGCTCACGGTATACCCTCTGGTGATCGGCAAGGAAAAATCGATCAAACTTATAAACGAAGTCACCGTCGGAGACAAGATCCTCGCGTTGACCGCACAGAAGAAGGTGGAGATCGAGGTATCGGGCATCGCCGACATCTATGCGATCGGG
>Ga0209048_10005627_pt1 | contig 11822 bp, 11 predicted proteins | sample FrelakmetCRP12CR_FD_187146 | JGI IMG/M metagenome (GOLD analysis project Ga0209048, IMG submission 187146) | Freshwater lake sediment microbial communities from the University of Notre Dame, USA, for methane emissions studies - CRP12 CR (SPAdes)... | ecosystem: Environmental > Aquatic >... | reverse complement strand
CGTCGAGCTCGCCGAGCTCGAGGTTGGCGCCCGCCGCCGCCCACTTGATCAGGCCGAGCGCCCGGATGAAGCCGCGCGGCATGGCGAGCCCGCTGATCGCGAAGTTCTGCACGGCGCGCTGCGTCTGCGCGCCCCACAGGGCGTGCGCGGGGACCTGGACCTCGCCCATGCTGTCGCGTTCGACGCGAAACTCGTTTGCGGACATCGGCTGGCGCTCCGGGCGTTGCGCAGGCGCCGCGGACGGGCCCTGCGGTATCATTCGAAATCGTAACACCTCCCGGATTCGCGCATGAGCCTCACGACCCTGACGGCGCTCTCTCCAGTGGACGGCCGCTACGCGGCCCGCTGCTCCGAACTGCGGGACATATTCAGCGAGGCGGGCCTCATCCGCGCCCGGGTGCGGGTCGAAGTCGCGTGGCTGCGCCTGCTGGCTGCCACGCCCGCGATCACGGAGATGCAGGGCCTCACCCCCGCCGACCTGCAGGCGGCGGCGGGGATCGCCGAGGGCTTCACCGACGCCGATGCGCAGGCCGTGAAGGCGATCGAGCGGGAAACCAACCACGACGTCAAGGCCGTCGAGTACCTGATCAAGCAGAAGCTGGCCGGTCATCCGGGTTGGACCGCCCGCCTCGAGTTCGTGCACTTCGCCTGCACCTCCGAGGACATCAACAACCTGGCCTACGCGCTCATGTGCCGCGACGCCCGCGACAAGGTTCTGCTGCCGCACCTCGACGCCCTGACCGCGGCCCTGCGCTCGCTGGCCCACGCGCACGCCGACGACGCGATGATGTCGCGCACCCATGGCCAGCCCGCCACGCCCACCACTCTCGGCAAGGAAGTGGCCGTGTTCGTGCACCGCCTCAAGCACGCCCGCGAGGTCCTCGCCGCGGTGCCGATCCTCGGCAAGGTGAACGGTGCGGTCGGCAACTTCAACGCGCACCTCGCGGCCTATCCCGACGTCGACTGGCCTGCGGTCGGCCGCCGTCTCGTCGAGTCGCTCGGCATCGCCTGGAACCCGTACACGACGCAGATCGAGCCGCACGACTGGATGGCGGAATTCTTCGACGCGCTCGCCCGCTGCAACACCATCCTCACGGACCTGTGCCGCGACTTCTGGGGCTACGTCTCGCTCGGGTACTTCCGCCAGAAAGTCGTGGCCGGCGAAGTCGGCTCCTCGACGATGCCGCACAAGGTCAACCCGATCGACTTCGAGAACGCCGAGGGCAACTTCGGGGTAGCCAACGCGCTGCTGCGCTTCCTGTCGGAGAAGCTGCCGGTCTCGCGCTGGCAGCGCGATCTCACCGACTCGACGGTCCAGCGCAACGTCGGCGTCGCGCTCGCGCACTCGGACGTCGCCGTGCAGTCGGTGCTGCGCGGGCTGGCGCGGCTCGAGGTCGATCGCCACCGCCTCGCCGCCGACCTCGACGCCAACTGGGAACTGCTCGCCGAGCCGATCCAGACGGTGATGCGGCGCTACGCGGTGCCGGAGGCCTACGAACAGCTGAAGGCGCTGACGCGCGGTCGGCGCATCGATGCGCGGGCCGTGGCCGAGTTCGTCGATGGACTGGCGATTCCGCCGGCGGCCAAGCAGAGCCTGAAGCAGTTGTCGCCGGCGAGCTACATCGGGCTCGCGGCGCGCCTCGCGCGCGAGATCTGACGCCGAGTTGACATAAGCCCGCCACCGATGGCCGCCCTACCGCCCGGCATCACGCTCAGGGATGCCTCCTGGGAACGCGATCGAGCAGGCCTCGAACGCGTGCGCAGGGCCGTATTTATTGAGGAGCAGCGCATCGTCGAACGCGAGGAGTGGGACGATGCCGACGCGCTGTCGCGGCACGTCCTCGCGCTCGACGCAAACCGTGACGCAGTCGGCACGGGACGCCTCGACCCCACCGGTAAGATTGGTCGCGTCGCAGTACTGCCGCAGTACCGCGGCACAGGGGTCGGCGCCGCGATCATGGACCAGCTGGTGGGACTCGCGGAGGCGCTCGGACTGCAAGAGGTCCACCTCAACGCGCAGGTCGACGCCCTGGGCTTCTACGAGCGGCTGGGCTTCCGTGCCGAAGGGCCGGAATTTGACGAAGTCGGAATTCCGCACCGGCGAATGCGCCGACGGATCGGGAAGGCGGATGAGCAACGCGCTGGACGCGACGGGTACACGGAGCATCCTGTCGAACCTTGAGGAGTATCGTGCCGCCGTCGCGGAAATTGCGACGTGCGCCAAGCGCTCGCTGTCGATCTACACCTCCGACCTCGAACCGCAGATCTACGACCAGGATTCCTTCCTCGAGCCCGTCAAGCGGCTGGTGTTGGCCCGCAGCCACGCCCGGCTGCGCGTGCTCATCTCCGATCCCGGCCGGGTCGTTCGCGACGGCAACCGCTTCATGATGATGGCGCGGCGGCTCACGAGCTACATCGACCTGCGCAACGTCGCCCCGGAATACCGCAGCAATCCCTGCGCGTTCATCGTCGCCGACGACAAGGCGATTGCCTTCCGTCAGCAGTGCTCGCGCTGGGAAGGCATCGTCGAATTCAACGACACGCACATCGTGCAGCGCTACCTCGCCTTCTTCAACGAAGTCTGGGCCGGCAGCCTGATCCAGCCGGAAATGCGGGCCACCGCGCTCGATCTCTGAGCTAGGGCCCCGGGCGGTGCCCCGCCGCACGCGGCTATAATGCAGGACATGGTCTGGAAACCCGATGTGACCGTGGCCGCCGTTGCCGAGCGCGACGGCCAGTTCCTGCTGGTCGAGGAGCGCGCGAGCGGGCGCATCGTGCTCAACCAGCCGGCCGGCCACCTCGAGGAGGGGGAGACGTTCTTTGCGGCCGTCGTGCGTGAGACGCTCGAGGAGACCGGCTGGACTTTCTCTCCGGAATCGATCGTGGGCGTCTACGCCTGGCAGCCCGAGCACTTGAACCGCACCTTCCTGCGCGTCGCCTTCGCCGGCACCCTCGCGGGCCACGATCCGGCGCGGCCGCTCGATTGCGGCATCCTGCGCACCCGCTGGCTCGGTCGCGAGCAGCTGCTGGCGGCGGCGCCGAGGCTGCGCAGCCCGCTTGTGCTGCGCTGCGTCGAGGACTACCTGGCCGGCACCCGCTATCCGCTCGCGCTCATCAGCCACCTGTTGGACCGTCCGGCACCCGCACTCGCCGCCACGGGCGGCTGAGCGGGCGATCCCGTCGGCCTCGCGCCGCGGCCGCCGGCCGCGGCTGAGCGGCGACGCTATACTGCGCCGATGAGCGCTCCCCGCGTCGTGCTGGCCATTTCCGGTGGCGTCGATTCGGCCGTCTCGGCGGTCCTGCTCCGCGACGCCGGCTACGACGTGCACGCGCTCTTCATGCGCAACTGGGAGGACGACGAGGACGGCTACTGCACCGCGGCTCACGACCTGCAGGACGCGCGCGGCGTCTGCGACGACCTCGGCATCACGCTGCACACGGTCAATTTCGCCGCCGAGTACCGCGAGCGCGTCTTCGCGCACTTCCTCGCGGAACTGACGGCCGGGCGCACGCCGAACCCGGACGTCACCTGCAACCGCGAGATTAAGTTCGGCGTGTGCTTCGCTCACGCGCAGCGGCTCTGCGCCGACTGGTTCGCTACGGGCCACTATGCTCAGGTCGCGCTCGATGCCGGCGGCGGCGCGCGGCTGTTGCGCGGCGCCGACCGCGGCAAGGACCAGAGCTACTTCCTGCACACGGTGCCCGGCGCCATGCTCGCGCGCACGCTCTTCCCGGTCGGGCACCTGCCGAAGGGCGAGGTGCGCCGCATCGCGCTCGAGCGCGCCCTGCCGCTCCACGACAAGCGCGACAGTACCGGCATCTGCTTCGTGGGCGAGCGGCCATTCGCCGGGTTCCTGGCGCGCTACCTGCCGGCGCAGCCCGGCCCGATCGAGACGCCCGACGGGCGCCGCCTCGGGATGCACCGCGGCCTCATGTACTACACGCTCGGCCAGCGCCAGGGGCTCGAGCTCGGCGGCGTACGCGGGGCCCGGGAACGGCCATGGTATGTCGCGGCCAAGGACCTCGAGCGCAACGCACTGGTGGTGGTGCAGGAGCACGAGCATCCGCTGCTGATGACCAACGAGATCGTGACCGAGCCGGCCTGCTGGATTGGCGGCCGGCCACCGGCGCGGCCACAGTTCGAGTGCACCGTGAAGACCCGCTACCGCCAGGCCGACCAGGCGTGCGAGGTGACCGTGCAGGCCGACGGGCGCTGCACGGTGCGAACCCGCGACTGGCAGCGGGCGGTGACCCCGGGGCAGTCGGCGGTGTTCTACGCCGGGGAAACCTGCCTCGGCGGCGCGGTGATTGCCGCAGCCCGCCCGGCGGTCGCGGCACGACCGGGGACCCGCCCGGCGGCGACCTCGCTGGCCTCGGCCTGAGTGTCTCGGCGGCCCCGGGACCGTTATAATTCACAGGTTTCATTGCCGCGGCCTCGTTCCCGCCGCAATGCCTGGCCCGCTTCGCCCCCGGAGGACCGATGAAAGACAGCTTCAAGACCCGCAAGTCGCTTGCGGTGGGTTCCCAGTCCTATGAGATCTTCAGCCTCCCGGCGATCCAGGGCCACGATCTCGGCCGGCTGCCCTTCTCCCTGAAGATCCTCCTCGAGAACCTGCTGCGCTTCGAGGACGGCGTGAACGTCACGCGGGCGGACATCGAGGCCCTGCTGAAGTGGGACGCCAAGGCCACGCCGAACCACGAGATCGCCTTCACGCCGGCGCGCGTGATCATGCAGGACTTCACGGGCGTGCCGGTGGTCGTCGACCTCGCGGCGATGCGCGAAGCGATGGTCCGCCTCGGCGGCGACCCGCAGGAGATCAACCCGCTCGCCCCCGCCGAACTGGTCATCGACCACTCGGTGCAGGTCGACGAGTACGGCGCTCGCGACTCGCTGGCGAAGAACACCAAGATCGAGTTCGAGCGCAACGGTGAGCGCTATTCGTTCCTGCGCTGGGGCCAGACCGCGTTTCGCAACTTCAAGGTCGTGCCGCCGAGCACGGGCATCGTGCACCAGGTCAACGTCGAGCACCTGGCGCGCGTGGTGTTCGCCGAGGCCAAGGACGGCACGCATCGTGCCTTCCCCGACACCGTCGTCGGCACCGACTCCCACACGACCATGGTGAACGGACTCGGCGTGCTCGGCTGGGGCGTGGGCGGCATCGAGGCGGAGGCCGCGATGCTCGGCCAGCCCATCACCATGCTGATCCCGCAGGTCATCGGCTTCCGGCTGAAGGGCACGCTGCCCGCGGGTACCACGGCCACGGACCTGGTGCTGACCGTCACGGAGATGCTCCGCAAGAAGGGCGTGGTGGACAAGTTCGTCGAGTTCTTCGGCGACGGTCTCGCCGGCCTGCCGCTCGCCGATCGCGCCACGATCGCCAACATGTCGCCGGAATTCGGCAGCACCTGCGGCATCTTCCCCATCGACGAGGAGACGATCCGCTACCTCGAGCTCACTGGCCGTCCCGCCGAGCAGATCGCGCTGGTCGAGGCCTATGCCAAGGCCCAGGGGCTGTGGCGCACGAACGGCATGCGTGAACCGGACTACACCGACGTGCTGGAACTCGACCTCGCCACCGTCGAACCGAGCCTGGCGGGTCCGAAGCGCCCGCAAGACCGCGTCCCGCTGCGCGTCTCGAAGGACATTTACCGCAAGCACCTCGCCGCCATGACCGCCGAGCGCTCCGCCAAGAACCCCACCGCGACCGGCAAGGCGGCGGTGAGCAGCGGCGGCAAGAGCTTCGACCTCCTCGATGGCGCGGTGCTGATCGCCGCGATCACGAGCTGCACCAACACCTCGAACCCGAACGTGCTGGTCGCGGCGGGTCTCCTCGCGCGCAACGCGCGCAAGCGCGGGCTCACCTCGAAGCCCTGGGTCAAGACGAGCCTCGCCCCGGGCTCACGCGTCGTCACCGACTACCTGCAGAAGGCGGGCCTGCTCGCCGACCTCGAGGCCGTCGGCTTCTATGTCGTGGGCTACGGCTGCACGACCTGCATCGGCAACTCGGGCCCGCTGCGCCCCGAGATCTCCGAGGGCGTGAAGGCCGGGGACATCGTCGCAACGTCGGTGCTGTCGGGAAACCGCAACTTCGAGGGTCGCGTGCACGCCGAGGTGAAGATGAACTTCCTCGCCTCGCCGCCGCTGGTCGTAGCCTACGCCCTCGCCGGCACCATGGACTTCGACATGAACAAGGACCCGATCGGCACCGGCAGCGACGGCAAGCCCGTCTACCTGAAGGACCTCTGGCCCTCGCCGCAGGAAGTGCAGCAGGCGGTCGGCGCCGCGGTCGACTCGGCGATGTTCAAGAAGAGCTACGCGAGCGTGTTCAAGGGCGACGCCCAGTGGCAGGCCATCAACGTGCCGAAGGGCGAGGTCTACAAGTGGCAGAACGCCTCGACGTACGTGCGCAATCCGCCGTATTTCGAGGGCATGACGATGACGCCGGGCGCGGTCGCGGACATCCGCGGCGCGCGCGCACTGGCGCTGCTCGGGGACTCCGTCACAACCGACCACATCTCTCCCGCCGGCAACATCGCGAAGTCGAGTCCGGCCGCGAAGTACCTCATGGGGCAGGGCGTGCAGCCGGTCGATTTCAACCAGTACGGCGCCCGCCGCGGCAATCACGAGGTGATGATGCGCGGCACCTTCGCCAACATCCGCCTGCGCAACCTGCTGCTGCCGGGCACCGAGGGCGGCGTCACCCTGCACGTGCCGAGCGGCGAGCAGATGTCGATCTATGACGCGGCCATGAAGTACAAGGCCGAGGGCACGCCGCTGGTGGTGATCGCGGGCAAGGAGTATGGCACGGGCTCCTCGCGCGACTGGGCGGCCAAGGGCACGATGCTGCTCGGCGTGAAGGCGGTCATCGCCGAGAGCTTCGAGCGCATCCACCGCTCGAACCTGATCGGCATGGGCGTGCTGCCGCTGCAGTTCAAGGACGGCGAGAACGCACAGTCGCTCGGGCTCACCGGCCGGGAGAGCTTCGAGATTATCGGGCTCAACGGCGGTGCGGCGAAGATGGTGACCATAGTCGCCACGCCCGCCTCGGGCGCGCCGATCAAGTACGAAGCGCGGGTCCGCATCGACACGCCGAAGGAGCGCGAGTACTACCAGCAAGGTGGCATCCTGCAGTACGTCATCCGCCATCTGGCGGCGGCCGGCAAGGCCGCCTGAGGCCGGCGCTTCGGGCAGAGCGAGCCGAGGGCGGCGGTAGTGGTTCGGGCCACTACTCCCTTGCTCGCCGCCCTCCCGCACGGCCCGCATGGACCCTGGCGATCCAACCATCCTGCAAGCGGCGCAACTCCTGCGCCAGGCGCGCCACGTCTGCGTGCTTACCGGGGCCGGCATCTCCGCCGAGAGCGGCATCCCCACCTTCCGCGATGCGCTGACCGGCCTGTGGGCCCGCTTCGATCCCGCGCAACTGGCCACGCCCGAGGCGTTCGCGCGCGACCCAAGACTCGTCTGGGACTGGTACGAGTGGCGCCGCGAGCTCATCCGCAAGGCCGAGCCCAACGCCGGCCACGCCGCGCTCGCGACGCTCGCGTCCCGGCTGCCGCAGCTCACGCTCGTCACCCAGAACGTCGACGGCCTGCACCAGCGAGCCGGCAGCACCGGGGTGATCGAGTACCACGGTAACATCCTGCGCGACCGCTGCATGGTCGAGCAGACCGTCGCGGAGCGCGCGGTCGGCCGCAGCCCCGGGCTGCCGCGCTGTGCCAACTGCGGGGCACTTCTCCGGCCGGACGTCGTGTGGTTCGGCGAGATGATCCCGCGCGCGGCGCTCATCGAGGCCGACACGGCCGCCGCCGACTGCGACGTGTTCGTCTCCGTCGGCACCTCCTCGCTCGTCTACCCTGCCGCGGGCCTCGCGGAGACCGCGCTGCAGCGAGGCGCGGCGGTCATCGAGGTCAACCCGGCGGCCACCGACCTGACCTCCCGTGCTACGGTGGTCCTGCGGCTGCCGGCGGGCGAGGCGCTCCCGGCCATCCTGCGCGCCCTGCGGCCGCGGTGAGGCGGGCGGCGGCCCGCCTCGGGCGACGGCGAAACGCAACCGAAAGCAAGACCCCAACGAATGTAACCGCATGCGCCACCCAGGACCCTCGAGCCCGCTGCCCTCGGAAATCACGCCGCGCGACCGGTACCTGAACCGCCGCGAGATCGTCGTCGGCCTGAGCGGCATCGGCCTGGCGTTCGCGGCGGGTACGGCCCACCCTTCTGCCGAACGGCTCAAGTACACACCGAACCCGCGTTACCGGGCTTCAGGGGCGACAAATTCACATGAAGATATAACGACTTACAACAACTACTACGAATTTGGCACAGATAAGTCGGACCCGGCGGAACGTGCGGGCAAGTTCCACAACCAGCCGTGGAACGTGACCGTCGCGGGCGAGGCGGAGGTCACCGGAACGTTCGCCCTCGAGGACATCCTCAAGCCCCATGCGCTCGAGGAACGCATCTACCGCCTGCGCTGCGTCGAGGCCTGGTCGATGGTCGTCCCCTGGGTAGGCTTCCCGCTCGGGGACCTGCTCCGGCGTTTCCGCCCGACCTCGCGCGCGAAGTACGTTGCCTTCAAGACCGTGTTCCGGCCTGCGGAGATGCCCGGGCAGCGCTTCGCTGTGCTCGACTGGCCCTATGTGGAGGGCCTGCGCATGGATGAGGCGATGCACCCGCTCACCCTCGTCGCGGTCGGCCTCTACGGGGAGGCGCTGCCCAACCAGAACGGCGCGCCGCTGCGACTGGTCGTACCGTGGAAGTACGGCTTCAAGGGGATCAAGTCGATCGTGGAGATCCGCTTTACCGAACGGCAGCCGCCGACGTCCTGGAACCTGTCCGCACCCCACGAATACGGCTTCTACGCCAACGTGAACCCGCAGGTCGACCACCCGCGCTGGAGCCAGGCGCAGGAGCGACGCATCGGCACGGGACTCTTTGCGCCGAAGCAGCCGACGCTGCCATTCAACGGCTACGCCGACCAAGTGGCCAGCCTGTACGCAGGCATGGACCTGCGCAAGTTCTTCTGAACCCGCCCGGCCGCCGCACTCCCCGCCTCGCCATGCCGCGCGGCACGAAGCCCCTGCTCTTCGTCGCCTGCCTGCTGCCCCTGGCCTGGCTGGCCGCCCGGGCATTCGGCATCGGCGGGCTCGGCCTCGGCGCGAACCCGGTCTCGGAACTCATTCACCGCCTCGGCTTGTGGGGGCTGCGCGGGCTGCTGCTCACGCTGTGCGTCTCGCCGCTCGCGGTCGGTCTGCGCAAGCCGAAGCTGTTGCGCCTGCGGCGCATGCTCGGCCTCACAGCGTTCGCCTATCTCACGCTGCACTTCCTCACCTGGCTGGTGCTCGACCAGTGGCTCAGCTGGCACGCCATCGTCGCCGACGTCGTCAAACGCCCCTACATCACGGTCGGCTTCGCGGCGCTCACGATGCTGCTGCCGCTCGCCGTGACCTCGACCGACGGCTGGATGCGGCGGCTGGGGCGTCGCTGGCACCTGTTGCACCGGCTGATCTATCCGGCGGCCGTCCTCGGCTGCGTGCACTTCTGGTGGCAGGTCAAGGCGGACTGGCGCGAGCCGGCGCTCTACGCTTCCGCACTCGCGGCGCTGCTCGCTTGGCGGATTCGCCGCGCAAGAATGCGCCGACCGGCCGCGGTCGCTGCCACCGCGCCGCCGTGAGCGCGAACCGCTCGGCGGCGCTCAGGCCGGGGTTCGCAGCTTGAGCGCGGTGTGCGCGAAGACCGACCCGAGGATGATCGCCACGCCCAGGTAGAACGAGCCGCCGAGCTCGCGCTGCTCGCCGAGCAGCAGCACCGCAAGTACGATCGCATAGACCGGCTCGAGGCTCACCGCCAGCTGCGTGCTGAACGCGCTCAAGTGCTTGAGCGCGATCAGCGAGAGCCAGAACGGCAAGAGCGTGCAGGCGAGCGCCAGCGCCGCGAGCAGCAGCGCGTCGTGTGCGTCCGGCACCGGCGGCAGGGCCCGCGTGCCCGGCGCGAGGCCCGCCGCCAGGGTGAGAAACAAGGTGCCGGCCGCCAGCTCGACCCCCGTCACCGTGAGCGGCTCACCGTGATGCACGTAGCGCTTGTTGAGCGTGCCGAACACCGTCACCAGCGCCGCCGACAGCACGCCGGCCGCGAGCCCCGCGCGCATACCGACCGGCGTGCCGCCGGCCACCAGCACCACGCCCGGCACCGCCGCGATGCCGACCAGCAGGTCCCGCCGGTCGAAGCGGCTGCGGGTGAGCCACGGCTCGAGGAGCGAGGTCAACACCGGCGTGATGGCCATGCAGGTCGCGGCCACGGAGGCGTTCGACAGCTTGATGGCCCCGTAGAAGGTGAGCCAGTGCGCGGCAACGACGGCGCCGATCCCGGCGAAGATCGCGAGCGTGCGCCCGTCCATGCCGCGCAGTCCGCGCCAGAACCTGGGGAACAGTGCCGCCGCCAGCGCGACCAACAGCATCCGCCACCAGACCAGCGCCAGGGCCGGCAGCGTGATGAGCTTGCCGAGAATCGCGGTGAATCCCCACAGCACCACGCAGCAGTGGATCTGCAGCAGTGCCTTGCGCTCCGGTGCCATCAGGGCGCCCAGCGCGGCGGCGCCGCGCCGCCGCTCAGATCTCGATGCCCTTGCCGCGCATCTGGCCGCGGATCAGTTCGATCGCGCTCTTGTCGCACGGCGGCAGGTCGACGTCGGTCGTGCCCTTCGGCGTGACCCGCTCGCCCCAGCGGACGAGGTGGGCGCACCAGGTGAGCCCGGCGCCGAATGCTGGGAGCAGCAGCAGGCTGTTCGGCTTCACCCGTCCCTCCTCGAGCGCCTCGACCAGCGCCACCGGCACGGTGCCCGCCGACATATTGCCGTAGCGATGCACGTTGACGAAAACCCGATCCATCGGCGTTCCCGCCCGCTTCGCCACGGCCTCGATGATGCGCAGGTTGGCCTGGTGCGGGATGACAAGGTCGACATCGTCGGCCGTCATGTGCCGGGAGGCGAGCACGTCGGCGCAGGCGCCCGTCATGCCGAGGACCGCCCGCTTGAAGATCTCGGGGCCCTCGAAGATCCAGTTGGTGAGGCCGTTCATGCGCCCGATGTTCGCCCAGCGGCCGCCCATGCCCTCGACCACCAGCGTGCCGCGCGCGTCGCTGTCGCAGCCCAGCTTCTCGGCCAGCACGCCTTCCTCACGGTCCGTGGCCTCGAGGACGACGGCCGCGCAGCCGTCGCCGAACAGCACGGCGACCCCGCGGTTCGTGTAGTCCATGTAGGCCGTGATGAGCTCGCCGCCGATGACCACGGCGTTGCGCACCGTGCCATTGCGGATCAGTGCGTTCGCGGTGCTGAGCGCATAGAGGAAACTGGTGCAGGCCGTGTTCACGTCCATCGAGGCGGCCTTCTTGGCGCCGAGGCGGACCTGCAACCCGGACGACTGGTTCGGCACCTGGTCGTCATAGCTGCAGCTGCCGACGATGATGAGCTCGACCTGCGCGGCCGCAAGACCCGCTGCCGCCAGCGCCCGCGCGGCGGACACGTAGACCATCTCGGCCAGGGACACGTGGGAAACGTGTCGTTCCTTGATACCGGTGCGGCTCGTGATCCACTCGTCGTCGGTGTCGAGAATAGTCGCGAGGTCGTCGTTGGTCAGGACGGCCGGCGGCACGCACTTGCCCCAGCCCGTGATGGAGGCGTAGATCAACGCAGGGATCTCCGCGTTCTGGAAAGGTGGCTACTGTACCAGCCGCAGCAACCTCCCGCGTGCCGCGTGGCCCCCAGCGAGGCCCGCCGCAGCCCCCGGGGCAAGCCCAGGGACCTTGCACGCCGGGTACCGCAAGCGGC
>Ga0209048_10005626_pt1 | contig 11824 bp, 8 predicted proteins | sample FrelakmetCRP12CR_FD_187146 | JGI IMG/M metagenome (GOLD analysis project Ga0209048, IMG submission 187146) | Freshwater lake sediment microbial communities from the University of Notre Dame, USA, for methane emissions studies - CRP12 CR (SPAdes)... | ecosystem: Environmental > Aquatic >... | reverse complement strand
ACCGACACCGACACCGACACCGACACCAACAGCGACGCCAACACCAACGCCAACTGCGACGCCAACTTCAACAGCGACGCCAACGCCAATGCCAACAGCGACTCCGACATCGACGCCAACAGCGACTCCGACCGTAACGCCAACGCCCACGCCGAGTCCCACGACGCAGGCCATCAACCTGTCGACTCGTATGCGCGTTCAGACCGGTAATAATGTTGGTATCGGCGGCTTCATCGTCACGGGAAGCGAGCCGAAACGCGTGATCATCCGAGCGATCGGGCCCAGCTTGAGCCAGTTCAATGTTCCCAATGTGCTGGGGGATCCTGTGCTCGAACTGCACGGTCCCGGCGGCTTCGTTACGATCGTCAACAACGACTGGAGAGATACCCAGGAGGCAGAGATCATCGCCACGGGCATTCCTCCGACTAATAATTTCGAGTCCGCCATTGTGGCGACGCTGGATCCGGGAGCGTATACCGCGATCGTGAAAGGCAACGCCAGCACCTCTGGAGCAGCTTTGGTGGAAATCTACGATCTGAATCAGGCGGCGGCCTCGAAGCTGGCGAACCTGAGCACGCGGGCCCTGGTGGGCACGATGGATGACATCGTGATCGCAGGGTTCCTGTTGAGTGACAACGGCGGCCTGGACCGAGTGATCGTGCGAGGCATCGGGCCGAGTCTGGCGCCGGGATCGTTCCCACCCAGTGCGGTGCTCGCGGATCCGGTACTGGAACTGCGCGACAGCAATGGAGCACTGATCCTGGCAGACAACGATTGGCAGGACAACGCGGCGCAAGCTGCGGAGATCATGGCGGCAGGACTGGCTCCGTCGAACGCGCGCGAGGCAGCCATAGCTGCCAGCCTGCCACCAGGCCTCTACACGGCGCTCTTGTCAGGGCTGAACCATGGCACGGGTATCGGCGTGGTGGAAATCTACGACCGCGGACCGTAACCGCCGGCAATTCGAAACCAGCCGGGGAGTGGCATTTTTCCGCAGGTGGCCAATTGATATCTGGACGGGCAGGGACAGTTACCGTTTGTGCGTGGGGAAAGCGGCCATGGCAGTACGAAACTTTGGAAACTGCCCTTGGCCGATCCGGCCTCCACTGACGAAACATAGTGGTAACGAGCGCTTGCGTTAGCGGTCAGGAGTCGTGATCTTCCTCTCCTGAAAGATTTCTGAACGGGTAAACGGGCGAAGGACTCTATTCCTGCAAATAGCGTGATGAATCTGGCCAAGACCGTCCAATCCCGACTGCTGCTGCTGGTCGTCTTAATCGGTCTGCTTGCAGGGGGAGTGTGGTGGCGGCTCGTTTCGCAGCGCCAGTCGATCACGCGCCATGCTCCCAACGCTGGAGAGAGAAAGGTCCTCTACTACCAGAGCCCGATGCACCCGTGGGTGAAATCCGACAAACCGGGAAAGTGCACCGTCTGTGGCATGGAATTGGTTCCGGTTTACGATGCGGGCCAGGCAGCGAGCGCAACCACTGACATTGTTATGCTGCCGGAGGGTGCTCCAAATGTTGCCAGCATCAAGACGGTTGAAGTCCGGCGACAGCCGCTGGCGCGCACACTGCGGGTCGCGGGGATGATTCAGGATGATGATTCAAAACATCGCATTCTGAGCGCCTATACCGGTGGCCGGATCGAGAAACTCTTCGTCAATTTTGTTGGTGCGGAGGTCAAGGCTGGCAAGCCGATTGCGACTTTTTACAGCAAGGACCTGATCGCCGCGATTCGCGAATACAAGGTCGCCTTTGGCCAGGGAGCAAGCCCGTTGCTCACGGCGTCCCGAGTGCGGCTTCAGCAGCTTGGCCTTAGCGAAGATCAGATAGCGACCGCACATCAGCGCCCTGAAACGGACATCTTCGTCGACATCCTTGCCCCGGTAACTGGCACCGTGGTTAAGCGCTACGTTTATGAAGGCCAGTATGTGCAGGAAGGGGAGAAGCTCTTCGAGATCGCGGATTTCTCCACGATGTGGTTCCAGTTCATCGCCTACGAGCAAGACCTCCCGTCGCTGAAGCTCGGCCAGAAAGTGACGGTCCATACGGCCGCTCTCCCCGATAAAGTCTTTCACGCGCAGATCAAGTTCATCGATCCGAACCTTGATGACACCACCCGTTCGGCCCGCGTCCGCGTGGAGATCGACAACCCGAATCGGGAGTTAAAGAACAAGCTTTACGGGGAAGGGACGGTTGAGTTGGAGGCGCCGGAGGTGATCGCTGTTCCAAAGAACGCGGTCTTGTGGCCCGGGGACAATCCGAGGGTCTATGTGGATCGGGGCAATGGCGCGTACCAACAGCGACGGGTGATTCTTGGACGGACCGGCAATGACATTTGGGAAGTGCTGGAAGGCGTGAAGGAAGGTGAGCGCGTCGTCGCCAGTGGCGGCATGCTCATCGACAGTCAGGCGCATCTGCAAAATGTGAGCGCGCCATCGGAGGAATCCCCGCCTTTGCCCGATCCGGCGATGGGCATGAACGTCCAACAGCACGAAGCGTTGGAGAGGTTTCTCGTCGGAATGGCAGACCTGGCCGACACGCTTGCGCGCGACGACCTCGGAGCGTTTAACGCTGCCATCGGGAAACTCCCGCCGGTCCCGGAGGGCTTCCCGAAAGTGCCCGCACCCAGTGTTCCCGCCGCGGACCTGGCGACTGCCCGCCGCAGCTTTCTGCCACTCAGCGAAGCTGCCGCCAACTATGCCATGCAGGTGCGCGGACACTTTCCCAAACTGAAAATCTTTCGTTGCCCGATGAGCCAAATGGCCGGCGAGGGAATCCCCAAGAATGCGAAGTGGATTCAACTCTCGGCGAACCTTCGAAATCCTTTCATGGGCCAGGAAATGCTCGAGTGTGGCACCGAAGTGAAGTGAGCGGCGAACGCAGCCATGATTAGCCGTCTCATCGAGTGGTCTCTTCGTAACCGTTTTCTGGTCGCGTGCGCGACGCTGGTTGTCGTCGGACTGGGTGTCCACGCCCTCTTCCGAACACCGGTCGATGCCATTCCTGACCTGAGCGAGAACCAGGTCATCGTCTTCGCGGACTGGCCGGGGCGCAGTCCGCAGGAGATAGAAGATCAGATCACCTATCCGCTGTCGGTTAATCTCCAGGGACTGGCGGGCGTAAAAACGGTGCGCGCCATCTCAATGTTCGGCTTCTCGTTGGTCACGGTAATTTTCGAGGATCGAATCGATCAGTACTTCGCGCGGGAGCGGGTCCTGGAACGGCTCAACTATCTTGGCGGCACTCTGCCGGAAGGCGTCGAGGCAAAACTTGGACCGGATGCCACGGGTCTGGGGTGGGTTTACCAATACTATCTGAGTGTAGATCCAGCCGCTACCCCCAATGGCGGCTACGATTTGGGAGAGCTGCGTTCGCTGCAGGATTGGTTCATCCGTTACCAACTCAACGCCGTGCAGGGAGTCGCGGAAGTGGCCAGCATTGGGGGCTTCGTTCGGCAGTATCAGATCGAAGTCGATTCACAGAAAATGCGGGCGCTGGGCGTGTCCTTGAACATGGTGATGAGTGCGGTGGCGCGGAGCAATCTGAACGTCGGCGGAAAAACAATCGAAGAGAGCGGGATGGAATTTGTGGTTCGCGGCCTGGGGCTGGTCAAGAATGTCAAAGACCTCGAACAGATCGTCCTTCTGGAGCGGGCCGGGGCGCCGATCTATCTAAAAGACGTCGCCCGGGTGGAACTCGGTGGTGACTTTCGCCGCGGAACTCTCGATGTGAACGGGAGCGAGGTTGTGGGCGGGACTGTGGTGATGCGCACGGGCGAAAACGCGCGCGACGTTATCCGGCGATTGAAAGAGAAGATCGCGCAAATCGCGCCGAGCCTTCCGCCGGGTGTCGAGATCAAGCCCTTCTACGACCGCAGCGAGTTAATCGATCGCACCATCCAGACGCTGAAGCTCGCGCTCGCGGAAGAGATCATCCTGGTGACGCTCGCGCATATCATTTTCCTGTTTCATTTCCGCTCCGTCCTCATCGTCACCCTGCCGCTACCGGTTTCGATTCTGATCTCGTTTATTCTAATGAGACAGTTCGGGATCACCTCCAACATCATGTCTTTGAGCGGCATTGCCATTGCTATAGGCGTGTTGGTGGACGCAGCCATCGTGCTGACCGAAAACGTGATTCGGCATGCGGAGGAAGCGGAGACGAAAAAGCAGGGCGCGCTGACGAGTCATGAGACGTTCGAGGTGGTGCTGCGGGCATCGAGCCAAGTCGGACGGCCCATTTTTTTCGCGATGACCATCATCATCCTCGCTTTCGTGCCGGTCTTTGCGCTGACCGGACAGGAGGGCAAGCTCTTCCACCCGCTCGCGTTCACGAAGACCTTCGCGATGGTTGGTTCGACGTTGCTGGCGGTGACGATTGTGCCCGTGCTGTGCGCGTGGCTCGTGCGCGGCCCCTTTCATCCGGAAGAGCGCAACCTCGTCATGAAGACGCTGCTGCGGCTCTATGATCCCGCACTCGATTTCGCGTTACGGCGGCGCAAGACCGTCCTCGGTTTGGCCGCGCTCCTTTTAACCCTTGCCATCATGGTCGCCTTTGGCTTACCGCGACCGATCAATCGCATGCTGGGTTTCTTTCCGCCCCTGCAGCGACTCACTGCCGGTATGGGCAGGGAGTTCATGCCGCCCTTGAACGAAGGAAGTTTGTTATTCATGCCGACCTTCGTTCCGGCAACTGCCATGAGCGAAGTCAAACGCACCATGTCGTGGCAGGATCGCGTGCTGCGACAAACGCCAGAGGTCTTGTCCGTGGCCGGGAAGCTCGGACGCGCGGACACGCCGACAGATCCCGCGCCGACTGAAATGATTGAAACGACGATCATGCTGAAGCCGCCAAGCGAATGGCGCGCGGGAATGACAAAACAAAAACTGGTGAGCGAGCTCGTCGAAAAGATGCGGCTCGTTCCCGGAACGGTGCCTGGTTTCCTGCAGCCGATTGAAAACCGCGTGCTCATGATCTCGACCGGAATTCGCGCTCAACTCGGCGTGAAGATCCTGGGTGATGACCTCGACGCCTTACAAAAGAAAGCTTTCGAGGTGGAACGCATTGTCAGCAGCGTCGCCGGGGCGACCGGTGTGGCGCCGAGCCGAGTGCAAGGAAAGCCGTTCCTTGAAGTGGAGGTAAATCGGGAAGCGATGGCGCGTTTTGGCCTGCAGGCGCAGGACGTCCTTGATTCGGTCGAAGTTGGGTTGGGCGGGAAGAACGTCACGACGACCATCGAAGGTCGCGCGCGCTACCCGATCCAGGTGCGATTTGAACGCAGCGAACGGGAAGACCTCGACCGGATCAAAGATGTGCTCGTCTCTTCGTCAACGGGAAAGGTAATCCCGTTAGGTCAGGTGGCAGAGATCAGGCGTGTGGAAGGCCCGAGCGAGATCGCGAGCGAGAACGGAAGGCTCCGCGTTTTCGTGCAGGCCAATGTGCAGGATCGGGACCTCGGCGGCTTTGTGGAAGAAGTGAAAGCACGCATGGCCCGCGAGATCATTCCCAATCTGCCCAAGGGAATGACGATCGAATTCAGTGGTGAATTCGAGAATCAGATCCGCGCCGCGAAGACCCTGAGAGTGATCGTGCCGAGCGTCCTCTTCATCATCTTTGTGCTCCTCTATATCGTCTATCAAAACGCCAAGGAAGCGGCGCACGTCATCCTGGCTGTCCCCTTCGCCCTCAGCGGCGGCGTCTTTTTGCAATACCTTCTGGGTTACAACTTCAGCGTCGCCGTCTGGGTTGGTTACATCGCGCTTTTCGGGACCGCAATTCAGACCGGTATGGTCATGGTGGTTTACCTTGAGGAAGCTTTGGCGCGGAAACGACGTGAGCGGGGTGCCGCCTTTAGCTCTGCCGACTTGATGACCGCGGTCAAGGAAGGCGCCCGACTGCGTCTGCGGCCGAAGGTCATGACCGTGGCCACGATCGTCGCAAGCCTGCTCCCCATCATGTGGAGTACGCGCACCGGTGCCGAAGTGATGAAGCCGCTCGCCGCGCCCGTGATCGGCGGGATGATTAGCAGTCTGCTGCACATCCTCATTGTCACACCGGTCATCTTTTTCTGGCTCAGAACGCGTGAGCTCGGTCGACTGGAATCGGCAGCCGGTTAGCGAGCGTGGCTCGACCGAGTCTCGCCCTACCATGAGAATAGCCCGGCCCCGCGCCTGCGGGACTGGGAAATGAGTCCCGACCGGGACGGTCGAACGCCTTTTTCAAGCATTCGCTCGTCGTCCTCCAAACCATGCTGGCACGTCTGGATGAACGCTTTACCTCCTGAGATGTCGAACACGGCATGAGGAACGTAAAACGCTTGTTCTTAGGGTTCGTAGCTGCAATCGCATGTGCGTTGACCGTCATCGCGGAAGAGCCGAGCCAGGCGCAGTTGACGAAGCAGGCGAAGATTACAAAATCACAGGCTGAGCAAATCGCGCTCGCCCAGGTGCCCCATGGAAAAATCCAGAGCGCCGAAATCGAAAACGAAAAGGGTCGTCTTATTTGGTCCTTCGATATCGCGAAGCCCCACGTAAAGGAGATCACCGAGATCCAGGTAGACGCAAAAACAGGCAGGATCATCTCCACTCAGGTCGAGTCGGCCAGGGATCAAGCCAGGGAAGCCGCGGCCGACAAGAAGAAGTAAGATAGCGCCTGCGGAGTGTTCTGCCCGCGACGATTACAAGATCAGAGGTTGTAGCTGATCTTGGGTTTCGATCTGACACGCGATAAACTGATAAGTGAAAACAAATAGGAAGACTCTTCTGGTTGGCGGATCCATTCTCGCCACCGTCGTCCTTTTTCTCGCCTTTCGTGGCCGGGGAAACGAATCGCTTTCCTATTCTGCATCTGCCGTCGAGCAGGGCGACATTTTCCAGGTGGTCGACGCCACGGGCACAATCAACGCGGTCACAACCGTGCAGGTCGGTTCACAGGTTTCCGGAGTGATCTCGGAATTGCAGGCTGATTTTAATTCACACGTAGCGAAAGGGGACGTGATCGCGCGCATCTCCCCGGCCCTTTTCGAAGGGGCCTTTGCTCAGGCGAAGGCTGATTTGGAAAACGCAGAAGCCAACGTTGTGGTGGCCGCCGCGAACACCGCCAAAGCCAGGGCGACACAGGCTCAAACCAAAGCGGACTACGGCCGCAATCTTGGCCTGACGAAGCAAGGTGCAGTGAGTGCGCAAGCGTTCGATCTCGCAAAATCCGCTTCGGACGCCGCGGATGCGCAGGTGGCAGCCGCTGAGGCGCAGGAACTCCAGGCGAAAGCGCAAGTCGCGCAGAAGCGCGCCGCCGTGCAAATCGCGCAAACGAACCTCGACTACACCACGATCCGCGCACCCATCGACGGTACGGTCGTAGCGCGCACAGTGGACGTGGGGCAGACAGTCGCCGCATCATTGCAGGCACCGACGTTGTTCACGATCGCGCAAGACCTCACCAAGATGCAGGTCTACGCGAAGACGGATGAGTCGGACGTGGGCGGGATGAAGCGCGGGCAAAAAGTCACCTTTAAGGTTGATGCTTACCCGCGCGAAACTTTTACCGGCACGGTCTCACAAGTGCGGATGAACTCGACGGTGGTGCAAAACGTCGTTACCTACGATACGATCATCGAGTTCGACAATCCCGAGTTGAAACTGTTCCCCGGTATGACGGCCTACGTCACCATTCCGGTCGCGACGGCGCGGAAGGTCCTGAAGATTCCAAACGCGGCGCTGCGATTCAAACCGGATCTATCGCCAAACGAATTGCGAGCGCTCTACCGTAAGGCCGGCATCCCCGAAGAAGGCGACGGCAGTGGGAGTAGCTCTCCGGCCGTGGCGCCGGGCAAGACAGCCTCGGGCCTGAAAAGCGAAACGCGTATCGTCTGGAAGCTCGTATCCGGCAAAACTGTCGAACCGGTGGGTATCAAGACCGGCATTACCGATCACACGAACACGGAGTTAACGCAGGTGGTGCATGGAAGACTCGCGGCCGGAGATGCCCTCATTACCGGGGTGGCACAGCGCAGCGCGGAGAAAGCGTCCGGAGGACCTCGACGTCCCTAATTGGAGAGCTGGATCGTTTGACCGCACTGGATTCCTCTTCTCCTGCTTCCAAGACGAGCGTTCTCCGCGTCGAGGAGTTACATAAGTATTATCAAATGGGGGAAAATCGCGTCCATGCGTTGCGCGGTATAGACCTTGAGATCAGGCACGGCGAGTTCCTTGCGATCATGGGCGCGAGTGGAAGTGGAAAATCCACCTTCATGAACATTCTCGGTTGCCTGGATAAGCCAAGCTCCGGTCGATGCCTATTGGAAGGCATCGACGTTGCGGCCCTGGACAAGAATCAACTTGCTCGCATTCGAAATCGCCAGATCGGCTTTGTTTTTCAGGGCTTCAACCTGCTCTCCCGCACGACCGCGCTCGAGAACACGGAACTGCCGACCCTGTATGCGCGAATCGACAAAGCACAACGTCGAGAGCGTGCCCTGGAGTCACTTCGGTTGGTCGGATTAGCCGATCGGACCGACCATTTTCCATCGCAGCTCTCAGGTGGACAACAACAGCGGGTGGCGATCGCGCGTGCCTTGGTGAACCGGCCGCCAATTCTCCTCGCCGATGAACCGACCGGAAACCTCGATAGCCGCACCTCGGTGGAAATCATGGAAATATTCCAGACGCTGAACGAGGGGGGCCTTACGATCATTCTGGTAACCCACGAAACCGACATCGCAAATTTCGCGCGGCGCAGCATTGTTTTTCGCGACGGGACCGTCCGCCGGGACGAACTGATCGCGCGTCGATCAATCGCCGCGGAGGTGATCAAGACGATCCCGCGGCTCGAAGACTAGGATGGATTTCGCTTCAATGATCCAGATCGCGGTGCGCGCGCTCTTGCGCAACAAGAGCCGGTCAATCCTCACGATGCTTGGGATCATCATCGGCGTCGGAGCGGTGATCGCGATGATCGGAATCGGGCAAGGCGCCGATCAAACCGTGCAGAAACAGATCGCGACGCTCGGGTCGAATATGCTCTTCATTGCGCCGGGTTCGGGAACACAGGGAGGATTGCGCGTCGGGAACGGAAGCACGAAGACGCTCGTTGAGTCCGATGTCGACGCCATCCTTCGCGAATGCCCGGCTGTGGTTGCGGTAGCGCCGGCGACGCAAACCTCAGCGCAGATCATTTATGAGGGGGACAATTGGGGGACTCGTATTATCGGCACGACGCCCGAATATTTCGACATTCGGACCTGGGTCTTCCAGAGCGGGACCAGTTTTACGCGCGATGACGTTGCGACGGCCGCGAACGTAGCGGTGATCGGCGAGACGGTTCGAAAAAATCTCTTTGCCTCCATCGATCCGATTGGGAAAAAAATTCGCATCGGCAGTCTGCCCTTCCTCGTTGTGGGCGTCCTGGTGGCGAAAGGGCAATCGGCGGCACTTAGCGAGGATCAGGATGACATCATCATCGCGCCCCTCACCACGGTGCAGAAAAAGATGACCGGCCAGCCTTGGTTGCGTTTCGCGATGGCGTCGGCGAGCTCACGGGCCGCTAGCTATGCGGCGCAGCAGCAGATCCGGGCCTTGCTGCGAGACCGCCATCGAATCCGCGCGGGCGGGACGGATGACTTCTCTGTTCGGAACCTCGCAGACATCGCGGACGTCGCCTCGGAGGCAAGCAAGGTCATGACGCTGCTTTTGGGTTCCATCGGCGCCGTGTCGCTCTTCGTCGGCGGCCTCGGCATTATGAACATCATGCTTGTTTCGGTCACCGAACGGACAAGAGAGATCGGCATCCGAATGGCCATCGGTGCCACCGAGAGTGAGGTGCAGCGCCAATTCCTGCTCGAAGCAATTACGATTAGTCTCCTCGGTGGCTTGATCGGGATTCTAACGGGAGTCGGCTCCTCCTTTGTCATTTCTTCGGCGGCTGGCTGGCCAATTTCCGTATCGACCATGGCAATTTTGGTCGCCGCCTTGGTCTCGATCGCGATCGGCGTGTTCTTTGGTTTTTATCCAGCCAGGAAGGCGGCGCGGTTGGATCCGATCGAAGCACTCCGGTACGAATGATTGCTTCACCGTGAAGACATTACCCATTTTTTTTGAAACGATCGTGCCTGAGGCGTTGAAGGCTCTCCAGAGGAACAAAGTCCGCAGTGTCCTCACCATGCTGGGCATTATTGCGGGCGTCGGTTCTTTCATTTGCGTAGTTGGTGTCGGCGAAGCGGGATCCAAGCGGGTCGAAGAGCAGCTTCACAATGTGGGCGACAATCTAATCTGGCTTGAAGCCGGGGGCCGCGCCCGGAACGGTGTGCGGGTTGGCAGCAGAGGCAGCAAAACGCTGACGCTTGGCGACTGGCGCGCGGTCATGGATCAAGTGCCTGCGATCAAGAGCGGTTCACCGAATGTGGACGGACACATCCAGGTGGTGGCTGGAAACGCGAACTGGGGCACGCAATTTCGCGGGGTCAGCCCGGACTACTTCGAAATCCGCAAATGGACGATTGCGCTTGGAGCGCAATTTATTGATGAAGATGTCGATCACGCCTCTACGGTTTGTGTCATCGGGGAGACCATTGCTTCAAATCTATTCGGCTCAATGAACCCGGTCGGCAAGAGCATCCGCGTCCAGGGTGTTCCGTTCAAAGTGCTCGGCGTGCTCCAAGCGAAGGGCTTCTCGGCCACGGGCCAGGACCAGGACGATTTCCTCGTGGTCCCGATCACGACCGCGCAAAAACGAATCAGCGGCACGGAGTGGTTGGACGACATCTACTTTTCCGCCACCCGCAAAGAAGACATTCCTGAGGCGACGAAGCGCATCATTTCGCTCGTCCGCGAGCGACATCATCTGAGGTCAGGCGAGCCGGATGATTTCAATATTCGCACGCCTGAGGAAGTCATTCGCGCACAGTTGGCGGCGGCCAATGTCTTCACCCTTTTGCTCGGAAGCGCGGCCTCCTTATCGCTTCTCGTTGGTGGAATTGGCATCATGAACATTATGATGATTTCGGTGACGGAACGGACCCGGGAAATCGGCATTCGTTTGGCGATCGGTGCCACCGAGCGTGACATTCAGATGCAGTTTCTGAGCGAAGCGATCGTGATGAGTTTGGCCGGTGGAGCGCTTGGTATCCTCGCGGGAATTGCCGGATCTTACTTTCTCCGTGGGACCCTTCACTGGGACATACAGCTCTCCCGGAAGATCATGATCATTGCCGTCCTTTTCTCAGCAGGGGTCGGTGTTTTCTTTGGCTACTATCCCGCGCGAAAAGCTTCTCAGCTCGACCCGATAGAAGGGCTGCGTTTCGAATAAACCGCGCGGGTTTCTCGGACGGTTAGTATGTAACCGGGAGAAGTTCAGAAAGTAAGCGTCGACAAAGCGGCTGCACCTGGCGTGGCGAAACCGGGAGTGACGCGACGCCTTCCTTCGTTCACTTTACGATTTATGACCGCGATCCCTCGTGAGTTCTCGACGCGAAACTCGCGGTTTGGCAGCCGCATAACAACGAAACTATTTCCTTCTTGCTCTGGCTCAAAACGCGTGAGCTGCACCGGCTGGAATCGACGCTTGGTTAGCCTGAATTTTGCGAATCAGCCCCCTGCTCGAGCCGCGAAGAAAAGCGGCAAACGACTGCCGCACTCCAAAACGCAAGCGTCTCATGTGCGCTTGAAAGGCTTTGGAGTGCGGCGGTAATCCGTCGTCGCTTTTGCCCAAAGGGTGTTCTCTGCATGGGAGAGTGTTGAAATACTGGGATGGGTCGCGCGTGAACGATGTAGTGGCGCTTCTGTGAAGCGCCCGGAACTGTGCGACACGGAGATATGACTGAAAGT
>Ga0209048_10005625_pt1 | contig 11826 bp, 11 predicted proteins | sample FrelakmetCRP12CR_FD_187146 | JGI IMG/M metagenome (GOLD analysis project Ga0209048, IMG submission 187146) | Freshwater lake sediment microbial communities from the University of Notre Dame, USA, for methane emissions studies - CRP12 CR (SPAdes)... | ecosystem: Environmental > Aquatic >... | reverse complement strand
AGCTTTTCGCCACAAATGATTCCTCTTTATGCCGACATAGTGGCGCGGACTCTGGCGGCTGCCGCTGGAAAGTCCCGCAAATGCCTGGTCCTGGACCTCGACAACACACTGTGGGGCGGTGACCCCGCCGATCCGAAGATCAAGGATGAAACGACCGAAGCGATTCGAGCCTTCAACCGTCGTTTGTTCGAAGACCCTCGGGTGCACATCAGCCTGGTGCCGATCGGCGATGGGATGACGCTGGCTTTGAAACTCGAATCGTAGGGCACTAGTGGACTGTAACGGCCGACTCGGTAGTACCCCTCACCCCAACCCTCTCCCGCAACGGGGAGAGGGGGTCGCTTCTCTCTTCTTTTGAGCGTTACAGTCGGCTGATGGATATCTTCATTTCGTATGCCTCCGAACAGCGCGCTATTGCGGAGGAGATTGCGCTGGCGTTGCGCGAGGAAGGCCATGACCCTTTCTTCGATCGTTCCGAGCTGCCGGATGGGGATGCCTATAACGCCCGCATTCGAGAGGCCATCCGCGACTGCGATCTGTTGGTGTTCCTGGTGAGCCCGGAGGCTGTCTCGGCCGGCCGGTACACGCTCACCGAGCTTCGCTTTGCCGAGGAGAAATGGCGCTCGCCGGCTGGCCGCGTCTTGCCGGTGATGGTTCGCCTCACCGACGCGGCGCTCCTGCCGGCCTATCTTCGCGCGGTGGTCGTGTTACGACCGGCTGGCAGCGCACCTGCCGAAGTCGTTGCGGCGGTAGAGCGGCTTTCCAGGCCGGCGTGGATGCGAGTCGGTCGCCGCCTCGCTGTCGCGCTGGTTGTGCTTGCATTGATAGGTGGCGGATTCGGTACCTGGCGTGCAGTCGAGCACTGGCGCACCTGCGGTCAGGCGCTGCCTTTCATCCAAGAGGCCAAGTTGCTCCAGGGTGCTCGAGACTTCTCCGGAGCCTGGGATCGCTACAACAGCGCGCTCTCGGTTTGTCCGAGCAGCCAGGAAGCCAGCACGGCCAAGGAACGCCTGGCGATGGACTGGCTGGAGCACATCCGCGTCACGGAGGGTAAAGAGACGTTCACGGATATCGTGAACAAGGTCCAGCCGGTACTGTCCACGGCCGCCGTGAACAAGGACGACAAGCGCGCGGCCGACGCGCTTGCGCATTTGGGCTGGTCGGACTTTTTGCGATCGCGCGATGGGCAGGGGGGACTCAATCCAGTCACCTACTACCAACAGGCGCTCAGCCGCGATCCGCAGAATCCCTATGCGCACGCGTTCTGGGGGCACTCTCTCATGGCGAACGGCGGCGATACGAAGGAGGCGAAGGAGCACTTCGACAAGGCGCTTGCATCGAGTGATGCGCGCCAGCTGGTTCGCTCGTTACAGATCGCTGCTTATCTTTGGCGGTCGGACCCGGAGCTTGAAAATGAAGTGATCCGCATCGTCAACGATATGCGGCTGAAAGGTGAGCCGTCCCCGGCCACTGGTGCCGAGCATGTCACATCGCAGATTTGGAACATCTACTACTCTCGGCTGGTATGGGGGCACGATAAGGCGTCCTTCCTCGAAGCAGTACCGGCGAAGGACAACCTGGCCACATTCCTGTGGCTGCTCACTGCCTACGACAATTCGTCGAATGGACAGCCGTACCGGTTCATGCTGGCGCAGCTTCAGGAGCAAAGTGGAGATCGTGCCGATGCCTTGAAGAACTACGAGGCTCTTGTGAGCTCGCCGCTAGGGCGGGGAGCCCGCCGAGGAAGTATGTACGATGTTGCGAAGCAGGCGGTGCTGAGGCTGCAAAAGCCGTGATTCGTGATTGGGGAGTAATGCGCGAGACGGTCAGGTGGGGACTGCAATCCCACCTGACCGCTGCGCAAGGCCATTTTCATATTTCATGGCCGGATCTTTACGAGATCCTTGAGGACCCCGTCGAGGCCGCCGAACACGGAGATCTTGTCGATCTTCTCGGTAACCTTTTCGAGGGTTTCGAGCTCTTTCAGCCGTAGAGCGACGGGGTTGTCTTCCATCACCTTGGCAGTGTTGAGCAGAGAACGGGTTGCGGCCGTTTCTTCACGGCGGCGGATCACGTTCGCCTGCGCGGCCTTTTCGGCCTCCACTACCTTGGCCAGGATGGCCTTCATTTCACCTGGCAGGATGATGTCTTTCACCCCTACGCTTTCGACTTCCAGCCCGTAACCAACGACGCGGCGCTTGATGTGCTCGCCCACCACATCATCGATCACGGTTTTGTTTTCCAGCAACTCATCCAGCGTGCGAGTGCCGACGGCTGCCCGCAGACCAAACTGGAGTTCCTTGTACAGGTAGTCCACCGGCTTGGCCTGGCGCGAGAGTGCCAGCAGCACATCGCTGACGCGGTAACCCGCGGTCAAGTTGACCCGCAGATTTACCTTGTCCTTGGTGAGAATTTCCTGACCGGCGACTTCGAGAACTTGCAGCCGCAGGTCGACGATATCCGCACGCAGATCGCGGTTGAAACGCCAGAAAGCATGGCGTCCGGCCGCTAGCAGACCGTGCACCTTGCCATCCGCGTACAACACGGCGACCTGATCCTGTGGAACCTGGATCAGCAACACGCCATCGGAACCTGCGACTTTGAAACTACGCGGACCGTTGCCTACCAGCTGTGCTACCAGCGGCGTGGACACTGCGAATTCCTCCGCGATGTCTACTTTCTCGACCCGAACTTCGATGTAACCCTTCCAGTACAGACGCCGAGTGCTTGGCGCCAGGACCTCGAGCAGAACACCGTTTTCGAATCGCAAGCCGACCTCGGTGGGGCTGAGCTTTACGACGTGGAACTCGCGCTCCACCATCTCCGGCTCGGCCTTGAGCAGGTAGTCTGCCAAGTGGTGCTCGAACTGAGTCTTCGAGAGCGAAAACACTTCCACCGACCACCGATGCAGCGGGTCGAAGAAGCCGTGCTCCCCGGCGCCGAGGATTCGAACGAACTCCTCTCGGTAAAACAGAAGGGCGCGCTCGTCCTTCATGATGCGAAACTTCCTGAACACTTGGATCACCTCCTTCAAGTTGAGAAAATGGAGCCGATCAGCCGGCTGCCGCGACGGACTCCGCCGGGTGCAGGCAGGAAGACAGCCGCGCCGATTGCAATTGCGGCTTGCCCATCCGACGACATCCGAACGGGAGAGCTTCGATCACGACTGGCTGTTGCTGTTTCGACGCCTGCACGCCGGACGGCGCGCAAGTCGAGCAGGCGGTGCGCTCAACGCCAACCGCGCGCTGATCGCCCTGACCGGCCCCGGGTACTACAGTTAAAAGCCGTTTAGGGCTTTGGGTTCCAGCGGGATTTGAACCCGCTACCAATCGCTTAGGGACGATTGCTCTGCCAATGAGCTATGGAACTGCGGAGTAAACGAGGGAATCGAACCCCCGGCCTCAAGCGTTGCCGCTTGCGCTCTACCACTGAGCTAGATCACCTGGTATCCGTCACGCCCGCGCCGCGGCATACGCTCGATCGATTCTCAGACCGGGCGCACCAGGGAGGACTCGAGAGCCTCGCCCGCTGACAACGCGTTTGGGACGAATTCTGGCAGGGCATACGGGATTCGAACCCGTGATCTCCGGCGCGACAAGCCGGCGAGAACTCCGGACTTCTCCAATGCCCCAATATCTTTTGCTTCGTATCTTTTGCTTCGTATCTTGTGCTTCCAATCTTGTGTTCCTAACGGGATTCGAACCCGTGTCTTCACCTTGAAAGGGTGATGTCCTCACCGCTAGACGATAGGAACGTGTGTACTGCGGATCACCTCGGAGCCGACTGACGCGCGTGCGCCAACCGATCCCATGTGATCCGAACTTTTCATCCGTGTTGTTAAAGAGCAATCGGGGTCGCCACGATTTGCTTGATCCGAACAGCTAGACTCGGGCTCGCCCGTCGTGACATCGTTATCTGCATTGCATCCTCATTTCACTCACCTCTGCCGCCTGAATCCAGAGGACGTGCACGATCCCCACGAAGCCACGCGTGCCGTTTCGCGCCAATAAACCATGCGCGCACAAAAGCAATGCCGTTCCCCTAGCGGGAGCGTCGATCGACGGAGTTATCTGGAGTACTGCGATCCGATCGACCTTCCCGCCAGCACCTGGCGGGGGTCAACCGGCAGGTGGTCAGCTCAACGCGTCCCGGGAAGGGTTCTCGAGGCGTGCGGCTGAGCGGAGAGACGAAGCACCGATGGCGAATTCGCAATCAGGTGCGCGCACGAAGCCCTCGCCGCCAAAACCTTGGCCGCGATAGACTGAAAGCGCTGTCCCTATGCAAGTTGCGATCACTTCACTCTCCTGATTTACTCGATCCTGATTACTCGATCCTGATTGCTCGATGCAGCGGCCTTGAAATTACCGGCTGTCACCGCATGCGAGGCGCGCATTGAATACGAGTGGACTGATGATGTCAAGTGCATTTTCTGGAAATCGATCCGCTTTTCCTGGACCCACGGATTCTGGTACCGGGTATGCTGAAGCCGAGGCGGCATACGCCCACGCAGCCGCGGGTACCCGCGTCGAATGCCCCGATACAGCGTACTATCTGCCCTCAGGCCCTCGGTTGGCGCCTGGCGGACCAATTCCCTAGACCAAACACTGCCTTATAAAGAGACCATGGACATTTTTTATTTCTGGAGAGACTACGACGCCGACCTGAAAGCCGGTCGGATCGGCTGGCTGCAGTCGAGCCGGAAAAAGCTCGACGAGGTTCGAGAGCGGCATCCGGATTGGATCTGGGCCTTCTCGCGGCCGAAGGATCTGAAAGGATCATTGCAACTGCGCGCGCGCCTGCGATGGACCGATGCGCCTACGAGCAAGCTGCCGATCGAAAAAGGCACGCCAGCAATCTTCTACGATCCGACCGAATCCGTGATCTATTCCAACGCAGGGGAGGAGGCAAAAGTGGCGGAAGTGACATCCATCATCCGCTCGAAATATCCCAACGCGTTCCTGGCTAACTTTCGCGGAGACGCGGGCGTTCATCCGATGGAAGCGGATCTGTTGGCTCAATTCGTTCCAAAACTCGCCGCGTATGCGGTAGAGCCGTTCCCTCCGCGACCGGCACCCAAAGCTCCGTAACGGTCCGCGTTGTCTCCCGCTACGGCCGTTACTCTGAGCAGGTCCTTTGCCGATGAGGCTGCGTCTGGTCCTCGATACGAATGTGTGGCTCGACTGGCTGGTGTTCGACGATCCAGGTGTGCGGCCTCTCAAGGCAGCCGTCGCAGCGGGAGAAGCGGAGGTCTTCACGGCTTCGGGTTGTCAGCAAGAGCTCGAACGAGTGATCTGCTATCCATTGGGGAAGGCGACTCTGGATTCGAGCGCCCGCACCGCGTGCCTAGAGGAATATCGCCGGGTCGTAAGTTTGCTGCAAACTTCGCCACGTCATGCAACGACGCGTTTGCCGGTGTGCCGTGATCCGGCCGATCAGAAGTTTCTGGAGCTGGCACGTGACTGCGAAGCGGATTTCCTTGTGACCAAGGACCGTGCGCTGCTGGTACTGGCGCGGCGCCAGGATCCATCCGTTTCGTTCCGCATCGTCACGCCGGAGCAGCTCGGGGAAGTTCTAACTCAGGGCTTTCCGTCTACGAACTAACGGGACAGGCCACTAGCCAAGCGCCGGATGTCGTGGGAGAATCAAACAACGCGCCATAGGCAGGGTTAGGCAGGGTGTAGGTGAGGTTAGCGTGAGAAGCGCGATCGACACGGATATACGCTGCCTGCCTCGAAGGTTTCTCGTCACGGAGACGAAACAGCGCATATGACTCCCGCCAGCGGCATCGGTCCCAACCAATCCTTCCGCGACAGCCTCCAGCCTCGTGTAATCGAACTGGGCAAGGATATCGAGGTGTTGGTAAAGCGCTTCCTCGGCCGGCGCCATGCCGAGTTGGTTGTGCTGCGGCAGTCGTTGGAGGCAGGGGATTACGACACCATCCGGCGGCTCGGGCACGATCTCAAAGGCGCCGGCGAGCCGTTCGGGTTTCCCGAGTTGTCCATCCTGGGGGCCAAGTTCGAACTTGCAGGCACCGCGAAGGACTCCAAGCTGGTCGCACTGCATATTGCGACGATGGAGCGCTACCTTACTCGCGTTCAAGTCCGCTTCGGCTAGGCTTTTTCGTTTCACGTGGTTCGTGGCTCGTGGTTTGTCCGCACGGTAACCCGTGCGCAATTCCTTATCTGGGACCATTCCCGTCCCTGAATTCGTCGCAGCTGTTCTTGCCGCTCTCTCGGATGTGGGATCCTGTGCACGGTCTGCGTGCACAGGATTCCACGAACCACGAACCACGAACCTTGTGGTAACGTTGGCGCTCCCGAACAGTTCAGATCCACCAATGGCAACCCCCGAACTGAACATCGCCGTGCTACCGGGCGACGGCATCGGCGTCGAAGTCATGGACGCCTGTCTTGTCGTGCTCGATGCACTCGCCGCCCAGACGGGTCTGCGTCTCAACTGGAATCGCCTCGTTGGGGGCGCGAACGCTTATCGCGACACCGGCACGGCATTTACGGATAGCGCGATGCGCGAGTGCGAGGCCGCCGACGCAATTCTCTTCGGCGCCATGGGTCTGCCCGACGTGCGCTATCCGGACGGGACCGAGATCGCGCCGCAACTGGACATCCGCGTCCATCTGGAACTGTACGCGGGTGTTCGTCCAATTCGTGCGCTCCCCGGAATGCCCGGTGTGCTCCGCGATCCGCGCGCCGACGCGATCGACTTCGTCATCCTGCGCGAGCAGACGGAAGGGCTGTACTGGTCGCGTGGCCGCGGCGCAATGCTGGATGCCGATACCGCCGTCGACACGATGCGGATCACCCGGGCAGGATGCCAACGGGTGTTCGACTACGCTTTCCGGCTTGCGCGCAACCGACGTGCGCGCGGGCGTCCTGGCAGTGTGACTTGCGTCGACAAGTCCGGGGTGTTGTTATCCCAGGCCTTCATGCACAGTATCTTCACGGAGGTCGCTGCGCGCCACCCGGGAGTCCCAACGGAGTTCTGCAATATCGACGCGATGGCCTTGAACCTGGTGCGTCAGCCATGGTGCTACGACGTCATGGTGACCGAGAACATGTTCGGCGATATTTTGTCCGATCTTGCCGCAGGCTTGATCGGTGGAATGGGTTTGGCTCCCTCTGGCGATATCGGCGACGAGCATGCGATGTTTCAACCCTGCCATGGCACGGCACCGGACATCGCGGGCAGTGGCAGAGCCAATCCCACCGCGATGTTCCTTTCCGCCGCGATGATGCTTGCGTGGCTGGGAGAGCGTCATGCGGATACCCGGCTGAACGACGCTGCGCAGCTGCTCGAGGACTGCATACGGGCTCCGTTCGCTGCGGGGCAGGTCAGGACTTTCGAATTCGGAGGCAAGGATGGGACAAAGGAAGTCACGCAGGCGGTATTGAATAGGCTAGCGCAATCAGTACCTCATTCATCACGCGTGGCCACGAACTGAAATCAATGACGAATCTTCCAATGAAGCTGCATGTTCTCTTTGCTGGTCTGCTGTTCTGGACACTGGTAGTGTTTGCGTCTTCGGGACGCGCGCAGCCGCCATCCGGCGGGCACGATGGCTTGACGACGACGAACTGCGTCGAACAACTTAGAAAAGGCATTTCGGAGTGGATCGAGTGCGACGGCGCATTCCAACCCGATGCCAACGGGCGGGCGGATCTCTCCAAGATGACTTTGAACTTCGTGACTGACGCCAAGTGCGGGGGAAAATTGCGCGTCCGGCGAAAGGAGTTTAACGATGCGCGAACTGCAGGGGGGGTGCTGGAGCTTCCGCCGCAGGACGTGCTATGCATATTCTTCACCACCACCGAGAAGCTTCCGCCGGTCACTGTCACCTTGGCGCCTAAGCTGACATTCCGGAGCGGGAAGGTGCTCGACGTCTCGCCCCAGATCCTCAAGATTGCGGATCTTCCGGATTTTCTAGTCATGCCCCTGCGTTCAGCGACGGAATCCGACGTGGCCCGAGGCCAACTGACCAAGGGCGTAAACGCATTCCTGGAGCGTGCCTACCCGCAGTGATGGTTGCGTAGATTCGAGCTACAGATTTTCCGAGTCGGCACTGATCTTGGCGAAGCGGTAGCGGGTGGTCGCGGAGAAGTTGCCCATGTCGAAGCCAATCGCATCGGCTTCTTGATCGAACCACTCGCGCGTCGCTACGCCAGCATGCAGGCGCTCGCAGATTTGAGTGAGCTCTTCTTCGTGACCATACCAGCTCGTCATCGACAGGAATTTTGCCGCGACCGCCAGCACCTTCGTATCGACCACGCGTTGACTGAGCCATGCGCGGACATCGAATGCGTGCCGCTGATCGGCGCAGAATCTGGCAAGAGAATCGAGAGTTTGCTTGTCCATGCACCACACCATACTCGCTCACGATTACCGTTGCCTTACGCTTTCGATGGTCCACTTTACGCACAGTTGTCAGAAAGCGACGTGCGTGAAACATATCGACACAATATTTCACTCAACATTGCACTAGCGGAATCTCATGGACGTGTGCGCTATCGTTGAATGCGTAGAGATTTTCCATGTATAAGTTCTTTGCAGCGCAAACGCTGCCAATTTCTCGAGGAGTGTAAACATGATCCATGTCGTTGCCGTCATCACCGCGAAACCTGGACAGCGTGAGGCGATCCTGCAGGCGATCCGTGCGAACCTGCCTGCAGTACGCGCGGAGAAGGGGTGCATAGAGTATGGGCCGGCAGTGGACGCAGACGGGATCGGTAGCTTCCAGACCAAAGTCGGGTCTGACACTGTCTTCGTGATCGAGAAGTGGGCTGATGCGGATGCGCTGAAGGCGCATGCTGCCGCACCGCACATGGCCGCCTACGCTGCCAAGGTAAAGGATCTGGTCGCCAGCCGCGCCATACACGTGTTGTCGCCAGCCGCCTGAGGCAAGTCTCGTTCGTCATACTGCTTCAAGGTATGGCGCGATGCCGCCAGACCCATGGTGGCGTTGGATGGCGGTCGTGCCATAGTCCCAGGCGCTTGTGCTGTGCCGTGGATTCCGCTTGTAGAAACAGCCTGCGATCGGATAGCGGCAGTTCATCCAGGTACTCACGGTAGACCCACGCCAGCCCGGTCTCGAGCTGACTAAGGCTGGCGTCCGCGCCGTTGATCGTTACGCGGCCGACCAGCCTGCCATAGCGATCGTGCTTGTCCCAGTCCACCGCGACTTGCTTCTGGTACACCAGCGCGCTGAGGTTGCTCTTGGATACGGATCCGTAGCGCTGCCCCTTTTCCGGTGCGTCGATGCCCTGTAGTCGGACCTCGTGGCGCTTTCGATGCGGGTCGCGCACGACGATGGTGTCGCCATCGAAAACCGCCACGCAACGGCCGACGAGCGTATCTGCATGCAGGTTTTGCGCAACGCACGAGAGGATGAGGGCGACCCCATACGCAAACCGCATGTGGCCGGAAGAATAGTGCGCAAGGGGCGGTACTGTACGCGGCCCCTTCGAAGCGGTCACCCGCCGCGAATCGCCGGCACCAGATGCACTTCGCTGTCCGATCGGATCGGGGCGAACCACGCGTCCTGGAAGATCTCGCCATCAATGGCGATCGCGTAACCGCTCTCTAGGTGAGGGGCGAGCTCGGGGTAGCGCTCGCCCAGTGCGCGCAGCAACTGGCGGACGTCGCGCGCTTCGATCTCGATTTCCGACTCGCCGCCGGCTAACTGCTTGAGGGTGCCGCTCAGAAGCACGTGTGCCAAGCGTCACGCTCCGGCTTTCGTGGCAGCACGCGTACGGTCGAGCGCTTCGAGCACCCGCGGCGGCGACATCGGCAGCTGGGTAAAGCGGATGCCCAGCGCATTCTCCATCGCATTCGCGATAGCGGCCATGGGTGGCACGATCGGGGTCTCGCCCACACCGCGCACGCCATACGGGTGGCGCGGATTGGGGACTTCGACGATGACAGTGTCGATCATGGGTACGTCCGAGCACACCGGAATCCGGTAGTCGAGAAAGCCCGGATTCTCGAGTCGTCCGTTGGCGTTGTAGATGTACTCCTCGTTGAGTGCCCACCCGATGCCCTGTACGGCGCCGCCCTGCATCTGCCCCTCGACATAGGCCGGATGCACCGCCTTGCCGGCATCCTGGATGGCGGTGTAGCGCACGATGGTGACCTTGCCGGTCTCGCGGTCCACCTCGACATCCACAACGTGAGTGGCCAGACTGGGGCCTGCCCCCTGCGCGTTGATAGCGGCGCCGCCCACGATCGGGCCGCCGGTCTTACCCGCGGTCTTGGCGATCTCGGCGAGCGACAATTCTTTGCGTCCGGCGCCGCCACTGTTCGAGCGTGCGCAGCCATCCTCCCAGATAACCTCGTCGGGCGGGAGTTCCCAGATCATCGCGGCCCGCTCGCGCAACTGGCGCACCATGTCGCGCGCCGCCTCGATGACCGCCATCCCGCTCGAGAAGGTGACGCGGCTGCCGCCGGTGAGAAAGTTGAAGCCCAGCGTACTGGTGTCGCCGATCAGCGGGCGCACCTTGTCAAGGGCGATCCCCAGCTCCTCGGCTGCCATCATCGCGAGCGACGCGCGCGAGCCGCCGATATCCGGCGTACCGGCGACGAGAGTCACGCTGCCGTCCTCGCCGAGGTTGAGCGCGGCGCAGGTCTCTCCGCCGATGTTGAACCAGAATCCAGATGCGACGCCGCGTCCCTGATTGGGTTTGAGCGGGGCGCGGTAGTGTGGATGGGCGCGGGCCGCCTCGAGCGTCTGCACCAGGCCGATCGGGCCGAATTTTGGACCGTACGCCGCCTTGGTACCTTCCTTCGCCGCATTCTTCAATCGGAACTCGATCGGGTCGAGCTTGAGGCGCTTGGCCAGTTCGTCGATGACGGACTCGACCGCGTACTCCGCGATGGGCCCGCCCGGGGCCCGATACGCCGCGACCTTGGGCCGATTCGATACCACGTCGAATCCGATTACCCGCACGTTTTCGAGGTCGTACGGCGCAAATGCACACATGGCCCCGGGCTGCACCGGAGAACCCTGGAACGCACCTGCCTGATACTTGAGAAGGGCGTCGGCCGCGGTGATTCGGCCTTCACGGGTGGCACCGACCTTGACCCAAACCTTCGAGCCGGAGGTCGGTCCGGTTGCCCGGAATACCTCTGTGCGCGACATGACCATCTTGACCGGCTGGCCCGCCTTGCGAGATAGCGCGAGCGCGAGCGGCTCCAGATAGACAACGGTCTTTCCCCCGAAGCCACCGCCGATCTCGGAAGCGGTCACGCGCAGCTTTGCGAGATCCATGCCGAGCAGCTTCGCGCAGAAGCTGCGCACGATGAACTGTCCTTGCGTGGTGCAAAACAGCTCCGCCTGACCGTCCTCGGAAACGCTCGCGAGGCACGCATGGGGTTCAATGTAGCCTTGATGCACCGGCGCTGTGGTGAACTCCCGCTCCACGATAACGTCCGCTTTGGCGAAGCCGACCGCTAGGTCTCCGAGATTGAACTCGACGCGCTTCGCGATGTTGGAGGGCTTCGCCGGCTTGGGATCGGCGCCGATGGTGTACATATTGTCGTGCAGCAGGGGCGCATCGGGCGCCATTGCCTCGGCTTTGGTCATTGTCCTCAGTTCATGGCATCCGCTGCAATTGTACTTCTTGAACAACGCTAGCCCTTTCTCCGCCGCATCGGGATCGGGGACATGTGCCGGAGGGGTTCCCAAATCGTAATCAACAAACTCACTCTCCATGTACGCAACTACACCGATTAATTCCTGTTCACTGAATCGAAAACGGGGCATCTGTACACCTGGCATGATTCGCTTGGGGTTCTTAATATAATTATAGAGCCATT
>Ga0209048_10005624_pt1 | contig 11826 bp, 8 predicted proteins | sample FrelakmetCRP12CR_FD_187146 | JGI IMG/M metagenome (GOLD analysis project Ga0209048, IMG submission 187146) | Freshwater lake sediment microbial communities from the University of Notre Dame, USA, for methane emissions studies - CRP12 CR (SPAdes)... | ecosystem: Environmental > Aquatic >... | reverse complement strand
CGGCGCCGCTGCTGCTGCTGCTCGAGCCGGTGCGACCCGCCGACTTCCGCATCGCGGTGTTCGGTGCGGGCCACGTCGGCCGCGCGCTGGTCGCGGCACTGTCTCGCCTGCACGTGCAGATCGTCTGGGTGGACTCGCGCGCCGAGGAGTTTCCCGCCGACCTGCCCGACAACGTGAGCGTCGAGATCAGCGACACGCCGGAGTGCGTCATCGACGAAGCGCGTGCTGGTACCTACTTCCTGGTGCTCACGCACAGCCACGATCTGGATTTCTCGCTGACCGAGCGCATCCTTCGGCGCGGGGACTTCAGCTACCTGGGCCTGATCGGATCGACGACCAAGCGCAACACCTTCGAGCGCCGCCTGGCGCAACGCGGCGTGCCCGAAGCTCTGCGCGAACGCGTCACCTGCCCGATCGGCATTCCTGGCATCGCCGGAAAGCAGCCCGCCGAGATCGCCATCGCGGTGGCCGCCGAGCTGCTGCAACTGCGCGCTGACCGCCAACGCGACGCTGCGTTCGCCGCGCTCGGTGCCGCGCCGGGCCTGACGCAGGCTCTCCACGCCGGGCAACGCCCGCCGCCGGGTCCCGCGGCCTGACGCGCGCCCGACCGCTCATGCCCGCCACTTCCTTGGTGCAGGGAACGCGCTACGCGTACCGGGCCAGCATTCTCCACTACACCAGCGAAAGCGAGCGCGCCAGCGCGGCGTACGCGCCGCACTTCTTCGCTGATGGCGTGCTGCTCGTTCGCGACGGACACGTCGAGCGCTGCGGCGCCGCCGCCGCCATGCTGGACCGCCTGCCACGCGATACTACCGTAGTCGATCTGCGCGGCAAATGGATCGTGCCCGGCTTCATCGACACGCACGTGCATTACGCACAGACCGCGGTCATCGCCAGCCACGGCGCGCAGCTCCTCGACTGGCTGGAAAAGTACACTTATCCCGCCGAGCGCGCGTTTGCCGATCCGCTCCACGCCCGGGAAGCCGCGGAGTTCTTCCTCGCCGAGCTACTGCGCAACGGCACGACGTCGGCGGTCGTGTTCCCGACGGTGCACAAGGCGTCCGTCGACGCGCTCTTCGACGCAGCGCTCGCGCGCAACATGAGCATCGTGACCGGCAAGGTCATGATGGACCGCAACTGCCCCGAGTTCCTGCGCGATTCCGCGCAGTCTTCGTACGACGACTCGAAGGAGCTGATCGAACGCTGGCACGGCCGCGGGCGCCTGCACTACGCGGTGACGCCGCGCTTTGCGCCGACCTCGACCGAGGAACAGCTCAGGCTCGCGGGCCGGCTGGCGCACGAGCATCCCGGCCTGTACGTGCAGTCGCACGTCGCCGAGAATCGCGACGAGGTGCGCTGGGCCGCCGAGCTGTTTCCCGGCGCACGCAGCTATCTCGACGTGTACGACCACCACGGGCTGCTCGGTCCGCGCGCGGTGTACGCACATTGCCTCCACCTCGACGCCGGGGATCGCGCGCGGATGGCCGCCGCCGGGGCGGTGATGTCGTTCTGTGCGACGTCGAATCTCTTCCTGGGCAGCGGCCTGTTCGATCGCGACGCGGCCGACGCCGCCGGCGCCCACGTCACCTTCGGCACCGACGTCGCCGGAGGCACGAGTTTCTCGATGCTGCGCACCATGCACGAAGCGTACAAGGTGCTGCAGCTCGCGGGGCAGACGCTCACCGCGATCGAGGCGTTCTATCTCGCCACGCGCGGCGCCGCCAACGCGCTGGGCCTGTCCGACCGCATCGGCAGCTTCGACCCGGGAACCGTGGCCGATTTCGTCGCGCTCGACCCCGGAGCGACGCCGCTGCTGGCGCGCCGATTCGCCACGGCCGAAACACTGGCGGAACGCCTGTTCGCACTGATGATGCTCGGCGACGATCGCACGGTTGCCGCGACGTATGTGCAAGGCGCCCTCGCGCATCGACGCGACGCGTAGCCGCGTTGCGCAAGAAGCGGAAACCGGGGGCAAACGTGCAAACCTGACGGGATACCTAACCCAGGCATCCACTGCAAAAGGCTCCGCTTGCTGTTCAACTCGTTCCCGTTCATCTTCGCGTTCCTGCCCGTCGTGCTGGTTGGTTTCTTCGTGCTCGCCCGTGTCAGCGATCGCCTTGCCGCAGGCTGGCTCGCATTGGCGTCGCTGGTCTTCTACGGCTGGTGGGACGCCCGCTACGTCGCGCTGCTGCTCGCTTCGATAGGCACCAATTTTGCACTGGGCAGCAGCATCGCGCGGCAGCGCGAGTCTCGCGGCCCGCAAGGAGGCAGGGCATTGCTGGCGGTGGCAATCGTGGTCAACCTCGCGTTGCTGGCGTACTTCAAGTACACGCTGTTCTTTCTCGCCAATCTGCAGGCGCTGACCGGGCACGCCGGCCCCCTTCCCGACATCGTCCTTCCTCTCGGCATTTCATTCTTCACCTTCACGCAGATCGCTTTTCTGGTCGACGCGCAACGTGGGCTCGCGCGCGAATACAACTTCACGCACTACACGCTTTTCGTCACCTGGTTCCCGCACCTGATCGCCGGGCCGATACTGCATCACCGCGAGATGATGCCGCAGTTCCGGCAGCGCGCCACGTACACGCTCAGCTGGGAGAACATCGCCGTCGGCCTGACGATGTTCAGCGTCGGCCTGTTCAAGAAGACGGTGATCGCCGACGATATGGCCGGCTTCGCCACGCCGGCGTTCAGCGCTGCCGCCGCCGGCACGCCGCTGACGCTGCTCGAGGCCTGGGGCGCCGCGCTTGCGTATACATTCCAGATCTATTTCGACTTCTCCGGCTACACCGACATGGCGCTGGGCGCGTCGCGCATGTTCGGCATCGTTCTGCCGCTCAACTTCAATTCGCCGTACAAGGCGCGCAGCATCATCGATTTCTGGCGCCGCTGGCACATCACGCTGTCGCGCTTCCTGCGCGACTACGTGTACATCGCGCTGGGCGGCAATCGCAAGACGAGCGCGCGCCGGTTCGCCAACTTGCTCGCGACGATGCTGATCGGCGGCCTGTGGCACGGCGCCGCGTGGACATTCGTGGTGTGGGGTGGGCTGCACGGCATCTATCTGATCGTCAACCATGGCTGGAGGTCCCTGCGCAGTCGCCTGGGACTTGCGTCACTGCCCGGCGGACGCGCGTTGGCCACCCTGACCACGTTCGTGGCGGTCGTCGTCGCCTGGGTATTCTTTCGCGCGCCGGACCTCGCCACTGCGGGCAACGTCATTGCCGGCATGGCGGGCCAGCACGGTATCGTCCTGCCGCTGCACTGGCAGCCTTCGGCAGAGGGCGTCGCTGCCTGGCTCGCGAATCATGGCGTCAAGTTTGCGGAGATGGCGCATTTCAATCGGGTGGCACAAAGCAACTGGTTGTGTTTCCTGCTCGCGATCTGCTGGCTTTCGCCCAACACGCAACAGATGCTCGCTGCGTATCGCCCGGCACTGATGACGGCGGGCTATGGCGAGCTTGGAAGCGCAGGCTACCTCACCTGGCAGCCAAGCGTGGTCTGGCTATCGGCTCTGGTGCCGCTCGGTTTGGTGGCACTCGTATCCATACATCGCTACAGCGAGTTCATTTATTTTCGCTTCTGACATGCGTGCTCGGACATTCAGCCTGACCTATGGCGGCGTGATCCTGCTGCTTTTTGGCAGCTTCGGTTTGTTCAACCTGATCGTCGATCCTTTCTGGTTCTTCCGCGAAGTCGAGATCGAGGGATTCAACCGCGACAAGCCCAAGGCGCCCGGCAACGAGCGCCTGGTGAAGCCGGCGTTGGTCGCGAAACTCCGACCCGAGGCGGTGATCGTCGGCAGTTCCTTCGCCGAGATCGGACTGCCTCCCCTGCACGGCGGCTTCACCAGAAACGGTCGGCTGGCATCGTTCAACCTGGGACTGCCGGCCGCGACCTGGAACGAGGTGTATTGCCTGGCCATGTTTACGCTGCGCCAGCCTCATTTGCAGCGGCTGGTGGTGGGCGTCTCCGGCGTGGACAGCGGGCCATGCCCCACCGATGACCAACTGGCCAAGGCCGACTACGGCAAGCTTCTGTTCTCGCGCACGGCGCTTGATGCTTCGCGGGACACGCTGCGACGGCAGGGCGGCGTTCAGGCGATGACTCGCGAAGGGCTGTGGTACTACGTTCGCTACGATGCTGACCTGCAGACCGACAACGAGATCGTCGGGAACTTCGCGCTGGAGTTCCGCAGGGCGTTGTGTCCTTCTGCGGATGAACTGCCACGCCCGCTGGACTCCACCCGGATCACCAAGGCGCCGCTGGCAGCCGGACAGGCCGCGGGCCTGCGCAACCTGATCCGGCTTGCGCTGCAAAGGAAAGTCGAACTCGTCCTGCTGCTCTATCCGACGCATGTCCTGTTCAACGAGATCGTGCGCCGCTGCGAAGGCCCCGAGGGGCACTGGAACTGGCTATGGCAGGCGGTGGCGGTCGCGGACGAGGAAACGGGCGGTCTGTCGCCACTGATTCAGGTCTGGGATTTCTTCGGTTATGGCCCGCAAAACACGGAGCGCATGCACGCGGGTAAACCAATGCGCGAGCGGCAATGGCAGGACTTCGGTCACTTCAACGAGGAAGTCGGCGCCGCAGCGTTCGATGCCATCTTCCTGGGGGACACGCGCTACGGAACCCGGGTCACTGTCGCCAACTTCGACCAAGTCGTCGCGCGAACCGAGGAAGAACGGCGCGTGTTCCTGGCAGCGAATGAGTGGGTTTTGCCGGAATTGAGCGAGCTGATGCGGCGCGCGCGCGCGTTGCCGCCGACGGCGCCGCGCTGAGTGCCCAGGCGCGATGTTGGATCGCCGCGGTTGCTCCCCCAATGCGCATTTGCACCTCCGCCGCGCGGTACAGCCTGAGGTGTGCGACGCGCGCCCTCAGCGGCGCACCGTCGCCAAACGTCGCTCCACATCGGCCAGCGCGCAGCCTTCGCGCGCCGCGAGGTCGGCGAGCTGATCCTCGCCGATTCTTCCGACGGCGAAGTAGCGCGCTTCGGGATGCGCGAGGTAGAACCCGGACACGGCGGCCGCCGGCAGCATGGCGTAGCTTTCGGTGAGCGACATGCCGATCTTTTCCGCCTGCAGCCACTCGAACAGCGGCGCCTTGACGCGGTGGTCGGGGCACGCGGGATAGCCCGGCGCCGGGCGGACGCCGCGATACTCCTCGCTGATCAGCGCCGCGCAGTCCAAGTGCTCGTCCTTCGCGTAGCCCCACAGCTCGCGGCGCACCAGCCGGTGCAGCCATTCGGCAAAGGCCTCGGCCAACCGGTCCGCGATCGCCTTGAGCATGATCGCCTTGTAGTCATCGCGCGCGGCTTCGAACTCGGCGAGCTTCCTTTCGATACCGATGCCGGCCGTCGCGGCGAACATGCCGGCGTAATCGGCGACGCCGGACGCTCTAGGAGCAACGAAGTCGGCCAGGCAATAGTTCGGCTTGCCGGTCGGCCGCTGCGATTGCTGCCGCAGGTTGCGCCAGGTGAGCGCAATCCTCGACCGCGATTCGTCGGCGTAGAACTCGATGTCGTCGCCGACCGAATTGGCGGGCAGCAGCGCGATGACGCCGTTGGCGGTCAGCCAGCGACCCTCGATGACGCGCTTGAGCATGGCCTGCCCGTCGGCGTAGACGTTGCGTGCCGCCTCGCCGACGACCGCGTCGTCGAGGATGGCGGGAAACGGCCCCGACAGCTCCCAGGTCTGGAAGAACGGTCCCCAGTCGATGCACTTCGCCAGCTCCGCGAGATCGGCGTGGCGGAATTGGCGGCGACCGATGAGCTCAGGGCGCGGCGGCACGTAGTGCGTCCAGTCAGGGCGCCACGCGTTGGCGCGCGCCGCGTCGAGCCCGATCAGCGCCGGGCCCTTCCTGCCGGCGTGCTGCGCGCGGATCTTTTCGTAGTCGGTCGCGACTTCGGCGACGTACGCGGTCTTGAGCTCGTCGGACAGGAGGTTGCTGGCGACACCCACCGCGCGCGAGGCGTCGGGGACGTACACGGTCACGCCCGAATAGCCCGGCGCGATCTTCACCGCCGTGTGCACGCGTGAAGTCGTCGCGCCGCCGATCAGCAGCGGCTGACGCATGCCGAGGCGTTGCATCTCCTGCGCGACGTGGGCCATCTCCTCGAGCGAGGGCGTGATCAGGCCCGACAGTCCGACGATATCGGCGTTGCGCGCGATGGCGGTATCGAGGATCTTCTGCGCCGGAACCATCACGCCCAGGTCGATGACGTCGAAGTTGTTGCACTGGAGCACGACGCCGACGATGTTCTTGCCGATGTCGTGCACGTCGCCCTTGACCGTCGCCATCACGATGGTGCCCTTGGGCTTGCCGGCGTCGCCCGACTTGGCTTTCTCGGCCTCGATGTAGGGAATCAGGTGCGCGACCGCCTGTTTCATCACGCGGGCGCTTTTCACGACCTGCGGCAGAAACATCTTGCCGGCGCCGAACAGGTCGCCGACGACGTTCATGCCCGCCATCAACGGGCCTTCGATGACCTGGATCGGCCGCGCGAACTGCCGGCGCGCCTCTTCGGTGTCCTCGACGATGTACGTCGTGATGCCCTTGACCAGCGCGTGCGACAGACGCTCCGCGACACTTGCCCGGCGCCAGGCCAGGTCTTCGACGCTGGCCTTGCCCCTGGCCTTGTACGTTTCCGCGAACGCGACCAGCCGCTCGGTCGCGTCGGGACGCCGGTTGAGCACGACGTCCTCGGCGAGTTCGCGCAATTGCGGATCGAGCTGGTCGTAGACGCCCAGTTGACCGGCGTTGACGATGCCCATGGTCATGCCGGCGCGGATCGCGTGATACAGGAAGACGGTGTGGATCGCTTCGCGCACGGCGTCGTTGCCGCGGAAACTGAAGCTCACGTTCGACACGCCGCCCGACACCTTGGCGTGAGGCAGGTGCTGCCTGATCCAGCGCGTGGCGTTGATGAAATCGACCGCGTAGTTGTTGTGCTCCTCGATGCCGGTGGCGATGGCGAAGATGTTCGGGTCGAAGATGATGTCTTCGGCAGGAAAACCAACCTTGCGCGTCAGCAGCTCGTAGGCGCGCTGGCAGATCTGCACCTTGCGCTCGAAGGTGTCGGCCTGGCCCTTCTCGTCGAAGGCCATGACGATCGCCGCGGCGCCGTAGCGGCTGACCAGCTGCGCCTGGCGCAGGAACTCGGCTTCGCCCTCCTTCAATGAAATCGAATTGACGATCGGCTTGCCCTGCACGCACTTGAGGCCCGCTTCGATGACTTCCCATTTCGACGAATCGATCATCACCGGTACGCGCGCGATGTCGGGCTCGCCGGCGATCAGGTGCATGAACCTGACCATCGCCGCCTTCGAGTCGAGCATCGCCTCGTCCATGTTGACGTCGATGATCTGCGCGCCGCTGTGCACCTGCTGCCGCGCGACCTCGACCGCCCCGGCATAGTCGCCGGCGAGGATCAGCTTGGCGAACGCGCGCGAGCCGGTGACGTTGGTGCGCTCGCCGACGTTGACGAACAGCGCGTCGTCGGCAATGGTCAGCGGTTCGAGACCGGCGAGGGCGAGGGGGCGGGACATGAGCGGCAAGAGACGGGGGTCGACGTCGCGGGGGTCCGCACGCGGCGGCGCCTGGCTGGACGCGGTCGAGGCGGTGCGTCTAGCGCCTCGCCCGGCAGCGCGCGGCGTCTGCGACCTAGGCGGCCTCCGCCTCCGCGTTGTCTTCGACCGGCAACGCGCGCGCCGGAATGTCCGTCACCGCCCGCGCGATCGCGCGGATGTGATCGGGCGTCGTTCCGCAGCAACCGCCGACGATGTTGACGAAGCCGTGGCGGGCGAAATCCTCGATCAGCCGCGCGGTGGTTTCCGGGGTCTCGTCGTAGCCGGTATCGCTCATCGGATTGGGCAGGCCCGCGTTCGGGTAGCAGGAAACGAAGGTGTCGGCGACGCGCGCGATTTCCTCGAGGTAGGGGCGCATCAGTGCCGCGCCGAGGGCGCAGTTGAGGCCGACGGCGAGCGGTTGCGCATGCCGCACCGAGTTCCAGAATGCTTCCGGCGTCTGGCCGGACAGCGTGCGCCCCGATGCGTCGGTGATGGTGCCCGAGACGATGATCGGCAGGCGCATGCCATGTGCGTCGAAATACTGCGCGATCGCGAACAGCGCGGCCTTGGCGTTGAGCGTGTCGAACACGGTCTCGACGAGCAGCAGATCGACGCCGCCCGCGACGAGCCCGTCGATCGCCTCGGTGTAGGCGGCGACCAGCTCGTCGTAGCTCACGTTGCGAAAACCCGGGTCGTTGACGTCGGGCGAAATCGTCGCGGTGCGGTTGGTGGGCCCCAGCGCCCCGGCGACAAAGCGCGGCTTGTCCGGCGTTTTCGCCGTCCACGCGTCGGCGCGCTCGCGGGCGAGCCTCGCCGCGGCGAGGTTGATCTCACGAACCCGCGATTCGAGCCCGTAATCGGCCTGCGCGATGCTCGTCGCGTTGAAGGTATTGGTCTCGATGATGTCGGCGCCGGCCTCGAGAAAGGCGTCGTGGATGCCGCGGATCACGTCGGGGCGCGTCAGCACCAGCAGGTCGTTGTCGCCCTTAAGGTCGTGCGCGTGACCTTGCAGCCCGCACGCGGCGGGCCCGCGATAGTCCGCCTCGCCCAGCTTGCAGGCCTGGATCATGGTGCCCATCGCGCCGTCGAGGATCAGGATGCGTTCCTTGAGGAGCCGGGTGAGTAGCGCGGTCTTGTCGCTCGTCATGATCGATACCCAAATGCAAAAAACCCGTTCAGCTTGCCGCCGAGCGGGTTTCAGTCGAAAGCCGCTTTAGCTGGATTTGTAGAGCGCCCGCAAGCTGCGGAGTTTCCCCCGAATCAAATCGGCGCTGGGTCTTAAGGTAAAGGCTGGCCGCGGCAATGTCAACCGGTACGTGCCGATCGCGTAATATCAGGACCGGAGAACGACGATGCTCGATCCGGACGTCAAGCGCCTACTCGACACCATTTTCAACGTTGCGCCTGCGGTCTTCCCGCCCAGGGTCGACCAGGTGCGCGCCGCCGCCGAACAGGCACCACGCCTGTTCGGCGGCGACCCGGAAGCGATCGAGTCGGTCGCCGACATGCAGGTTCCGGGCGATCGATTGGCAATCCCGGTGCGGACTTACCGGCCCGCAGCGCCGCAGTCGCTGCCGCTCGTGCTCTACGCACACGGCGGCGGCTGGGTCACCGGTTCGCTGGACTCGCACGACCGCCTGTGCCGCATTCTGGCCAATCGCCTGCCCGCTGTCGTGGTGTCGGTCGATTATCGCTGCGCGCCCGAGCACGTGTTTCCGGCGGCGCTCGACGACTTCGCCGCCGCATGGCGGTGGGCGCGGGCCAGCGCGCGGGAACTCGGCGCCGACGCATCGCGTTTTGCGGTTGCCGGCGACAGTTCGGGCGGCAATCTCGCGGCCGCGCTCGCGCTGCGGCTGCGCGCCGCGGGTGCGCCCCAGCCGCAGTTGCAGCTCCTGCTCTACCCCGCGCTGGACGCGACGTGCTCGCGCGCCGCGTATCGCGAATTTGCCACGGGATTCAATCTGAGCGCAGAGGTGATGGCCTGGTACTGGAACCTCTATCGCGCGGGTGCGACGACCGACTTGCCGGAACTTGCGCCGCTCGCCGCGAACGACGTGGCGGGGCTCGCACCGGCGGTCATCGCCGTCGCGGAAAGCGACGTGCTGCGCGACGATGGCGTCGACTACGCACGACGCCTGCAAGCCGCAGGTGTACCGACGCGATTGATACGCTGTGAGGGCATGATCCACGGTTTCCTGCGCTGGACCGGAGCCGTTCCCGCCGCGCACCGCTGGATCGACGCGCTGGTGCAGGCCTCCGGCGAAGTGCTCGCATGCCGCGTTTGAAGCGTTGCGCGCGCGGTGCTAGATTGGCGCCATGAAGCACATGAAGCCGGTCGATGCCTACCAGTTCCTGCGGCACCATCCGGATGCAGTGCTCGTCGACTGCCGCAGCGAGATGGAATTCCTGTTCGTCGGTCATCCCACCGGCGCGCATCACGTCGCCTGGAACGACGGACCGGACTGGAACGTCAATCCGCATTTCGTCGGGCAGGTCAAGAAGATCGCCAGCATGAACCGGCCCGTCGTGTTGATCTGCCGCAGCGGCCAGCGCTCGGTCGACGCGGGCATTGCGCTGGAGCAGTCGGGATTCAGCGAGGTCATCAACGTCCTCGAAGGCTTCGAAGGTCCGCTCGACGAGCAACACCAGCGCAGCAAGTTGTCGGGATGGCGCAAGGAAGGACTGCCCTGGGAGCAGACCTGAACGTTTCGGCCGCGCGCTCCAGCCCGTCCGCGCCGGCGTCCGCGTACGGTCCGCTCGCCACGCTGTTCTACGACGCCGCGTACCCGCGCGCCGCCGAATCCGAGGTCGCGTGGTACCGGGCGCGGCTGCCGCGCGGCGCCGGTGCCGTGCTCGAAGCGATGGCGGGTTCGGGGCGCCTGCTGCTGCCGCTCACCGAGGAAGGCTTCAACGTCCACGGCGTCGACCTGTCGGAGGCGATGCTGGCGAGTTGCGCGGCGCGGCTCGCGGCCGTCGGCCGCGAAGGCCGCCTGTTCCGGCAGAACCTCGCCACGCTCAACCTGCCATCGCGCTACGCCGCGGCGTTCATCGCGGCGAGTTCCTTCCAGCTGCTGAGCGCACGCGAAGCCGCCGCAGACGCCCTGGCGTGCCTGCGCGCTCACCTGGTGGGACCCGGCGTGCTGCTGCTCGACCTGTTCGTGCCCGACGCCGCGCAGCATCCGCCGGGCGCGCCGGTCGTCGAAGTGAGCAGCGCGGCGCTTCCCGACGCGTCGCAGATCGTGTGCCGCGCCGAGACCACCACCGATCCGCAGCGACGACGCATGCAAACCGTGAGTCGCTACGAGCAGCGGCTGGACGGACGCATCGTCGCGCGCGAGGACGACGCCGTCTCGCTCACCTGGTACGCCGAAGACGAGATCGCCGCGCTGCTGTGTGCGGCCGGCTACGGCGAGGTGCGCATCGAGCCGCCGGCGTGGCCGCGCAAGGGCGGGCGGCACTTCGCGGTCAGCGCGCAGGGATAGCGGGCCGGGATCAAGTCGCGATTGGGCTGCACAAGCGTGCCGGGGTGCGCGCGGCCGATACGCAGACCGAAAGGGGTCGAGACCTTATGAAAACACTGTTCCGCGTCCTGATGCTGGCCTTCACGCTTGTGTCTGCTGCGCTCTCCGCGCCATTCCAGAATGGCAGCTTCGAAGTCGGCACCGACCCGGGCGCCAGCTTTCTGACGCTGGCCAACGGCAACAACACCGACATCAGCGGCTGGACCGTCATCGCCGGCAACATCGACTACATCGGCGGTTACTGGCAGGCGGCCCAGGGCGTACGCAGCCTCGACCTCATCGGCGATCAATTCAAGGGCGGCGTGCAGCAAACCTTCGACACCATTCCCGGTGCGTCCTACACCGTCGCGTTCGCCATGTCCGGCAATCCAGCAGGCGGGCCTACCAACCGACCGCTGGACGTGACCGTCGCAGGCAACACGCAGCACTTCAGCTTCAACGTCACCGGCGCGACCTTGGCCAACATGAACTGGACGCCGCACCAGTTCACTTTCATCGCCACGGGCACCACCGAGACCATCCAGTTCGTCAGCGACTTGAGTGCGGACCCCACCGGATGCTGCTATGGCGCCGCACTGGACAACGTTCAGATCGTCGGCCTGCCGGACCTGACCATCGCCAAGACGCACGTCGGCAATTTCGCGCAACGGCAGGTGGGGGCGACCTACACGGTGACGGTCACCAACAACGGCGCGGGGCCCACCTCGGGTTTGGTCAGCGTAGTCGATACATTGCCC
>Ga0209048_10005623_pt1 | contig 11826 bp, 9 predicted proteins | sample FrelakmetCRP12CR_FD_187146 | JGI IMG/M metagenome (GOLD analysis project Ga0209048, IMG submission 187146) | Freshwater lake sediment microbial communities from the University of Notre Dame, USA, for methane emissions studies - CRP12 CR (SPAdes)... | ecosystem: Environmental > Aquatic >... | reverse complement strand
CTCCTCGATGATGCGACCACGCTTTCCCTCCAGCGGTTTTTGCAAACGCTCCCGCACGGCCCATACCGATCCCAATCTGTCGGTCGTCAAATGATGCGAGATCGCTTGTTCCAGCTCCGCAAGCGCGGCGGGATCTTCCGACACGCTGCGGGCAAGCGGCCAGCGGGGGAAGAGCCGCACCGCCTGCTCCACCAGCGCGCTTTCGGTTGCAGCGAGCGTCTGGACCTTGCGGTAGAACGCGAACTGGGTTGCCGCAGCGAGGCCTCCGGCCGGACCGTCCGCAGGAGCTTGCTCCAGACCGAGATCGGGCGCCAATGCGTTCCAGCGGGCGGAAAGTTCGCGCCACTTTCTCTGCAGGGCAATGAAGGCGCTTACGTGTTGCCAGTCACCGGCGGCCTCAGGCGCATGGCCGTTGACGATGATGGATTCCAGTTGCCGCTTGGCCTCGACCTTCCCGAACATGCCGGTCAGTCCGAACGGGCGTCTTCCGTGGGCGAGATTGTCGATGGCCTGGACCAGATCCCCATCCTGCTCGACTCCAGGCGGCGCTGATACGGGGCGCGCCAGGAACGCCTTGCGATCACGCGCCGCGGCCTCGAGTTCGCGCCCCAGCACGTCGAGTAACTCGAACTGGTCGGGCACCGCACCGCTCTTGAGTTTGTCCCGCATGTTAGCGGTCCAGCCCTGTCGAGCCCGCTCGATGTCCTCCCGCAGCGTTCTGATCCGTTCGATATCGCGACCGGCCGCCTGCGCAGCGGCCAGGGTTTCCTGGCTTGCATCGGCGAGCTGGGGAACCTCACCCGCTCGGACTTCCGCCGTGAGCTTGGCGAATCGCGCCAGATCCTGATGCGCCTGGATCAGCTCCCGCGAGTCGGGAAATTCAGTGAGCGCCGGTAAACTTCTCCCCGCGTAGCAGACGTCCCGCCCCAATTGCCGCCGCGCGACACGCAATCGAGAGATATCTTCGTCATCGAAGCGCGGGGCGTACTGTGGCCCGACCCCCAACGCGTCAGGGATCCAATGAAAGCGGCTGGCATGCGCCAGGACTTCCTGCGCTGCGTCCAGCGGGTCGATGCTATCCCCTTCCATCTCGATGCGTGACAGATTGAGCTTGGCCCAGCGTCCCGCGTCGGTGTCGATACGCATCAACCGCGCATGCAAGGCATTGATGGTTTCCTCGAGCTTCGCCACTTCGCGCGCTGCGGCGACGGGATCGACGCTCTGAACCTCGGAAGCGATCCGATGGATCGACTGCTCGAACTGCTTCATGCCCTCCTGCTCGCTGGCGAGAAGTGAAATCGCCAGCGGACGCATCTCCTCCGGCAACTGCTCGCGCAGAACCGCCAGAGCCGGATCCTTCATGGAGGTCACCAGCACGCGCCGCCCCGTGGCCAACCAGTGACAGATGATATTGGCGATGGTGTGGGTCTTGCCGGTTCCCGGAGGGCCCTGCACCACTACGCCATCGTGCGTTTCCAGCAGTTGGACGATCCTGACCTGCTCGTCGTTGAAGGGCTTGGGGAAATATAAATCCTTCGCATCCGCCGGCACGACTACCCCAGGCTCCTGGAAGATCGCGCTGACGCCGCGGAAAGCGGGCAGCTGTACAGGCTGGTTCTGGTTGGCTGGCTCGGTCACGAGCGCAGCCACGGCTTCCGGCAGCCGCTCACCGTCGGCTCCTGTACCGATTGCCTGTGCGAGCTTTTCCAGATCCTGGACGAGCAAATTCGCACTCCTCGGTCGCACGAACAGCACCCACGTGTTGGTGATTTTGAGGCGCTCAGGAGGTTGGGTGAAACTAAGATCTCCCGCCAACATGTCCTGGGGCTCGACATCGAGGCAGGCTTTCACCTTCCCCAGCAACGGCTCGTACGTACTCGGGTCGAATGGCGACAACGTGGTCGTGGCCTTGGCAAAGAACTCCTTGGCCATTCGTTCGACCTGGATCACGCCAGGATTGTCGCTCGCGGCATAGAAGTCCAGCTCGAGCCGCGGATCGGTGTCCCGCGGACGTACCTCGGCGGCACCGGTCTTCGGATTGAACGTGAGGTCGACCAGACGGCTGATCAAAGGATGGGCCGCAGCGATCTGCTCATCCTTCTCCTTCCAGACCCCGAGACCAACTCCCCACACCAGCTCGAACTCACCGTCCACGATCGCGCCGGACAGCTCCTGCTGGAGCGTAAACAACTGAACGTAGAGCCTGGACAACCTGCGCCGGCGCCTCTCGCCGTCCGCCCAGGGTTTCCAGGCGGACTCCAGATAGTGCGAGAACTGCTTCTCGACCTCGGCTCTGAAATCGTAGTCCGAAAACGCTATGCGTCGGTCGGCCGCCACCTCGGGCTGGGCCATCTCGGCTACCGTGGTAGCGCTCTGAGCCGAATCCCGATGAGTGCCGGAAGCGATGAGCGAAGCGCCATCGATCGTCGCGGCCAATTTGGGCGCCTGCAACAAGGCTGCACCGACAGTCAGCCAAGGAGCCAGCCATGGACTCTCGGCTTTGGGTGGCAGTTCCGGATTAGGAGGGCGGGGCACGGAGAGCCACAGCTCGTCATCTCCGTCGTGACCACTATCATCGAGCCGAACGCCGTCCACCCCGGCCAGCTGATGCTCCATGAGGAGGAAGCGGCCATAGTCGGCCACGTTGGACACAACTTTCGTGCGCAGGCGCGCCGACTGCTGGACGTACTCTATCAGCGCGCGCAAGCGGGGCCGCTGCATGCTCATGACATCGAAGTCTTTTATCTTTCTTGTGTGCTGCGTTAGTGCTCTGTGTCCGCTATCCTACCGAATCCGCGCGCACAACAGGTAGTGGTTATTGATCGAAGGCAGGGATCACATGCTAGTTCAGTTCGCCACATGCTAGTTCAATTCGATAGTGACGTCGGGGGCCTGACCATGCTCGGCGATACGGCGGTGCAACTGCTCCGGCTCATGGGGCATAGCGGTACCGTCCCCAGCGCAATCTTGTCCAGGGACATCCCGGCCGCGCTCGACAAGCTGGAGCGAGCGCTCGCTCAGAGTTCTGCAGCCGAGTCGCCGGGTGATGGAAGTCAAGCCGACCGCGAAGGTGAGCCACGCGTATCGCTGCGTCAGCGCGCCTTCCCGCTCATACAGCTGCTGAAGGCAGCGGCAAAACAGGAGTGTGATTTGACCTGGGACCGTCGCTAGGGATTGATCTAGATCAATCCCGCCGCGATATTGACCGTCAGGGCGAGCAGCGTGGTGTTGAAGAAAAAAGCGATGATGCCGTGGGCGAGCGCGAAACGGCGCATCTTGCTGGAGCTGATGTTCACGTCCGCGGTCTGGGAAGTCGTGCCGATCACGAACGAGAAATACAGAAAATCGATGTAGTCCGGCTGCTCACTTCCGGGAAACTCGAGGCAGGCATGGACTGGCGCCTTGTCGCCTTCGTAGAATTCATGCGCATAGTGCAACGCGAAGGCCGTGTGAACCAGGCACCAGGAGCAAAGAATAGTCCCCATTGCCAAGGCAACGTGCAAGGTCTGCACAGTGGGGGGCTGATTCTTGATGCCGATCAGCTCGAGCACGATCGCGGCAAGGCTTGCCACCGACGCAATGACGGTCAGCGCCAGCACCGCTAACGCGCCATCGTCCTGGCGCTGCGCCCGCCAGCGCATCTTCTCGACGCTCCCTCGGGACATCATGGTCCAGGCCAGCGCGAGATAAAGTCCCACCCCGACATCCCAGGCCGCCAGCGCCCGCGTGGGCCCGGCGACTATACGCGGCAATAGAAGCAAGACGCTCAGGCCGACGACCGTCGCGATGGCGAGGCGCGGTCGGACTCGGATCGACCGGAGGACTCTTGCGACGACTGTCATACGCTAGTGTCCTGTCCCATTAATTCGTGGGATAAATGTCGCGCGCCAAAATACTAGATCGAATCGAGGAATCTCAGGAGCGCCTCCCGATCTTCCTTGGACATCTTTAGGAAGGCATCGCGCGATACCGCTGCCTCCCCACCGTGCCACAGTATCGCTTCGGTGACATTACGTGCCCTGCCGTCATGCATCAGTGCGGTGCTGCCGTTTACGGTGCCGGATAATCCAATCCCCCACAGCGGCTGAGTGCGCCAGTCGCGCCCGCCGGCTCGAAAATCCGGCCGGTTATCCGCCAATGCCTCGCCCATGTCGTGCAACAGCAAGTCGGTGTAAGCGTGGAAGGTCTGATTCGCGAGAGGGGGCAACAGCGGGAACGTCTTGCCCGTCTTCATTTCCGGCACATGGCAGACAGCGCATCGCGCCTGCTCGAACGTAGCTGCTCCGCGCTGGACTCGAGGATCGGCGACATTGCGGCGCGCTGGCACACCGAGTCCGAGTGTCCAAAACTCCAGTTCGATCCAATCCGTCGTGACCAGCTCGGGATCGTTTCCAGGGGTCTGCATGCTGCACAACTGCTGAATTGGCGGGCAGTTCTGCTCGCGGTAGAGCGGCGAGGTCAAACCCATGTCACCCAACGCGGCCGTGGCGATCTGTTGCTTGATGCTGGGTTGATTGGCCTTCCACCCAAAGCGCCCGATGGTCGTGCGTTTGCCGATGGCATCCCACACATAGTTCGGTCGACCGTTGAATCCCAGCAGCCGTTGCCGCTCGGCGCCCGCCAATATCGTTTCTTCAGGTACCGCCTCGAGCAATCCCAGTCCAAACACGGGCTGCGCGATGCGTACGGAAGTCATGGCCCCTGCACCGAGCGGGCCGAACGCGAGCTTCTCGATGCGCAGCATCGGTTTTCGCAGCGTGACGCGTTCACCGTCGGCAAACTCGACGACGGTTTCCTCCCAATCGAGATATAGCTCGGCTTCCGGCGGCACGGGCGCGGTGTGATACGCGAAGTCGGGGAATGGACCCCTCAAAGCAAAATTCTGTATCTGGTCACCGTAGCTGGGGTCTGGCTTCGGCCCTCCGTGCTCGTCCTCGCCCGGGAGTGACAGTCGCACGAGGACCGATACCAGCTGCTCGTCGGACGAAGCAGGCGGGCTGCCGCGTCCGCCGGCGGCATGACATTCCACGCAACTCTTCGCGATGAAAGTGGGCCCCAGACCCCACTCGAACTGCAACGAGCTGATCGACGCCCACTTCTTGTCGAAGTGATGACGACCGCGCTCGAACATCTGCAATTGTCTCAGCGGCAGGCCAGGGACAGGTTGCAGATAGGCTTGCGCGTCGAAGCGGGAGACGGTGAAGACCCCCGCGGTGAGAAGGGACGAATCGTCCTCGCTCCCAGCCCACACGCTGAGAGTCAAAGCTCCCATCGCCAGGATGAACGATGCCGACCCAACCGCCGTTATCCTTTTCATCTCATTTCCGCCAAAACCTACGATCACATCGAACCGGGACCTACGATCACGTCGAACCGGCAGCCTGGATGCGGCTGGCTGCCCACGTTGAACGTCACGCTAAGGTACTCGACGACCCACGGACGCGCAACCTGACAACATGGGAAGATTGACGCTACACCTAGCGCAAGTGAGATTGTCTCCGCCACTGGCATCCACTAGGATTCTGGCTGCCCCTCAATCGGAGGACCCCTCATGGCCGAACCCGAAAACCCTTATGCCACCCCCGCAAGCCGAGTGGCCGACCTGTCAGAATCCGGGCCAGCGCAGCCTCGGCTCATTCGAGACGGCCGCACCGTGCCTGCTGGAAACGGCTGGGCATGGCTCACATCGGGATGGGACTTGTTCAGACGCAATCCCGGCGTGTGGATATTGATAGTCATCATCTTCGCCGCGATCCAGGTGGTATTTTCTGCCCTGCCGATTGTAGGCATAGTCGCCTTCTACATCCTCACGCCATTGCTGGTAGGCGGCATCATGTCGGGTTGCGCTGCACTGGAACGCGGTGAAGCGCTGGAAGTCTCCCATCTGTTCGCCGGTTTTCGTGAGAGGACTGGATCATTGGTACAAGTGGGCTTGCTCTATTTCGCCGGCGTGGTCGCTATCGGGCTGTTACTCGGCGCGTTCTTTGGCTTCGGTCTGGTCGCAGGCGCCCTCACCGGTCGCCTACCGGTGGCGGCGATGGCCACTCTCGGATTGGTGTTCTTGCTGTTCTTCGCCCTGGTTGTCCCGCTGCTAATGGCTATCTGGTTCGCTCCGGCTCTGGTGATGTTGCATGACCTGAAGCCCATCGACGCACTCAAGTCGAGCTTCGCAGGCTGTCTGAAGAATATCCCGGCATTTCTGATATACGGTGTTGTCGGCCTGGTGCTTGCCATCGTCGCGACGATTCCTGCACTGCTGGGGTGGCTCATACTCGGGCCGGTTACCATCGCGTCCGCCTACACGGGATACCGGGACATATTCACGGAGCCAATCGTCTGAGCACGCTGTCGGCGATCATGCTCGACACCGCGCGCGAGGTTCCGACACCAGAAGGCATCGAGTTATCGCTGCGCCTTGCCGGACCGGTGTCGAGGGCATTGGCATGGATTCTCGATCTCGTCATACGTGTGGCCGTCATCGCTGCATTCGGCATCGTGCTGGGCGTGCTCGGAAAGTTCGGCTGGGGGCTGTTTCTGATCCTGTGGTTTGCACTGGAGTGGTTGTATCCGACCATCTTCGAGGTCTATTTCGGCGGCGCCACGCCCGGGAAAAAATCGCTCGGACTCCTGGTTCTGCATGACGATGGAACACCGGTGCAACTGGCGGCTTCCTTCACGCGTAATTTGTTGCGTGCGATCGACTTCTTCCCCGCGCTCTACGGCGTAGGATTGCTGAGCATGCTGCTCAACCGCGATTTCAAACGACTCGGGGATATCGCGGCTGGGACCGTCGTGGTCTATCGCGATCCGGCCGTGCGTCACTCTGCGATACCCATGGCACCGCCGCTGGCACCACCTGGCCCCTTGTCACTGCCGGAACAACGCGCGCTGCTCGATTTCGCTACGCGAGCCGGCAACCTCACCATCGAGCGTGCCGAGGAGCTTGCGTCGCTCGCGCCACATTTGACCGGTGGACAGCAGGGTGCGAACGCCTTCGCACGGCTGATGTCCATCGCCAATTACTTGATCGGCCGGAAATGAGGCAACAGGATTTCGAAAGCCGCTACGCAGCGCGCTGGGAGGAATTCTCCGACTGGCTGATAAAGTCCCAGGCGTTACGCTCGCGCAAAACTGCGTTGCCGACCCCGGTCGCGCAATCGGCATTGGACCCCGTCGAGGTCCCGGCCCGTTACCGCGAGCTCTGCCAGCACTTGGCACTTGCGCGTGATCGCCAGTACAGCGCCGAATTGATCGAGCGCCTGAGCCGGCTCGCGCTGGCTGGTCATCAGCGCCTGTATGGCGCGCACGGCCGTGCCGCCACACGCATGCGCGCCTTCATTCTCGGCGGGTTCCCTGTCGCGGTCAGGCGGCAGTGGCGCAGCGTGCTGGTGGCGGGCCTGCTCTTCTTCGGTCCGTTGCTGGCGGTAGGCGGAGCGCTCCAGCGCTACCCCGATTTCGCCTATGTGATTCTGCCGGCGAAGCAGATCGAGGACTTCGAGCAGATGTACGGCAAGGGTGCGAAAAGTCTGGGACGCACTCGTGACGCGGGAGACGACGCTGCGATGTTCGGCTTCTACATCCGGAACAACGTGCAGATCGGCTTCCAAACTTTCGCGGGAGGCATTCTGTTCGGTATCGGTGCCGCCTTCTATTTGCTCTTCAACGGCCTGTTCGCCGGCGCGGCCATGGGCCATCTCATCGACGCCGGCATGAGCACCAATTTTTTCTCCTTCGTTTCCGGCCACAGCGCCTTCGAATTGACCGCCATCATGCTATGCGGTGCCGCTGGATTGCGACTGGGTTATTCCCTCATTGCTCCTGGCAGGTTGCGGCGAGTGGATGCTTTGCGCGTAGGTGCGCGCGAGGCCCTGCCGCTGGTCATCGGCTCGGCGGGAATGCTGGTGCTCGCCGCGGGCATCGAGGCGTTCTGGTCGCCGCGCACGGAGGTGCCCGTGCAGATCAAGTATGGTGTCGGCATCGCGATGTGGCTGCTGACCACAGCCTATTTCTGTCTGATGGGACGCCGTCGTGCAACTTGACCGGCTGGCAGTGACTCTGCGCCTGCGCAACCCATGGGAGGCAATCGATCTCGGCTTTGCCATGATCCGCATCTGGATGCGCGAAGTGTACGCACCATGGTTGGCGCTGTTCCTGCCTTTGTGCGTGCTGGTCTCGCTCATCCTGCCGCCACAATGGGCAGTAGGGCTCGTCTGGTGGCTCAAGCCGGCACTGGATCGCGTCGTACTGTATGTGATTGCCAACGGTGTATTTGGCGATCTGCCGCGCTTGCGCGAAACTTTGCGCGCGCTCCCGCAAGCACTCAAGCCCGGACTGCTCGCGTCACTGACCATATACCGCTTCTTCTTCGCGCGCTCGTTCAATTTACCCGTCTGGCAACTCGAACAACAGCGCGGGCGGGCGGCACGGGAGCGTCGACAACAGTTGCAACGACGCACCGGCAGCTATGCGGTATGGCTTACCGTAGCCTGCATGCTCTTCGAGCTGGCACTCGCCCTTTCGATCATCGGCGTCTACGACTTGCTGGAGCCCGCTTCGGACGCCACCGGATTCGATCTGTTCAAGCTCATGACGGCGACGGATGGCCGCTTGCGAAACTGGATCTTCGCGACAGTCTACTTCACGGTCATGACCATCATCGAACCCTGCTACGTGGCGGCGGGATTCGCCCTCTATCTCAACCGCCGCACCGCCCTCGAGGGCTGGGATCTGGAAGTCGCTTTGCGCCGCGTCGGCGAGCGTGCCAACACCCGTCCCATCGCGCCTGTACCACTGTCGAAAGAACCGGCCTCGCAAGCGTTCACCATCACACTGATCCTGGTGGGTTGTCTGTTTGCCTTGCCGCCCTCCCCAGCCGGAGCACAGACCGTCGGCCCTCCCGTATCCACTACATCTACGCAGCAGACTTCGACGCCACCGCCTCCGCTGGACCGTGCGCACGAGGAGATCAAGGAAATTCTCAAGCGTTCCGAGTTCGACCAATATCGCGAGGAAACAGTCCTGGAGTACCTGGGAAAAGCACAGGAGAAAAAAAAGTCGCCGGAGTTCGACTCGCCGTTGCTCACGACGATCATCGAAGCCCTCGCGCAACTCCTTCGAGTGGTGGTGTGGATCGCGCTCGGGGTCGCGATCGCATTCGTGCTTTATTATCTGGTGCGCCGCTTCCGGCTGCTCGACGGGCTGTTCAACGCTGGCAAGGACGGCAAGTACGTCCCGCCGGACACTCTCTTCGGACTCGACGTTCGCCCCGAGAGCCTGCCTGATGACCTCGCCGGGGTGGCGCTACAGCTTGCACGTTCAGGTGAATTGCTGAAGGCATTGTCGTTGCTGTATCGCGGGACCCTGTCGACGCTCCTGCACCGCGACAGCGTGGAACTGGTCGGCGGCGACACCGAAGAAGACTGCATGCGAAAAAGCATGCGCCAGATACCGGCGCCCGCACTGGCCTACCTCGCCCGGCTGGTGGTGGCGTGGCAGCGTCTGGCTTATGCAAGGCGCCATGTCCCCGAGACCGACATCGAAACGCTGTGCAATGAATGGCGTGTTTATTTCGGCAAGGCGGCTATGTGAAGACACGACCATTGGTTCTCGTTATCGTCGGAGCGCTGATGGGCTTGAGCGCATGGTGGTTCACGCAGAACTTCGGCTTCACCAAGGAACGCGTGCGCGTCGGATATAGCGGCGAGGCGCGGGTCAATCCACTGTTCGGCGCACGCCTTCTGCTGGAGCGCCTCGGACTGCGGGTTCAGCAGCAAACGCAGCTGGGCAAGATCGACAAGCTTCCGCGGCAGGCGACCGTCATTCTCGCGGCGGATCGCTCGGACATGGATCCGGTGGCCGCGCGCAATCTGCTTGCCTGGGTCGAACACGGTGGACACCTTGTCATCGGGGTCGAACACCCGCTTGCGCACGATCATCTCCTGGGCTTCCTCGGCGTCGATGCAAACTCGAATACGAAGGCAGACCGACTAGCAGGTGGCCAACGCCCGGAACCCGAAACGGTGATATTTCCCGACGGCATGCGGTTTCGCCTCGACCTGTTCCCATCTCCCCGCCTCACGGATGAGGACCAAAACAGCTACTGGACCTACGAGTCACGAGGTGGTGGACGGATACTCGAGTTCGTTTGGGGCGAAGGTCGAGTCACCGTGTTCTCCACGCTGCGTCCGCTTACAAATCCGGCAATCGGCCAATACGATCACGCCGCTTTGCTCTGGTATCTGGTTGGAGGCGAAGGTGCGCAAAGCGAGGTATTCCTTATCCGCAACCTCGAATCGCAATCACTGCTGGCGTGGCTGCGCACCCACGCGGCCGCCGCGGTTGCCGCGACCGGAGTGTTCCTGCTGCTGGCCTTGTGGCGGGTCGTTCCGCGCTTCGGGCCGCTCACCCCGACCGCCGAGCCGGACAGAAAAAGCCTGCTCGAGCATATCCGTGCACTGGGTCGCTTCTACTCCGATCAGAAGCAGATGCCCGGTATGTTGAAGCTGTTGCGCGAGGACTGTCTCGAACTGTTCGCGCGCCGCGTCCCCGAGGCGCGTGGCTTGGAAGGCGCAGAACAGTTGCGCGAAGGTGCGCGACTGACCGGGTTGCCCCCCCGCGAACTGCTGCACGCCTTCTCGGCGCCGGCCGCAACACCCCACGAATTCTCCACCGCGGTGCGCACCCTGGCAGACTTTCGCCGCCTGCTGTCGCGCCGCCAAACCAGAGAGGGATCCAGATGAATGAAGCTCCAGTCACGGATGTCGGCAGTCAGGCATTGCGTGCGATCGGCGCCATCCGTGCGGAAGTCGCCAAGGCGCTCATCGGCCAGCGCGCCATCATCGATGAGGTCCTCATCGCGTTGCTGGCCGGCGGTCACGTGCTGATCGAAGGCGTGCCCGGGCTCGGCAAGACGCTGCTGGTCAGGGCGCTGGCGAAGACATTCGATGGACGTTTCGCACGCATCCAGTTCACTCCTGATCTGATGCCTGCCGACGTGACGGGACATACACTCTATGATCAAGCGACGCGTGAGTTCACTACCCGCAAGGGCCCGGTATTCACCAACTTGCTGCTCGCCGATGAGATCAATCGCGCGCCGGCCAAAACGCAAGCCGCATTGCTTGAAGTGATGCAGGAAGGTCAGGTGACCATCGAAGGCACGCCGCACCTGTTGGCCCCGCCGTTCATGGTGCTCGCCACGCAGAACCCGATCGAACAGGAAGGCACCTACGCGTTGCCCGAAGCACAGCTCGACCGCTTCCTGCTCAAAATCAACATCGAATTTTCGACTCAGGAGGACGAGCATGCGATGGTACGTCAGGTGACGGCCAACCAGGTCGGCGACCGGCTCAACGTCGAGTCTGTGTCGACGCTGGTCAAACCCGCCGCCATTCTGGCGCTGCAGCGCTTCGTTGCCTCCCTGACGGTGGACGAACGCGTGTCAGATTACGCCGTGCGGATAGCTCGCGCTACGCGCACATGGCCGGGTATCACCGCCGGCGCAAGTCCTCGCGGCGGCATCGCACTGGTCCGCGCCGCCCGGGCGCATGCGCTGCTCAATGGCCGCGACTTCGTCACTCCCGACGACGTCAAGGCCCTCGCTCTCCCCGCGTTGCGTCACCGCGTCACACTTGCACCCGAACTCGAGATCGAAGGACAGTCGACCGACGCGGTACTCACAGCGTTGCTGAACAAGGTGGAAGCGCCGAGAAGCTAGTTCTTCGTGGCTCGTGGTTCGTGGCTCGTGGTTCGTGGACCGTTGCGTGTCGCACCCAGCGTTAGAACGTTCGGCAGTTTCACAGCATCGTCCCGTAATGGGGATGGGTG
>Ga0209048_10005622_pt1 | contig 11826 bp, 12 predicted proteins | sample FrelakmetCRP12CR_FD_187146 | JGI IMG/M metagenome (GOLD analysis project Ga0209048, IMG submission 187146) | Freshwater lake sediment microbial communities from the University of Notre Dame, USA, for methane emissions studies - CRP12 CR (SPAdes)... | ecosystem: Environmental > Aquatic >... | reverse complement strand
GCCGCGACGAACGCGACGAGCACCGCGACCACGACCGCCGCGCCAAACCAGAGTTCGCGTCCCTCGGCCCACGCATCCACCGCCGGCACGAGGATCTTGGCGACGGTGAATGCGCCGACGACAAGGCTGATGCCGGCTACCGTCAGCGCCATCACGCGGGAGGCGATGGCGGCGGTGCGATCGGCCCGGCGAATGAGTCGGTTGATCCAAAGACCGTTCGCGCCGTCGATCGTCAGCATGCCGAGCACGAACAGCGCCGCGACGAACAACGCGTGCGATACGCCGCCGAAGCGCCCGGCGGCGAGCGCGAAGAGCGCCGCCTGGGAAACGGTGTCGAACGAGAGCGCGAACAGCATCCCGACTGCCGCGACGGCCCACGCGCGCCGGATGTTGAGAAACCGCCCGAGCAACCGGGCTCGCAATCCCGCTGGCGCGACGACCGCGTGGGGATCCGCGGTGAGCACCGCGCGTACGTTGAGAAAGGCGAGGCCGAACAGGAAGACGACCGACACCGAGGCGCCGGTGATCTCCAGCCACGCCGGCGTCTGCCAGCCCGTTGCCAGCGATCCCGCGACGAGCGCGACAAGCATCACGACGATGCCATGTCCCAGCGAAAAGAGCGCGCCGGCCATTCGCGCCAGCCGCGGATTGACGCGGGCGTTGTAGCGGGTCAGGCCGTCGATCGTCGCCAGATGGTCGGCGTCGAAGCCGTGGCGAACGCCAAGGACGAACGCAAGGGCACAAAGCGCAAGCCAGGTGGCGGGAAGGGAGTCCACGATTGCCTCGGAATCGTCCGGTCGGGCCGGTAGGCGAAATTTGTCATGAATTCCTACCGCTTGGCAAGGTCGCCGCCATGATCTGCGTCAAAGTCGGATGCCACGAAACCTACGACCGCGGGATCAGGTGCATGTGGCCCCGGTGGCGGTGCGCCGCCAGCCCCGGATGCGTGTCCCCCGTCTCGACGGTGACGAGGTTGACGCTGCCGTGCCGGACACCACGCTCGGCCTGGATCCGGTTCGCGAACCCGCGCACCGCGGCGGTCGACCCCTTGAGAATGACGCTTTCGAGGCAGTGGTCGTGGTCGAGGTGGACATGCATCGCCGAAACGACCAGGTCATGGTGCTCGTGCTGCGCCTCGGTCAGCCGCTCGGCGAGCTCCCGCTCGTGGTGATTGTAGATATAGGAAAGATTGGCGACACAGTACGAACGGACTTCGTATGCGACCCGGTTGGCCTCGACTTCGCGGCGCAGGAGGTCGCGCATCGCCTCGGAACGGCTCGTGTAGCCGCGCTTCCCGATCAGAGCGTCGAATTCCTTCGCCAGACCTTCGTCGATCGACATCGTGATGCGTTCCATGGGACCCTCCCGTCGGCAACGGCGGCGCACGCCTGCGCGGACGTTCCGTTCGCGCATGCAGCCGGACGCGGACCGATTTTCGCACAATGCTGCGCGCTGTCGTCGCATGTTGAGGAGAATCGCGGCTGCATTCACAATGGACGGGCAAGCGGTGCCGGTGCGGATCGCACCCCCGCCGGCGACGGAGAGCCCGGAATGCTGGAAGGCTGCACGCCCTGGCCCGCGGAATTCGCGCGACGCTATCGCGAGCGAGGCTGGTGGCAGGACATCACGATGTCCGAAATGATGACGGCTGCGATTCGCCGGCGGCCCGCGAAGACGGCGCTGGTCTGCGGCGATCTGCGCCTGAGCTACGCCGCGCTCGGCGAGGCCGTCGACAACCTTGCGTGCGGATTCGTGCACGCCGGTATCGCTCCGCTCGACCGCGTCGTCGTGCAGCTCCCCAACGTGCCCGAATTTGTCTACACGTACCTCGCACTCGTGCGCATCGGCGCGATTCCCGTGATGGCGCTGCGCGCGCACCGCCACGCCGAAGTCACCCATTTCCTGCGCGCGTCAGGGGCGGTGGCCTACGTCATTCCGGACCTCATTCTTGGTTTCGACTACCGCGCGATGGCCGCCGACGTGGCCCGGGATTGCCCGGGTCTGCGCACCGTATTCGTGGCCGGCGAGCCGGGCCCTGGTCAACGTGCGCTGTCGGCGCTGGTGGAATCACCCGGCAGCGGGACCGGCGATCTCGCGGGACTCTGCACCGATCCGTCCGCGGTCGTCACGATGCTGCTGTCGGGTGGCACGACCTCGATGTCGAAGCTGATCCCGCGCACGCACGACGATTACGTTTTGAACGCGCGACTTTGCGGCGCGGCGGCCGGCTTCGACGACGGCACCGTGCTGCTCGCGATCCTGCCGCTCGGACACAACTACAATCTCGCCTCTCCCGGAATCCTCGGCGCGTTCCATCACGGCGGCACGGTCGTCCTCGCGCCGTCGGGCGATGCCGCCGACGTGTTCGGCCTGGTCGAGCGCGAGCGCGTCACGACGATCGCCGCAGTCGTGCCGCTCATATCCACGTGGCTCAACTCGGATGTCGCGGAACGCCACGACCTCACGTCGCTCGAAACGATCCAGAACGGCGGCGCCAGGCTCGCGCCCGAGCTTCGCTCGCGCCTGCGCGACCGCTTCCGCTGCACCCCGCAGGAGGTCTACGGCACCGCCGAAGGCCTCATCAACATGACGCGCCTCGACGATCCCGACGACCTGCTCCTCCACAGCTCCGGTACGCCGGTGTGCGACGACGACGAGATCAGGGTAGTCGACGATAACGGCCGCGAGGTCGGCGACGGCACGCATGGCGAGCTCCTGACGCGCGGGCCCTATACGATTCGCGGCTACTACAACGCCCCCGACAAGAACCGCGAGGCGTTCACCGACGACGGTTTCTACCGGATGGGCGACATCGTGCGACGGCAGGCGCGCCACGTGTTCACCGAGGGCCGCCGCAAGGACCTCATCAACCGTGGCGGGGAGAAGATTAGCTGTGAAGAGGTGGAGAATCTCATCTACCGGCACCCGAAAGTAAAGGTGGTCACGCTGGTCGCCATGCCCGACCCCGTATTCGGCGAAAAGGCCTGCGCCTTTGTGGTGCCGAGGCCCGGACAGACCCTCGACTTTCCCGAGCTGATCGCCTTCTTGCGCCAGCAGAAGATCGCCGCGTTCAAGCTGCCGGAGCGCCTCGAGGTCGTGGCCGAACTGCCGTTGAGTCCGGTCGGCAAGATCCTCAAGCGCGAATTGCGCGACCGGATCACGGCCACGCTCGCGCGCGAGGCCGCGCAGCGCGGACCCGCATGAATGTCGGAATCGTCGGCGGCGGTCCCGCGGGGCTGTTCTTCGCGTGGCTGATGAAGCGGCACGACCCGGCGCACCATATCCGCATTGTCGAGCGCGATGCCGAAACGGCGACCTACGGCTGGGGCGTCGTGTTCTCCGACATCGCGCTCGCGTTCGTGCGCGACGCGGCGCCGGAGCTCCATGCCGCAATCGCGGAGGGGCAGGAAGTGTTCGATTCGATGCGCATCGTCCATCGCGGCGTCGCGGTCGCGCTGCCGAACAATACGTTCCACCGGATGGCGCGCATCCACCTGTTGCGCGTGCTGCGCGACCATTGCGCCGCGCAGGGTGTGGCGATCGAGTTCGGCCGCAAGGCCGACGACGTGGCGGAATTCGCCGACTGCGACCTCGTGGTGGCGGCGGACGGCGCGGCGAGCGCCATTCGCACCCGTTACCGGCAGCATTTCCTGCCGACGATCGACGTGCGGCCGAATTTCCTTGCCTGGTACGGGACTACCGCCCTCTTCGACCCGCTGTCGCTGATCTTCCGCGAGAACGAGCACGGCCTCTTCATCGCGCACGCGTATCGCTACAGCCGCACGCACAGCACGTTCCTCGTCGAATGCGATCCGTCGACGTTTCGCAACGCGGGCCTCGAGCGGATGACCGAAGCGCAGAGCCTCGCCTACTGCGCCGCGGTATTCCGCGACGATCTGACCGGACATCCGCTGCTGTCGAACCGGTCGGAGTGGTTCCGCTACGGCATCGTGAGCAACCGGCGGTGGTCCTGGCGCAATCTGGTGCTGCTCGGCGACGCGCTGCGCACAGGGCATCCGTCGGTAGGTTCGGGCACGCGCCTTGCGATGCAGGATGCCATTGCCTTGTTCGACGCCTGCCGCGAGACCGGTGACGACATTCCCGCCCTGCTCGCCGAATTCGAGCGGCGCCGCCGCCCGGGCTCCGATGCGTTGCAGTCGGCGGCGATCCGGAGCACCGAGTGGTATGAAACCGTCCGGGGCAAACTGGTGCTCGACCCTGTCTCGTTCGCGTACGACTATCTCCGCCGCACCGGACGCGTCAGCCACAACGACATCAGGGAGCGCGATCCCGCGCTCGCCGCCGCGTTCGAAGTGCTGCACCCGGAAGGCGTGTCGCCCTGAGCGCGCCCGGAGGCGTCAGTGCCGCAACGCGTCGATGCCGCGAGCGATGCCGTCGAGCGTCAGCGGAAACATCCGCGGGCCGATGGCGTTCTGCACGATCTGGGTGGAGCGCGTGTACTCCCAGGCGCGCGCGGGCTCGGGATTCCACCAGATCACACGACGGAAGTGCTCGGCGAGACGCTTTAGCCACAGCACGCCCGGCTCGTCGTTCGCGTACTCGACGCTGCCGCCGGTCTGCAGCAGTTCGTAGGGGCTCATCGCCGCGTCGCCGACGAAGATCAGCTTCCAGTCGGGGCCGTACTTGTGCAGGATGTCCCACGTCGCGACGCGCTCGTTGCGCCGGCGGTGATTGTCGCGCCAGACGTGGTCGTAGACGCAGTTGTGGAAATAGAAGTACTCGAGATGGCGGAACTCGGTCTTCGCTGCCGAGAAGAGCTCCTCGCAGGCGCGCACGTGCGGGTCCATCGAGCCGCCGATGTCGAGGAAGAGAAGCACCTTCACGCGGTTGCGGCGCTCGGGGACGAGGTGGAGGTCGAGCCATCCGGCATTCTTCGCCGTGCCCTCGATGGTGCCGTCCATGTCGAGCTCCTCGGGCACGCCCTCCCGCGCGAAGCGCCGCAGCTTTCGCAACGCGACCTTGATGTTGCGCGTGTTGAGCTCGACGTCGCCGTCGAGGTTGCGGAAATTGCGCTCGTCCCAGACCTTGACCGCGCTGCGGTTGCCGCCTTCGCCGCCGATCCGGACGCCTTCGGGGTTGTAGCCGTACGCGCCGAACGGGCTCGTGCCGCCTGTGCCGATCCATTTCGAGCCGCCGGCATGGCGCTCGCGCTGCTCCTCGAGCCGCTTCTTCAGCGTCTCCATCAGCTTGTCCCAACCACCCAGCGCCTCGACCTTTTTACGATCCTCGTCGGTGAGGAGCCGCTCGAATTCCTTCCTGAGCCATTCCTCGGGGATCGTCGCGCGGATGTCGAAAATCGCGTTGACGCCCTTGAAGTAGGTCGCGAACGCAAGGTCGTAGCGGTCGTACTGCACCTCGTCCTTGATCAGCGTGGCGCGCGCGAGATGGTAGAAGTCGTCGAGCGACAGCGACACGACGCGCGCTTCGAGCGCCTCCAGCAGCGTCAGGAACTCGCGCGTGGACACCGGCAGCCGCGCGGACTTGAGGTGAAGGAAGAAATCGACCAGCACCGCCGGAGCCTCAGCCCTGTGCGAGTCGTGCTTCGAGACGGGCCTTCACCGCCGGCCACTCGGCATCGATGATCGAGTACGTCGCCGTGTTGCGCAGGCTGCCATCCGGCATGATCCGGTGGTTGCGCAGCAACCCGTCGAGCGTGGCACCCAGCCGTTCGATCGCGGCGCGCGATTGCGCATTCTTCTCGTGCGTGCGCAGGTCGACGGCGATGCACTTCAGCGTCTCGAACGCGTGGCGCAGCATCAGATACTTCGCTTCGGTGTTGATCGCCGTGCGCTGGAACGACCTGCCGATCCACGTGGTCCCGATTTCGAGCCGCCGGTGCGGCGCCTCGATGTTCATGAAACGCGTGGACCCGACCGCCCGGCCGCTCGCGCGGTCGATCGTCACGAACGGCAGCGACACGCCCGCGTCCATCTCCTTCAGCGCCGTGTCGACGTAGGCGCGCGCGCTCTCGGGCCGCGGGATCGTCGTCACCTTCGACTCCCACATGGCGCCGTCGGCGGCAGCTTCGGCGAGCGCCGCCGCGATCGCGCCGGCGCGCGCATGCGCCATCGGCTCCAGCCTGACGTGCCGGCCCTCGAGCGTCACCGGTTCCGCGAACGCCACGGCTAGCGTCCGGCGCGGGACATGAACGCGACGCGCTCAAAGAGATGCACGTCCTGCTCGTTCTTGAGGAGCGCGCCGTGCAGCGGCGGGATCAGCACCTTCTTGTCCGAGCTGCGCAGCGCCTCGGGCGGGATGTCTTCCGCGAGCAGGAGCTTCAGCCAGTCGAGGAGCTCGGACGTCGACGGCTTTTTCTTGAGGCCCGGCACTTCGCGCAGGTCGAAGAAAACTTCGAGCGCTTCGGTCAGCAACGCCTTCTTGAGCCCCGGGAAATGGACGTCGACGATGCGCGTCATCGTTTCCTTGTCGGGGAAGCGGATGTAATGGAAGAAGCAGCGGCGCAGGAAAGCGTCCGGCAGCTCCTTTTCGTTGTTCGACGTGATCACGACCAGCGGACGATGCCGCGCCACGACGGTGCGCTGCGTCTCGTAGACGTAGAACTCCATCCGGTCGAGCTCGCGCAGCAGGTCGTTCGGGAACTCGATGTCGGCCTTGTCGATCTCGTCGATCAGCACGACGCCCGGCGATTCCGCGTCGAACGCTTCCCACAGCACTCCGCGCTTGATGTAGTGCGCGATGTCGCCGACGTGCGCATCGCCGAGCTGCGAGTCCCTCAGCCGCGACACGGCGTCGTACTCGTAAAGACCCTGCTGCGCCTTGGTCGTCGACTTGATGTGCCATTGCAGCAGCGGGCGGCCGAGGGCGCGCGCCACTTCCTCCGCGAGCATCGTCTTGCCGGTGCCGGGCTCGCCCTTGACGAGCAGCGGCCGCTCGAGCGTGATCGCCGCGTTGACCGCGAGCATGAGGTCGGGGGTGGCGATGTAGGTGTCGGTGCCTTCGAAACGCATGGGAGCTCCGCAAACGGGAACAGCGATGTTAGCCCAAACGCGCGAGAAACGCCTGCAGCAGCCACAGCGCCGCCATGCCGGCGAACATCGTCTTCAGCGTGCTGCGCGTCCGCCAGGCGACGGCCCCCGCGATGATCGCCGCCGGGATCCTCGGATTGATCGCTTCGATGCCGGCGGCCGGTATGATCACCATCGGCACAATCAGCGCCATCAGCATCGCGGGCGGCACGTAGCGCAGCGCGCGCGCGAGCAGCGGCGGCATCGTCCGCCGCGCAAAGAACGCGATGAACGACAGCCGCGACGCGTAGTTGATCGCGCCGACGGCAAGAATGACGACCCACAGCTTCAGCGCGCCTTCCATCGCTCCCTCAGGAGTTCGGCCGCGGTGCCCGCCAGAATGCCGAGGATCCCCGCGACGACGAGGTTGAGCCGCATCGGCAGCCCGGCCAGCGCCAGCACCGCGACACCGGCCGTCATCGCGGCAACGATCGGCGGCACGCCGCGCAGCGTCGGCGCAAGCAGCGCGATAAAGCAAAGCGGTACAGTGAAATCCAGCGACCAGGCCGAAGGAATCACGTTGCCGGCGAAAAAGCCGATCACATTGTCGATCTGCCACGAGCCCCACAGCGCCATCCCGCCGCCGAGGAAGTGCAGCGCACCGGCGCGCGGGTCGCCGTGCGCGTCGAACTTGCGAATGGAGGCCGCGAATGCCTGGTCCGTCAGCAGGAACGAGACCGCGCGCTGCCACGGCACGGACAGCGTCCTGAGAACCGGCGCCATCGCCGCGCTGTACATCAGGAAACGCAGGCCGAGGACCGCGCAGGTCAGGATTACCACGGCGACCGGCGCACCCGCGGCCAGGAGCTGGGACGCGAGGATCTGCGCGGCGCCGGAAAAGATGATCGCGCTCATGCCGAGCGCGCCCAGCAGATCCGCGCCCGCCGCCGCGGCGCCGACGCCGCAGACGAGCCCGAACGGAATCAGCCCGAGGCAAGCCGGCAGCATTTCGACGAATCCCGCACGGAAGTCGGGCGTATTGAAGACGCGGCGCATGAGGAAGTATCGAGCGACGTGGGCAGCTGCGGCCGTCCGTGCGCTGCCGCGATATGTGATTTTCGCAGGAAACCGACGAGAGAGCGCGCGCCAGCGTCGCTAGCTGGGCGGCGCGCCTCTCACCTGCCGCTTACGACCCCGAGCCGCCTGTCGATGTTCCTCCAAGCTGACTTTTAACCTGAGGGAAGCCGACGTTCGCGCCACCATTGCTTCGACCGCAAGAAGCACGGGGCAATGGGGCTCCAGGATGGTTGGGGGAACGCGCTCGACCAACTTGTTGCCGTCGTCAAGAAAATGAGACCGGGCAAGTGACCGGGGGCAGCTTCTTCCGCAATATTTGCAGGAGACCAAGGGAACATGGTCCAATCCTCGCACGACATGGTCTGGGCCCTGCCGTGGCCTTCTCGGAGGAATCGTGACAAAGGACAAAGAAGCGAACAACGACCGACGCACTTTCTTGAGACAGACGGCCACAGCCACCCTGGCGGGCACCGTGCCCATCGGGTCCCGCGCGTTCGGCGCGGTGGGCATCGCTGTCGTGGCCGCAACCTCGGCCAACAACACCCACGCGGCCGACACCTCGCCGGCCTCCGCACCGTTCACCGGTTATCAATTTCTGGGACCGTTGGAGGCGACTTTCGTCGAGACGATGGTCAACATCATGTGCCCCGCCGACCAGTACACACCCAATGGCGTGGATTGCGGGCTCGCCAACTACATCGACCGCCAGCTGGCAGGGGCGTTCGGGCAGGGCGAGGGGCGCTACATGCGCGGGCCGTGGAAACAGGGTAAGCCGCAATTGGGCTATCAACTACCGCTGACACCCGCGCAATTCTTCATGGCGGGACTGGGCGCTGCCAGCGACGCCTGTACGCGCAAATACGGTAAATCGTTCGACCAGCTGTCCGCTGCGGACGCGAACACCTTCCTGCAGGACCTGCAGGCAAACAAGTACGCCGATCCGCGCGTACCGCTCGCGTCGTGGTTCAACGATCTCATCTATCCGTTGTTCGTCCAGGCGTGCTTCGCCGACCCGATGTATGGCGGGAACAACGGCAAGACCTTCTGGAAACTGGTGGGGTATCCGGGCCTGCCGGCGACGCACACGATCGACATGGTGCAGTACCGAGGCAAGCCGTATCCCGGCGCCAAGGATCCGAAATCCATCGTCGATTTCAGCTGAAGGGCTCCCATCATGGCCACCAAGCTCGACAAGCGCACAATCGTCATCGTGGGCGGCGGATTGACCGCGGGACTGGTCGCGCGCCAACTCACCGCCAAGGGCATCGAGGTCCTCGTGCTGGAACGCGGCGTCGATCACCGCGCTGGCGCCGGGGCCAAACTGCCGAATCAGCGCGATGAATTGCGCTGGGATACGCGCCAGGGATTGATCCAGAACTGGGCGGTGCAAACCTATTCGCTGCGCCACAGCAGCGGCGAAGAGTCGCTGCCGGTGCGCTGGATGGAGGCATTCCTGCCCGGTGAAGGGATGGGCGGCGCGGCCAACCACTGGAACGGCCACACCTGGCGCTGGGCCGAATACGACCCGATCCTTCGCTCGCACTACGAAACGCGCTATGGCAAGGGAATCATTCCGGCCAACATGCCACTGCAAGACTGGGGCGTGACGTATGCGGAAATGGAGCCGTATCACGATCTGTTCGAGAAACTCTTCGGCATCTCGGGCAAGGCGGGCAACATCGACGGCAAGATCCAGCCGGGCGGCAATCCGTTCGAAGCCCCGCGAAAGAACGAGTATCCGCAGAAGCCACTGGAGATTACCGAAGCCGGCCTGATCTTCAAGACGGCCGTCGAAGCGATGGGCTACAAGCCGTTTCCGACTCCCGCCGGAAATTCCTCCGGCGCCTACACGAACCCCGACGGGCAGAAACTCGGCCAGTGCCAGTATTGCGGCCATTGCGAGCGCTTCATCTGCGAGGCGCAGGCGAAGGCATCCCCCGAAGTCCTGCTCTATCCGATGCTGCTCCAGCGCAAGGGCTTCGAAATCCGCCTGCGCTGCCATGTGCTCGGCTTGAATTACGACAAGCAGGGCAAGCGCATTACCGGTGTACGGTATGTCGACCTCGTGACCGGCACCGAATACGAGCAGCCCGCCGATGTCGTGGTGCTGGGCGCGTTCACGATGTCGAACACCCGGTTCCTGCTGCTTGACGGCGTTGGCAAGCCCTACGATCCCAAGACGCGTTCCGGCGTCGTGGGCAAGAACTTCTGCTACCAGACCTATTCGGGCGTCGCCGTCTTCTTCAAGGACCGCTGGATCAACCCGTTCCTGGCGAGTGGCAGCACCGGTACGGTGATCGACGAGTTCAATAACGACAACTTCGATCACGCTGGCCTGGGATTTCTGGGCGGCGGCGGCATCGGCGCCGGCGTGTTCAACGGGCGACCGATTGCCAATCGGCGGGTGCCTCCGGGTACGCCCGCGTGGGGCACCAAGTGGAAGGAAGCCAACGCCGCATGGTATGCGCACTCGTTCTCGGTTGGGGCGCAGGGCAGTTGCTATCCGCACGTCGACAACTACCTCGACCTCGACCCCCAATACAGGGACGCGTACGGGCAACCGCTGCTGCGCATGACCTTCGACTTCCGCGAAAACGAGATCAAGATGTCGGAATGGGTGACCCAAAAGATCGGCGCCATCACCAAGGCCATGGCTCCGGACATCATGGGGCCGGTCGCCGGCCGCAAGGCGCCCTTCGACACCCGTCAATACCAGAGCACGCACGTCACCGGCGGCACGCCCATGGGCGCCGATCCAGGCAACAGCGTCGTATCGCCGCATTTGCAGCACTGGGACGCGGAGAATCTGTTCGTGGTCGGGGCATCGGTGTATCCGCACAACTCCGGGTTCAATCCGACCGGTCCCTTGTCCGCGCTTGCGCTGCGGCTCGGCGACGACCTCGTTTCGTACACGCAGCGACCACGGATGCTGTAACGGGTTCAGACACACGTGTCCGGCGGCCCTCACGAATCTTGGGGAACATGAACATGCAGCCAATCTGTCGTGGCGCGGCGCGCCTTGCATTGATCGGCGCCCTGGGGCTCCTGTTCGGCGGGCCCGCGATCGCCCAGGATGCCGTCGCCGGCAAGAAGGCGTTCGCGCAATGTAGCGTCTGTCACTCGACCGACGGCACCAACGGCGTGGGCCCCACGCTGCAGGGAATCGTCGGCAGCAAGGCCGGAGAAGTGCCGGGATTCCGCTTCAGCCGCGCGATGAAAGGCTCGAACATCATGTGGGACGACAAGTCGCTCGATGCGTATCTCGCGGACCCGCAAAAGGCGATTCCGGGGAACGTCATGCCCTTCTCCGGCCTCGCCGACGCCAAGGATCGCGCCGACCTTATTGCCTACCTGAAAACGTTGAAGTAGATTTGTGTCAACCTGTTCGTGCTATTTCGCCGCAATCCTGGCCACGCACGAGATCTGCGGCCCTTTCCGCCATCATCAGGATCGGGGCATTTGTGTTGCCGCGGATGATGCGCGGCACGGCCGGGCCGTCGACGACGCGCAGATTGTCCACGCCGCGCATGCGGAAGACCCCACCAAGCACGGCCATTAGGTCGTCGGCCGCCCCCATCTTGCAGGCGCCGATCGAATGATGCAGCGTGCCGGCGCGAACGGCCGCTCACGGGAGATTTCCGCGGCGACCGCGAACGGCAGGAGTTGGCCGGTGGAAGTCCTACGCCGTGCCGATCTCAATGTCCGGTGTCGCGTGCCAAGCGGAAGTTCGTCTTCGGTCGGACGCGTCACCGAAAACGGTCGC
>Ga0209048_10005621_pt1 | contig 11827 bp, 7 predicted proteins | sample FrelakmetCRP12CR_FD_187146 | JGI IMG/M metagenome (GOLD analysis project Ga0209048, IMG submission 187146) | Freshwater lake sediment microbial communities from the University of Notre Dame, USA, for methane emissions studies - CRP12 CR (SPAdes)... | ecosystem: Environmental > Aquatic >... | reverse complement strand
TCGTCGGGGGCAAAGCAGCAGCCGCCGCACTTTGGGCAGTAGCAGCATAAGAAGTCCACCACTTCAGGCTTATTGGCCTTTACCTGGGCCAAGAGGGGCCGCACCTGGGCCGGGTCCAGCTTGCCCTTGCCCTCATATTTTGCTTTGATGGTGGCACCTGTCAGCGTGAACTTATAGCCCAGGCTGGCCAACGTTTGCACCGCTGCAATACCGGGGTTGGGTTCTATCAAATTTCCACCTCGCTGACGTCTAATGCCTCCAATGCTGCCCCCACTGCCTTAGATATTGCCGTATCCCAAGCCACCAAGCGTTTGGTGCCTTCCGTAAGGGTATGTAAAGAAGCGTCCAAACCGTCTTGACCCTCCAGAGGCTTTATTCCTTGCGGGTCTGGGCCAATTTCGGAACCGTTCATTAACTTTCCAAACTGTATAGAGACACCTCCACCGCCGGACACTTCGGACGGGTGGGGGACAGTTCGATTTTGTCCGCAATTGTTCGCCCCATCCGGGTTTGGGACAGTTCGGACGGTTATCTTGAAAATAGATTTAATTTTATTCAAGTCAGATTCGGTGATGACTACCGTACGGGCCGACTTATCGGGAAGCTGGCCGTGGTTCAACCCCAATTTTCCAGCCGCTTTGCCTACCGATTCAACAGATATATGGAACTTCGGATCGAACCCTCTGTTCAACTCCTCGGCTATTCTGGCGGTTGGGAGCATTCCGCCATGGATTTCTGCTACTAGGTCAACGATAGCTCGCGCAACCCGCTTCGGAAGGGCTGCAGGTTGCGAGACGTGTTCGGGATTAGTTACAAATTGCCAGACATTTTTCTGGTGAGCTTTAAGGCAATCCGCCAAGCGGATAGCGTTCTGCATGGTTTGGAAACTTACGGGTACAAGTTCAGAACTCCCTCTGGTGACGGCTTCGACGCAATGTAAAATTAGAGCTATACGCAGGCATTGCCCCCGCAGCTTCGCCAGAACCGCTTCATAAATTTCGGCGTCGGTATCTACCCAAGGTTCCATTACCTGCTCATTAAACCATGCCCGATAAGCTGCTTTCGCCTCCGGACTCACCCCCACCACAATGGGTTCTCCATAGTCATTGAAATTGAGAGATAGAAGACCTTCCACAAGCGACACGAGATATTCATGCGTCTCAGCGCTAACCGTCTCATCCGTCCAAAGAGGTGGCTCTTCCTGGCTTGCGTTGATGAAGATGAACCGTGGTAGGAATCCGATAGCGGCATCCAGGTTGGAGAAAATGGTAGGCAGGGCCTTGGGTTGGATTGTCCCGAAGATGCTCAATGTGGCATTGAGGATAAAAGCCTTCTTCGATTTATCTCGCCGGTTTACCTTCCAAGCGGCTGAATCATAACTGCTCATTAGACGGGACTTCGTGCCACCATCCTTCCCAGAATATTTATCGAGGTCCTGGATGAGCCCCGACAGTTCATCACGGTTCCATAGAATGCCTCTTGGATTTGCGTCTATGGCATCCGTGAGAGCCTCTGTCGTTGTGTCGTCAACGATTAATTGCCTCCAGGAAGGTACATTAGGTGGGGGAGGAAGTTGGCCCCGTTCTTCTCTGGGAGTGGACTTCCGGTTTTCGATTTCCCTTTCATATGCCTCTAAAGCCTCTTTGTATTCGGCATACCATTTTTTCTCGGCGGCAAAGACGGGGCGTTGGATTGCACGGACAACGGGGCTTTTTCCCACACCGCTTCCACCAACTTCCACTAACCAGAGGTTCGCGTGTTCTATCCAGCCTGCTTTAATCTGGATTCCGCGAGTGCGGCTAATGCAAGAACCGGCCATCGAAAGGAGGGCACCCGCGGGTATCTCCACGGGGGTAGCGTGGGCTCGCTGAATATTTATGATTGCCCGTTGACTTCTCTCAGGGAAAACGTCTATAGGGAAAGGGGGAGGCGAAGGGAGAAAAGTGTTTACAGGTTTTTCAGTCGCCTCTTTTGACGTGGGGATCGTTTGAAAGCCATTGCCGCCATACCCCTTTCTGCTGAGTTCGCTGGCGGCGCTGGTAAAATCGCCACCACATTCCAGTAGAGCAAAAACTGCAAATGGTGAATAGGTTTTCTCAGCTTCGAATGGAAAACCATTTGTCGTGAAGACCCGGAACCATTTGCCATCAATCAAGGAAGCGGATTGCCCACGATCTTTCCCGGGCCGGCGGAAGTGCTGGTAGGCACCTCTGGCCCCTACAGGCTCCCATCTGTGTTTGGCCAGGATTTCCAAAACATCGCCGCGTTCATTGAAATCGTCTCCGGGTTTCTCTGTCCCCCTGGGCAATCGCCTCCCATAACCTTCAACTTTGTGCGGATCAACCCATTCGTTAAGTGAGACGGCCGCATTAATTAAAATTCGTCTTTCTTCCGGCGTGATTTCGGGAAGGTCGGTAAAGCTACCCTGGAGAAGTTCATAGCCTCGGGTGGGGTGCGCCAGGAACTGGCCGCCTTCGCCCCGGGTTTCGATCATCGTTTGTGTGACCATGAACTTGCCGTCGCCCAGTATGGGCACATACCGTTTTCCGGCGATCTCAATGCCAATGGACGGAAGCATTTTCTTGACCGCCCCCCGGTCGGCAGGGTCAATTTTGGAATCCCGAAAGATCGCCAGGACTTGGTCAGTGACATCCACAGGTTGCACCGCCAGCTTCATGTTACCGGGAATTGTGACCTCGGTGCACCGGTAACCGCCATGACGGCCCTTGTTCTGAGTTTTTTGCACCACCAGCCGGGAAGTCAGCCCAGGGGCCTCTTCCTCTACCAGTTCCAGCCATGGATCATACAGTGCGGCGTTGTGATCGAAGTCCAAAGTTTCCAGCCCGCCGGAGACAGCCCCGCAGACAATGCCGAGTCCCTGAAAACCCTTGGTAATGAACCAATGCTCCAATTCTTCGCCAGTCGGCAGTCGGGTCTGGTACCCCTTCCAGGGGATAACCGGGACTTTTGTCCAGGGGTCGGTTGGAATGACCGACAAACCAACCTCCACATAACGAACCGCGGTGCTGTAAAGCGGGGGATAGTTGTGGCCAGCGTGAGGGGCCTCAGTCTGGGGCTGGCTGGGGTGAGGTTCGGCCCTCATGCCTCCTCCCGCCGGGGCCGCGGTTGCACCTTTAGCTTTTCGACAAAGGCTTGCAAATCGTCCATATCGAACAAAATGCGCCTATTTAAGCGGACAAATGGGATTTCCCGCCTGTTAACCTTACCCCTTACTGAAGTAACAGGAAGACCGAGGAATTCAGCAGCAGACTCAATGCCTTTTAACGGCTTCATTGCAGCACCTCACATAAGATGATGTCGTTATGCTGCAATGTTAATTGATTTTTTGTGTGATTGCGTGGGAATTATTAGGATGGTTTTTGATGATTAGGCTGAATTTTTACCCAAAAGTGAATATTGTTACTTTTGGGTAAAAAATAGGAGAAAAAGAAGATTTTGAGAGAATTTTTACCCACCAATCTCAGGAATTTTTCCTTCTTTACGTAACTTGCTTATTCTTTTCCTAACCGCCCCTGCTGTAATCATTTGGTTATTTATCGAAGGTATCTTAAGTAAGCGTTCAATACACCTGGCTAATGCCCTATCAGAGGTCCTGATTTCAAATCTATTTAATAATAATAAGATAAGTAGCTCAATGATATCGAATCTATAATTTGAGGCAAATTTATTTAAGACTGTATCTTTAAGCTTTCTTAACCGGTTCAGTAAATCATCTGCTTCTTTCCCTCCAATCCCCACCATAAGACAACTTTCTCTGACCTCTGAAAGTTTGGTCAATGCAGCATCAAAGTCAGGATCAAGCAGCTTTTCTATATCAAATTGGGGCCCTGATCGGGCCAAAATTCCTGAAGTCCTAAATACTAAGTGTTCTATATTTGGAATTTGGTTACCTTTACCTTCAAGTTTCCCGTTTTGGAACACGCCGGAATCAACAACTTCAGCCTTGATTTGATCATAGGGATAAATATCCGAATGCTTCACGAACTCTGGACTGAGAAGCACGATTTGCTTTTCAGGTGACGGCCTCCCATCTTTACTTAATTGGCTATCTGTAGGTCCGCCAGAGTTTTTATCGGACATCTGCCACCTCCATAAGTGGTTCCCCCAAATCAAGCGCCTCCCCAAGACGGTAGGGGAGCCGGCCTGTCCCCGCCGATGGTCGCCGGGGGTGAGGGGGCGCTAATTCAATTCACCATCCGGGATTGCTCACACCCAAAATCCCCGAAAAACTGGCTTCCCGAGGCCATTTTTAGGTGTCCATATAGGTGTCCAAAAACCTGGTTTTTGCTGCGATTTTATGCTTCCTCTTGCACAATAGCATAAGAGGTAAGTGATTGCCATTGCTTCATAAAATTTATTCCTGCTCACTACTGCTAAAGGGGATAGATAGGACTGTTAACCACCTTGTCGGCGGTTCGAGTCCGTCCCGGGGAGCCAGAAATATTAAGGACTTAGGGGTAGCGTCGGCTACCCCTTTTTCTGTTCGGGAGCATTATGGGAGCACTTTTTAGGCTCGGACATAAGGCAATCGGGTGATTGGTGGAATCTGGCAACTCGCGGGTAGGATGTGTGCAGTGGTTATGAAAGATCAGCTTCAAATGTCAAACAAAGTCTTGTTATGCAGCTATGAAATGCATATCAAAACACCCTCACCAATTTTAGGATAGCGTAATTATATACTGCTCACCGGAGTGAGTCATCTGAAGGTTCCCGGCTTCCCGTGACCACGACATCGTGTGCACTTTATCCCGAAGGATAAGGCGTCATCCAAACGTCCCAAACGTTCCGTGGCCTCCAATAACTGCTTCGGCAACGGCGCAGGACGCTATTGCTTTTATCAGCTAATAGCACCCTTCAGCCCATCTGAAAATCCTGCCATCAATGGACTGAATCTGCTCACGGCCAAAACAGTTAGCCGTCAGGTTCAGTCTGGAGGGACGACATCGCACACGCGGACGCCATCGCCGAGTTCGGCCAGGCCGGAGGTGTCTACCACGATCCGCTCCGGCAGGTCCTGCGGCATGCACTCGACCTCCATCGCGGTCAGGCCGGTGTGGATCACGGCTTTGAAGTTCTTGACCGCCGGGGCCGTACCGGTCAGCTCGATGCCGACCTTTGGGGGCATCTTCTCAGTGAGCGATACGATCTGGAAGTCTACATGCACTAGGCAGTTCCAGATAAAATCGCTCTGCTTCTTTCGCACCTGCGCCAAGTACTGCTTCCCGTCCCGGCCGATCGTCACCAGGCTGGACGAGGGTCAGGTGGGACAGCGTCTGCGACCCCTCATAGGCATCCAGCAGGATCGGCGTCGTCTGGATACGGTGCCCGTACAGCACGGCCGGGAGTTTCCCTGAGCGGCGCGGGGCGCCCGCCTTCTTGCCGACCACGTCACGCTTGGTGGCTTTCAGAACAACTTGCTCCATCTTACTTAACTCCTCGACCGCCTCTCACCCAACGGACCTCGACAGACTCAATTAGTCGGATTACCTTCGATCTTTGCTAGGTTTGTTTGGCAGAGACACCCGGCTAGGGCTTCTCAGGACAGCCGGGTGGTATCCGGCCACAGAGGAAAAAGGTATTAGGTTTGGTTTCTTAACAGGAAAGGCGGCCCAGAAGCCGCCTCTTGACTACCCCAAAGTCACCGGGTCAGAAGTGTAGGCTGCCCACCTCCGGCCGCCTGAGCCCAGTTAATGCCGGTAACCGCCACCGCCAAGTCCGCCTTTTTGTTGCGGTTTAGCTTCGTTGACTGTCAGAGGGCGCCCGTCTAAATCCCGGCCGTTGAGCATGGAAATGGCCTTCTCGCCTTCCATCTTGGTTTCCATCTCCACAAAGCCGAAGCCCCGGGGCTGACCTGTTTGTCGGTCGGTGATAATCTTGGCCGAGGTCACTTCGCCGGCCTCGGAAAAAAGAGTCTGCAGCTGTGTTTCGGTCGTCTCGTTGGACAGATTGCCCACGTACAATTTTGTACTCATATCTTCTCCTAATTGGTCTTGCCGGGATGGGCTTACCGGAGTCTTTTGCCGGCAGGTCTTTCCCATTCGTTGGGGCAAAAAATGCCAGAACTCCGAGGGCCATGAGACCGTCGGAATTCTGACCATCAGGCTTTCTGGCCTAAAGCTTTACCACGTTTTGGGCCTGAGGCCCCTTGGGACCCTGGGTTACTTCAAATTCCACCGCTTGCTCTTCCGCCAGGGAGTGAAAGCCCTCGCCCTGGATGGCGCTGTCATGCACGAAGACATCGGGGCCGTCATCCCGGGAGATGAAGCCAAAACCCTTGGAGTCGTTAAACCATTTTACCGTACCAGATTCCTTCATTGTGAAACCTCTTTCTTGATGCTGCAAAGATATACCCGCCAAAAAAGCAGGGCGCACAGCAGTCAGGCAAAAAAAAATCGGCAGGAAATTAGCACCCCTGTCCGATTCTTATCCAGGACTTGTGGCCCTGATTTCATTCTGACATGCTAAACTTTTTATATTTTACAAAAAAATTCCTCAATGTCAAGCTAATTAAAATAAAATTTACCTGCTCATAAAACAAAGAGTTGAAGTCAGGATTGGCAGAATGAAACAATGGAATGATAGCAGCAGAAATTCTTGCTTTTGTGAAAATAATTGGCAAGATCATAAAAATCTTTGTTTTATAGATAGCTAATCTTATTTGCCGTTTAATAAATATATAGTAATAGCAGTTATTCGCTACCTGGAATTACTTTTCTAATGACAAAAAAATAATTTTGGGTTAAATTTAAAATTAGACCAGAAAAGGGGAAATGGATTTTGCCTAGTTGATCAATGTGTGATTCCGAGCGTCAGCTTAAGGTTTAAGGTGATTTGGCGACTGCTGCTAAATTCACCCAGTCCGTCTAATCGCAGCGGCTCAATCGCAAAAACCTGCCCCCTTCACCTCACTGGCAAAACATCTATAAAAAGTTAAAGAAGATCGAAGGGTTTCTGAAACTCCCGTTAGTTAGAAGATCTCTCGAGGCCTGTCGACTTGCGGCACCTAGTCTTAAGGATTCCTATTAGTCGCCTTTCACCAAAACTCAAGAGTCTTTCATCAAATTCGGTTTAGTCGGCCGAGTAGCCCAGATAGAAAGGAGACCTCAAGAATGGCGGCGAGCAGCAAGAGCATTCGTGAGCGCTTGCTCCGCCTGAGGTCCTGCCTCCCGGGAGGCGGCTTGGGGCGAAGGTACGCCGTTGACGAGCCCCCACTGCGATCGGAATTGTTCAGCGCCGAGCGGATGGAGCAGCATGGCAAGACCCTGGCGGGCTCACACCAGTTGAGCCCGGGACCCCCTCGGGACCGGCTGCTGAAGCGGCTGGCTGAGAATAAAGCCGTCCTCATTGGAGTCCGCAGCTTGCTGACCGAGGCGGTCAAGGCAAACCGCCGGATTACGCCGGCCGGGGAATGGCTGCTCGACAACTTCTATTTGATCGAAGAACAGATTCGCACCGCCAAGAGGCATTTGCCCAAGGGTTACAGCCGAGAACTACCGCGCTTGCTGAACGGCCCATCGGCCGGGCTCCCGCGGGTGTATGACCTGGTGCTGGAGACGATCTCCCACGGCGATGGCCGGGTGGATCCGGAAGGTCTCAGCAGTTACGTTGCCGCCTACCAGACCGTCACAGCCCTGAAGTTGGGTGAATTGTGGGCAATCCCCATCATGCTACGTCTTGCTCTTATCGAGAATCTCCGACGCGTTGCCGCCCGGATCGCCACCGACAGGATCGACCGAAACCTCGCCGACTATTGGGCGGACCAGTTGACGGAGATCGCCGAGCAAGACCCGAAGAGCCTGATCCTGGTGATCGCAGATATGGCGCGGTCGGATCCGCCGATGGTGAGTTCGTTTGTGGCGGAACTAACGCGCCGTTTGCAGGGGCAGGGACCCGCCCTGGCATTGCCGCTCACCTGGATCGAGCAGCGACTTGCCGAAAGCGCGTGGACGATCAAGGGGTTGGTACAGTCGGAAAACCAACAGCAAGCCGCCGATCAGGTCTCCTTGAGCAACAGCATCGGCAGCCTCCGTTTCTTGGGGGCGATGGACTGGCGCGCCTTCGTCGAGACGATGAGCGTGGTCGAGCAGAACCTGTGTGAGGATACTGGCGGTGTCTACGGCAAGATGGATTTTCCCACCCGTGACCGCTACCGCCACGTCATCGAGAAGATAGCCAAGAGAAGTCGGCACTCCGAAAGCCAGGTGGCGCGCCAGGCGATCCAATTGGCCCACGAGGGCGCGGCCAGGAAAGGCGGCGGCGACCGCACGGCACATGTCGGCTTTTACCTGATCGACAAGGGATTGGCGCAGCTCGAGCAGGCAATGGACATGCGCCGCTCCATCTTTGAGGCGCTTCGCAGAGTGAGCTGCCGGTTTCCTTTGCTGCTGTATGTCGGCACGATCATGCTGGTTACGGCCATCATTACCGGTAGCTTCCTGGCGAAGGCGCAGGCCGGCGGGTTATCTGGTTGGATACTCGCGCTGATCGGGATCCTCTCGCTCTTGGGCGCCAGTCATCTGGCGATAGCCCTGGTAAACTGGCTGGCGACTTTGCTGGTGACGCCGCAGCCGCTGCCGCGCCTGGACTTTTCCGAAGGAATTCCGCTGGAATCTATCACCCTCGTGGTGGTCCCGACTATGCTCACGAGCCCTCAGAACATCGAGACTCTGATCGAGGCGCTGGAAGTCCGGTTCCTGGCAAATCGGGACGAGAACCTGCACTTCGGCCTGCTTACTGATTTTCGGGATGCGCCCGCAGAGACGCTGCCGGAGGACGAACCGCTGGTGAGACTGGCCCGGCAGAGAATCGAAGAGTTGAATAAAAAGTACCGGAGCCCCAAAGGCGATATTTTCTTCCTCTTTCATCGCCCGCGCCGCTGGAATCCCAGCGAGCGGCTTTGGATGGGTTACGAGCGCAAGCGAGGCAAGCTCACGGCACTGAATTCCTTTTTGCGCGGCGGCTCCAGGGATTGCTTCTCACTCGTCGTCGGTGCGACTGCAGTCCTAGCGGGCGTGAAGTACGTGATTACCCTGGACACCGATACGCAACTGCCCCGCGACTCGGCCTGGCAGATGGTGGGAGCCATGGCGCACCCCTTGAACCGGGCGCGGTTCGACGAGGACAAGCAGCGTGTCTGTGAGGGGTACGGCATCCTGCAGCCACGCGTGGCCGTGAGCCTACCCAGCACGAACCGGTCGCGGTATGCCCGACTCTGCGGGAGTGATCCGGGCATCGATCCGTATACGCGCGCCGTCTCCGATGTATACCAGGACCTGTTCCATGAAGGCTCGTTCATCGGCAAGGGAATCTATGAGGTCGATGCGTTCGAGCGGGCGCTCAACGGGCGCTTCCCCGAAAACCGGATTCTGAGCCACGATCTTCTGGAAGGATGCTACGCCCGGGCAGGGCTGTTGAGTGATGTCCAGTTATACGAGGGATACCCCTCTCGCTATAGCGCCGACGTGAGCCGCCGATACCGTTGGATTCGCGGGGATTGGCACATTGCCCGGTGGCTGCTGCCGGGTGTTCCCGGCCCTGGTCCACACCTTCAGAAGAATCCGCTCTCGGGGCTATCCCGATGGAAGATCTTCGACAACTTGCGCCGTAGTCTCGTGTCCTCGGCGTTGACGCTCCTATTGCTCCTGGGCTGGACGGTCTTGTCATCAGCCTGGTTTTGGACCTACTCGGTGATCGGCATCATCTTTATTCCTTCTTTGTTTGCCTCTCTGCTGGAAATGTTCAAGAAGCCGGTCGATGTGCTTCTGAGCCAGCACCTCACTGGCATAGGGCGCTCGGTTAGTCGACACTTCGCTCAGGCTGCATTTACGCTCGTGTGTCTCCCCTATGAGGGATTTTTCAGTCTTGATGCGATCATCCGCACGAGCGTCCGGATACTGATTACCCACAAGCGACTTCTCGAATGGAATCCGTCGGGCGATCGGGATCTCTCTATCCGCTCGGACCTCGTCGCCTCTTATCGGATGATGTGGATCGCCCCCATTATCGCTTTAACCGCGGTGATCTATCTCGCCTTTTCGAAGCCAGCCGTGTTATCGGTGGCTGGCCCCATACTGGGCCTCTGGTTTGCTTCGCCGGCTATCGCGTGGTGGGACAGTCGACCGCTCGTTCGCCGCAGAGCAAGGTTGACGGCCGACCAGACCCTCTTCCTGCACAAGATTTCCCGAAAGACCTGGGCGTTCTTCGAGACCTTCGTCGGCCCGGAAGATCATTGGCTACCGCCGGATAACTATCAAGAGCATCCCGTGGCCGGGGTCGCGCATCGCACCTCGCCGACCAACATGGGACTGGCACTCCTGGCGAATTTAGCCGCCTACGACTTCGGCTACATTTCAGCCGGACGACTCATCGAACGCACCGCGAATGCACTCTACACGATGGCAACTTTGGAACGACACCGAGGCCACTTCTACAACTGGTACGACACGCAGTCTCTGCAGCCACTGTTGCCCACCTACATTTCAACCGTGGACAGTGGAAACCTATCGGGCCATCTGCTGACCTTGCGGGCCGGTCTGCTCGCACTTCCCGATAACCAGATCCTGGGGGCGCGCTGGTTTGACGGACTGAGTGACACCCTAAGGATTGTCGTGGACGCGGCGGGAGGAGTCACTCCGGCCCCGCTGGCGCAACTTCAGAAGGATCTGGCGTCTGCATGTGATTCCCGGCCAACCACGCTGGCGGCGGCGCGGCTGTGTCTCGACCGGCTGGCGACGTCCGCCGAGGACGTGGTCCGCAGCCTCAATCCCGACTCCGAGGGCCAGACGAACTGGTGGGCACGCGCCCTCGCCCGGCAGTGCCGGGATGCCCTCGATGAGCTGACGTTTCTCGCTCCGTGGACATTATTGCGGGCTTCCCTGGATAAACTCAGCGAGTTCCCGGGTATCGGCGAAATCCCGACGCTGCGCCAATTGGCCAACCTTGAGGTGGATCTGCTGCCGGCCATCGAGCCTCGGCTCGCTTTGGCGGTAACGCCCGAGGAGCGCGCCCGGTTTGATAAGCTTCGAGGGCTCATCACGAAGGCAAGCCAGCGCGCCGGAACCAGGATTGCGGCTATCGAACGGCTTGCCCTGCAATCAAGTGAACTCGCCCGGATGGAGTATGATTTCCTGTTCGACAAGGTGCGTCGCCTATTGGCTATCGGCTACAACGTTGGCGAGCGTCGGCTGGACTCGAGTTACTACGATCTGCTGGCTTCGGAAGCGAGATTTTCCAGTTTCGTGGCGATTGCTCAAGGAAAGTTGCCGCAGGAGAGCTGGTTTGCCCTGGGACGTCTCCTCACTACCGTCGGTGGAGAGCCGGTTCTCCTTTCGTGGAGCGGGTCGATGTTCGAATACCTCATGCCGCTCCTGGTAATGCCGACCTACGAAAACACCTTGCTCGACCAGACTTGCAAGGCGGCGGTGGAGAGGCAGATCGAGTATGGCAAGAAGCGCGCCGTGCCGTGGGGCATTTCAGAATCCGGTTATAATGCCATCGATATTCTCCTCAACTACCAGTACCGGGCCTTCGGCGTGCCCGGCTTGGGACTCATGCGCGGACTGGCCGAGGATTTGGTCATTGCCCCGTATGCCTCAGCGCTGGCGCTGATGGTGGCGCCCGAGAAGGCCTGCTTGAATCTCGAGCAACTGACCGCGGCAGGGTTTGAGGGAAAATTCGGCTTCTATGAAGCAATCGACTATACTCCTTCGCGCCTGTTACGCGGACAATCGAGCGCCGTGGTTCGGTCTTTCATGACCCATCACCAGGGGATGATCTTCCTGTCCCTGGCCTATCTGCTCCTGGACCG
>Ga0209048_10005620_pt1 | contig 11827 bp, 13 predicted proteins | sample FrelakmetCRP12CR_FD_187146 | JGI IMG/M metagenome (GOLD analysis project Ga0209048, IMG submission 187146) | Freshwater lake sediment microbial communities from the University of Notre Dame, USA, for methane emissions studies - CRP12 CR (SPAdes)... | ecosystem: Environmental > Aquatic >... | reverse complement strand
TCATGGAGCGCCTGATCAAAACGCCGGAGCGGGTAATGGCTTATTTCAAACATTCTCCTGTCCAATATGCAGCATTGTCATCAATTTGATTGCCGGGTTGATAATGCCACCGTTGCTGCCTAATGAACCCTCCAACGACGATAGTCTTTTTCTTCTTCAAGAAGAGTTAATGCTATGCGGCAGTCCTTAAGAACTTCCCTGGCGGCATTCGTCATTAATGGATTGGTAGCTTAGAGCAATGGTGAGTAGTGATTAACGATGTTCAGTCGCGTAAATCGATGGATTTGTGAGCGACGCCGGCGCTGTGCGCCTGCTGGTCCGCCCAGTAGCTCGAACGCACCATCGGTGCACAGGCGGCGCCGGTGAACCCCATTTTTTTCGCTTCTTCCTCGTACATCCTGAAGGTGTCGGGGTGTACGTAGCGGCTGACCGGCAGGTGATGGCCGGATGGTGCCAGGTATTGGCCGATGGTCAGCATCTCGACGCCGTGGGCGCGCAGGTCGCGCATTACTTCCAGGATTTCCTCGTCGGTTTCGCCGAGGCCGACCATCAGGCCGGATTTGCTGGAAACTTTCGGGTAGCGCGACTTGAACTGTTTCAGGAATTCCAGCGAGTGCTTGTAGTCGGCGCCGGGGCGCGCCTGCTTGTAGAGGCGTGGCACGGTTTCCAGGTTGTGGTTCAGTACATCTGGAAGCGCCAGTCCGAGTACCTCAAGGGCGATTTCCATGCGCCCGCGGAAGTCGGGCACCAGCGTCTCGATGGTGGTGGTCGGCGACAGTTCACGCACATTGCGGATCACATCGACAAAGTGCTGGGCGCCGCCGTCACGCAGATCGTCGCGGTCGACGCTGGTGATGACCACATATTTGAGCTTCAGTGCGGCGACCGATTCGCCGAGTTCGCGCGGCTCGTCCGGGTTGGGCGGCAGCGGCTGGCCGTGGCCGACGTCGCAGAACGGGCAGCGCCGCGTGCAGATGTCGCCGAGGATCATGAAGGTCGCCGTGCCGCGGCCGAAGCATTCGCCGATGTTGGGGCAGGTCGCTTCCTCGCAGACGGTGTGCAGCTTGCGCTCGCGCAGCATGGTCTTGATCTCGCCGAAGCGCCCGGCGCTGTTGCCGGCCTTGACGCGAATCCAGTCGGGCTTCTTCAGCGGCTGGTCGACCGGAACGATCTTGATCGGAATACGCGCGGTTTTCAGCTCGCCTTTTTGCTTGACGCCTTTTTCAGCCATGTCGTTGGTCCAGTTGCTTCAGCAAGTAATGAGAGAGTTGCTCGCCGGCCTCGTGTGCGGTGAGCGGGACGCCGAGGTCCCGGGTCTGCGTGACTTTGAGTCCAGCATAGCCGCAAGGGTTGATCGCGGTAAATGGGTGAAGATCCATATCGACATTGAGCGACAAGCCGTGGTAGCTGCAGCCGTTTTTGATCTTGAGGCCGAGGGCGGCGACCTTGGCTGGGCCAACATAGACGCCGGGGGCGCCGGCGCGGCGCTCGGCATGGACGCCATGCACCGCAAGAAAGTCGATTACTCCTTGTTCGATGGCGGTGACCAGTTCGCGCACCTTGATCTTCAGCCGCTGCAGGTCGAGTAGCAGGTAGATCACGACCTGGCCGGGGCCGTGGTAGGTGACCTGGCCACCGCGATCGATCTTGACGATAGGAATGCCGACATCTTCGAGGATGTGTTCGGGTTTGCCGGCCTGGCCGAGCGTGTAGACCGGCGGGTGCTCGACGATCCACAGTTCGTCGGGTGTTTCCGGCGTGCGCGTCGCGGTGAATGCCTGCATCGCGTGCCAGGTTGGTTCGTACTCGACCCGGCCCAGACGGCGAACTTCCATCCTTAAAGGACTACCTTGACCAGCGGGTGCGAACTCAGGTCGGTGTACAGCGCGTCGAGTTGTGGCTTGGAGGTGGCGACGACGGTGCACGTCAGGCTCAGGTAGTTGCCGCCCGAACTGGCGCGCATTTCCATGCGGGCGCCGTCGAAATCGGGGGCGTGTTTGGTGACTATCTCCAGAACCACCTGCACGAGTTCATCCTGCGCCTTGCCCATGATTTTCAGGGGAAAGTCGCAGGGAAATTCGAGGAGGGTGTCCTTGTATGAAGCCATCTCAGCCTTTGCGCATTACCGTGTTCTTGAAATCCTGATACCACTGCCACATCCGTTCGCCGACCGGGCCGGGCTTGCCGTTGCCGACCGGCGCTCCGTCGAGCGTCGTGATCGCCAGCACTTCCTTGGTCGATGAGGTCATCCAGACCTCGTCGGCGGCACGAAGTTCATTTTCGTGAATTTCGCGTATTTCCAGCGGTTGACCGTGACAGGCGGCCAGTTCGAGGACAACGTCGTAGGTGATACCGGGCAGCATGAAGCTGGTCTTCGGCGGCGCCAGCAAAACGCCATTCTTGACGACGAAAATGTTCGACGCGGCGCCTTCCTTCAGATAACCGTCACGGATCAGCAGGGCCTCGGCACAACCGGCGTCGACCGCCTGCTGGCGCGCCAGGATATTGGCGAGCAGCGAGATGACCTTGAAGTCGCAGTGTGCCCAGCGGTCGTCGGCGACGGTAATCGCGGCGACGCCGATGGCGCGGATGTCGGCCGGCGTGGTGACCAGCGGCGAACTGAAGGCGAAGGCGGTGGGCGGCACGCTAGCCTCCGGGAAGGCGTGGTCGCGCTTGTTGTCAGCGCCGCGCGTGACTTGCAGGTAGATCGACTGGTCTGCCCACGGCGCTTCGCCAATCAGCTTGTCGACGACGGTCGTCCAGTCGGCGGCGTTGAGCGGGTTGGCCAGCCGAATGCCGTCCAGCGTCGCCTGCAGCCGGGTCAGGTGTTCAGCGAGGCGGAACGGGCGGCGGGAATAGACAGGGATCAGTTCATAGACCCCGTCGCCGTAGAGAAACCCGCGGTCGAGCGGCGAAATGCCGGCTTCCGCCAGCGGCAGGAAGCGGCCGTTCAGATAGACGGGATCGGCGACGTAGGGTGTCATCAGATCACTTGAACCAGAGTTTTACGCTATCGACAGTACGACCGAAGATGCCGGCGAGCGGCACATTTTCAAGCGCGAGGACCGGATATTCGCCGTAAACCTTGCCGTCGATGGTGACCTTCAGCGTGCCGAGCTGCTGTCCGAACTGCAGCGGTGCAATCAGTCGCGGTTGCGGCGTGAATTCGCTCTTGACCTTGTCGGCGTAGCCGCGCGGCACGGCGAGCGAGAAGTTGCCGGTAAAGCCGGCCTTGATGCTGTCTTGCGTGCCCTTCCAGACGCGCAGCGTGGCGACCGGTTGCTCCTTGGCGAACAGGGTGACGGCACCGTAGGACTGGAAGCCCCAGTTGAGCAGCTTGAGCGATTCGCTGGCGCGGGTGGAATCGGACTTGGTGCCGAGAACGACCGATAGCAGGCGGCGCTGGTCGCGTAGCGCGGAGGAAATCAGGCAATAACCGGCGCCATCGGTATGGCCGGTCTTGACGCCGTCGACCGAGGAATCGATGAATAGCAGGCGGTTGCGGTTGGGCTGGGTGATGTTGTTGTAGCGGAATTCCTTCATCGAGTAATACTTCTTGTATTCCTCGGGGAAGTCGCGGATCAGCGCCGCCGCCAGCGTCGCCAGGTCGCGAGCCGTGGTGTAGAGCTGCGGATCGGGCAGGCCGGTCGAATTGGTGAAGCTGGAGGAGGCCATACCGAGGCGCTTGGCCTCGCGGTTCATCATTTGCGCGAAGCTTTCCTCGCTGCCGGCGATCGCCTCAGCCAGCGCAACGCAGGCGTCGTTGCCCGACTGTACGATCATGCCCTTGATCAGGTCTTCGACCGGTACTTGCGTATCGACCCGGATGAACATCTTGGAGCCGCCGGTCTTCCAGGCCTTCTGCGATACCGTCACCGGTTGATCGAGGGCGATGGTCTTCTGGCGCAGCGCGGCGAAGGTCAGGTAGGCCGTCATCAGCTTGGTCAGCGAGGCGGGCTCGATGCGCTCGTCGGGCTTTTCTGCGGTCAACACCTGGCCGGAGCCCATTTCCAGCAGTAACCAGGATTTGGCGGCGAGGGCGGGCGGGACGGGAAGTTGCTGGGCAAGGGTCTGGGCGGCGCAAATCAGGCCGAGTGCGAGGACGACGATATGGCGGAACGGCGACATGAGTATTCTGCTTTGTAATGCGTTGGGGGAAAGGGATTATACCCCGTGCCCCGGGATGCCCCCGGGCGCTGCGGCGCAAAGCACCTCGATGGCCGGATGGCGGATCCGGCGTTCGTTGGAGATCGCGTAGATCTGCTCGCTGACGCCGGCCATCTCGCCGAGCGGCACGGCGTCTAGCTGGCTGGCAACCTGCCCGGCTAGCACCAGCGGTGCCGGGAAAAAGCCGAGGCCGGCGCGTCCGAAGGTGGTCAGCAGGGCGCTGTCCTGAAATTCGCCGACGATGCGCGGGCGGATGCCGATCCCTTCGATCCAGCGGTCGATGCGGCCCCGCAATGCGTTCTGTCGGGTTGGCAGGAACAGCGGCGCGCCGTTGAGGCTTTCCGGGTAGCCCTGGGTGTAGCGTTCGACCAGCGCGGGGCTGCCGAACAGGCCGGCGGCAAAGTCGCCCAGTTGCGTGCTGAAGACCTTCAGGTTGCCGCCGGTCGGTGCCGGGCGGTCGGTCAGGACGAGATCGATGTGATGCAGCGCTAGTTCGGCCAGCAAGGGTTCAAAACTGCCCTCGCTGCAGATCAGGCGCACGTCTTCAGGCATTGCCAGCACGGATTCCAGCAGTTGATAGGCGAGCAGCTTGGGAATGCCGTCGGAGATGCCGGTGCGCAAACGCAACACGTTGGCGCTGTCGGCTGTTCGCACCGCTTCCTCGAGCGCTTCGCCAAGCTCGAAGATCTGGTCGGCGTAACCGAGCGCCAAGCGCCCGGCGTCGCTCAAGGCAAGGCCGCGCCCCTGGCTGACGAACAGCGCCTTGCCCAGATTGCGCTCGAGCAGCGAAAGTTGGCCGCTGATCGTCTGCACCGCCACATCCAGCCGCTCGGCGGCGCGCGTCATGCTGCCTTCGTGCGCGACGACCCAGAAATAGTGCAGGTGTTTGTAGTTTAGATTCGCCATAAATTATCCGAAAAAACAGAAATATAATTCAGTCGAACTAAGATTTTACAGGATTGTGCGACGCACTATAATGACCCTGTTTCCTATTTTGATGGAGTCCGTCATGAAACGCGTAATCCTTTTTCTTGCTACCAACCTCGCGGTAATGCTGGTACTCGGTCTGGCCGCCAACCTGCTCGGCGTCGATCGATTTCTGACCGAAAATGGCCTCAATCTTGGCATGCTGCTCGCCTTCTCGGGCTTGATCGGCTTTGGCGGCGCCTTCATTTCGCTAGCGATGTCAAAATTCATGGCCAAGCGCAGTGTCGGCGCCCGCGTCATCGAAGCGCCGAGCAACTCGACCGAGGTCTGGCTGGTGGATACCGTTGCCCGTCTTGCCAGGGACGCCAATCTGGCAATGCCGGAAGTCGCCATTTACGAAGGCGAGCCGAATGCCTTTGCTACTGGCGCCACGAAAAACAGCTCGCTGGTCGCGGTGTCGACCGGCCTGTTGCAGAGCATGACCCGCGAGGAGGCCGAGGCCGTGCTGGCTCACGAAGTGGCGCATATCGCCAACGGCGACATGGTGACGCTGACTCTGATCCAGGGCGTGGTCAACACCTTCGTCATCTTTCTCTCGCGCGTCGTCGGCTACGCAGTCGACTCCTTCATGCGCCGTGGTTCCGATAGCAGCGGTCCCGGTGTTGGCTACCTGGTCGCCAGCATGGTCAGCCAGGTCATATTCGGTGTGCTGGCCAGCATGATCGTCGCCTGGTTCTCGCGCCAGCGCGAATTCCGGGCTGACGCCGGCGCCGCACAACTGATGCGCTCACCGGTGCCGATGCAGAACGCACTGCGGCGCCTCGGCAACCTGCATACCGAGCCGCTGCCGCAGAGCATGGCTGCTTCCGGCATCGTCGACGGGCCAGGCTTCATGGCACTGCTCGCGACGCATCCACCGCTGGAGGAGCGGATTGCGGCGCTCGGCAAGGCTTGACCCTGCTGTCTTGCGGATAGTTTTGTTCGGGCGTGGCGGAATTCACGCTTGCGTTTGAGGCATCTGTCTAGAGTTGCTGACATCACATTCAGGTTTCGAAGAAGCCCACGGTCAGCGCATTTCAATGGACGAAACACTCAAATTCGACAGCGTGCCAGCACTGGCGTCGCCGGCAGACCTTCAGGACGGCGTCGCGCGTTTGTCACGCGGCGTCTTTTTCCGCGAGGCCTCGCTGGAAATGGTGTTGAGCATCCTGACCGAATCCGCGGCGCGCATGTCCGGGATCGAGCGGGTCAGCATCTGGGCGCTGACTGGCGATCACCTTGAATTGTGTTGTCTCGAACTGTTTGAGCTCTCGGCAGCACGGCACAACGGCGGCGAACGCGTCATGGCCAGCCACTACCCGGCCTATTTTTAGGCGCTGCGCCGCGAGTCCTGCATCGTTGCCGACGACGCCTGGCAGCACCCGGCAACGGCTGAATTCGCCGGCGGTTATCTGGCGCGTCATGAAATTACGGCAGTGCTCGACACGCCGATCCACATTCGCGGCGAGTTTCAGGGTGTTCTTTCACTTGAGCAGGTCAACACCCATGAACCATGGAATGCCGCCCATCGCCTGTTCGCGCATGCGGTGGCCAACCTCGTGACACTGGCGCTGGTCGAGCACGAAGCGGAGCAGGCACGGCAACAGGCGGAAACCGCCAGGGAACGACTACAGAAGCTGTTCGGAAATCTTGTGCTCACGGAGTGCCGGACGAGTCAGCCGATGACTGCTATTGGCGCGGCGTGAGTCTGCCGGGCCGTAAGACAGGGGTTATTTCTCCGAAATCGCTGATTTTCAGGGGTTGACCGCAACTGTCGATGCCCAGGTCGCTGATTAGCCGGCGGCCAGTCTGGCGAATGCCGAAACGACTTCCGGCGGCGCCTGAACCAGCTCGATCAGCACGCCTTCGCCGCCGATCGGCGATTCCTCGTTGCCCTTGGGGTGCAGGAAGGTGATGTCGAAACCGGCGGCGCCCTTGCGGATGCCGCCAGGTGCAAAGCGCACGCCGTTGGCGCTGAGCCATTCGACAGCCTTGGGCAGATCGTCGATCCACAGGCCGACGTGGTTGAGCGGGGTGGTGTGCACGGCTGGCTTCTTTTCCGGATCGAGCGGTTGCATCAGGTCGACCTCGACCTTGAACGGGCCAGTGCCCATGGCGCAGATGTCTTCGTCGACGTTTTCGCGCTCGGAAACGAAGGTGCTGGTGACTTCGAGGCCGAACATGTCGACCCATAGCGTGCGCAGCTTTTCCTTGGACGGGCCGCCGATGGCGATTTGCTGGATGCCGAGAACCTTGAACGGACGTGTCATGACTGAATTCCTGTCGTGTGGTGAATAACGTAATCCATAATTATAGAGATTTCTTGCGGTATGCCAGCACCAGCATGGCAACGCCGATCAGGATCATCGGCAGCGACAGCCACTGGCCCATGCTGATCGTGTACGACTGCCCGAAAATGCCGTGGTCCGGCTCGCGGAAGAATTCGGTGATGAAGCGGAAGGCGCCGTAGCCGATCAGGAAAACGCCCGATACCGCGCTGCGCGGTCGCGGTCGACTGCTGAAAAGCCACAAAATCGCAAACAGCGCCAAGCCTTCCAGTCCGACGTGGTAAAGCTGCGACGGGTGACGCGGCTGCATGTCGCCGGACTGCGGAAACATCATTGCCCACGGCAGGCTGGGATCGGCGATGCGGCCCCACAGTTCGCCGTTGATGAAATTGCCGATGCGCCCGGCGGCCAGCCCGAGCGGCACCAGCGGGGCGATGAAGTCGGTGATGTCGAACCAGGCGATGCGCTGCTTGCACGACCACAAGCCCATGGCGATCAGGACGCCGAGAAACCCGCCGTGGAACGACATGCCGCCTTTCCACACCGCAAGGATCTCCAGCGGGTGGGCCAGATAGTAGCCGGGCTCGTAGAACAGCACCTGTCCCAGCCGGCCGCCAAGAATTACGCCGAGCATGCCGTAGAACAGCAGGTCATCCAGTTGCTCGACCGTGAGCAGCCCGGGGCGTGTGCGAATCCGGTAGCGGCCGAGCAAAATAAACTGAACGAAAGCGACCAGGTACATCAAACCGTACCAGCGCACCGACAGCGGGCCGAGCGAAAAGGCGACAGGGTCAAACTGGGGGTGCAGAAGCATCGGAGGCGGAGAGTCGGCTAGAATTCGCCAATTATAGTTCGCGCCGCTGTGCGCAAAGTTTTCGACGGAGATTTCCATGCCTGATTACCGCTCCCGCACCTCCACCCACGGCCGCAACATGGCCGGCGCGCGCGCCTTGTGGCGCGCCACCGGCATGAAGGATGGCGATTTCGGCAAGCCGATCATCGCCGTGGTCAATTCCTTCACACAGTTTGTGCCGGGCCATGTGCACCTCAAGGACATGGGGCAACTGGTCGCCCGCGAGATCGAGGCGGCCGGCGGCATCGCCAAGGAATTCAACACCATCGCCATCGACGACGGCATCGCCATGGGCCACGGCGGCATGCTTTACTCGTTGCCGTCGCGCGACCTGATCGCCGATTCCGTCGAATACATGGTCAATGGCCACTGCGCGGACGCCATGGTGTGCATTTCCAACTGCGACAAAATCACCCCGGGCATGCTGATGGCCGCCATGCGCCTCAACATCCCGGCCGTCTTCGTCTCCGGTGGCCCGATGGAGGCCGGCAAGGTCACGGTAAAAGGTCAGGTCATCCACCTCGACCTCGTCGACGCCATGGTCAAGGCCGTAGACAGTTCGGTTTCCGACGCCGATCTGGCCGAGATCGAACGTTCGGCCTGTCCGACCTGTGGCTCTTGTTCGGGCATGTTTACCGCCAACTCGATGAACTGTCTGACCGAGGCGCTCGGCCTCTCGCTGCCCGGCAACGGCACCGTCGTCGCGACGCATGCCGACCGCAAGGAGCTATTCCTGGGCGCCGCTCGCCAGGTCGTCGAACTGTGCCGCCGCTACTACGAACAGGGCGACGCTTCGGTCCTGCCGCGTTCGATCGCCAGCTTCCAGGCCTTCGAGAACGCCATGACCCTCGATGTCGCCATGGGCGGCTCGACCAACACTGTGCTGCACATCCTCGCTGCAGCGCAGGAGGCCGGCGTCGATTTCAAGATGGCCGACATCGACCGCATTTCGCGTCAGGTGCCCTGTCTGTGCAAAGTAGCGCCGATGACCGACAAGTACCACATCGAGGACGTCCATCGCGCCGGCGGCATCATGGGCATCCTCGGCGAACTCGACCGCGCCGGCTTGTTGCACCGCAACGTGCCGACCGTCCATGAAAAAACCCTAGGCGACGCCATCGACCGCTGGGATGTAGTGCGCACGCAAGACGCGAAAGTCCATGAATTCTTCCGCGCCGGACCGGGCGGCGTGCCGACCCAGGTTGCCTTCTCGCAGAGTCGGCGCTACAGCGAGCTCGACCTCGACCGCAGCCACGGCTGCATCCGCACGCGAGCCGACGCCTATTCGCAGGAGGGCGGGCTGGCTGTGCTCCACGGCAACATTGCGCTCGACGGCTGCATCGTCAAGACGGCAGGCGTTGACGAATCGATCTGGAACTTCACCGGCACTGCCCGCGTCTTCGAAAGTCAGGATGCTGCGGTCGACGGCATTCTGGAGGGCAAAATCGTTGCCGGCGACATTGTCGTCATCCGCTACGAAGGCCCGAAGGGTGGCCCTGGCATGCAGGAAATGCTCTATCCGACTTCGTATCTCAAGTCGCGCGGCTTGGGCAAGGAATGCGCGCTGCTGACCGACGGCCGTTTCTCCGGCGGTACTTCCGGCCTGTCGATTGGCCATGCCTCGCCGGAAGCCGCCGATGGTGGCGCCATCGGCCTGGTCGAGGACGGTGATACGATCGAAATCGACATTCCCAATCGGCGCATCCACCTTGCTGTCAGCGACGACGAACTGGCACGCCGCCGCGCCGCGATGGAAGCCCGGGGTGATGCGGCGTGGCAGCCGGTCAACCGCGAGCGCTTCGTTTCCGCAGCCCTGCAAGCCTATGCCCTGATGGCCACCTCGGCCGACAAGGGTGCGGTGCGCGACGTCAGCCAGATTCAGCGGCGCAAGTGACTTTCGGGGCCTGGCTTGGATTTCTGCTGGCGGCGATCCTGATCGCCGTCACGCCCGGGCCCGGGGCGGTGCTCAGCATGAGTGTTGGGGTACGCCATGGCTACTGGTCGGCGTTCACGGCGATTCTTGGACTGCAGGCTGCCATTCTGGTGCATCTGGCCATTGTCGCGGTCGGCTTCGGCGCCTTGCTGGCTGCTTCGGAAACCGCATTTTCGGTCGTCAAATTCGTTGGTGCGGCCTATCTGATCTGGCTCGGCATTCAGAAGTGGCGTGCGCCACCCTTGCCGGTCGATGCTGACCAGTTGCCGATCCGGCGCACCGGGCTCTTTCTTCAGGGCATGCTGGTCAACCTGACCAATCCGAAGGCGATCATCTTCATTGGCGCTCTCGTGCCCCAGTTTATCGATCCGGGGCGGCCGCAATTGCACCAGTATCTGCTGATCGCGGCAACCCTTTGCCTGACCGACATCGTCGTCATGTCGGCCTATGCCCTGGCCGCGGGTCGCCTAGGTCGCTGGTTGCACGATCCGAAGGCCATTCGACTGCAGAACAGGACATTCGGCGGTCTCTTCATCTCGGCCGGAACCTTGCTGGCATTTTCTTCGCGGTCTTGACGGGCAGTTGCTGTCAACGCCCGGGATCCCGGTGCGTTAATGTGAAGTGGCCGCGAGTTCGCATCGCCCCATCCATCGACCTGCTGCGATAGATGCCGTTTGCAACCGACGGAAAAGGGTTCTATTATCTGCCACTGAATTACCCACCAACCCGACAAACGGAGCAAGAGAATGAAAGCTGTTTATGTTGCCATGATGGCCGCCGCAGGTATCGTGATGGCCGGCCAGGCCCAAGCTGACGAAGCCCTGGCCAAAGCCAAGAATTGCATGTCCTGCCACGCCATCGACAAGAAGCTGGTTGGCCCGGCCTACAAGGATGTCGCCGCCAAGTACAAGGGCGATGCCAAGGCTCCCGCCATGCTGGCCGCCAAGGTCAAGGCCGGTGGCAAGGGTGTTTGGGGCGAAATTCCGATGCCGCCGAACAATGTTACGCCGGAAGAAGCCAACAAGCTGGTTGCCTGGGTTCTGTCCCAGAAATAATTCCGCCAAGCTGCCACGAGGCCGGCCATTGGCCGGCTTTTTTGCGTCTTTGGGTATTGACACCGCTGGTTTGACAACGGATAATCTCGCGTTCTTCCGGAGGGGTACCCAAGCGGTCAACGGGAACAGACTGTAAATCTGTCGGCTCTGCCTTCGAAGGTTCGAATCCTTCCCCCTCCACCAGATTGAATGCTGTAGTGGCCTGTGTTGCGGGCAAGGGTTTTGCGGGTGTAGCTCAATGGTAGAGCTGAAGCCTTCCAAGCTTAAGACGAGGGTTCGATTCCCTTCACCCGCTCCACAATGCGGTACGGTTGGAGTTTTAAGGTAGGCCCATGTAGCTCAGTGGTAGAGCACTCCCTTGGTAAGGGAGAGGTCGGTAGTTCGATTCTACTCATGGGCACCACCGATTGGCTCGGATTCTGGATTTTTTGCTTATTTAGACTATTTAGACTATTGAGGAACGGATAATGGCTAAGGAAAAATTCGCGCGTACGAAGCCGCACGTCAATGTAGGGACGATTGGACACGTTGACCATGGCAAGACCACGCTGACTGCGGCGATCAC
>Ga0209048_10005619_pt1 | contig 11827 bp, 10 predicted proteins | sample FrelakmetCRP12CR_FD_187146 | JGI IMG/M metagenome (GOLD analysis project Ga0209048, IMG submission 187146) | Freshwater lake sediment microbial communities from the University of Notre Dame, USA, for methane emissions studies - CRP12 CR (SPAdes)... | ecosystem: Environmental > Aquatic >... | reverse complement strand
CTGTTGCCCCTGTTGGTCCTGTTGCGCCTGTTGGTCCTGTAGCTCCTACGGTTCCGCTAGTCCCTGTTGCCCCTGTTGGTCCTGTTGCGCCTGTTGGTCCTGTAGCTCCTACGGTTCCGCTAGTCCCTGTTGCCCCTGTTTCCCCTGTAGCTCCTGTTGGTCCTGTTGGTCCTGTAGCTCCTACGGTTCCGCCAGTCCCTGTTGCCCCTGTTTCCCCTGTAGCTCCTGTTGGTCCTGTAGCTCCTACGGTTCCGCTTGCCCCTGTTGGTCCTGTAGCTCCTGTTGCTCCTGTTGGTCCTGTTGCCCCTGTTGCCCCTGTTGGTCCTGTAGCTCCTACGGTTCCGCCAGTCCCTGTTGCCCCTGTTGCCCCTGTTGCCCCTGTTGGTCCTGTAGCTCCTACGGTTCCGCCAGTCCCTGTTGGTCCTGTTGCCCCTGTAGCTCCGTCAGCTCCTGTTGGCCCTGTAGCTCCTGTAGCTCCTACTCCAGCCCCTGTTGGCCCTGTAGCTCCTGTAGCTCCTACTCCAGCCCCTGTTGGTCCTGTAGCTCCTGTTGGTCCTGTAGCTCCTGTTGGTCCTGTTTGTCCAGAACCAGTTGGGCCTGTTGGGCCTGTTGGTCCTGTAACGCCCGTTGGTCCGACATGTTTATATATATATTGATTAACTGTCTGATCATAAACTAACTCGTCCTCGTCTGATGGCACGTTACTACAAATAGGGATACGATTAATAAATAACGCATTATTTGATAGAGGAACTTCGTTCGAGAAGTTTATATTACTCATGTTTTTTATTAAACATTTTTTGAAAAAAAAATGTAGTCATTAAATCAGTTTTAGTGAAGTCGCACAGGAATAAATCGCAATCATCTGTACAGCAAATTGAATAATTTGCTATCAAACTATTAAGTTATGGATTTGTATGAGATTTTAAAATGTCACAAATTGAAACAATCAGATGTGAGTTGTTTGTTGGCGACAACAAATTTGCCATAAAAAATCAAATTCTTGCAACAATAGCCGTGGTACCCATTATCTGTTTGGCAATCATCGGAATAATAGCTGTTTTCCCACTCTATGCAATAGATCAAACTATTTTATATTTTACACAAACATCACCACCTGATCAAACATCTGATCAAACATCTGATCAAACATCTGATCAAACATCTGATCAAACATCTGATCAAACATCACCTGATGTTACAGATACCGCTTCGCGGCACGGCGCCGAACGAGGTAACGAGTCACAAGGCGCTAAGAAAGAAGATTAAAGACTGGCAACGTCGCATGAAGAGCGTTTACCCTTCGGGCCGTACGCGAATCTCACACCGCAAAAGTAGGGATTTTCATAAGTTCCTTCTTTTTTCTGACGAAATCTCCGGATAAATCCATAGATAACGACATTTTTTTTAAAACTAACAGGTTTTATTGTTTGAAATCAATTTTTTTATGAGACTGATCTCATAAAAAATAATGTACCCAAACACTCCCAATCTCGAAAAGAGTAACTTAAATATCCAACTTGTTGATATCATCAAACCATATGTCTTTAGCGGTTTTCCTGGAAAGGGTGTCAAATTCTTTTTGGAACTTAATTTTTTTTTCCACAAGTTTTTGTCGTTCGTTTTCCGTTAGAAGCCTATTAGGAAGATCTCTAAGATAGTCGATGTCATCGTCAGATATATTCAAGATATTATCTTTGAGTGTCCTAATAATTATTTCGTCATCGTCTGTAAGTACTAGGTTCTTTGTACGAACAAGATTGATGAATTTAATTTTATGCGACATCAATTTAATTTGGGATTCAAGATTCCCAAGACATGTTCTTTTTCTTGTTTCATTTAATACAAGTCGTTCTTTACCCCACATGTCAAAAATATCTCTTATACACAGACGTACAATTTTCTCATCTTTGTCAAAGACTACAATATTGTCAAGATTTAATGAGGATGTCATCTTCTTGTTGAAATGTTTAGTATCAAAGGTTGTAGTTGGATCAAACTCAATGTCGACACTTTCCTTTGTTGAATATGTTTTTACCTGGCTGACCAACCCGTCTTTTTCCCATTCTTTTAATTCTTCTTCAAATTTGTTAGTCCACGTGCCGATTGGAAGTTCAGTTATTCTGATAGTTTTGGTGAAATCGATTTCTTTTGATGGAACAATGGGACTTAGTTGATCTAAATGAGCTTTGATTAACTTACCAGAGTCCAAACGAACGTTATACATACGGCCAATTTCTTTTAACACGACTCCGTTCTCAACGTCGGACGCGTTACTGTACGTCACTTGTTGATCGCGCTGGAATGATATTTTCTGTTTAAATACGCCAAAAGTCTGAAACTTCCCATCTGATATTTTTTGAATTGTACCCTTGAAATTTCTATACCACGGTTTGAGTGTCTCAATCATTTTATTTAATTCTTCATTATCACCGTTCATCCAAAGAGTTGATAGTTTGAGGACATCGGTGGGATTAAACAGTGGAGAGTTGCACATCCAACCAGTTCCAATCCCAATACAACCGTTGACTAGTAATAACGGGATGATAGGAACATAGTAATACGGTTCCACTGTGTCTCCGTCATCACATCTGTATTGCAAAAGGTGATCATCTTGGGAACAGAATAGTTTATTGACGTATTGGTGAGGTTGTGTAAAAATATATCTCGGTTTAGCTGCATCTTCGCCTCCTGCTAAACGACTGCCAAACTGTCCGTCTTCCATGAAGAATGGCACATTGTTTGAACCGGGGAACCCTTGTGCCATCTTGATGATTGTTTTAAAAAGATTTTCTTCGCCATGGTGGTAGTTTGTATTTTCGGCAACATAAGCGCCTAATTGAGCAACTTTTATTTTTGAGCAGAGTTTTCGTTTTTTCACAGCATAGATGATTTTTCGTTGCGACTCTTTTAATCCGTCAAACACGCTTGGGATACTGCGTTTGCAATCATCATAAAAGAACTTAATCAACTCGTCATTCAACAGCCGGCTTATTGAAAACAAAATTATTGGGTCTATTTCTTGATCCAATGTTTTTGTTTTTTGATTCAATAATGGTGAATAATTCTCTAACCACTTTTTTCGTGTATCCGCAGCATTTTTATCAAATGCGTTCTTGATTACGTTGTCAACATTGTCATCTAAAACAAATTTAAGGATTTTCTTTCCAAACACTTCTTTTATGTCTTCAGAATTACTTGAACCTAATCCTTTTAAATACTTCACGTTTGCATTTTTTGGCAAGGTGGTGTGGTGAAATGTTTGTTCATCAAAGTAATATACCGCTTCGCGGCATACAGAAACTTTTAATATTGGGGTTTTCATACTGAAAACCAGAGAGTTTTCTAAAAGCTTTGGAAACATACAATGAAAGAAGTTAAGAAGCAAGCCTTCAATGTGTATTCCATCTACATCAGCATCAGTTAAAATGTAAATTCGGCCATAGTTTAACTTAGTTAAATCGTCTGGATTCGAGCAAGACAGTCCCAAGACTTTAATCAAATTTGTTATGACTTGGTTAGCAGAGATTGTTTTAGTGGTCGCGTTTCTCGTATTTAACAGTTTTCCTCGAAGTGGATAGATTCCAAACCAGTCGCGACCTTTGACTCCTGAAATCCCGTATGAAATCCCCTCAATCGCGAATGTTTTTGCAGACATCCCTTCACAAATGATAAGAGAGCAGTCTCTGCTTTTTCTACCTCCTGAATTGTTAGCTTTACTGTATCCTTCGATGTTTATCGATTTAGTTGCTACTGTTTTTGCCAAGTTTTTGTTGTCTTTTGCTTGAATTAATTGAGAGATGTCTTGCCAGATAGGCCATTTCATAATTTTTGAAAGACAAGTCAATGGCTCTACTTTAAGATTTGGATTGACGAGTTCATTCTTTTCTTGTCCTTCAAACTCTGGATTGGCTACACGGGTGACAATGAGAAATTTAAAAAAGGGTTTTATATCTTTCAAGGTAATTGTTGAACTTTTTAATTTGTCAATGATTGGTCGACACACAGCTTCTACCCAAACGTTCACATGTTTTCCCCCATATTTTGTCTGTATACCATTGACAAATGAAATTGCTTCAAATTCTCGACTAATAGACGGGACGACAAACACCTTAGAATGAGTATTTTCCAATTTCACCATATATTTGCTAGATGACTCATCGAAGTCTTTGAACAAACTAAAATAATCCGACAATTTATTAGGCAACTTGACACCGTTCAAGAATACATTTATTCCTGATACCATTGAAGCATTCAAAACCAACATTGCAAACATGTCAATCGTGTCTTTAGTAAGATCGTTCATACCCTTTTGGAACCAATCACAATCCCATTTCCATTTTATAGACGTGTAACCGGTTTTACGAGTAGTTTTTGTAAGTTTTGGGCCATTCGTATTTCTCATGTTATTTGTCCAAGTTTGTGTAAATTTTAGTTTATTGGAAGGGTCGAGACCTTCAACTATAAACTCTGTTGAGAGAACATTTGTCAGTTTTGCACCAAGACCATTTCGTCCAGATGTAAAACGTTTTTGGTCATCGTTGTAGTTGCTTCCCGATAACAAATGTCCAAAAATAAGAGTGTGATTGTACATATTCTCTTTTGGATTGATCTCGATTGGGATGACAGATCCGTCATTTATAATCTCACAACTGTTCGAATCTAGAACCACTTTGATGTATGTCATCTTTTTGTCACGTTCTAGATTGTCCATTGCATTAGACAAGATTTCGACAAATGTTCGCTTGAGAGCTCGGCTCTCATTGATATTTTTTCTTACAATCTTTCCATCTTCCCACACATAAACTGTTTGCGGTTCAAAAGACTTCGAACCCACATACATGTCTGGTCGCGTCAGAATATGTGTAATAGGATCTTGACGTATATATTCATTATGTTGCTTAGACATTTTGATAGACATTTTGAAACAACACGCTGTCTCTAAATCTTTTTTCAACTTTTGCACAAGATGAAAATATAATTTATGACAAATTGTCATAAATTCTAATTACAAAACTATATTTTCACACATTTTCTATAAGATATCCCACTATTTTCTTCAATTGCGATTGTGTCGCCATGTCGCCATCCAAAATATCTTGAAACTGGATCGCTTGTTAAAATAAAGGGTAGTTTTACCCATTCTTTTGGGGTTGGGACTTTTCTATGAATAGGTACAGCATCGATAGGATCGTATGACATCTCATCAAACGAGAAAACTTCGAAATTAAAAACTGCATCCCCAGCAAGTATACTCTGTTTGGCGTCTGGTGTTAATGAGTGTTTGTAAACGATAATAATGTTTGATGTGGTCACGGTTGAGATTATAGATTTTATTACATGTATCGTTACTTTGTTCGGTGCAATGAAGAAGACGGTAATTCCATTATCGTTGTTTTGAGCAAGTAATCTGGGTTTTTTACCACAATCGCTTTCTTCTAGATATTTGATATTATTGTAACCTCTACGGTTTAATAACAATTTCGTGTTATCTATGACTATTTCGGGAATTACGACATCCATTTTCTATTTATTTTTCTATTTACTTTTTCAAACTGGTCGATTCAATTATTTCGTGTTGATGTTCTCCAATAGTCATAAATTTCTGCTCTTTGAATTCTACCGCAAGTAATTTCACTTGCACACTAATAGGTTTGGACAATGTTTCCATATCTAGTTTACACGAACATTCATCAAATATATAAAATTTCCCATCAGTTCTTCCATTTATTATTAAACAATTAAACATCCCATTTACATCCATTAATATACGATCATCAAGTTGAAAGAGGAATTTCGTTGCGACACACAACATACCTTTTTCAGGTTTAAAAATTGTGGCTGTCCAGTCTATTATAAAACTAATACTGCCATCAGCCATAGATATTTCCTCAGAAGCTATTATTTCGACTTTCATTACTTCTTGAATATATCCATCCCTAGTACAAGTGTGTTCCCGATCTTTTAGTCTTGACAATATATGTTCTTTCATGAAATGATCAATATATTTCGGGGCGACTATTACTCTCTCACGAACTGTTTTGATCATGTTTGAATAGTTTATGATTTTTAATCCAGACTTTTTCAATTCTTTCCGCGAAGCGGTTGTTCGATTTAAGGGATTATATTTTTACGAAAATGAATCGCCCAAAATCCCCCGTTTTGATAAAACGTGTCAAACAAGCAAAAAAAGAAGGACCGAGCGAGAAGGTCACTTACCCGCCGAGCCTCGGTATGTCAGCGAAGCGGGCCGCGGAGAACGCACAAGCGTTTACGAATGATGCCGATTGGAACGGAGTGCCCTTCTCGCAACCCAGCGCCGTTCAACAACCCACCGAGCGAGAAAGTCTAAGCAGCGAGACGGTCACTTCAAAAAGATATCCGACCGCAATTCAAAACATTCTTGAAGTTTGCTTGAAAGAAGCAAATGATGTGAAAAGCCTATTGAAAGGTCGAAACAGGCAAACGTATCTTAAAATTTTTGAGGCATATAAAACAAATTTAACGGCATGTGATTATTCAATCATTCAGGGGGCTCTTATTTTCTTGTACACATACAGCAGAGTTAATTCAATTGACGAAGAATATGCCAGATGGATGGTTGGAATTTACCAAATCCCAAAAAGCCACATTGTGAGCTATACTAGTAAAAAAGTACTCGAATCTATCGCGAAATCTGTCGGGGTATCATCTGTCGGGAAATCAGAAGATTTGGTCGATCGAATTCGAACAGTTATAGATCCATCTTCGTAACCGCTTCGCGGCATGCTCTAAGTTATTTTCAAATATGACCTGAGGTCATATTTGGAATTTGGAATGTGTTGGATTTTGGGATGTGTGATGGTGGATTTTTGGTGTGACGCGCTGACGAAAACTTATTTCCTATGTTTTAAATTTAACGATGGTCTATATTTTTTTATCATATTTTGTAAAATTGGAAGTTTCTCTGCACGTTTTGTTTTAACCTTAATAATGTCAAAGACTTCTTTTTTTGTGATTGACGTGATTGCCGGTGAAAGATTTTCCAACCAACAAGTTATCTTGTTTTTAAGTTTTTTAATGTGTGTAGGATCGTTATCTTCTTCTTTTTCTTCTTCTGTTTCTTCTTCTGTTTCTTCTTCTGTTTCTTCTTCTGTTTCTTCTTCTGTTTCTTCTTTTTCTTCTTCTGCCTTTGACACAGTAATAAATCCGAAGTCTTCTTCTGTTAAATCTTGAGGTCTAACAAACACATATTTATTAAAAAAATCAACATTGGAAAGTCGATTCAAAGACCAGTGGTTCATTAATATATATAAAACAATCATTTTTTTTAATTGAGAGTTGTCAAGTTTGTTGAATTTGTGTCTGAAAGGATATGATGAAATTTTCTGAAGTTTCTTGTTGCTCAACGAGATTTTAAAGAAATGAGGGAAATCGTGCGTCAAAAAAATAGCCAAACTTATCAGAAGGTCTTTTTTGGTGATACTGCTCTTGGCCGTTCCTTTTGTTTCTAAAATCCCAAAAACACGACATACAGTTGTAATAGCTGCAGGTGTATACGGTGTCATATATTTAGATTTCAGAAGGAATCGAATATTTTCATCTTTTTTGTTTTCATCATCATCATCATCTTTTTTGTTTTCATCTTCAATGTGATCTTGCAACCACTTTATACATATATTATTCTCCACATGACAATGCGCATCACTCGATTTTGAATGGTGATAAAACGACCGAGTTGTTGATTTTTTCAATCTTAACAAGTTTTTTTCACGACAGAATTCGTAAAAATCAACAGTAAAATCTTCAATCTGTTTAATCTTATTCGTTTCACACCACTTATAGAAAGAAGTAGTTGAAATAGATGTTCCGTGGATAATATAATTTTCTTCTTCTTGATCTTCAGCTTGATCTTGATCTTGATCTTGAGCTTGATCTTGTTCTTTAACTCTCATAAGGAATCTATCAAAGAACTCCACAACATCTGTTCTTTGAAATTCTTGTTCTTCATGAGCTTCTTCTTCCTTCGCTGACACGTTTTTTTGAATATTTTCTTCGTTCATTTGCATTTTGATTTTTTTTATAACTTTCGTTATCTAATATTTTGTATAAATTTTGAAAACACAGAAATCATTTTTTTGAAGACATTTCGTAAGATATTAAATAAAATCTAATTTTTATAAAATAAATGAAAAATCTAATCTTGTTGATTGTTGTATTTGTAATATTATTAGTTATGTTCAGATCTTTTTATTCTGAACGGTTTACTTTAGGAACCGCCCCTACCGCACCTTTTTACGGAGACGTTGAAACTGATGACGACACAAAGTTGATTAACGAAGTTACAACAAACGTCGCCTTGACCCTACAATGTACTAATGCTAAAACTTTAATAAACAAAGGCGTCCAAAAGCTCCGCGATGATCTAAGAGCTAAGAAACTCAAAAACCAGACCTCTTTGTCGGAATGTAGCACAAAGGTTCCAACGCAAATTACGAGGTATAAAAAATTGTTTAACGCGTTAAATGGTAGAGAACCAACAGCTAGAGAAATTAACGATAATGTGGGATATATTATTCCTAAATATAATCCTTAAAGATGTGCAGGAGGACCATATATGTTCACTTCAGATCCATACATGCAAGCTAGCTCAAATGGCATTATAATTCAGCTTCCTTCTTGAATGTTAAATATTTTTCAAACATTTTTTTCACAGCTTTAAGAGTCTCTTCAGGTGTGAAATGTGGATATTTTGTCTGTAATTCTTGCAAATGTTTTTTATAGAAAACCTGTCGCATGTCTTCAGTTTTGTAATTCTCGTAAATCTCGTCTTTGTCATCTCTGTGTTTCCGCCACTCTTCCCCCAACAATTTTGATATGCTTGTCAAAGGATAATATGGAAACTGTTTACGTAATTCGGGCCTTCTATCACGACAAAACAGAAAAAAAGATGAACACCGTCTTTTTTCTCGATGTATGTAGTCATATCTTATCCTTTGGAATTGTTCTTGATTCTCATTTGAACACCATTCTTCAATTAATTCGGGGTGACCCGTTCTGTTCAGAAACTTGATAATATACGTGTTATGTTTTCGCATCATTTTCTCATCAATGAATATGTCTAAATCGATTTTCAAACAATAATTTATCACCGCTTCGCGGATGGCGCCGAACGAGTAACGAGTCACAAGGCGCTACCGCTTCGCGGCATGGCGCCGAAGGCGCTACCTGGCATTTCCGGTTAACATTTTTTTTGATTCAAAAAAATGGAAATAGAATGTCCAATTTGTTGCAACAAATACACAACTAAAATGAGACGTAAAATAATCTGTCCGTTGTGTAAAAAACACTCATGCTCCAAATGCCTCACTACATATCTTCAATCGAATATACTTGACATGAATTGTATGTTTTGTTCACATCCCACAACAAATCTTCAAATATTGAAATCTCTAATCTCTCGCCAAACATTTAAAAGTCTCTCAAAGCTAGAAATTGATACAATGTTTGACAGGGAGCTTCTGTTGATATTGAACAGTGAAAGGGCGTTCAATGAATTTGTACAAGTTCACAGAATCATGATGATGAGAGAACTATTGGTTGGAGAAGGGGTTGAAGAGGAAGCAATTGACGAAATTATTAGCAATTTAGGACACGTTACGCAACAAGATCATGTAGGTCTTCAAAATATCCATTACTGCCCTAGGTGTGAAATCCCAATCAACAATTCTAGATGTACAAACTGTAATATCTTATATTGCAGATCGTGCTTCGCTCCAATAATTGGAGTCAATCACTTATGTGACAGTACGGCAGTTGAAAGTGTTAAATTAATATATAAAACATGTAAACCATGTCCTACTTGTAAAACATTAATTCAAAAAGAATCAGGTGGTTGTGATCAAATGTTTTGCACAAAATGTCAAACGACTTTCTCTTGGGTAACGGGAGATATTGTGCAACCAGAAGACATACGACACAACCCACATTTCTATGAATGGCGACGATCTCTTGGCTTTCAAGACGAAAGAAATCCAGACGATGACCCATGTGAAGGTTACTTCCTAATGAAAAACGCGAACAACCCCCAACTTCTTTTTATACACTCCGTAATTCAGAGATCTATCCTAACGATGAATGAGATATCGGAGCGAGATGATCTGATAAGAGAAGCGATGAGACTAAATTATATAATCAAGAAGATATCATTATCCCAGTGGCGAAAACGGTTCGCAAATCATATTAAAATTCTTCGAAGAAATAACGCGCTTAGAAATATTCTTCGATTATGTCTTCAAAGTATTTATCACGTTTCTTTATCACCCTTAAGCGGTAGCACCGAACAAGGAAGCATCGAAGCTGAGTCTGAACATAAAATTCTTACCAACCTGTTTCACTACATAACAGACCATATCCAAATCATACAAAAGGATTATTTGTCAATAGACGAAATGTCACAATATAATATTTCTGATGATCATATTTTGCTCCCATATGGGATGATTTAGGTTATTTAACATTTTTTATGATACCTTCTTATCATAAAAACAAAATTATTATCATTGATTTTGATCAGGTATTATTCTGCTGGACAGTGATATCGCACCAGTTTTTTTCCCTTACCCTATTCTTGACATCTTCTACACAAATCATTTCCTTGGATATTATTTCGGGAATATTTTAACTTTAAATCAGGAACGTCTTTTCTTAATTTCATACTTTCTCATGTTTGGCAGTTTTGAAATTGCTTTTAACGACTTCTCATCTTCCTCATCCTCCATAAAACTTTCATGAACATAGAAGGTTTCTAAGTTCTCCAGTTTCTCAAGATGCAAATCTGAAAACTTTATATGACCAATGTACTCAATTGTAACATCTTTTAAGTTCTGATGCCCTGATAAATCAAATGAATTAGAAAATCCTAGTTCGTCCCACTTAGATTTAAACTCTGACAAGTTACCAACTTCTTTATAACTAAAGTTTTCTTCAAGATATTCCTGCTTTTCGATATCTACAACGTTAAGATATAATGACTCAATACTAGAAGGCCCTGACGGAAAGTACCTCATGTTTACATTATCAAATCTCAGATGCTTCAACGTCGGGATTTTGACTATAGCATCTAGTGCCGCGTTCTTAGGCGGCTGCTCATCATAGTAGGCTCCAAATTGCAGATCGTCATAATCTCCTATTGTTACATGTTCTTCCGATTCAAACGTCAACTTCTCAAGACACTTAGAATTTCGAGCAAACTGTATCCATAGTTCCGTACTCAGTTTTAGATCACGAGCTATTAGGGTCTCTAGATTCTTAAAGTTTACTAGATCCTTACAAAGAGTGTCAGTATATACTTTATCATCTCGCCAAAAACATTTTGTACATCTATCTTCATCACATTTACACTCACAAAACACACCTTCTCTACGATACTTATAGTACTTTGAAGCGTAAGTATTAAACATATAACCAAAGTTCAAATGTAGTTCCAGATGTTTAACCAGTTCTGGAGACGCAACGTCAGTCGCTAAAAGCAACTCTGGACACTGAGAATGAATTTTCAGAACTGATTTATCGGGTCTATTCTTGACACCTTCTACATCATACAGGTAATCTTGCATTTTCTTAGATATTATTAACTTTAGATCGATTTAAAGAAATCAAAGTATAATAAAAATGCGACGACTATTATTTTTATTTTTCATTATTTCAACCTCAAGAGCGTTAACACCAACCCAAAAGGAGAGCATGGACAACCTTGCATGGCTACACGCCCAATTCTCTCTGACATTTGACAAAAATGAACTCCCTCTTATTGACCACTTCAAAACAAATAGGGCAGAGTTCGACA
>Ga0209048_10005618_pt1 | contig 11828 bp, 10 predicted proteins | sample FrelakmetCRP12CR_FD_187146 | JGI IMG/M metagenome (GOLD analysis project Ga0209048, IMG submission 187146) | Freshwater lake sediment microbial communities from the University of Notre Dame, USA, for methane emissions studies - CRP12 CR (SPAdes)... | ecosystem: Environmental > Aquatic >... | reverse complement strand
GACGTCCTCCGTTCCGTTGCCGTGGTGTACGTCGAAATCCACCACGGCGACCCGCTCGAGGCCGTGGGCCTCCAAGGCGTGGGCAGCGCCGATTGCCACATTGTTGAACAAACAAAACCCCATTGCCCGGCCATGCTCGGCGTGGTGCCCCGGAGGGCGGACACTGCAAAAGGCGTTTTGGGCATCCCCTGAGATCACCAGATCGGTGGCACGCACTACCGCGCCAGCTGCTCGCAACGCCGCGGGCAGCGTCCACGGGTTCATGGCCGTATCCGGATCGAGGTGCACGAGGCCCTTTGCCGGCGCACTGCCTTCGACAGCATCCAGATAGTCCGATGCATGCACGCGTAGCAATTGCTGTCGAGTCGCAAGCGGGGCTTCGATCTCCGCCAGATAGTTGATGACCCCGGATGCGATGAGCTGGTCTTCGATAGCGCGAAGCCGGTCTGGACACTCGGGGTGATGCGCCCCCATGTCATGGAGGAGGCAGTCACGATGATGGACGAATGCGGTAGACATGCTTTGCGGTGTCGCGGTGGTATCGAGCCCATGGTAAGGGAAGCGCCAGGCCGACGTCCACGCCGCCATGCTCCCCGATTCAGATAATGCTCGCTAGACTTGAGTGCAAGACAGACGACCCCAGGTGCGAAAGTCAGGCAACCAGCCTTCGAAGTCGTGGCATGTTTCGTGCATTTTCAGTCTGAATCCAGGCCGACTTGCGGCCAGCGGGCCAGATCGATTGTGCTACTCTCACCGGAATCTTCGCCTTATTGCGTATCCCGGAAGTATTGCAAGTGGGGCGAGAGCTTATCTTCTGCAGATGGCCCAGCGGACCTTGTCGACCTACCCAATCAAGGCAAAACTTCGCAACGGGATCCGGGTCACCATTCGTCCGATCGAACCCGAGGATGCGCAACGCGAGCAGGCATTTGTGCGGGGCCTTTCACCGGAGTCACGCTATTTCCGCTTCATGAATACTTTGCGTGAGCTCTCGCCCCAGATGCTGGAACGTTTTACCCATCCAGACGCAACGCGCGAAATCGCCTTGGTCGCTCTCACCGGAGCGGGTGCATCGGTGCAACAGATCGGAGTGGCACGTTGCGCACTCATGCAGGATGGGACAGCGAGCGAGTTTGCCCTGGTCGTCGCAGATTCTTTCCAGGGACAAGGACTGGGTAGACTGCTGATGCAAGCGCTGCTGAATGCGGCGGACGAGCGGGGAATAAAGAGGATCGAGGGGCTGGTGCTGAACAATAATCAACGCATGCTGGAACTCATGCATGCACTCGGCTTCGAAGCGAGTTCAGCGCCGGAGGATCCGAGTCTGCGGCGAGTCGTCAAACAGCTGTCGCACTAGACTTAATAGAGGAAACGATATGCAACGGGACAGTCTGGCCCAGCGTCTGCTCAAGCTCGAGCGAGGCTTAGGCTCATACAAACCCAGCCTCAGCGAACCTCGTCCTTCTGGTCACGGCGCGGCGCAGGCGATCACGGCGCTGCAGAGCGTTATCGACCAGGTTGCCAGCGTCATCGTGGGCAAAGACAGGCAGATCCGCCTCACTCTCGCCTGCCTTCTCGCTCGCGGCCATCTGCTGATCGAGGATATTCCCGGGGTGGGGAAGACGACCCTTGCGCACGCGCTGGCGCGATCGCTCGGACTGACTTTTCAACGCATTCAGTTCACCAGCGACCTGCTGCCCGCGGATATCATCGGCGTCTCCATCTTCGAACGCCAGACATCGGTTTTTACGTTTCACCCCGGCCCGATATTCGCGCAGATGATCTTAGCCGATGAGGTGAACCGCGCCACCCCGAAGGCACAAAGTGCCCTGCTGGAGGCGATGGAGGAACAGCAGGTCACCACTGAAGGCGAAACGCGGGCGCTTCCCCAACCATTCTTCGTCATCGCCACTCAGAACCCGTCGCACCAGATTGGTACCTTCCCGCTTCCAGAATCCCAACTGGACCGCTTCCTCATGTGCATTCGGCTGGGCTATCCCGACCAGCGCGCGGAGCGCTTGCTTTTGGAGGGCCAGGATCGGCGCGATATGGTGGCGGCGCTGATGCCCTGCATCGGGGCAGACGAATTGCTGTCGCTGCAACAAGCGGTGCGCGCGGTATACACATCGCCCGCGCTGTACGACTATCTCCAGGCGATCATCGCGCACACCCGCCAGTCTCCGGAATTTGCGGGCGGGCTCAGTCCGCGCTCAGGGCTGAATCTGTTGCAGGCCTCACGCGCCTGGGCATTTCTGGACGGGCGCGACTTCGTGATGCCCGAGGACCTCCAATCAGTCCTACCTAGCGTTGTTGCGCACCGCCTTCAGACGACGACCGGCAAAAGGTCGCACGACCCCGAAGAGGTGGCCGGCAAGCTGCTTTCGCAAGTACCCATCCCCTAGCGCGCGGCTGTCCCTGCGCCTGGAGAGCGATCCCAACCACCGCACTATGATCACCGCGCCGCGTATGCGCCTGCCGGCCTGGTTCCTTCGACGTCGCGGACCCGAAGCAGCGCCGGTGCGGCTTACACAAGGCCGAATCTATATCCTGCCGACCCGCGCCGGTGCGGTCCTTGCCGTGACGCTGATCCTGATGCTGCTTGGCTGCATCAACTACAACCTCGGCCTCGGATACGTACTCACGTTCTTGCTGGCAGGCGTCGCGGTGGTCTCGATGCTGCATACCTTCCGCAACCTGGCGGGGCTGCAGTTGCGTCCCGGTCGCGCCGAGTCGGTATTCGCAGGAGATAGTTGCGCCTTCCCGGTGCAGATCCATAACCCGACTGCACTTCAGCGCCGGTCGGTCGGGTTGTCGCTGATTCAATACTCGATACTGGTGCGCCGCCAGGCTGACGATTCTCCAATCTGGCGGGATGTGGCTCCCGGGGAAACCGTGAACGGCCCATTGCTACTGCCGGCGCAACAACGCGGGCGCCTGCGGCTCCCACGCTTCCGTGTATTCACCACCTTTCCTTTGGGACTGTTTCATGTCTGGTCGAGCGTCGAACTCGATATGAGTTGCATTGTCTATCCGCGTCCGGAGGCCGGAGAGGTTCCGCTTCCGCCACCTCGACCCTCGGGGCGAGAGGGGATGCAGGCCGGCAGTGGTCAGGACGACTTTGCAGGATTGCGCTCCTACCGAACCGGGGATTCGCTCAAGCACGTGGCGTGGAAAGCGGCAGCGCGCGGCCAGCCCGTCATGACCAAACAGTTCACCGGCCTGGAAGCGGGACAACTATGGCTCGCCTGGTCCGATCTGCGGGATGACATGCCCGTGGAAGCCCGATTGTCACGCATGACGCGCTGGACGCTCGATGCCAGTCGCATGGGGCTGGCTTTTGCAATGGAGTTGCCGGGAGCCACACTCGGACCGGATTCAGGTCGTGCCCACGAAGAGCGCTGCTTGACGGCGCTCGCCCTGTTCGGACGCGGAAGGCCTGGCGCATGACGCTCTCCGAGTCGGTATTGCGCAAAGGCAGCGTCTATAGTCTGCTGGGTGCATTGCTTGCGGTATGCGTCCCACATATGCAGCGCATGCCGATCTGGGTCGGCTTGATGGTCCTGGGCACGCTCAGTTGGAGGGCGGTGGTCGCGGCGCGCGGCGGATGGCTGCCAGGCCGCTGGCTGCTGATCGCTGGTGCGGTTGCATGCACGGCAGGAATACTGCTGACATTCGGGCCTGTACTGGGTCGCGACGCTTCGGTGGCGTTGCTCGCAGTCATGATGGCACTCAAATGTCTGGAATTGCGCACATTGCGCGACGCCAATATCGTCGTGTGCCTCGGCTACTTCCTGATCGTCACGAACTTCCTCTACTCGCAGACCATTCCCACCGCGCTATACATGCTGGCAGTGCTGGCCTGGCTGACGGCGACGACCGTCAGTCTGCAGGACTTCAGTGCCCAGATGCGTCCGATGCAAATGGTCAGGATCGCATGCAGCCTGCTGCTGCAAGCCGCCCCCCTGATGTTCGTCCTGTTCGTACTCTTCCCACGCGTCCAAGGTCCGGTATTCGGCATCCCGCAGGCCACGTCGGCCGGTGTGACGGGGCTGTCCGACCGGATGTCACCTGGCGATCTGAGCTATCTCGGACTCTCGGACGAGGTCGCATTCCGCGTGCAATTCCAGGGATCCGCCCCGAAGTCCGCGCAACTCTATTGGCGTGGTCCGGTACTGTGGGATTTCGATGGCCGCACCTGGACCATGGGTGCTGGCGGCCAACCGAGCGCGCCGCATCACGAGGCCATCACGGGGCCGGTTCGCTATACCGTCACCCTGGAGCCTCACCACATGCGGTGGTTGTTTGCCATGGACCTTCCTGCTGCGCTCCCACCCAACGCAGTGCTCACCGACGATTACCAGTTGCTATCGCAACGTCCGGTTGACGTGCGACTGCGTTATGAGATGACATCCAATCTTGGTTATCGCATGGGAGCCGACCAGTCCCCTGCCTTGATGCAACGTGCATTGCGCCTTCCTCGTGGCGGCAACCCGCGCTCCGTCGAGCTTGGGCAATCCATTCGGAACGCGTCCTCTAGCGATGCAGACGCGGTGAATCGCGCGTTGAACCTGTTTCGCAATCAGCTATTTTTTTACACCCTGGTGCCCCCTGAATTGGGACGCAACCCAATCGACGAATTTCTGTTCGAAACCCGCCGCGGGTTCTGCGAACACTACGCTTCGGCATTTGTCTTTCTCATGCGGGCCGCTGGTGTGCCAGCGCGTGTGGTGACGGGATATCAAGGCGGTGAGATCAATCCGATGGGAGACTATATGATCGTACGTCAGTCGGAAGCCCATGCCTGGGCGGAAGTCTGGCTGGCCGGCCAAGGCTGGGTACGGGTTGATCCTACCGGAGCAGTCTCGCCAGCCCGCATCGAGGCCGGTATCGCGGCGGCGATGCCGCGGGGCGAGCCCGTGCCGAGTGCTGTACGCGGCGATTTTCCACTACTGAGGCAACTCAGATTCAGTCTGGATGCGGTTGCCAATTCCTGGAATCAATGGGTGCTGGGCTACACCCCCGATCGTCAGAGCAAATTCCTGAGCCGTGTGGGCATGCCCACGCCCACGTGGCAAAATTTATCGAGCATGCTTATGATCGCTTCGGGCGTGGTCGTGCTCTTGTTGACTGCATTTATCCTGCGGCGTCTCCGATCGAGCGCACTCGATCCTATTCAGCGCGCCTACCGGATCTTTTGCCGCAAGCTGGAACGCACAGGTCTTGCTCGCGATGCCACTGAAGGTCCGCGCGACTTTGCTTTGCGCGTCGCCCGAGCGCGGCCAACCCTCGCCGCTCCAGTCGAGGCAATTACTCAGTTGTACATCGCATTACGCTATGGTGGCGCGGCGCCGGAACAGGCACGTGCATTCCGCACGATGGTGCGCGTCTTCCACCCTTGATGCACTCCGGTCCACCCAGACGCGGTACGGCGCCTACAGCAGCACGTCTTTGGACAAGCCGTTACGACGCAGGATGCGCCGCAGGCTCATCAATGCCTCCAACTGAATTTGACGCACTCGTTCGCGCGTCAGGTTGAGGTCTCCGGCGAGTTGCTCGAGCGTGAGGATCTCCGAGCCATTCAGCCCGTAACGTCGTTCGATTACATTCCTCTGCCGTTCGGTCAACTGGTCGATCCAGTCGTGGACATGGGCTTCGATCTCGTTCGATTCCAGACGCACGTCCGGCGGTATACAGCTCTCATCCGCCAGCGACTCTCCGATCGACAGCAGCGGGTCGATATCCAATGGTGCGTCCAGTGAAGTCATGCGTTCATTGAGCGCTAACAGACGACGTACTTCCTGCGGGTCGCTATCGATCAGGTCGGCAACATCCTCAGCGCTGGGCTCCCGATCGCAGTGCGTCTCCAGGTGGCGCATCGCGCGCAGCACCATGTTGAGCTCTTTGATCACATGCACTGGCAGTCTGATCGTGCGCGACTGGTACATGATGGCGCGCTCGATGCTCTGGCGAATCCACCACGTAGCATAAGTGGAGAAACGAAATCCCCGCTCGGGGTCGAACTTCTCGATCGCATGAATCAGGCCGAGGTTGCCTTCCTCGATGAGGTCGAGCAAGGCGAGGCCGCGATTGATGTAGTGCTTGGCGATGTTCACAACCAGGCGCAGGTTGTGCTCGATCATCTTCTGGCGGGCTTGGAACTCGCCTGCTCTCGCCAGGCGTGCGTAGTGCAGCTCCTCTTCGACACTCAGAAGCTGGTTATGTCCGATGTGATTGAAATACAGCTGCGTGACATCGGCGAGAAGATCCGCATTGGCATATCCCTCCTCGGAATGCTCATACTGCGTCTCCGGAAGCTCGGCTTCCTCTGCCTCTTCGCCTTGACCCACCTCGTTCTCGATCGTCATGACGCCCCCTCCTCGGGCAGGTACTTGAGAGGGTCCACCGGCTTGCCTAAGCGTCGGATCTCGAAGTGGAGCGCGATCCGATCCGAATCGGAGTCTCCCATCTCCGCGATCTTCTGGCCTCGCGCAACACGCTCCCCCTCCTTGACCAGAAGCTGCCTATTGTGTGCGTACACGCTGAGATACGTGTCGCTATGCTTGATGATAATCAGCTTTCCGTATCCGCGCAGCCCGCTGCCGCTGTATACCACTTTGCCGGCTGCGCTGGCCATTACTGCCTGACCCGACTGCCCGCCAATCGCCACTCCTTTGGGATTGAGGCCTTCGCTGAACGTGTGCAGAAGTTTGCCGTGAGTTGGCCAGACCCATGTTATGCCCTGGTCTCCCACCGCAACGGCGGTACCAGCCTTGGCCTCGACAGGAGCGACCGCGGATTTGGCTTCGGGAGTGGCGGGCGCAGGTTTACCAGGAATTGCTGGGCCCGGCGAGGCGATAGTCGACGCCGGTTTGGGTGGGCCTCCGATGACAGGCTGCGCGTTGGCAAGATCGGATGCCGACGCCGGCTGGCCTCGCAATTGCGCCAGCGTGCGATCGGAGTAGGCCAGTTTTACGGCTTTTGGGCCAGTCTTGACAGGCACTGGACCATCTAATGCCTTGCCTTCGATCGCGGGCACCGCCGCTGCGGGACGCGCAACGATCGCATCCCCTGGCACCTCCGCGGCTTTCCACCCAGGCGGCGGACGCAGCTTCAACTCTTGACCTATGCGAATGACGTTGGGATCGCTCAGACCATTCCAGACGTCCAGCTCGCGATAGTCCAGTCCGTGGTCGAGCGCAATGCTGTAAAGGGTGTCCCCCTTCTTGACGATGTACGTCTCCGGCCGCCAGTCAGCCTCGATCACCTCGGGCTTTGAAGCCGTGCCGGCTTTAGACGCATCGACCTTCGCGCTCTTCGACGAGGTATCGCCGGCAGCCCCCTTTGTCGATGTGCCTTTGGCTGCAACCGATGTGGAATTTGGTTTCGCGGCAGAGGCACTGCTCGAAGCGTTGCCGGCGGTTGCGGGCTCATCGCGAACCGGCCTGTCATCCACGGGGACGTCTCCTTGCGGCCCCGCACAACCGGCAACAAAACAAGTAGCCAGCAGAGCAGCAAGCGCTCTGATCCGCGCCGCGCATAGCCAGCCTGGCGAGGTCACACGACCGCTCCGGGTAGCAGGGGAACAAATCGCACGGGATCGAGGGTGGTTTGTGTAAATCCTTCGGGGGTGCGCTCGACCAGAGTCAAGTGCTGCTGACGTGTGCCCAGTGGCAGCACCATGCGTCCACCTGGCGCAAGCTGCTCCCGCAACGATTCGGGGATCTGCGTCGCGGCCGCTGCCATGATGATCGCATCGAAAGGACCTGCGTCCTTAAGGCCAAGCTGACCGTCCGCGTGCTTGAGCCGAACGTTGGAGATGCGCAATTCACGCAGGTTCAGGCGCGCCTTGACAAGCAAAGGAGCGAGTCTCTCCAAGGAATAGACCTCGCGTGCCACGCGGGACAATACCGCTGCCTGATAGCCGCAGCCTGTCCCGATCTCGAGCGCCTTGCCAATCATCTGCCCGGCACGGACCAGTTCCAGCATACGGGCAACGGTGAACGGATTGGAAATGGTCTGACCAAAGCCGATCGGCAAGGAGATGTCTTCATAGGCCCTGTGGGCCAGGGCCTCGTCGACAAAAATGTGGCGCGGTATGTCACCGAAAGCGGCGAGCAAGGCCTCGTCGTGGATCCCCTGATCGCGCAGGCGCTCCACCATCCGCATGCGGGTGCGCTGAGAGGTCATCCCGATGCCGGAATGCTTGCTGCTCATGGCTCGGGAGGGCGCCGGCGCATTGCCGGCTCAGCGGCCAGCGTGTTCCAGCGATGCCGCGGATGGCCGCGTCAATCCGCCGAACCAGGATCGCACAAGATCCATCTGCGCATACCGGGTCAGATCGATCTGCAGAGGCGTAACGGACACGAAGCCCTCCGCGACCGCGTGAAAGTCCGTACCATCTCCCGCGTCCTGGGCGTCGCCGGCAGCACCGACCCAGTAGACCAGTTCACCGCGCGGATTAGTGGATTTGATCACCGGTTCGGCCTTGTGGCGGCGCCCAAGTCGGGTCACCTCGAATCCTCTGAGTTTATCGTACGCGACGTCAGGGACATTCACATTGAGCAACACAGGCGGCCCCAAAGGCTGCTGCTGGTAACGCGACACCAAATCTGCCGCCACTCTAGCGGCCGTGAGGTAATTGCCATCGCTGCGTTTTGCCAGAGACACCGCGAGGGAAGGAATCCCCAGCAGAAATCCCTCGGTGGCCGCTGCCACCGTCCCCGAATAAATTGTGTCGTCCCCCATGTTGGCACCGTGATTGATGCCAGAGACGATCATGTCGGGAAGGGTATCGAGCAAGCCGGTGACGGCCAGATGGACACAATCGGTCGGCGTACCGTTGATGTAGAAAAATCCGAGATGCGACTTGCGCACGATCAGCGGACGATCAAGGGTGAGGGAATTGCTGGCGCCGCTGCGGTCGCGTTCCGGCGCCACCACGACGATCTCAGCGATCTCGGCCAGGGCCTCGGCTAAAGCCGCCAGCCCCGGAGCGAAATAGCCATCATCGTTACTCAGCAGGATGCGCATCGAGGATTCGACAACGCCCAACCCCGGTCTGCAGAGGCCGCGCTTCGTGCGCGATCAGGCGTGTCAGTGGAAAGACCGAATTATATACGAGCTAGCTGACCGGGAGGATCCAAGTCGACGGAACTATCTCGAGCCGAATCAGCGACTCAATGAATGCTACCCGCCGAAGGCGCTCCCAGCACCCGGTTACGCCCCGCAGACTTCGCCGCGTAGAGCGCTTTGTCGGCCTGGTTCAAAATTTCAGCGACATCTTCGGTGCGTGTTCCGAACGTCGCAACGCCGATGCTGACTGTAACGCTCAGACCCGAGATCCCGACTCCACACTCCTTCTCGATGCGGTCACTGATTTTCTGGGCAATGGCGATACCGTGATCGAGGTCGCAGCCCGGCATACCGACCAGGAATTCATCGCCGCCGTAACGCCCGACGATGTCTGCCGCGCGCATAGACCCACGGAGCAGGCTGCCCACTTCCTGGATAACCTGATCACCTGCAGCGTGGCCAAACGTGTCGTTGACAGACTTGAATCGGTCGATGTCCAAGAGCAGGCAACTCAATGGCGTGCCGTTGCGCCTGGCCTCCTCCCGCGCCTGAGCCATGCGTTCGAAGAACGCGCGGCGGGTGAGGCAGCCGGTCAGCGTATCGCGCGTGGCAAGATGTTCGAGCTCAATGCTTTTCTGGTAGATCTGATCCCTCGACGCGCCCAATTCCGCCAGCGCCTCGGATAGGCGAGCATTTGCCAGGTGCAACTCGGTAAGATCGCCAAACGTCACGAGGCATCCCTTCACGACGCCGCGCGTGTCCGAAATCGGCGCACAGTTGACCATCAAGGTCTTTCTGCTTTTATCTGGCGCAACGACTTCGACAGCATGGGCCATTTGCGGTGCGCCAGTATCTATAGCCTTCGCCCACGGATGCTCGGCAGCCTCCGCGGCGAGCCCTGCAGCCAGCCACGGCAGGGTCGAAAGAGACTTGCCCACCGGATCGGTCGCGCCAACGCCGGGGAGTGCTCGAAAAGCGCTATTGGCAAGCAGGACCCGACCTGCGCGGTCGAGTACGACCACGCCTTCGGTCATGACATCGAAGGCAAGCTGCACGCGCTCCGGTATGACAGCAGTCGGATCCAGGTACACCAGGGCACGTCGCAGATACACCCAGTAGACCAAGGTGCTGATAGACACGACGAATAGCAGCGTGACCCAGAGCGGATGGGTAAGCGTGCGGTAAAGACGACCATGTTCATCTGGAACATAACTCATCTCAAAACTGCCCCATCGTTCGCCGCCATTGAGCAAGGGCACGTAGACCCGGGTAACGGCGGAAGCTTCGCTGTCTTGCTCCTTCCACGCAGCGACGTGATCGCCAGACTGCGCCACGATAGCCTTGTCGCCGTGGCGTACCGCCACGGAGCGTATATTCGGATCTTGCTTGCGGATGGCACTAAGCGTGAGTTCGAGCGCCTTGACGTTGCCTCTCTGCAGCAACACCGCCGCCTGGGTCGCGAGACTCTCGCCGACGGCGTTCCTAACTCGGACGATCTGAGCCTCCGGGTCGGAGAAGACGTCAAACAGCAGGTTCGCGACGACCAGAATTGCGCAGCTCAGAAACACCAGCGCCAATGTGATCTGCAATGTTGGTCTGATGCGCGTCATCAGCGTCGGCGCCTATCGCCCAATGGCGATGTGGCCGCATCAAGTACGTCTGTAACAGCGCGTTCGGCCGCCGTGCTGGGTCGCGTGTCATCTACAACGCCGCCCTCTCCTTCCCCTCGCACAACGATCGGCAGCAAGTCGACGTCGCGCCAGAGCGGCAGTCCAAAGACCAACAGATACGCCCAAAAGGTGGAGCGCAGGGCCCAGACGACGCCCCCACTGGTTAGAAGTGCGGCACCAACGCGAACGGCACTACCCCCTGTTAACCAAACCGACCCGTCCGAATCGTCGGTGGATTGCGTCGGCTGATGCTGCGCACGCCCGGCATTGAGCGCGGGGAACGAGTCCTTCAGACTCGACGTTGACGCTGCAACCTTGGCGGGTTCTGGAACCTTGGCGAATTCTAATTGTGGCTGCGCGTTGTCCGAACCACAGCGTGCAGGCTTCGAAGCAGCGCCTTTGTCGCCTGCATGAGGGTGCTCGACGTTGCGTCCCTTCGCGTCCACCAACGCCCCACAGGCCGCACGCACGGTGTGGTGCTGGCTATCATCCTCAGAAGCGGCCTGCTGCGCCGCGTTCGCAGCCCGAATCGATAATTGCCAATACCGCCCGCCGAAGGGCTTGTTCAACTCGGGACAAACAAATCCCACCACGGCTCCTAGAGTCACAACAGAGATTAGACGTCTTAGGCTCGTGCCGGCAGTCATTTCCGGTGGACCGGATTTCCACAACCCGCCTGGACGGGTTCGCCGCAAGGCATGTGGGGGACCTTTCGCTTTGAAGTCATACCTCCCTTGGTTAGCGAAAAGGATGCCTAGCCCAAGTCTGAACCGTCACCGGATACGAACTCGACGGGTCAGGCGAGTGCCCGGGAATGTTTCGTGCTGTGTGGAACGGACCGTAGGAAGGTACCGTAGGGAAGTAGGCCTAGGTCCGGCGAGCTGAGGGGAAGCCCGGCCAAGACAGCCAGACAGGGATAAACCTGCACCGTGAACAGATTGTGTATCCTGGCACCATTGCCACAGACGTTCGCCAGCGGCGCCGAAGGCGGCCGCAACATCCGTAGTGTCGCCTGGGCTCGACACAGTTTCTGTGGTGGACGACCGATACGGCCACTTCTTCATCGGGTCCGAATTGCAGGAAACC
>Ga0209048_10005617_pt1 | contig 11828 bp, 11 predicted proteins | sample FrelakmetCRP12CR_FD_187146 | JGI IMG/M metagenome (GOLD analysis project Ga0209048, IMG submission 187146) | Freshwater lake sediment microbial communities from the University of Notre Dame, USA, for methane emissions studies - CRP12 CR (SPAdes)... | ecosystem: Environmental > Aquatic >... | reverse complement strand
GTCACAATAGCAGCCCCCGCGAACGCTGAATACCCGGGCCGGCCTGAGGCTTTTCTCGCCGGGCCTCGCCGGATTTGGCGGCACCCCCCGCCGGCGGTGACGATGACGGTTCGACAACCGCCGGCCGCCGTTGCCTCGGTCCGTGCAATCGCGGCAGAATGCGCGTCCGGCGTCCGCCGGCGAAAGCCGGCTGCCCCGATTCGACGCCGATCTCTCCACGACAAGGACAACGATGGATTTCCAGGGCATGTACGACAGCGCGAAGCCCGCGCTGGTCGCGTTCGGACTCAAGGTCGCGATCGCGATCGTCCTCTACATCGTCGGCCGCGTGCTGATCGGCTTCGCCGGAACGCTGATCCAGAGGGCGCTCGAGCGCCAGAAGGTCGAGCCGACGGTGATCCGCTACATCGGCAATGCGATCGCGGTCGCGCTCAACATCCTGCTGGTGATCGGGATCCTCGGCTATTTCGGCGTCGAGACGACGTCGTTCGCCGCGCTGATCGCAGCGCTCGGCATCGCGATCGGCGCCGCGTGGGGCGGCCTGCTGTCGAACTTCGCCGCGGGCGCGTTCATCCTCGTCCTGCGCCCGTTCAAGGTCGGCGACTACGTCTCGGCCGGCGAGGTCGAGGGCACGGTGCGGGCGATCGGACTCTTCACCACGGCGATCGACACGCCGGACAACGTCCAGACGTACGTCGGCAACGCCAAGATCATGAACGGCACGATCAGGAACTTCTCGGCGAATCCGCACCGTCGCGTCGATCTCACCGCGCAGCTCGACCACAGCGTCGATCCCGCCGACGCGGTGCGGCGGCTCAGGGAAGCTTTGCCGAAGATCGCCAACGTCGTCGCGGATCCGAAGCCCGATGTCGAGATCCTGACGTTCAACGAGCGCGGCCCGGTGCTCGCCGTGCGCCCATATGTGCACACCGACAACTATTGGCAGGTCTATTTCGACACCAACCGCGCGATCCGCGAGACCTTCGGCGCTGCCGGCTACCCGGCGGCCGAGGCGCACGTGCACGTAAGGCACAAGGCGGCGTAGACTCCAACCGGACAGATCCGGACCAACGAAAGGACGAGATATGGGATTGCTAGACAGCTTGCTGGGCAGCGTTTTGGGCGGCGGCGGGGCCGGAATGAGCGGCGCCGCAACGGGCGGCGTCGGCCGAGCGCAACAGAGCCCGTTGATGATGATGGCGCTGCAGCTCCTGCAGCAGAATGGCGGCATTCAGGGCGTGCTCGCGAAGTTCCAGCAGGCGGGCTACGCCGACCACGCGCAATCCTGGGTCTCCGCGGGGCAGAACATGCCGATCTCGGCGGACATCCTGTCCAAGATCCTGGGACAAGGGCAGCTGGGCGCGATCGCCCAGAGCCACGGCATGGACAGCGGCGCGGCGGCGGGCGGGCTCGCCGCGATGCTGCCGCACGTGATCGACCAGCTGACGCCGCACGGCGCGGTGCCGGCGGACGAGGGCGACCTCGTGTCCAAGGCGCTCGCGATTCTCAACCAGTCGAAGCCCGCCTGACCCCGCGCGGCGGCATCGCTGCGCTACAATTCGCTGGCCGGGGGCATGCGCTCCCGGCCTTTTTCTTGCGCGTCCCTTGGATCACCCCTCCCTTCTCGTCGCACTGGTGCTCGGCATCGTCGAGGGCCTGACCGAATTCCTCCCGGTGTCGTCGACCGGCCACCTGATCGTCGCCGGCTCGGTCGCCGGCTACACCGGCGAGCAGGCCAAGATGTTCGAGATCGTGATCCAGGCGGGCGCGATTCTCGCCGTGTGCTGGGAGTACCGGGCGAAGCTGTACGCCGTATCGCGCGGACTCGCGTCGGACCCGCGCGCGCAGCGCTTCGCGCTCAATCTCCTCGTGGCGTTCCTTCCGGCGGCGGTGATCGGCCTTGCGCTGGGCAAAGCGATCAAGGCGCATCTCTTCGCCCCGGTCCCGGTCGCCTGCGCGTTCATCGCCGGCGCGTTCGTGATCCTTTGGGCCGAGCGCCGGCAGAAGGCGCGGCCCGCGGTCGTGCGGATCGGCTCGGTCGACGACATGACCTGGAGCGACGCGCTCAAGGTCGGATGCGCGCAGTGCTTCGCGCTGATCCCCGGCACGTCGCGCTCGGGGGCGACGATCATCGGCGGCATGCTGTTCGGCCTCTCGCGCGTCGCCGCCACCGAATTCTCGTTCTTCCTCGCGATCCCGACGCTGTTCGCGGCGACCGCGTATTCGCTGTGGAAGGACGCGGCGCTCGTCGGCGCCGGCGCGCTGCCGGCGTTCGGCGTCGGTTTCGCGGCGGCATTCGCCTCGGCGTTCGTCTGCGTCCGCTGGCTGATCCGCTACGTGAGCCATCACGATTTCGTGCCGTTCGCGTGGTACCGGATCGCTTTCGGGGCGATGATCCTCGTCACCGCGTGGGCGGGCATCGTCACGTGGGACTAGGAAGTCCCTCCGCCGCACAGGGCGGGCGCTGGATCGGACCCACGTGCGCGGCGTTCGGCGTGCTCGGATTCTCGTTCAAGGCGATCCTGATCAAGCTCGCCTACGCGAAGTATCCGGCGATCGACGCGGTGACGCTGCTCGCGCTCCGGATGATCTATTCGGCACCCTTCTTCGTCGCGATGGCGTGGTGGGCGAGCCGTTCCGCCGGCGCGCCTGCGTTCACGCGCCGCGACTGGACGAGCCTCGCGTGGCTCGGCTTCATCGGCTACTACCTCGCGAGCCTCGTCGACTTCATGGGGCTCAAGTACATCAGCGCCGGGCTCGAGCGGCTGGTCCTCTTTCTCTACCCGACGATCGTCGTGCTGCTGTCGGCGCTGTGGGCGGGCAGGCCCATCACGCGGCGCACGCTGCTGGCGCTCGTGATCTCGTACGCCGGCATCGCGCTCGTGTTCCTGCACGACCTCAACTTTTCCGGCGACCCGCAGGCGCTGCTTACCGGCGGTGCGCTGGTGCTCGCGAGCGCGTTCCTGTACGCGGTCTATCTCGTCCGCGCCGCCGACGTGATCGCCCGGATCGGCAGCCTGCGCTTCATTTCCTGGGCAATGCTCGCGTCGACGGTGTTCGTCCTGCTGCAGTTCGGCCTGACGCGACCGATCGCGCTGCTCGACGTGCCGGCGTCGATCCACTGGATATCGCTCGCGATGGCGGTGTTCTCGACGGTCCTGCCGACCTGGCTCATCGCCGAGTCGATCCGCCGCATCGGATCCAATGCCGCGTCGCTGGTCGGCTCGATCGGCCCCGTGTTCACGATCGGCCTCGCCGCGATGATCCTCGGCGAGCCCGTGTACGCGGTCCAGCTCGCCGGCGCCGCACTGGTGCTGCTCGGCGTGACGCTCGTCACGCTGCGTCCCGGCCGCCGTCCGGTCGTTGAGGCGACGGAAACGCCCTGACACCCGACGGCGCGGCGTACCGGACCCTGCGCGGAGCGAACGCTTCGCTGGCCCGCGTGCGTCGCAGCGCCCTATAATTGCCGATTCTCCGCCAGCGTTCGCGATTCTTGCATCGAGGAGACTGAAGATGGCCCCCGACACGATCGACCGCGCGATTCCCGCGCTCAAGGACCCCTCGCTGCTGCGGCAGCTCTGCTACGTCGGCGGGCAGTGGATCGGCGCCGACGACGGCACGACGATGCAAGTCGTCGACCCCGCCTCCCGGAGGCCGGTCGGCACCGCGCCGGTGATGGGCGCCGCGGAGACCAGGCGCGCGATCGAGGCGGCCAGCGCCGCGTGGCCCGCGTGGCGCGCGAAGACCGCGAAGGAGCGCGGCGCGGTCCTGCGCAAATGGTACGAATTGATGCTCGCCAACGTCGACGACCTCGCGCTGATCCTGACGACCGAGCAGGGCAAGCCGCTCGCCGAGGCGAAGGGCGAGGTGACGATCGGCGCCGCGTATATCGAATGGTTCGCCGAGGAAGCGCGCCGTGTCTACGGCGATGTCATTCCCACGATCGGCAACGACCGCCGGCTCGTCGTCATCAAGGAGCCGGTCGGCGTCTGCGCGGCGATCACGCCGTGGAATTTTCCGTCGTCGATGATCACGCGCAAGGTCGCGCCGGCGCTCGCCGCGGGCTGCTGCGTCGTCATCAAGCCGGCGGAGGCCACGCCCTACTCGGCGCTGGTGCTGGCCGAGCTCGCGCACCGCGCCGGATTTCCCGCGGGCGTGCTCAACGTGATCACCGGCGACGCGCCCGCGATCGGCGGCGAGATGTGCGCGAATCCGCTGGTCCGCAAGCTTTCGTTCACCGGCTCGACCGAAGTAGGGCGCCTGCTGATGAAGCAGGTCGCGCCGACGATCAAGAAGATTTCGCTCGAGCTCGGCGGAAACGCGCCGTTCATCGTGTTCGACGACGCCGACCTCGACGCGGCCGCCGACGGCGCGATGATCTCGAAGTACCGCAACGCGGGGCAGACGTGCGTCTGCGCGAACCGCCTGTTCGTCCACGCCAAGGTCTACGATGCGTTCGCCGCGAAGCTTGCCGGGCGCGTGAAGGAACTCAAGGTCGGCGCCGGCACCGTCGCCGGCGTCACGCAGGGGCCGCTGATCGACGGCGCCGCGCTGGCGAAGGTCGAGGAGCACGTCGCCGACGCGACGGCGCACGGCGCGAAGATCGCCGTCGGCGGCCGCCGGCACGCGCTGGGCGGAACGTTCTACGAACCCACGGTGCTGACGGGTGTCACCGCCGAGATGAAAATCTTCCGCGAGGAGACCTTCGGCCCGGTGGCGCCGCTCATCCGGTTCTCCTCGGACGCCGAAGTCATCGAGCTCGCGAACCGCACCGAATACGGCCTGGCCTCGTATTTCTACTCGCGCGACATCGGTCGCATCTGGCGCGTTGCCGAGGCGCTCGAATACGGGATGGTCGGCGTCAACACCGGGCTCATCACGACCGAGGTGGCGCCGTTCGGCGGGATGAAGCAGTCGGGCCTCGGCCGCGAAGGGTCGAAGTACGGGATCGACGAGTTCGTCGAGGTGAAATACGTCTGCTTCGGCGGAATCGACCGCTGACGTCAGTTCGCGATTCCGCGGCCGCGGTCCTCTCCCCGCGCCGCGGGGAGAGGACGGCACAGCACGCCGGCATCACAGCGCCGGCGCGGGTCAGAACGTCGGCGCGGGCGCCTCGTCCCTTGTCGTCGAAACGACGTCGGCAACCGCGGGCACCGACGGATCGCGGGACGTCGGCGCGCCCGGCGCAACCGGGCCGTACTGCGCCATCAGCGCATCCGACGTCGCGGGCGCGGACGCCGCGTGCAGCGTGATTTCCGCCTCTTCCGCGGCGATTTCGTCAGGCGCCACCGTACCCTTGCTCGCGGCGAGCGCAATCATCCCGACCACGGCGACGAGCGCCAGGACCTTCACGCCGGCACCGAGCGTCGAGCGTTCATCGTTCACACGAAAATTGTTGCTCATCGCTGTCTCCTTGCTCCCGTTTGCAGCTTCCGCGGCAGGCGCCGTTCGTTGCAGCGGCGGATCCCGCGGCGCCGGCACCGCGTTCATGCACCGGTCCGACGGTTACGAATCTACCGGCGTGCGCGACGAGGGGAGAGGGAGCATTCGACAGAAGGAATGTCGAGTAATCACGCGCGCGGCAGGCGCGAAGGGCGGGAGACGGCGGCCTACCAGGCGGGCGGCAGCTTCTTCTTGATGGTGATCGTGCGCTCGTCGACGCCGAGGTAACCGCCGCCGACGAGGTCCTTCATCAGCCGGCTGATCATGTCGCGCGACGCGCCGACACGCTCGGCGATGTCCTGCTGCGTGAGCCTTTCCGGAACGACCTGCCGGCCGTCCACGTCGCGCGCGAGACCCGTCAGCAGTCGCACTAGGCGGCCGTAGACGTCGGAGAGCGCGAGGCTCTTCACGTTCTCGGTCGCGAGGCGCACGCGGTGAATGAGCCTTTCGACCAGGTTCAGCGCGAATTCGGGATGCGCGAGGACGAACTCGCGGAAATTGGCGCGGCTCACCACGGCGCAGCTGGTGGGCTCGATCGTCATCACCGAAGCCGAGCGCGGCGCGCCATCCAGCGACATCTCGCCCACATATTCACCGGGGCCGTGGAAATCGATCACGACTTCCTTGCCCGCCTCGTTGCTCGCGAACACCTTTACCTTGCCGGTCAGCACGATGTAGAGCGAATCGCCGAGGTCGCCCTCGTTGATGAGGATGGTGTTCTTCGGAAACTGGCGGACGATGCCCGAGGTCGCGATCGCGCGCAGCGTTTCCTGCGCGAGCGGCGCGAGCGGGTCGGCGGGATCCGGGGCGCGGGGGGCGGGCACGAGCGACCTCTTGGCGGCGGTGACGCTGGATGCTAGCACGTCCTCCGCACCTCATCGAAGCGCCGGCTGCGCCGTCGGACGTTCGCGCGTGCGTTGCACGCCCATGTCGATCGGGGCATGATTCCCGGCGAGCCCGCCGGGCCGCTTCCGGCGGCACCCCGGATTCGCTGCGGCTCGTCGGCCAGATCCAGCCGGACGTCACCGCGGCGCTCGATTCGATCGGCCTCACCGGCGACCCGAAATTCGCCGTCGGGCGGCCGCAGAAGGGCTCTCCCTATGCGTACCATGTCGCGGCGCACTTTGACGGCGCGAGCGGGACGGGAAAGCGGCTCGAGGTGCGCCCCTGCGACCTGCGCTTCGTGAAGCAGTGCGCGGTGCGGCGCGAAGCGCGCCGCCGTCATTCGATCTTGCGCTGGTCCTCGATGACCTTGCCGTCGTTCGGGAGCGTGCCGATCGCGTGGATCGCGACCTCGCCGCGTAGTTTCGTGACCTCGCGGATCGACGCGACGATGGCGGCGGCGTCCGCCCCGCCTTCGCTCGTTTCGACGTGCAGCGTCATCCGGTCGGTGCCGTCGGGATTGTCGACGACGAGCCGGGCCCGCGCGATCTCCGGATGCCGGCCGACCACCGTCGCGACCTGCGCCGGGTGGACGAACATGCCCTTCACCTTGGTCGTCTGGTCGGCCCGGCCCATCCAGCCCTTGATCCTCACGTTGGTGCGCCCGCACGCGCTCGTGCCGTCGAGAAACGCGGAGAGATCGCCGGTGCCGAATCGAATCAGTGGATATTCCGCATTGAAGAGCGTCGTGACGACGACCTCGCCGACCTCGCCCGGCGCCACCGGATCGCCGGTGCCGGGACGAACGACCTCGACCAGCACGCCCTCGTCGACGACCAGGCCGGCGCGCGCCGGCGTCTCGTAGGCGATCGAGCCGAGGTCGGCGCTCGCGTAGGCCTGGTAGGCCGCGATGCCGCGCGCCGCGAGCATGTCGCGCACGGCGGCCGGAAACGCCTCGCCGGAGACGAGCGCCCGGCGCAGCGACGGAAGCTTCAGGCCGAGCTCGTCGGCCTTGTCGACGATCGTCTTCAGATAGGACGGCGTGCCGACATAGCCGTCGGCGCCGAGCTCGGCGATGGCGCGGACCTGCTGCTCGGTCTGCCCCGTTCCGCCCGCGAAGACCGTGCAGCCCAGCGCGAGCGCGCCGGTTTCCAGCATCGAGCCCGCCGGCGTGAAGTGATACGAAAAACAGTTGTGGACCAGCTCGCCCGGACGAAAACCCGCCGCGAACAGCGCGCGCGCCAGCCGCCAGTAGTCGGGCGTGCGGCCCTCGGGCTCGTAGAGCGGTCCCGGCGACGCGAACAGCCGTGCCGCCTGGCCGCGCTTGAACGCCGCGAACCCGCCGAACGGCCGGCTCGCCTTCTGCAGTTCGAGAAGCTCGGACTTCCGCGTGACAGGCAGTTGCGCCAGCGCGGCGCGCGACGTGACCGCCGCGGGATCGACGTCCGCGAACAGGCGCGCGAACGCCGGCGCATTCGCCTTCGCGTGCGCGACCTGCCGCGGCAGTGCGGCGAGCATCGCGCGCTCGCGCACCTCGGGGTCGCGCGTTTCGAGCGTGTCGAAATGCTCATTCATCCGTTGGCTCCGGGGGTTTCGCTGCAGCTTGATCGACGTGGCGCCATCCAACGAAAACGCAGTCTGGCAGTGAATCGGGTTTGCGGCAAAGCTATGCTGCGGATCGGCCGTTCAGCGACGAGCAGACGGGTGCAGGGCGAGGCGCGAGCGGCTTTCGAGCGGAGCGTATATGGACATACGTGAGCATCGAAAGACGCGCAGCAACGACGCCATGCGCCCGTATGCGAAGTCGATCAACGGCCGATCAAGCGAAGCCAAGCGACCGGGCAACGCAGCATCGGGGCGCGATCTGCGGCCGCCTAGGCCAACCATCTCTTGCGGCGGCGATAGTGCTTGGAATCGCGAAAGCTCTTCCGCCCCGCCGTCGACAGCCCGAGGTAGAACTCCTTCACGTCCTCGTTCTGCGCGAGCTCCTTCGCCTTCCCGTCCATAACCACGCGCCCGTTCTCGAGGATGTAGCCATAGTCGGCGAAGCGGAGCGCGACCATCGTGTTCTGTTCGGCCAGCAGGAACGACACGCGCTCCTTCGTGTTGAGGTCGCGGACGATCTCGAAGATCTCCTCGACGATCTGGGGCGCAAGTCCCATCGACGGCTCGTCCAGCAGGATCATCGACGGCCTCGCCATCAGCGCGCGGCCGACCGCGGTCATCTGCTGCTCGCCGCCGGACGTGTAGCCGGCGAGGCTGCCGCGCCGCTGCCTGAGCCGCGGGAAATAGTGGTAGACGCGCTCGAGGTCCGCCTTGACCTCGGCGCGCGACGCGCGGCTCGTGTAGGCGCCGGTCAGCAGGTTCTCCTCGATCGTCAGGTGCGCGAAGCAGTGCCGGCCTTCCATCACCTGGCACACGCCCATGCGAACGAGCTGGTTGGTCGTGAGCCGGTCCACGCGCGCGCCGCGGAACTCGATCGTGCCCTTGGTGACGTCGCCGCGCTCGGCCCGCAGCAGGTTCGAGATCGACTTGAGCGTCGTCGACTTGCCGGCGCCGTTGGCGCCGAGCAGCGCCACGATGCCGCCCTCCGGCACCTCGAGCGACACGCCCTTCAGCACGAGGATCACGTGGTCGTAGATCACCTCGATGTTGTTCACCGAGAGGTACGGCGCGGCGGCCGGTGCGGCCGCGGACGGGTTGGCAGTGGTCATCGCGGTTGTCGGTCCGGAAATTCCGGCTTGCGCAAGAACTCGTCGCCGAATTCTCGCGCAAGCCCTCCGGGGTGCCGGAGAGCCTGCGGGCCGGACCGGAGCGGCGGACGGGCCGCCGCTCCGGTCCGGTGAATCGGTGCGTCTATCCCTCCTTCGAGCAGTCGCGCGGCGTGATCTTCTTTTCGGCGGCGTACTTTCCGGCCTGTTCCTCGACCATCTTGCGCACCATTTCGCGGTCGCCCGCCATGAACGGCGTGACCTCCTTGAAGCCATTGCCGGTCCACTGCTGGAATTTCACCATGCCCGAGCCCTCGTGGTCGGCGCAGCTCGTCTTGATCGTCGGAAAGAGGCCCGGGGCGCCGAGCTCCTTGAGGCGGGCGTCGGTGATGTTGAGGTGCTCGAAGCCCCAGCGCAGCTGCTCGGGCGTCATCACCTTGCCCTTGCCGTACTTCGCCTGCGCGACACGGAGCGCCTCGACGAGGATGATCCCGTAGGACAGGCCGCGCATGTACATGACGTTGCCGAGCCGCGAGGGATCCTCGAGGTTGCCCTTGCCGGCACCATAGAGCTTCGTCTTGATGTCCTGGACCACCGGGAAATTGGTGCCCGATGCCGAGAACGCCGCGCTGACGTAGCCCTTCGACGCGTCGGCGGCGGGGATCAGGTCCTCTTCCGACGCGGCCCACCAGACGCCGAGGAGCTTGTCCCGCGGATAGCCGGTCTTGGCGGCCGTCTTCAACGCGACGGTGCTCATCACGCCGTAGGTCCAGACGATCACGTAGTCGGGCTTCGCCTGGCGGATCTGCAGCCACTGCGATTCCTGCGTCTGCCCGGGCGGCGCGACCGGAATCTTCATGGCCTCGAAGCCGAGCTTCGCGGCGAGCGCGTCGAGCACGGGAATCGGCTCCTTGCCGTACGCCGATTCGTGGTAGAGGAACGCGATCTTCTTGCCCTTCAGCTTGTCGAGCCCGCCCTCCTTCTTGCCGAGGTAGGCGATCATCGCCGCCATCTGGTCCCAGTACGTGGTGCCGATGGGGAACACCCAGTCGTAGACGCGTCCGTCCGCGGAGCTCGCGAGGCCGTATCCGAACGTCGTCATCGGGATCTTGTCCTGGGCGACGCGATCGAACAGGCCGTAGGCGATGCCGGTCGACAGCGGCTCGACCGTCGTGGCGCCGCCGTTCTTCTTCTTGAGCCGCTCGTAGCACTCGACGCCCTTCGACGCGTTGTACTCGGTCTCGCATTCCTCCCACTTGAGCTTCACGCCGTTGATGCCGCCGGCCATGTTGATCAGCGAGAAATAGTCGATCGCGCCGCCGTAGTAGCCGGAGCCGCCGGCCGCGTAAGGTCCCGTCCGATAGGACAGGATCGGAATGAACTGCTCGGTCTGCGCGCTGGCGGCGGTCGCCGCGAGGAGCAGGACCATGCCCAACAGCACTGACTTCGTTGCGTTCATGTTGCGCCTCCTGGTGAATCCAAGTTTTGACAGCCCCGTATGCCGCCACCGCTTCGACCGGGCGCCTGCGACGGGACTTCGACCACGCCCGAATGGTACCGCTCCGCGAGCGCCCCGGCACGGGCACGAATCGGAAATCAGTGCGGGAACGGCCACAGCCGGAGCTTTTCCTTCGCAATCTGCCACAACCGCGCGAGCCCGTGCGGCTCGACGATCAGAAAGAAGATGATGAGCCCCCCGAACACCATCAGCTCGAGGTTGGAAATCATGCTTTCGGGGATGTGCAGCCCGAGGTTGCTGTCCACAAAGCGCACCGTCACGCTGAGGAGCACCGGCAGGAGCGTGACGAAGGCGCTGCCGAGGAACGCGCCGACAACGGTTCCCATGCCGCCGATGATGATCATGAACAGTATCCGGAACGACAGGTCGAGGCTGAACGCCTCCGGCTCCACGGTGCCAAGGTACGCGTAGGCGAACAGCGCGCCCGCGACGCCGCAATAGAAGGAGCTCACCGCGAAGGCCAGCAGCTTCGCGCGCATCAGGCGGATGCCGATGACCTCGGCCGCGACGTCCATGTCGCGCACCGCCATCCACGAGCGGCCGGCATTGCCGCGCGCCATGTTCTTCGCCGCCAGCGCCATCACCGCCACGATCGACAGCACGAGCAGGTATTTCGCGGCCGGCGTGGTGAACGCGTAGCCGAGGATGACGACCTGCTGCGCGGTGATAACGCCCGACGAGCTGTAGTTGGTGATCCAGCCGACCTTGGTCAGGAACCAGAGGATGAAGAATTGCGCGGCCAGCGTGGCCACGGCGAGATAGAAGCCGCGGATGCGAAGGCTCGGCAGGCCGAACAGCAGGCCGACCACCGCGGCGACGACGCCGCCGCCGGCGAACGCGAGCAGCATCGGGATGCCGGGAATGCGCAGGATGAAGTTGTACGACGCGAACGCGCCGATCGCCATGAACGCGGCGCTGCCGAGCGACAGCTGGCCCGCGTAGCCGGTCAGGATGTTGAGGCCGATCGCCGCGAGCGAGAAGATCAGGAAGGGGATCAGGATCCCGGTGAAGAGGTAGGGCGTCGCGAGGAGCGGCACAGCCACGAATGCGACGGCGAGGACCACCGCGAACGCGATCCGGTCCTGCCGGATCGGAAAGATCGCGCTGTCCGCATGGTAGGACGTCTTGAACTGGCCCGCTTCACGATAAAACATCAGGAACCTTCGTCTTCGGCCGCCATACTTCGTTGCTCCTCGCTCGCGATCCTCACGTACATTCGAGTACGCTCCGGTCGCTCGCTCCGGGGCGCCTCGTCTGACGGCCGAATACTCGGT
>Ga0209048_10005616_pt1 | contig 11829 bp, 10 predicted proteins | sample FrelakmetCRP12CR_FD_187146 | JGI IMG/M metagenome (GOLD analysis project Ga0209048, IMG submission 187146) | Freshwater lake sediment microbial communities from the University of Notre Dame, USA, for methane emissions studies - CRP12 CR (SPAdes)... | ecosystem: Environmental > Aquatic >... | reverse complement strand
CAAATTCCTCTTCCGCCGCGAGGCGATGGGATTGGGCGACGTGAAATTCATGGCCTTTCTCGGCGCGGTGCTGGGATGGAAATTGATTCTGCTGACCTTCTTCCTCGCGCCGCTCCTGGGCGTCCTCGCGGGCCCGCCCGACGCGGGCGCGCGCTGCGGGTTCGCGGGCGCGCTCATCGCCCGGCAGCTGGCGCAGCACCAGGACGCGGCGCAGTCGCAGGCGTGGAAGGCCCGTTACGAGCGCTGGTTCCGGCAGTTCGACCAGCAGATGCGCCTGCTCGAGCGGGAGCGCCAGAGGTTCGCGGCGGTGGTGAACCAGGCGGACACCTACGTCTTCAGCGTCGATCCTTCGCGCATCGTGCGCTGGTCGAGCCGCGCCATGTCGGCGCGCTTCCGGGGGGAGGGTCGCACGGGCTGGATCGGCCGGTCCTGCGACGAGGTCTGGGTCCATTTCGGCCTGTCCCAGGGATCCGCCCCGGCGACGGCCTGCCCGGCCCCGTGCCCGGTCGCCACCGCCGCCAGGCGCTCGGCCCGAAGCCCTGCCGACTCCTCGTCGACGCCCCGATGCTCGAGCGGGGGGAGCGGCCCCACGACCCAGGACAGGAGCAGGTCGGCGACCTCCGGGTTGCGCGCCAACACCGGGCCGTGCAGATACGTCCCGAGCACCCGGCCCGACCGGAAGCCGTCGACCCGCTCCCCGGTGCCGTTGCCCGTGCCGGCCACCACCCGCCCGAACGGCTCGAGCCCGGGGCCGAGCCGGGTGATGCCAGCGTGGTTCTCGTAGCCCGAGAGGCGGGGCAGGCCCAGGGTGGGGTCGGGATCCACCACCAGCTCGCCGACCGCCCGCACCGGCAGTCCCCGCACGGTCTCGGCGTCCACGAGCCCGACACCGTCACGGATGCCGTCGGCGGTGAGGAAGCGGGACCCCACCACCTGCAGGCCGGCGCACACGGCCAGCACCACCGCACCGGCGGCGGCGGCGGCGGCGAGCGCGCCCTCGTCGCGGAGCCGGGCCGCGGCGAGGGACTGCGGCGCATCCTCTCCCCCGCCGATCAGGTAGATCGCCGCGGCCCGTGGCAGTGGAGTCCCGAGCGGGACGCTCATCACCTCCGCGGGAATGCCCCGCCACACGAGCCGCTGAGCCAGGATGCGGGCGTTGCCACCGTCGCCGTAGGTGCCGAGCAGGTCGGGGTAGACGACGACCACCGTGACGCTCGAGGACCGCTCAGCCACGTCGGACCCGCCCCGAGCCCTCGCGGTCCCCGTCGGCGCCGCCCCGCTCGTCGCGACCCAGGCGGGCGTCCAGGTCGCGCAGGGCGGTGTAGTTGGCGGCCACATCGACGGGCCCGGGTCCGAGGGCCTTGATGGCTTCGACCGGATCGGCGATCCGCTGATGCTCCACGTCGGCGTAGTGGAGGCGCACGGCGAGGTCGCGGCAGCGCTCACCGCTCGCCGCCACGGGCCGGCCGGCCAGGCGCTCGAAGGGCACGTCCCACAGCCAGGACGGGTCGCGCCCGTCCGCGATGCGGGCGTTGACCACCACGACGACCGGACCGGGGGGCGGGGCCAGCATGTCGAAGACCTCCAGCCACCCCGCCGGGTTCTTGGCCAGGAGCAGGCGGGCGGTGCTCCTCCCGACGTCGGCTCGCCGGTACCGCCCGTCCACGGCGGCCGTGGAGCCCATGGCCGCGAACGCGGCGTCAAGCGTCACCCCGGCCTGCCGGGCGGTCGCCGCGGCCATGGCGGCGTTCGCCCGATTGGCCCGGCCAGGTAGATGGAGCTCGAAGTGGTGCTGCGTTCCATCGGCCTCCACGACCCCGTCGCCGTCGACCCAGAGCGCCGGATCAGGGCGGCGCAAGCCGCAGTCACCGCAGGCCCAGACCGGTCCGTCCCACCGGATGCGGCCACCGCACGCCGGGCAGCCCGAGGCGTCGTGGAGCCACGGTTGGCCGGCGCCGACCCACGTGCAACGGTCGGGGTCGGCGGCGCCCGCCGCCCACGCGACGAGCGGGTCGTCGGCGTTCGCCACCACGTGGGTGCCGAGCGTGGCGGCGACCACGCCGCGCCAGCGCTCGGCCAGCCTCCGCACCTCGGCAACCCGGTCCAGCTGATCCCGCGTGAGGTTCAGCAGGGTCAGGGTGGCGGGGTGGAGAGCCTCGGCGGCCGTCCCCAGCCAGGCCTCGTCGACCTCGAGCGCCGCGGCCGCCCCGGGCGCCGCCCCAGAGAGCCCGGCGACGAGACCCGGCGGCAGGTTGGAGCCCTGGGGATTGGTCACCACCGGACCGATGGTCCCGAGGGCGGCCGTGAGCAGCCGGGTGGTGGTGGTCTTGCCGTTGGTCCCGCTGACGAGGCCCACCCAGCGCCCGGCGCCCAGGTGGGCGAGGGCGTGGGGGTCCACGAGAAGGCTGACCCGTCCCCCGATCACGGTCCCGTCGCCCCGACCGAGCCGGCGTGAGAGCGCCGCAGTCACCCGGCCGGCCCAGGCCGCGACGGTTGCCCGGCCCGGCACCCGGTCCGCGCGGGCGACCGGGGACGGGGCGGCGCACATCGAGCGGCCACGCTAATGGGGATCCGCGGCGGCGTCGGCCGCCCCGGCGGGCACGTCTCGGGTCGGACGGGTCCGCCCTCCGCCCCACCGCCGTCACTAGCGTGCCTCGTCGTGCCCGGACCCTCCCGAGCGTCTGGAAGCCCCCGCCGGGAGCCCACGTCGGAGCTGGTGTCGGAGCTGGTGTCGGAGCCGGTGTCGGAGCCGGTGTCGGAGCCCGTGTCGCAGCCCGTGTCCCGGCCGGACCCGGTGCCGGCGTCGGCGCACCGCGCGGCGCCCCCTCGGGGCGGGAGCGCCGCGCGCGTCGACCCCTACCGGGGCATCCTCGCCGGCCCGGTCGACGGACCGGCCCGGCTCCGGGTCGTCTACCCCGAGGTCGAGGCCGTCCCGGGCCTCGCCGTCGCGCACCGTCCTACCCGGCTCCGGGGCCGCGTGGTGCGCGTGGAGGGCGACGCCGTGGTCCTCCGCAGCGAGCTCGGCACCGAGCGACTCCTGCGCCTGACGCCCGGCGCGTTCGACGTCATGGGTCGCCCGACAACCCTGGTGCGGCCGCGGGTCTCCAGCCCGGCCCGACCGGCTCGCACCGCGTCAGGCTCGCTGGCGCCCCGTGGCCAGCGGGCGCGGGTCGCCCGGGCGGGCAGGATCTGGGTCGAGGGGGTGCACGACGCCGAGCTGGTCGAGCGGGTGTGGGGCGACGACCTGCGTGTCGAGGGCGTCGTCGTCGAGCGACTCGACGGCATCGACCACCTGACCGACGCCGTCCACGCCTTCGGGCCCGGCCCGGATGCCCGCCTCGGCGTGCTCGTCGACCACCTCGTCCCCGGTTCCAAGGAGTCACGCCTCGCCGCAGGCCTCAGGCATCCGCACGTCCTCATCACCGGCACCCCCTTCGTCGACGTGTGGCAGGCGGTGCGGCCACGCGCCGCCGGCATCGGGAGCTGGCCGGAGGTGCCGCCGGGCACACCATGGAAGGAGGGGATCTGCGAGGCGCTCGGCGTCACAGACCCCCGGGCGCTGTGGCGACGACTGCTGGCCTCGGTCCGTTCCTACGCCGACCTCGAGCCCGCGCTGGTCGGCGCCGTCGAGCGGCTGGTCGACTTCGTCACCGAGCCCGACGTCTGAGTCGGTCGCGGGTCCTGCCCCACCCTCCCCGCCGGGCGGGGCCCGGCAGGCCGCCCGCCTGCCGGGCCCCGCGGCCCACCTCAGGACATGTCGACCGCCTCTTCGGGAACCAGCAGGTTGGCCTGCATGGCCTCGATCACCTCAGCCCCCACCCCCAGGTCTGCCGCGAGCCCCCCGAGCGTCCCGTGGTTGGCCCGCAGGTGCGCGAGGAACCGCACCATCGTCTCGGGCTTGGCCTCGGCCACGCTCGCGGGGTACGCCTGACGCGACGCCCGCTCGGCGACCTCGGGCATGTTCTCCCGCACCCAGGCGCCCATGCGCGCCATCGCCTCGTGGCTCAGGGCGTAGTCGTCGACGATGACCTCGTCGGGTACGCCGAGCAGGCCCAGCACGAGAGCGGCGAGGATCCCGGTCCGGTCCTTGCCGGCGGCGCAGTGGAACACCAGCGGGTAGGCGGTCGACCGGCTCAGCAGGTTGAGCGTGCCGGCCACCGTCTCCCGCCCATGCTCGAGCATCTCCACGTACCGATCGGCGAGGAAGCCCGGCGAGTCGACATCCCCGGCCTCGCTCCAGTCGGGGACCACGTCGAACATGGGCCAGTGGTGGTACTCGACCTCGGCCACCTCCGCCGGGAAGCGGCCGCTGTCGTCCGCCTCCTGTGGGGTCCTGAGGTCCACAACGGTGGCGATGCCGAGGGAGCGGAACTGCCGTCCCTCCTCGGGGCGCAGCCGCTGGAGCCCGTCGGCCCGGAAGAGCCGCCGCCACCGAACCGACCGTCCCTCACCCGCCGGGTAGCCACCCAGGTCCCGGAAGTTGAACACCGCCTCGAAGGCGACGGTCCGCTCGGGCTCCGCCGCCAGAGCCTCTACCGGGTCGACCATCGCGCCCAGCCTACCGGCCATCGCCACGGGTGCCGGGTGGCCCCCCGGTCGCCGTCCGGTGACCGTGCGGTGACCGTGCGGTGACCGTCCGGTCGCCTTCCCTGCGGTCCCCGCCACACCCGTGCGGCGCCCCCACGGCGGGCAGGTCGGCGACACCCGGGCCTGCCTGTCCGGACGGGGCCGCTCCCCGGCGAGGCCCACCACCCTCGACCGCGCCAGTACGAAGCGACCTCCTGGGGGAGATACCACTGGCGCACCCGGCCGCACGCCACCGCGCCCCGGCCTGGCGCCCCCGGCCGCACGCCACCGCGCCCCGGCCTGGCGCCCCCGGCGAACCCGGCCCGCCCTGGCGCACCCGGCCGCACCCGCCCCGGCCTGGCGCCCCCGGCGAACCCGGCCTCAGCCGCCCCGCCCTGGCGCCCCCGGCGAACGCGGCCTCAGCCGCCCCGGCCGGGCGCACCCGGCTCCACCGCCCACGGGGATCTAGCGCCCGACGAGATCCCGCCGGTCGAAGCAGGCAGCACCGATCAGTGCTGCTGCCGCGCCGAGGGCCACGAGCACCGCGCCGCTCGTCCACCGAGGGTCGGCGGCCGGCGCCGGCGCCACATGATGCAACAGGGACAGGTCCAGCATCCAGTGGTTGGCCTTCACGACGGCGCCGACCATCTCGATCAGGAACGACCAGGCCACGAGCCCATAGGCCGCGCCAGCGGCGATCCTCGGGCTGACCCCGTGGAGGAGCACCCCGAATCCGAGCACGAAGAGGCCCACCGGCGCGATGTTGAGCCCTGCAGCCACCAGCCGCGCCAAGGAGATGGCGGTGCCCTGGGCGGCGGCGCCGACCCATGCGCCGATCCCGCCCACGACCGCGAGCACGGTCACCAGTGCGGCGGCCACCGCCACCCGGCCACCGAGCCAGCGCAGGCGCCCGAGCGGTTGGACGAGCAGGCTGTCGAGACGGCCCTCGGCCTCCTCCTCGCGAGCCGCTGCGACCTGCCCGGCGGCCACGAGGCCGATCAGGGCGCTCAGGATCACGAAGCACAGCCCCAGGTAGACGGCAGCGCCACTGGCTCGCACACCCAGGCGGGCCAGCGCCCGCTGCATGGCGGTGGAGCCGCTCACGGCCTGCGCGGCACCCTCGGCGATGAGTCCGAACACCAGGCCCGACAGGGCCACGGCCGCGACCCAGCCGAGCGCCACCGGCCGGGCCAGGCGGGCGGTGAGGCCCCAGGGACCGTTGAGCAGGCCGAGGCGGGGCTCGGCGGTGTCGCGGTCGGGCAGCGTGCTGGCCCCGAGGTCGCGGCGCCCGGCGAGCACGACGGCGGCCGCGGAGACCACCGCCACCAGGCCGGCGAGCGGGATGAGTGGGCCCGTCCGGCTCCCGGTCAGCGGACGGAGCTCCTCGATCCAGCCCAGGGGCGTGAACCACCGAAGCCATGACCGCGACGTCCCGGAGTCGGCGATCATCCGCACGAGGAAGGAGACCCCGAGTACGCCGGAAGCCAGCGAGGCCGCCCGGCGTCGCGTCGGGGCCAGCTGGCTCGCGAGCGCCCCGATGGCAAGGAACACGCCCGCGCTCGCCACGAGGGCCAGCGACAGGTACAGGGCGCCGGACACCGGAAGCCCCGCTCCCTGGGAGCGGCCCGCGGCGACTGCGATCACGGCAACGGTCGCCCACATCACCGCCCACCCGCCCGCCAACCCGAGCAGCCCTTCGGCCGCCGCCCGCCGACGGGTCGTGCGGCCCGCGAGCAGGAGCTCCCAACGGCCGGCATCCTCCTCGCCCCGGAGCAGGCGGGTGGCGGCCAGCAGCCCCCAGACCCCTCCCACCAGGGTGACGGTTCCGAGGCTCCGCCACGCAGCGAAGCCGCCCACGGTGTCGAGGTGGCGACCCGGCCCGAACAGGGCCGTGAGACCGCTGTCGCCTGCGAGCGAGCGGGCGAGCTGGGTCCTTCCGGCGGCCGTCGGGTAGGCGGACTGGAAACCGGTCACCGACGAGAGCACCACCACGCCGAACATCGCGCCCCATCCGAGCGCGCCCCGCCCGGCCTGGCGGGCGACATGACCGAAGACGGCTGCGTTCACCCCGGGTGCCGTCGGCCGTCCGCCGGCCCGTAGTGGGCGAGGAACAGCTCCTCGAGCGACGGCTCCCGGCTGAGCACCTCCGTCACCTCCGAGGCGGCGAGCACCTTCAGCAGGGGCTCCACCGACCCCCGCACCTGACACCGCACCCGGCGGCCGGTGACGTGCACGTCGCGGACCCCGGGGATCCCCGACAGGTCCGGCGGAACGCCCCCGAACGCCACCTCCACCGACAGCGCCGAGAGGTGACGCATCTCGGCCAGCGAGCCGCTCTCGACCAGCACACCGGCGCGCAGGATGGCGACGCGGTCGCAGAGCGCCTCCACCTCGCTCAGGATGTGGGAGGACAGGAACACGGCCTGGCCGGCCTCGCGAGCCTCGACCACGCACTCCCGGAACGTCTGCTCCATGAGCGGGTCGAGGCCCGAGGTCGGCTCGTCGAGGATCAGCGCGTCCGCCCTCGTCATGAGCGCGGCGATGAGGGCCAGCTTCTGGCGGTTGCCCTTCGACAGCGCCCGCACCTTCTTGGCCGGCTCGAACGAGAACCGTTCGATGAGCTCGTCCCGGTAGCGGGCGTCGACCTGCCCGTGGACCCGGCCGAGGAGGTGCAGCGTCTCCGCACCGGTGAGCGACGGCCAGAGCGAGGGCTCCCCGGGGACGTACGCGATCCGGCGGTGAGCCTCGAGCGTCTGGCGCTCGGCATCGAGTCCGAAGATCTCCGCACGCCCGGCCGTCGGGCGGATCAGGCCGAGCAGGAGTCGGATCGTGGTGGTCTTGCCCGCGCCGTTCGGGCCGAGGCAGCCGAGGACCTCGCCTTCCGACACCTCCAGGTCGAGTGACTCGAGGGCGCGTACCGACCCGAAATGCTTGGTCAGCCCCTCCGTCCGGATCGCCGTCGCCATCGTCCACCTCCCAGCCGCCAACCGCCGACCCGCCCGCCGCGCGGTCCATCGGAGCGACCCCGGCCCCCGGCGCCGAGACCCCGGCCGGCGGCGCCCGGGCCCCGACGGGTCAGATCACCCAGGGCGCCGACGACGGATCCTTGAGCAGGTTGCGGGCCACGACCATCCGGTGGACCTCATCGGGCCCGTCGTAGATGCGCGCGTACCGAGCCTCCCGGTACATCTTCTCGAGCGGGGTGTCGGCCGTGACCCCGAGGGCGCCGTGCACCTGGATGGCACGATCGACGACGTTGTGCAGCATCCGGGCCCCCCAGAACTTGATCAGGCTGATCTCGACGCGCGCCTCCGAGCCGCTGTCCATGGCGCGGGCCGCGTCGAGGGTCATGAGCCGGGCCGCCTGGATCTCGGCGGCGGACTCGGCGACGTAGCGCTGGATCTCGCCCTTCTGGGCCAGCAGCGACCCGTGGGCGTAGCGCGTGTTCGCCCGCGCGCACATGAGCTCGAACGCCCGCTGGGCCTGGCCGAGCCACCGCATGCAATGGAAGATGCGCCCGGGCCCGAGCCGCTTCTGGGCGATGACGAACCCCTGCCCGCGATCACCGAGGAGATTCTCCCTGGGCACCCGCACCTCGTTGTAGCGGACCTCGCAGTGGCCACCGGCGGTGTGCCCCATCGTCGGGACGACCCGCACGATCTCGTAGCCGGGGGTGTCGGTCGGGACGATGATCGCCGAGAACTGCCGGTAGCGGTTGTCCTCACCCGGGTCGGTCTTGGCGAAGACGGTCGTGTAGGCGGCCCGGTTGGCGCCGCTGGTGAACCACTTGTGGCCGGTGATCACCCACTCGTCGCCGTCGAGCACCGCCTCCGTGCGCATCAGCGTCGGATCGCTTCCGGCCACCTCGGGCTCGGTGAGCCCGACGCTCGGGTAGATCTCGCCGGCCACCATGGGGGCCAGCCAGCGCGCCTTCTGGTCCTCCGTCCCGAACAGGTGGAGCATGATCGAGTCCTGCATGCTGACCGAGCCGACCGCCAGCTGGCCGTACTCGGAGCGGCCGATGATCTCGTTCAGGTACACGAAGGCCATGAACGGAAGCCCGCCCCCACCGATCTCGGCGGGGTGGCCGAGCGCCCACAGCCCCCGGCGCTTGGCCTCGTCCTTCAGGGTCTGCAACGCCTTCACCCGCTGCTCACCCTCGTCCTCGAGGACGGGCTCGGCCACGAACACCTCCCCGTCGATGAACTCCTTCATGCGGGCCCGCAGGTCCAGCACCTCGTCGGTCAACCCGTGCTCCGGCATGCACCCTCCCCCTCGGCAACCGACGCAGTCTCGCAGCTGGCGCATGATGGGGAGAACATGACCGATGCCCACGCGACCACCCCGGCGGCCATCGACGTCGACCGTGCCGAAGCGGTCACCGTCCGTTGGGAGGACGGTCACGTGAGCAGGTACGCGCTGCGCTCGCTCCGCGAGGCATGCCCCTGCGCCGGGTGCCTCGCGGCCCGGCAGCACGGCGGGGGTCCGACCGTCCCCACGCCGCTGTCGATGGTCGACATGAGGCTCGCCGGCGCATGGGGCATGACGCCCGTGTGGAGCGACGGCCACGACACCGGCATCTACGCGTGGTCCCGCCTGCGTGCCCGCTGCCCGTGCGCGGGCTGCGCGGCCGGCGGCACCTGACCCCACCGTGGCCTGATCTCGCCTGGCAGGATCACACGGTGCTCGCCTCCCCGCTCGAGGGCCTCCGGGTCCTGGACCTCTCCCGGGTCGTCTCGGGCCCCTTCGCCGGGCGGATGCTGGCCGACCTCGGCGCCGACGTCGTCAAGGTCGAGCCGCCCGAGGGCGATCTGAGCAGGGTCTGGGGCGAACGGCGCCACGGGCTGTCCGGCTTCTACACCCAGCAGAACGTGGGCAAGCGGAATGTGTGCGTCGACCTGCGGGCCACCGACGGGGACCGCGTCGTCCGTTCACTCGCCGGCGTCGCCGACGTCATGATCGAGAACTTCCGGCCCGGTGTCCTGGACCGCCTCGGCCTGGGGTGGGACCTGCTCCGCGTCGACAACCCCCGGCTCGTCCTGCTCTCGATCAGCGGCTTCGGCCAGGAGGGGCCCGAGTCCCAGCGGCGGGCGTACGCACCCGTGGTCCACGCCGAGTCGGGCCTGATCGCCAGGCAGGCCCACTTCGATCGCGCCTGGCCGAGCGACCCGATGCTGTCGATCGCCGACACGAACGCCAGCCTCCACGGCCTCGTGGCCCTGCTCGCGGCCCTGCACCTTCGCCAGCGGACCGGCACCGGCCAGCGCATCGACATGGCCATGGTGGACGCCATGCTGGCGACCGACGACTACGCCCATCACGCGCTCGACGGTTCACCCGTCGTCCGACTGGGAGGGGAGGTGTGGGAAGCCCCGGGGGGACCCATCCTCGTGGCCGGCACCCTCAAGAACACCTGGAACCAGCTCGCCACGGTCCACGGCCTCGCGGACCCGACTCCGCCGGGCGCCCGGCTCGACGCCAAGATCGCGGCGCGACGGGCGGCGGCGGCCGCCTGGTTCGCCGGCTTCGCCACCCGCGACGCCCTGAAGCGGGCCCTCGAGGCCGCCGACCTCGCCTGGGCGGACATCCGGCCCTCCGAGGGCGCGTTCGACAGCCCGACGGCGCGGGCCCGCGACCTGGCCGTCGAGGTGGACGACCGTGGCGGGGGGATCCGCCGGGTCGTCCAGTCGCCCTACCGGTTCTCGGACGCCGCGTCCGGTGTCCGCGGTCCCGCACCCCACCGCGGCGAGCACAACGCGCAGGTCCTCGCCGACTGGCTCGGCTGGGACGCCCGGCGTGTGGCCCGGCTCGAGGCCGACGCCGTGCTGGTCCGCGACCCGGCGCTGGGGCCCCGGTAGGCGCGACGGGCGCCCGGGAGGCGGGCGGCTGATCGGCTCAGCCGGGGATGCTGCGGATGCTGCGGAGCTGGAAGGCCAGGATGATCTCGGTGACGCCGCGGAACAGAGCCCAGAAGCCCACCCAGTACACGAGCAGCAGGATCGACCGGCCGACATAGCCGACCGCCCAGAAGCCCAGACCGATCTGGACCAGACCGCTGATGAGGGTGAGCCACCACAGGGACTCGACCCGGCGGATCTCGAAGGCCTCGACGGTGTCCACGACGCCCCGGACGAGGAGGAACCAGCCGGTCAGGACGGCCAGCACGACGAACGTCCGCCCCGGCCAGGCCCAGGCCGTGATCCCCCCGCCGATGAGCACGACCCCGGCCAGCAGGTGCAGCCACCGCCAGCTCCGGGCCACGAAGGCCAGGACGATCTCGTTGACGCCGCCGACGACGAGGACGAAGCCCAGGACCAGGGCGATCGTCGCCAGCCCGGCCGGCCGCCAGGAGAGCAGCGACCAGGCGAACAGCAGCCAGCAGCACCCGGCGATCAGGACCAGCCACCACCACTTCCCGGCCGCCTCGGCGACCGCCGTGTCCACCTCGTCGATGCTGACCGTCGTCACAGGCGGTAACTCTACGAACACCAGCCCCTTCTGTCACGCACCATCTCGCGGTGCGATGATCCGACGGTGCCCGTCGACCCGCCGCCGGACGGTCCGACCCCCCGGGGGCCCTACGACGCGGTTCTGCTGCTGTCCTTCGGCGGGCCCGAGGGGCCCGAGGACGTCGTCCCCTTCCTGGAGAACGTCACCCGCGGCCGCGGGATCCCCCGCGAGCGCCTGGCGGAGGTGGGCGCCCACTACGCCTTGTTCGGCGGAGTCAGCCCCATCAACGCCGCCAACCGCGCCCTGATCGCAGCCCTGGAGGCCGAGTTCGCGGCCCACGGCCCCCACCTGCCCGTCTACTGGGGCAATCGCAACTGGCACCCCCTCCTCGCGGACACGCTGGCTCGGATGCGCGACGACAGGGTCCGGCGCGCCGTGTGCTTCGTCACCTCCGCCTACAGCGGCTACAGCTCCTGCCGCCAGTACCTCGACGACCTCGCTCGCGCCCGAGCCGAGGTCGGCGCCGACGCGCCGGTCATCGACAAGCTCCGCCCCTTCTTCGACCACCCCGGGTTCATCGAGCCCCTCGCCGACGCCACGGTCCGCGCCCTGGACCTGCTCGACCCGTCCGTGCGGGCCGGTTCCCACCTGGCCTTCTGCGCCCACAGCATCCCCGTCGCCCAGGCCGCCACCAGTGACTACGTCAGCCAGCTCGAGGAGGCGAGCCGGCTGGTCGCCGAGCGCGTGCCGGGCGACCATCCGTGGACCCTCGTGTGGCAGAGCCGCAGCGGCCCGCCCGGCCAGCCGTGGCTC
>Ga0209048_10005614_pt1 | contig 11830 bp, 7 predicted proteins | sample FrelakmetCRP12CR_FD_187146 | JGI IMG/M metagenome (GOLD analysis project Ga0209048, IMG submission 187146) | Freshwater lake sediment microbial communities from the University of Notre Dame, USA, for methane emissions studies - CRP12 CR (SPAdes)... | ecosystem: Environmental > Aquatic >... | reverse complement strand
GGAGCGAGCCGCGGGATTTTGTGGCGAGCGTGGGAAGGGGGAAACGCGAAGCGGGTTCCCCCTCCCAGTTGACCCTGGCCTCTCTTGCCTTGGTGCGTGAGATCATTATTGTAGAGCTCGAGCGCCCTTCTTGATGCCGCTCGGTGCGGTCGAGTGTCCAGACCCCGGTGAATCCCGCCTGGACAATCCCAAACGACTTTGTTATATAATGAAACAATGTTCTGGAGGCCATCGTGAAACTCATCGGATTCTCGCCCCGATTTCCCCGACCCAGGGCATCCAAGCGGCCTTCTTCCCGAATCGCGGATCCATTATGCTTGCTCCTGTTCGCCGCGTTTGCGGCGCTCCTCTTCGCCGCTACCCTTGACGCGAGTCGAGCCGCCTCGACGGCCAGGCTTTCGGCCGCCCATAAGGCCTGGCTCGACGAGGAGGTCGTTTATATCATCACCCCGGCGGAGCGGTCCGTTTTTCTGAAGCTCCAGACCGACCGGGAACGCGAGCTCTTCATCGATGCCTTCTGGAAACAGCGCGACCCCATTCCTGGGACTCCCGAGAACGAGTTCAAGGCGGAGCACTACCGCCGGATCGCCCATGCGAACCGCACCTTCGGTCGGGCCAGCTCGCGCCCCGGCTGGAAAACGGACCGCGGCCGCATCTCGATCATCCTTGGCGAACCGCAGGATATCGAAAGATACGAGGGCAAGGCCTCAACCTATGACACGGAGGTCTGGTTCTACCAAGGCAAGACGGATCTCGGGCTTCCCCCGGCGTTTTATGTTGCCTTCTTCAAGCCAGGCGGAATCGGCGAGCACAAGCTCTATAGCCCGATCGCGGACGGCCCCCAAGCTCTGATGTCGGGATATACCGGGGATATGGACCCGACAGCAGCCTACCAAAAGCTTCAGGACATCGAGCCGAACCTGGCCGACATCTCCCTCTCTCTCGTGCCCGGCGAGGAGGGGACGGTCTCTGGGAAGCCGTCGATGACTTCCGATCTGCTCATCCAGCGCATCGAATCGGCCCCGACGCGCGGCGTCAACTCCCTCTATGCCGAGAAATTCCTGGCCTACAAGGGCCTCGTCGAGGTCGAATACACGGCCAACTACATTGACAACTCCAGCCTCATCAGCGTTTTGAAGGACCCGTCGGGCCCCTACTTTGTCCACTATGACATCCAGCCGCAAAGGCTGTCCGTAATCCAGCAGGAGAACTCTTATTATACGACCCTCAAAGTGAACGGTCGCGTCTCTACGTCAGGCGGTCGACTCGTGTATCAGTTCGACAAGTCGGTCGTCCTGAACCTGAACGAAGCCCAGATGGACGAAGCGAACCGGGTCCCGTTTAATTATCAGGACCTCTTTCCGCTCGTCGGCGGGGACTATACCTTGTCAATCCTGGTCAAGAACGAGGTTTCGAAGGAATTCACGGCCGTCGAACAGGCCCTGCGCGTTCCCGGGGCCGGATCGGCGGTCCAGATGACCCAACCGATCCTCGGCTACAAGGCCGACAGGCTTGAATCCGGGGCGCGCCCGATGAAGGCCTTTCGGGCCGGGGCTTATCAGATCTTCTGCCAGCCGGGCCGGACGTTTTCGCGCCAGGAAACTTTGGCCGTTGCCTTCCAGCTCCACAACCTGACCGGCAACACCGCCGCCGCGGCTGAGATCAAGCTCGAATTCCTCAAGGACGGCCAGCCTTTCAGGACGATCCTCAGGAAGCCGTCCGACTATCCGAACCTGCCGGATGTCCTCGAGGAGATCCCCCTGTCGGACTTCAACCCCGCACACTATGCCGTCAAAGTCGCTGTCCGCTCCGGAGGCGCTGAAATCATTTCGGCCACCGAGGAATTCGACGTGAGCTTTGCCGCCAAGCTCCCCCGGCCGTGGTTTTTCACCCGGATCCTCCCCGACTCCAGAGACCCCGCCTATGCGGGGATCATCGGCCTCCAACTCCTTAATCTCGGGCGGCTCGAAGAAGCCCAAACCCTCCTGGAGGGCGTCTTCGCTCGGCTGCCGGGTTCGGAGGACGCCGGAATGGCCCTGGCCCGCGTCTACCTGGCCCGGGGAGAGGCTTCGAGCGCCGTCCGAACGCTCGCGCCTTTCATCGACCCGTCCCGGACGGCGAAGTATGAGACGTACGTTCTGGCCGCCCAGGCCCTGCGCCGCACACGTGCGTTCGATGGAGCGGTCGCGGCAATCGAGCGGGCGATCAGCCGCCATGGGATCAATGCCGTCCTCATGAACCTGATGGGAGAGTGCTTGGCTGAACAGGGCAAGGTCCCGGAGGCCCTGGCGGCCTTCGAGAAATCGCTCGCGCTCAGCCCCGATCAGCCGTCGGTCCGCGCCAAGATCGAGGAACTCAAGAAGCGCAGATAAATCCGTATTCGATGGAGATGACAATGCGATTCTGTGCGACCATTCCATTGGTCCTTCTGAGCCTGGCCTTGGCCCTGCCGGCCCAGGACGATCTTGGGCGAGGCCGGATCAGCGGGGACGTTGTCGACGAGAGCGGGGCCAAGGTCGCGGGCGCCCTGGTGGTCGTCGAAAGCCCGCGGAGCAGCACGCACCTGGATAGCAAGACCGACATGACGGGCCACTTCGCTATTGGAGGCCTGGGCACCGGGGTCTGGCGCGTCATCGCTTCCAAGGACGGCTATCTGAGCACAGCCACCGACATCCAGGTCAGTCAGATCAAAGCCAATCCGCCCATCCTTCTGACGCTCAAGAAGGCATCCGAGCTGGCTGATCAGCCGTCGGGCGAGAGGGCCCGTGAGCTCCTCGACCGGGGGAACGCGCTGCTCAAGGAGGGGCGGTACGACGACGCCCTCGCCGCGTATGAGGAATTCATCGCGAAGTACCCGGACTCTTATGCCGTACGCCTGAACGTCGGCAGCGCCTTTTTGGAGAAAGGGGACCTCGCCAGGGCGGAGGCTGAGTTCAAGGCAGTCCTCGACAAGAACGGTCCGTCCCTGGAGGACCTGAAGAAGCAGAAGGATACGTCCCTCAAGGCCCTCTCGGGGCTGGGGGAGGCGGCTTTGAAACGTGGAGATTTCGAAACGGCCCGAGGGTTCTTCCAGAGAGCCCTCGAGATCTCGCCCGAGGATCCCAGTGCGGCCTATAATGTCGGCGAGATCTTCTTCGCCAACCAGAAGACCGACGACGCTATCGCGTATTTTGAGCTCGCGATCAAGATCAAGAGCGACTGGGCGAAAGCCTATCACCGGCTGGGTTTGGTCTATCTCAACAAGGGCGATCCCGTCAAGGCCCTGGAGAACCTCAAGAAGTTTCTCGAACTCGATCCCCAGAACCCGGAGGCGGCGAGCGTCCGAGCGGCGATCGCCGCGATCGAGCAGATCAAGAAATAGGGACCGCGTTCCCAAGGGAAAAGAGGAGATATCCGATATGTTCGACCGAGACATTTATCGCGTGCGAAGGGATGCGCTCCGTCGGCTGCTGGAGACGGGGGTGGTCCTTTTGCTGGGGAACGACGAGAGCCCGATGAATTACGCGGACAATCCCTACCGTTTCCGCCAGGACAGCTCGTTCCTTTATTATATTGGACTCGATACGGCCGGACTCGCCGCGGTTGTTGACCTGGACGAAGGGACCGAGACCCTTTATGGCCCCGAGCCGACGGTCGAGGACTCCGTCTGGACGGGGACCCTGCCCTCGTTGAGGGACCGAGCAGCCTTAGCGGGTGTCGAGCGCGCGCTGGCGCCGTCCTGCCTTGAGGAGGACCTGGCCGGCTTCCGTAAGGCCGGGCGCATCGTCCATTTCCTGCCTCCGTACCGTCCGGAGAACAAGCTGAAGCTTTGGGCCTGGCTGGGGGTACCTCCCGACCGTGCTTCTGCCGAGGCCTCGGTGCCCTTCATTCGGGCCGTGGTCGAGCAGAGGTCCGTCAAATCGCCCGAAGAGATCGCCGAGATCGAAAAAGCCGTCGATATCTCCGTTGACATGCATCTTACGGCCCTGCGGATGGCCCGACCCGGCATGACCGAAGCCCGGATCGCCGCGGCTGTCCACCAGGTGGCTTTGGCCGCCGGCGGGGATCTTTCGTTCCCCATCATCGCGACGGTCCACGGCGAGGTCCTACACCAGCATGCCCAGACGGAAACCTTGCGGAGTGGAGGAATGTTCCTTCTCGATGCCGGCGCCGAATCCGCCCTCCACTATGCCGGCGACCTGTCCACGACTATGCCGGTCGACGCCAAGTTCTCCGAGCGCCAGAGGGATGTCTATCGCATCGCCCTGGCCGCCCACGAGGCGGCTAAAGCGGCTTCCCAGCCGGGAGTCCCACACCTGGATGTCCACTTGACCGCCTGCCGGAGGATCGCCGCAGGGCTCGGGGACCTCGGGCTCATGAAAGGTGATCTTGACGAGGCCGTGCGCCGCGGCGCCCACGCTCTGTTCTTTCCCTGCGGCGAGGGCCATATGATCGGCCTCGACGTGCACGATATGGAGGACCTGGGCGAGGTCTATGTCGGATACGAGGGCCGGCCCAAGAGCACTCAGTTCGGGCTGAAGTCGCTGCGCCTGGCCCGCCCCCTCCGGCCGGGTTTCGTGGTGACGGTCGAGCCCGGGATCAATTTCATCCCCCAGCTCATTGACCAGTGGCGAGCCGAGAACCGTTTCCCGGAATACATCAATTACGATCGCCTCGAGTCCTACAAGGGCTTCGGCGGTCTGCGCAACGAGGAAGACGTGCTCATCACCGACGAAGGGCATCGCGTCCTGGGGCGCAAGAAACCGCTGACTATCGAAGAGGTCGAGTCGGCCGTCGGGCGATAGGGCGTCGGGCGAAATCCCGACGCGCCGTGTCTTTGTCCGTACCCCCGGCCTTTCCGCCTCGCCGGCTTGATCGGCGACAGTGACCTAGTCCTTTTCCAGGAGGTCGGATACGATCTGGCCCGGGCGAAGCCGAGTCGTGAGCTCATAGCGGTATCGGCCGGCGTCGTTATTTCCGCCGCGGGCATTGTCTCCTAGGCGATTCGAGCGCCCAAAAAAAATAAAAAAAACTGTTGATTTTTATATAATGTTTAGGTTACTTATTTACCATACGAAACTATTAAAGACTGGGGTCTGGCATGTTCAGAGAGATAGCCCATCGGAAGACGCAGACGCGTCCCGGGAATGCCAAACTCATCAGCGAGCTTAACAAAGTCAAGATCACGAATCTCGTCCGTGATAACCACGGAATATCCCGCGCGGATCTCGCCAAGCGGAGCGGATTGAGTGCTCCGACCATTTCGAGGATTGTCGACGGCCTCATCCGTGAAGGACTGGTGACGGAGATTGGAGCCGGAGTCTCCCGCGGGGGCCGCAAGCCGACCCTGCTCCGGTTCTCGGGCGTGGACAGCTTCATCATCGGCATCGATCTCGGGACGACGAACATCCATGGGTTCCTGACCGACCTCGACGCCAAGGTCTTGGCCGAGATCAAGACCCCGACCCGGGTCGATGGCGGGTTCGACCGGGTCATGGAGCGGACCTCCGAGGTCATCAGCGAGCTGCGCAGCCACCTCGGCGATAGGAAGGGACGGGTCTGCGGCATCGGCCTGGCCATCGCCGGTCTCATCAACAGGGACCGGGAGATCGTCGAATTCTCGCCGGATTTCCACTGGCACGGCGTCGATGTCCGGGCGGCGCTCAGCCGTACGCACCGCGATATCCCCATCATCTTCGATAACGTGACCAGGGTCATGGCCTTGGGCGAGATCTGGTACGGCGCCGGGCGGAATTACCAGGATTTCATCATGATCAATATCGGCTACGGCATCGGGGGAGGCGTCATAATCCGGGGAACGCCTCTCTACGGGAGCCAGGGAATGGCCGGCGAGTTCGGGCACATGACGTTTGAAAAAGATTCCGATGCCCAGTGTGAGTGCGGCAATTTCGGCTGCCTCGAGGCTCTGGCCTCCGGCAACGCCATTGCCAAGGCCGCCCGAAAAGAGCTGGAGCGCGGCGCCGAGTCCGATCTCCGGACAGCCTGCGGCGGAGATCTTTCGCGGTTGACCGCCGAGATGGTGGCCCATAGCGCCAAGCGGGGAGACGCAGTGGCCTGGAAGGTCTTTGACCGGGCGGCCGAATATATCGGCCTCGGGATCGCCGGATTGATCAACCTGTACAACCCCCAAGCCGTCTTCATCGGCGGAGGGGTCGCCCAGGCGGGGGACATCCTCTTCGACAGGGTCCGCAGGACCGTCCAAGCGCGGGCTCTGAACAAGATTTCAGGCAACGTGTCAATTCTCCCCGCCACGTTCGGCCTGAAATCGGCCGTCATGGGGGCCGTGTCGCTTATCCTGAGCAGTGTCGTCAACCTTAATTTCGAGCATGGAGGTGGCAAGACACGTTACACAGCTGCTGGGTAAAAAGGGATTTGGGTGGAGTCCATGGGCATTCAAGAAAGGAGAGAACGGCATGAGTAGCATGAGTAGAAAGGTGCTTTTCTTGCTCATCGTGGCTTGCCTCGGGCTTGCGGCTTTGGCCATGTCGCAGGAGCTGCAGACCGGGTCGATCCGGGGCAAGGTCCTCGACGAGAACGGGACGCCTCTTCCGGGCGTGGCCATCACGATCTCCGGGCGGGCCCTCATCGGCAAGGTCACGACCGTGACCAATTCCGAGGGACAGTTCCGGGCCTCGCTCCTGACCCCCGGAGCGGGCTACCAGATCAGGGCCGAGCTCGGCGGCTTCGAGACGATGGTCCAGACGGACCTCATCATCAACGTCAACAAGACGATCTCGATCGAGATCAGGATGAAGCCGTCGGCGATCCAGCAGGAGGTCACCGTCACGGCGCCGACGCCCACGGTCGACGTTGTTAAATCGACGACCTCCAAGATCATTACGAGTGATATCATCCAATCGCTTCCTCTGTCCCGCGACGTATACAATCTTTTATCGATGGTCCCGGGCACCGTTGATGGAGGCGTCCATGGCGATGCGAGCGGAGAAATCGGCGCCGTCATGGACGGCATCGACATGTCCGAACCCGACGTCGGGGGGATCGCCTTCGGATACGATGTCGGCGTCGCCTGGGACATGGTCGAAGAAGCCGAGGTCGTGACGGCGGGCGCCACGGCCCAGTTCTTTAACGGCGCGAGCGGGCTGATGAACGTCGTCATGAAATCAGGCAGCAACAAGCTTTCCGGCGAGGCCTCAATCTACTACACGAACCAGAACCTGTCCGCGGTCCATCTCACGGACTCGCAGGTCGACGCCCTCAGCCTGGCCAAGCCTTCCGTCCCGGTCTACTCCTATGACACGGCCTTCGCCCTCGGCGGGCCGATCATCAAGGACCGGCTCTGGGTTATGGGCGAGTTCCGCTACATCAATAGCAAGAACACCGGGGACTTCCGGCCGACGGTCATTCTCGGGAAACAGTACAACAATTACGACCGTCCCTCCCCGAACTATATCGGCTACCTCAAGCTCTCGGCCCAGCTGGCCAAGAACCTCCGGGCCTCCATGATGGGGCACTTTTCCATGGAGGACGTCCCCTATTATTACGGCGGCTGGTGGCTCACCAACGAGGCCAGCCTGCATAACAAGCCCATCCGTTTCAACTACGGGGGCACGGTCTCGTGGACGATCAACAGCAGCACGATCATCGACCTCCGCGTCGGCGGCCTCTATTACAAGTGGACGGGCAGCACGACCAAGGACGGCAACCCGAACGGGCCCGCTTTCACCGACCAGTACACCGGCTATCAGTGGGGCCAGAACGGCGGCGAGCAGTACACGTACAAGCCCAAGGTCAACATCTCGCTCACGGGGACCAAGTTCCTGGACAACTTCCTCGGCGGCAACCACGAGCTCAAGGCCGGCATCGAGTGGGAACGCAACCGGGGCGACTGGGGCTTCTACATGAAGCAGCCCCTGTTCTGGAGCTACTACGACGGGAGCCCCTATTACTTTGCCGCCCAGAACGGCGGGGTGACCGACCCCGTTTACGGTGACGGGGCGCTCTATTACGCGGCCATCGGGACCACGGCCTCCGGCTCCGGATCCAGCGACAGCATCAGCCTCACCTCCCGGATCGGCGGGTTCGTCCAGGACTCCTTCACCATCAAGCGGCTGTCCGTCAGCCTGGGTTTGCGGGCGGACCACCTGACCGGCTGGGCCCCGGCCTCGGTCAAGGGCGCGGCGACCGACCCCGTGGCCCTGGCCCTCGGCGCCACGTACTTCGAGCCCATCTACGGCTTCAACCCCTACGCCGCGATCTCCTACCCCGCCTGGAGCAACGCCTTCCCGTACGGCACCCAGCTCTCGCCGCGGGTCGGCGTGACCTACGACGTCCTGGGCAACGGACAGTGGGCCCTCAAGGCCACTTTCTCCCGCCAGCAGGAAGGGGTCCCGACGGCCATTGTCGTGCCCCCGCTGAGCTGGTACGGATTCGATTTCTCCTGGTGGGACGACAATCACAACGGTGTGCCCGATACTCCCGGACCGGGCGGCGACCACTACGCGGTGCTTTACGACGAGTCTCCCTTGAACATGGTCTCCACGGCGTATCTCAACTCCGTCGACCCGAAACTCAAGATGCCCTACATCCTGGAGTACACGGCGGGGACCGAGTACGAACTCGTCAAGGATCTCAACGTCGGCGTCCGCTACATCCACAAGGACCGCAAGAACGTCCTGGCCAGCGTCCTCTGGGACCAGACGACGGGCCAGTCCTGGTACACCCATGACCAGGCCCCCCAGTGGTGGATCCCGTTCACCACGACCGTGCCGGCCTTCGGCAATTTCCCGGCCCGGCAGGTCACCATGTACTTCCTCTCCAACAGCGCGCCCGACCAGTACTTCCGCCTGACCAACGTCCCCGAAGGCATCATGAAGTACAATTCGGTGGAACTCAGCTTCGACAAGCGGCAGTCCCACGGCTGGCAGCTCGGCGGGTCGGTGACCTTTTCCAAGAGCTACGGGAATTACCCCGTGGGCTACGCCTCCTGGGCGTCCTTCGGCGCGTTCAGCAGCCCGAACTCCTTCGTCAACGCCTACGGCGATCTGCCGTACAGCCGGCCTCTCGTGGTCAAGCTCTTCGGGTCCTTCAGCCTGCCCTACGAGTTCCTCTTCTCGTTCTTCTACATGCACACGGACGGAGCGCCCTGGGGCCGGACGGTCAATGTTGAGCCACCGGCGGACTGGGCGGCGGCGAACAACGCCTCGTCGACGCCGTATTCGGTTTATGTCGAAACACCCGGAACCCGCTGGAGTGAGCCGTCGGACAACCTCGACGTGAGGATCCAGAAGGACTTTCCGCTTGGACCCGGCAAGGTCGGGATCTACGTTGACATCTTCAACATCCTGGGCAGCTATACCCTCATCGTCGCCCAGAATCCGGGCGGGACGTGGCGGCCGGTTGACGACAATTCGTCGGTCGGGACCTACACTGCCGGTTCGACCGGACTGCGCGGCTTCAACGGCTCCCGGCAAGTCAGATTCTCCGTGCTCTACAGGTTCTGATTAGGGTAGAATGTCGGAGGAGTAGGGAGGGGCGCCGGGCGCCCCTCCCTCCAGCTTTCCAAATCGCGGACACCCATGCCGAGGGAATCGCTCTCGCCGCGAGAACGCTGGCTTGCCGTTTTCCGGCGTGAACGGCCGGACCGGGTGCCCATGGACGAGCGGCTGACCTGCCGCTCGAGAGGGGTCCAGGGGGGAGTCGGCCCCCTGGTCGGCAGCGCTTTGGCTGCCGCACCGATTAAGAAATCGGTGGTGAAGGGGAGGAGCGAGCCGCGGATTTTTGTGGCGAGCGTGGGAAGGGGGAAACGCGAAGCGGGTTCCCCCTCCCAGTTGACTTCTGGGGGACGGACGAGACCGTTGCCGCCCTGATGAGGCATCTGGCCTGCGGCAGCCGCCGGGAGGCCCTCGAACGTCTCCAGGTCGACTTCGTCGTCAAACTAGAGCCTCGATGCGCCGGGCTCCCGCTCCCGGCCGGCCGCGGCGTGCACCAAACAGGATACGAGAACGGATGGATTTGAGGAGGATGAAGATGCGTCAGGCGATCATGACGGAGCCCGGACGGATCGAGTTCCGCGATGTCCCCGTCCCCAAGCCGGGCCCCGACGAGGTCCTCATCCGGGTCAAGATGATCGGCATCTGCGGCTCCGACGTCCACGTCCGCCATGGGCGGCACCCCTTTACCTCCTACCCGGTCGTCCAGGGGCACGAGTTCTCCGGCGTCGTCGAGGCCGTGGGACGGCGGGTCCGGCGAATCCGCCCCGGGATTAAGGTCACGGCCACCCCCCAGATCGTCTGCGGCCGCTGCGGCCCCTGCCGCCGCGGAGACTACCATATCTGCGACGTTCTCAAGGTCCAGGGCTTTCAGGCCCCGGGCTGCGCCCAGGACCTCTTCGTGACCGAAGCGGAGAAGATCGTCCCCCTGCCCGATTCCTTCAGCTTCGAGCAGGGCGCGCTCGTCGAGCCGGCGGCCGTCGGGGTCCACTCAGCCAACCGGGCGGGGCGCCTTGCGGGCGCCAACGTCGCCGTCCTCGGGGCCGGCCCGATCGGCAACCTCGTCGGCCAGGTCGCCCGGTCCATGGGCGCTAAGGTCCTGATCACGGACGTCAGCGATTTCCGGCTGGAGGTCGCCCGGCGCTGCGGTCTCCGTTCCGTGTCCAACGCCCGGAAGGAGGGCTTAGCCGAAGCCGCCCGGAGGGTTTTCGGGCGGCGAGGCTTCGGAACAGCTTTCGAGTGCGCGGGCGCCGAGGCGGCCGTGAACGAGGCCATCGGAGCCATCGGCAAAGGCGGCACCATCGTTGCCGTCGGAGTTTATGGGGAGCGGCCGCGCGTCAACATGGGTTTCCTTCAGGACCGCGAGCTCGTCCTGAAGGGGACACTCATGTACCAATACAGGGATTTCGTCACGGCCGTCAGGCTGATCCGGGACCGCCGCGTTCTCACCGGGCCCTTGGAAACGAAGCACTTCCCCTTCCATGCTTACAAGCACGCTTACGATTTCATCGACGCGAAAGGTGAGAGGTCGATGAAGGTTTTTATCGACCTTTGAGCCCCGGAAGGTCGCCCGGCCCCGAGCCGGGACCGCCGGGGGAAGAGAAGAAGAGAGGATCGAGAATGATGAAACCGTTCCAGTACTTCCAGCCGACGGAAATCCTCTTCGGCCGCGGCCGCCTCGCCGAGGTCGGCCGGCTGGTCTCGCGATTCGGCCGGCGCTGCCTGCTCGTGACCGTGCCCGATACCCCGGAGTTCCGGGGGCTCTTTGGCAGGGTCCGGGACCTCGTGACGGCCGCCGGTGTTGCGGTCAGCCACTTCGACGGGGTCATTCCCAATCCGACCACCGAGGTCGTCGGCCGGGGAGCGCGGATGGCCAGAGACTTCCAGGCCGACGTCGTCCTCGGCCTCGGCGGAGGGTCGAGCATGGACACGGCCAAGGCCGTTGCGGTCGAGGCGACCCATCCGGGCACGGTCTGGGACTACCTGTTCTTCAGAGAATCTCAGCCAACGGCGAGGACCCTCCCGGTCGTGGCCGTGACGACAACGTCTGGGACCGGCTCCCATGTCACCCAGGTCGCCGTGGTCACTAACCCGGCCGAGAAGAACAAGTCCGCGGTCTTCCATCCCCTGATCTACCCGCGGGCGAGCATCGTCGACCCCGAACTCATGATGACGCTGCCGACCGGCGTGACCGCCTCGACGGGCTTCGACGTCTTCGCCCACGCTTTCGAAAGCTACATCAATCCCAACGGTTCGCCCTACACCGACATGCTGGCCCTGCAAGCCCTGGCCATTGTCGCCAAGTCCCTCCCGGCTGTCGTCAAGAACGGGCGGGACGCCGACGCCCGGGAACGGATGGCCTGGGCGGACACCCTGGCGGG
>Ga0209048_10005613_pt1 | contig 11831 bp, 10 predicted proteins | sample FrelakmetCRP12CR_FD_187146 | JGI IMG/M metagenome (GOLD analysis project Ga0209048, IMG submission 187146) | Freshwater lake sediment microbial communities from the University of Notre Dame, USA, for methane emissions studies - CRP12 CR (SPAdes)... | ecosystem: Environmental > Aquatic >... | reverse complement strand
TCGGGGCGATCCGGCGGAGGGCTTCGATGACCGTCTTTCGTTCCGCTTCCTCACGTGCGGCCCGGAGCGACAGTTCCTCAGGATCATCGGCCTGTTCCAACGCCAAGTCCAACACCGCTTCGGCATCTTGGGCCAAGACCTTCAACTGCGCGGCCCGCGTCGCCGGGACCCGCCTGTGGGCCCGCGTCGGCGACCGGTCGCCGGCGCACGGGCTCGCCAAGCAGACCGGCATCACCATCGGCGACGCCCTCACCGCCCTCGCCGCCACACCCTCGAGCCCGACGACCCCCGCACCGGCAAACGACCACTCCTCCCCCCACCCGAACCGGGCACCACCCACGACCTACGATGCCGCCACCGATCGACCTGAGGGGAGCACAACCGTGGCCGGACGATTGACGGGACAGTCCGCACTGGTGACCGGTGCGGCGGCGGGCATCGGCCGCGCTACCGCCCGGCGGTTCGCCGCCGAAGGCGCGACCATCGTCGCCGGCGACATCGACCGTGACGGTCTCGGCCGGCTTGCCCATGAGCTCGGTGACCAGGTCCTCACCCAGTACGTCGACGTCACCGACGAGGGGTCGGTCGAAGCGCTGGTCGCCCTGGCGCTCGAACGAACCGGCCGCCTCGACGTGACGGTGGCCAACGCGGGCGGCGGGCTCGCCGCCGAGCTCATCGACCTGACGCTCGACGACTGGCGCCACGTCATCGACCTGTGCCTCACGGGGGTGTTCCTCACGGTGAAGCACAGCGGCCGCGCCATGGGTGCGGCCGGTTCGGGGTCGATCATCGTGCTGGCCAGCCTCAACGCCACCCAACCGGGTCGGGGCATGGGTGCCTACTGCTCGGCCAAGGCGGGGGTGGCCATGCTCACCCAGGTGGCCGCCCTCGAGCTCGGCCCCGCCGGCGTCCGCGTGAACGCCATCGCGCCCGGCCTGGTGATGACCAGCGCCACCGCGCCGATGCGTGACGTGCCCGGGGTCGTCGACGAGTTCATCGAGAACGCACCGCTCGGTCGCTATGCCGAGCCCGAGGAGATCGCCAACGTGGCGCTGTTCCTCGCCACCGACGAGAGCAGCTACATGTCCGGAGCGCTCGTGCCGGTCGACGGCGGCGCCCGCACCCGCCGCTACCCCGACATGATCGCCGGGATCGAGCGGCTGCTCGGCCAGGGCTGACCGACTCAGACCTCGCCGGGCGGGATGCTCTCGTAGTACGGGATGCGGATGTGGCCCTCGTCGACCGGCTGCTCGAGTGCGGCCATCATCGGGTGGATCACATCAGGGGCGATGGCGATGTCGACGCATGCCGGCCGGCCCGACGCCAACGCCCGTTCGATGGCCGGCCCGATCTCCTCAGGGGTCGACGCCCGCTCGCCGTAGAGCCCGAACGATTCGGCGATGCGGTCGTAGCGCGTCTCGGGCAGATCGACGACGACCCGTGTCTCCTCGCCGTAGATCGCCTGCTGCCCGTGCAGCGACATCCCCCAACCCTGGTTGTTGAACACGACGGTGACCACGGGCAGACCGTGGCGCACCATCGAGTCGAACTCGGCGAGGTTGAATCCAAGGGCCCCATCGCCGCTGACGCTCACCACACGCCGCTCGGGGAACGCCACCTGGGCGCCCATGGCGAACCCTGGACCGACCCCGAGCCCACCGAGGTATCCGATGCCGAACCACGACGACCGCTCGGCGGCCCGGGCGAAGAAGTTGATCCAACCACTCGACTCACCACCGTCGTACACCACGACCGTCTCGTCTCCGAGCGCCGCCGCGACCTCACGTGCCGCGACGTACGGGTGGATGCGGCCCGATGGCGTGACCGGCTGGGCATCGGCGTAGAGCATGGCGTGGGCTCCGACCGCGGCCTTGGTCGCATCGTTCCAGCCGCTCCAGTCGGGCCAGTCCACCTCGGCGGCCGCCAGGGCCGAGACGAACTCCGCGACGTCGGACTGCAGCCCGAGCGTGACCGGGTTCATCCGGCCGACCTCGGCGCCGTCGACGTCGACAACGATCACCTTGGCCCCGGCGGGGATCATCTGCGTCGAACGACCGCCGAGCAACATGCCGCGGCGGGCACCGAGCAGGACCACGGCATCGGGCTCCCCGGCGAGGAAGCCGAGGGCGGCCAGCTCGACCGGACCACCCAACGCGCACGGATGTTCGGGAGCGAGCACGCCGTGACCCCACGACGTGGACGCCACGGGGATGGTGGCCGTCGCCAGCAATCGCTCCAGGGCGGCGCGAGTGCCGGGCGAGCGCGCCGCCCCCCCTCCGACGACCAAGAGCGGCCGCTCGGCACCTGCGAGGATCGCGGCCGCCTCGGCGAGCGCGGCAGCACTCGGCCCCGGTGGCGCCACCGTGGTGATCGTCGGTGCGCTGGCGACCTCGTCGTCGACCTCACGGAACAACACGTCGATGGGCAGCTCGAGCACCACCGGACCGGGCGTGCCGGTCGTCGCGTGGCGAACTGCGAGCGTCACCAGGTCGGGGATGCGCGCGGTCGTCGTGACGCGATGCGCCCAACGCGTGACCGGGGCGGCCGCCGCGATCTGGTCGAAGCCGCCCTGCAGCACGTTGAGCTCGGCCTCGCGCAAGGGCGGGGAGCTCGTGAGCACGAGCATCGGGATGCGGTCGAGGTAGGCGCTGGCCAGAGCGGTGTACACGTTGGTGAAGCCCGGCCCCGACGTCACGAAGGCCACACCGATGCCACCGGTGGCCCGGGCATAGGCGTCGGCGGCGTGACCGGCGGCCGCCTCGTGACGGGTGTCGATGAGCCCGATGCCGTGGCGGGTCATCGCCACGAGCATGGCGTCGAGGTGACCGCCGTGAATGCCGAACGCATGGCGCACGCCGATGCCGGCGAGGGTCCGGGCGACCAGTTCGCCTCCGTCCACTGAAGCCATCGCCGCAACCCCCTGCGCTCGTGTCGGTGGCCGGACTATAGGTGGAGGTCGAGCAGCCGAATCGCGTTGCCGCGGGCGATCCGGTAGATGTCTTCGGGCGGCAGCATGCCGAACGTCTCGCGGGCGACCTGCTCGGTCGACGGCCAGGTGCTGTCCTGATGCGGATAGTCGACCTCGAAGCAGATGTTGTCGCGCCCCACCACGTCGAGCAGCCGCACGCCGACCGAGTCTTTGAAGAAGCAGCTGTAGATCTGCCGGTAGTACTGGGTCGACGGCGGCTCCGCGAGCTTCGGGCCCCGCTGCGCCCACCCCCCGTGGGTGCGCCAGACGTCGTCGACCCGCTCGATCACGTACGGGATCCAGCCGATCTGGCACTCCGCGTAGAGCAGCTTCAGGTTGGGGTGACGCACGAGCACACCGGAGAACAACCAGTCGATCATCGACATGACGCTGTTGGTGAAGATGCCGGTGGCGCCCACCGTTTCGGGGGCATCGTCGCTGGTGAGGAACGTCTTCGTGCCCGAGCCGATGTGCATGCAGATGACGGTGCCCGTCTCGTCGCAGGCGCGGAAGAACGGATCCCAGTAGCCCGAGTGGATCGACGGCAGACCGAGCCACGCGGGGCACTCGCTGAACGCCACCGCCCGCACGCCACGCGCCGCATTGCGCCGCACCTCCGACGCGGCGAGCTCGGCATCCCACAGCGGCACCAGGCACAACGGGATGAGGCGGCCGCCGGAATCACCGCACCACTCGTCGACCATCCAGTCGTTGTAGGCCTCGACGCACAGCCGCGCGAGGTCCCGGTCGGAGCCCTTGAGGAAGATCTGGCCGCAGAACCGGGGGTAGTTCGGGAAGCAGAGCGACGCCTCGACGTGGTTCATGTCCATGTCGGCCAGGCGTGCCTTGGGCTGCCAGCACCCGGGCCGCATCTGGTCGTAGGTGACCCCGAACATGCCGATCTCCTCGGGCGCGAACCCGGCGGCGGCGATAACCCGCTTCACCGAGTAGCGCTGCGCCTCGTAGAACCACCACGCAACCGGGTCGCCCTCGGTGCCCGGTTCCTCGACGTACGCGCCTCCCACGAGCACGGGGGCTCCCGCCATCGGGTGCAGCTCGACCCGGGGCCCGACCTCTTTGTACCGAGACGGCAACCGACTCGACCACAGATCGGGCGGCTCCACGACGTGATCGTCGACACTCACGATGCGGGGGATCTCGACGAGACCGGTCATGACAAGGGCACTCCCCTCGGTGAACTATGATTCACCACAGCGTACGACCTGTTCACCCTACAGCACGTCGATTTGGAGGGACCAATGAGCGCACCCACCGCGCCGAGTGAGATCCCGTGGCCCTTTCCGGTCGCCTTCGGCTGGTACAGCGCGGGCTACTCGAACGAGTTCGCTCCCGGCCGCATCGAGACTCGGCGCTACGTCGAGCGCGACCTCGTGGTGTGGCGCGAGGTCGACGGCACGCCCCACGTGACGGACGCCCACTGTCCCCACATGGGCGCTCACCTCGGTGTCGGCGGCTGCGTGCGCAACAACGACATCGTGTGCCCGTTCCACGGCTGGAGCTTCGACGGCGCGGGGAAGAACACCGACATCCCGTATGCCGAGAAGACGAACGCCCGCGCCAAGCTGCGCAGCTTCCCGACGGTCGAGCGCAACGGCATGGTGCTGTTCTGGTTCCACCCCGACCCGAAGGTCACGCCGAAGTGGGAGATCCCCGCCCTCGACATCGTCGCCGACGGTCGGTACGAGGTGCGCGACGAGTTCGTCGTCGAGACCGCCTGGCAGGAGATCGCGGAGAACGCCGTCGACGGCGCCCACTTCCAGTTCGTCCACGGCACTACCAGCCCCGGTCAGATCGCCTTCACCGACGTGTCCAAGCCGGTTCGTCACCAGAAGGTCAACGTCGCCTACAACACCAAGAAGGGCCCGATCGAGGGTTGGCAGGAGGGCTGGAGCTACGGTCCCGGCATCGGCGTCGTGCAGTTCCACATCTTCGGCGATGCGTACCTCATCACGTCGAACACGCCGATCGAGCGCAAGCGCATGCACGTGCGCTTCGCGTGGGCGTTCGCCGACGACGCCATCTCGCGCATGACCGGCGTGAAATTCGCGGAGGAGGTCCGCAAGCAGTTCATCGAGGACATCCCCATCTGGGAGAACAAGGTCTTCCTCGCCAAGCCGGCGCTGGCCCCGAGCGAGAAGGCGCTCATGCAGCTGCGCAAGTGGGCATCCCAGTTCTACGCCGACACCGAGGCCGTCTGACCCTCTCGCTCGACCCCGATTCGCCGCGAGTGCGGGCATACTTCGGACGGGCGACGACAAGGGGGCACGGGGCCGATGGCCGAGGTAGCGGTATCGCTGACCGACAAGAGCCGGACGCGGGTGGTCTCTCCCGCGATGCCGGTGCCGCGGCCGCCGACCGCGCCCCCCGGGTTCCACGTCCTGGCCAAGCCGACCGGGCCGATCTGCAATCTCGACTGCGAGTACTGCTTCTTCCTGTCGAAGGAGGCGCTCTACCCCGGCGACCGGTTCCGGATGAGCGACGAGCTGCTCGACACCTATGTCCGCCAGGTCGTCGAGTCGCAGAGCGGGCCCGAGGTGACCATCGCCTGGCAGGGGGGTGAGCCCACGTTGATGGGCGTCGACTTCTTCCGTCGGGCGGTGGCCCTCGCCGAGCAGTACCGCCGCCCCGACCAGGCGCTCTCGCACACGATCCAGACCAACGGCACCCTGCTCACGGACGAGTGGTGCGAGGTGCTGGCCGAACACGACTTCCTCGTCGGCATCAGCATCGACGGCCCCCGCGAGATGCACGACACCTACCGGGTCGACAAGAAGGGCCAACCCACCTTCGACAAGGTGATCAAGGGTCTCGACCTCCTGAAGGCGCACCGCGTCGAGTTCAACGTGTTGTGCACGGTCAATGCGGCCAACCAGGACCACCCACTCGAGGTGTACCGCTTCTTCCGCGACGACCTGGACGCCCGATTCGTCCAACTCATCGCCATCGTCGAGCGCGACAACGACACCGGGTTCCAGGAGGGCGACCAGGTCACCGGGCGGTCCGTCACCCCGGAGGCGTGGGGGCGGTTCCTCATCGGCGTGTTCGACGAGTGGGTTACCCGCGACGTGGGGACGGTGTTCGTCCCGCAGTTCGATGCCGCGCTCGCATCGTGGGTCGGCGTGCCGCCGGGGCTGTGCATCTTCGGTGAGACGTGCGGCGACGCGGTCGCGCTCGAGCACAACGGCGACCTCTACTCCTGCGACCACTTCGTCGAGCCCGCGCACCTGCTCGGCAACATCGCCGAGACCCACATGGTCGAGTTGCTGGCCTCACCTCAGCAGCGCTCGTTCGGTGAGGCCAAGCGGGACGCGCTGCCGGCCTACTGCCGTAGCTGCGAGGTGCGCTTCGCCTGCAACGGCGAGTGCCCGAAGAACCGCTTCACCCTCACCCCGGACGGTGAGCCCGGCCTCAACTACCTCTGCACCGGGTACAAGGACTTCTTCACCCACATCGGTCCCCTCATGACCATGATGGCCGACCGCCTGCGCGCCGGCGGCTACGCCGACGAGGTGATGGGCCTGCTGGCCGCGGCCGGCCGCAACGATCCGTGCCCGTGCGGCAGCGGCCGTAAGGCCAAGTACTGCCACCAGGCCTCGTGATCCCGTGCGCGACACCCGGCCGGCGCAGGTGTAACCGGGTGGGCCTGCTCTCGTCGGTACTGCGATGAGCAACGCAACGACCACCGATGGCGATCACACAGGTGATGCCGCCGTCCGGCTGCTCGCGAAGCTGCGCCAGTTCGTGGCCGACGAGCTCGACGACGACGAGCGGGCGCTGCTGGCGGTGCTGCTCGCACCCGGTGTGGCCCGGGCCTATCCCGCCGACGACGTCGTCGGGTTCGGTGTCGACTGGGACGCCAACGCACTTCCTCTCGCACTGGCCGAAGCCCTGCGCGAGGGCGGCCTACGGGTCGAGGGCCTCTGAGGCCACCGAGCCGCGTGCTCGTCGATCAGGACGGCCGCTGTGAGAGCAGCTCGACGCGAGCCGACTCGATGCACTCGCGGCAGTCGAGCAGGTGGCGACCCGAAGCCGTCGGATCGGTGCCGATCAGCATCCGGTACTCGTCACAGCCGAGCCAGGGCTGCTCATCGAGCAGCTCGATCAGCAGGGCGTGCCGGAGCCGACGACGAGCGCGGTGAACGATGACCTTGGCCGCACCCGGCGACACACCCAGCGCGGCACCCACCTCCTCGGGCGCGAAGCCGAGTTGGGTGACGAGCGCGACAGCCGTTGCGTCGCGCTGCGACAGGCCGGCCGCCGAGCCCCGCACGCGCTGGGCCAGGTCTCCCAGCTCGGCGAGCGCGTCGGGAGCGGCCTCGCCCGACACCAGGCTCTCGGCATGTTCGTCGTCGAGCGCGACGACCCGCTTCGCGGCCCGAAGGCGGTCGATGGCCACATGACGCGCGATCGAGAGCAGCCAGGGCCGGAAGCGGTGCACCTCACGCAGAGCTTCGAGGTGCTGCAGCGCCCGCGCGAACGTGTCCTGCACGATGTCGGCAACCACGTCGGCGTCGCGGACGTGGGCGTAGGCGACGCCACGGACCGCGCCGACGTGCGCCAGATACAGCTCGCCGAAGGCACTCGTGTCCCCCGCGCGAACGTCGACGACCAGCTGGTCGTCCGGCCGGGAAGCCGATCCCCGTCGCTCCACGATGACGATGCTACGCGTGGGCGGCCCTTCGTGCGCCGGGAAACACTCAATGACCCCAACATGACCGCGACCCGCTGGGGCATACTCGCGGTGCGCATCGCGGGGAGGGCCAGGGACGGAGCGGGTGAGACCAGCACCGAGGGGGAAAGCCGGGCGCCGCTTCGCGGCTGGCGTCGCCGCACTGTCGATAGCGGCCGCCCTGGTGTGCTCGCTCGGCGCCCCGGCACTGGCGCAGGCGACGCCGACGCTCGGGATCTCCCCGACCGGTGGTCCCGCCGGCACGGTGGTGACGCTGACTCCTGCGGGCTTCCCCGCAGGAGTCGCCTGCAACACGCTCACCTACGTCCTGCTCGCCGGGTCGACCGTCACGCTGGGCACGGGCGCACCGTCGGCCCCGATCACGGCGACGATCCCGAACCTCACCCCCGGCGATCCGAGCGCCCACACCTACCCCATCCAGGCCAGCTGCCAGGCCATCCGCGGGCTTTCGTTCTCGGCCACCACCCGCTTCACCGTGAGCGGTGCTCCACCCCCGGTGACCGTGCCACCCACCACCGCCCCGCCCGCCACGACGCCCAACCCCGGCGGCGGTCCTCAGCCCGGTACGCCCGGCGCCACGACCACCACCACGGCACCCGGCGGCGACAGCCCCGACACCACGCCACCCAAGGACGACCCGACGACACCCGCGCCCACCGAGATGGCGGCGGGGCCGGTCTCGACCTCGTACCTCGAGCTCGATCAAGCGGCCATCGCACCCGGCGGCGCGGTCACCGCGACCGGACGAGGCTGCCCGGGAGGCGCCCGCGTCGACCTCGCCATCGGATCAGCCGACATCGGGCGAACCGTGGCCGGACCCGACGGTTCGTTCGAGGCGCCGCTGCACCTCAGCGAGGTCGCCGTCGGTCGCCACGACGTGGAAGCCCACTGTGGCCCCGTGCTCACCGCGCCGCTCGACGTCGTGCTCGCGAGCCACGTCGAGGCCGGCGCCTCCACGACCGTGGCCATCATCTTGTTCTTCGTCCTGATCGGCCTGTTCGCCTTCCGCCGCGTGCTGTTCCCCAAGGCTCCCGCGCCGCATCCCACGAAGGCGACGCTCCCACCCCCGCCCGATCCCGAGGAGGCGACGTGACGACAGCGTCCGATCGACCCGTCGCCCGACCGGTGGCCCTCGCGGTGCTGGTTGCGACGGCGATCACCGTGGTGGCCGCGATCGGCTTCGCTCGACCCGCTCGCGCCGACGACGGCGTGAGCCTCAGCACCACGATCGACGGCACCGAGGTGGCCGGGTCGAGCGCGACACACCCGGTGGCACTCCGACCGGACTCCACCGCCGAACTCGACCTCGAGATCACCAACAACGGCGGCGACCCGGTGACGTTGCGCACCGTGCAGCTCAACGGCCGCGTGGTCGGCCTGACCTTCTTCGACTACGCGACCTCGGTCGACCTCACCGTCGATCCCGGCACATCCACCCATCTGCGCTACGTGCTCGACCTCACCGGCCTCGATGGGCAGGCCACCGGGCTGATCCCCGCTCAGCTGTCGGTGCGCGACAGCCAGCGTCAGGTCGTGGCCTCACAGGACTTCGTCGCCGACGTGCGGGGTTCGCTGCGGTCCGTCTACGGGCTGTTCGGCCTCGCCCTGCTGATCGTGCTGGTGGGCGCGCTCGCTGGTGCGGCGTTCGCCATCGCCACCCATCGCATGCCCCGCAATCGCCTCCGCCGGGGCCTGCGGATGCTCACGGTCGGCATCGGCCTGGGCCTGGTGCTCGTGTTCACGCTGTCGGCGGTGCGGGTGTGGTCGCCGAGCCCGGCCCGTTGGTTCGTCGTCGTCGCCATCAGCGCTCTCGTCTTCTTCGTGCTCGGCTACCTGACACCGGCACCGGTCGACGACGAGGAGCTCGACGACGAGGACGAGGTCGACGAATCCGAGTTCGCCCCTACGGGGGCGCCATGACCCTCGATCGCCAAGAGGTCGTCGACGCGCTGCCGGGCTACGAGATCGGCGGTGAGCTCGGGCGCGGCGGCTGGGGGGTCGTACTCGCCGGCACCCACCGTCAGCTCGGACGCCAGGTGGCCGTGAAGCAGTTGCCCCGGGCGTTCGCCGCCGACGCGACGGTTCGGGCCCGGTTCATCGCCGAGGCCCGGGTGTTGGCGGCGCTCGACCACCCCCACATCGTGCCCGTCTACGACTACGTCGAGCGCGACGGCCTCTGCCTGCTGGTCATGGAGCAGTTGCCGGGGGGCACGGTGTGGAGCCGCTTCTCCAGCACCGGCTTCACGCCGCCGGCCGCTGCCGCGGCCGTGCTGGCCAGCATCGCGGGCCTGCAGGCCGCGCACGACCACCAGGTCCTTCACCGCGACATCAAGCCCGAGAACCTGATGTTCTCCGCCGGGGGCGCGCTGAAGGTCACCGATTTCGGCATCGCCAAGGTCGTGGGGGGCGACGGCACGCTGGCCACCCGCGCCGGAGAGGTCGTCGGCACCCCCGCCTACATCGCCCCGGAACAGGCCCGAGGAGGCGAGCTCTCCCCCGCCACCGATGTCTACGCGGTCGCCACGATGTTCTACGAGCTGTTGTCGGGCCGCCTGCCTTTCGACGACGATGGCGACGCCATGGCCCTGCTGTTCAAGCACGCGTTCGAGACACCGACTCCACTTCGCGAGTCGGCCCCGTTCGTGCCCGATGCAATCGGCGCCGTCGTCATGAAGGGCCTGGCCACCGACCCCGCCGACCGCTTCGACTCGGCCGAGGGCTTCGGGGTGGCCATCGCCGAGGCCTGCACGACGGCGTGGGGCACCGGGTGGCTCGCGGCCGAGGGCAGTCCAGTCATGGGCGCGAGCAGCATCGTGGCCGCGACCGAGCGCGTCACCAGTCCGCCCCGTCCACCGACCGTCAACGACGGGGTCGCGGCGCCGGCGGCGCCGCCTGCACCCCCCACCATCGCCGACACCGCCCCGCCGCGGCCTCCCACCATCGCCGAGGCGCCGCCGGTGCGCCCGGCGGGCGCCGAACACGATCAGGGCGCCCAACTGGCGGACGTGGCCGAGGACGAGTTGGTGCCGGTCCAGAGCGTGCTGACGCCTCCGCCCCGGGCCACGGTGCCGCTGGTGATCGCTGTCGTGCTGCTACTTGCGGCGCTGGCCATCGCCCTCCTCGGCATCGGTCGCGCTTCGGGCGGCGACCTCGCCCGTGGCGCGGTCACGGTGGCCGGGGTCGACCCCACCTCTGGCGAAGTCGTCAAGCTCGATCTGTCCGAGGCCGTCCCGGTCGCCGTGGGTGCGGCCGGACCGGCCACCGCCGATCGAGCCCGGCTGTCGGTGCAGGCCGCCGGCCAGCAGGTGTCGTCGGGATCGGGTCCGCTCCAGCCCGATTCCTCGGGAACCGGCCGGTCGGCGTCGGTTGATCTCGGCTCGGCGCGCTACCTCGTGGGCGGCCGGGTCGCCGGTGAGGTCGAGGTGTTGCAGGGCACCACCGTCGTCGGCCATCAGCGATTCGGTGGCCAGACCGCGCAGTTCGGCCTCCTCACCGCGGCCGGAGCCGTCGTGGTGTTGCTCCTCCTGTTCGCCGTCGCCTACGCCGAGTCGTTCGCCCGCTCGCTCCGGCGGGGCAAGCGCACCACGACGGCCACGGTCGGCCTCACCCTCATGGGCCTGCTCATCGGGGCGGGCCTGGTCGGACTGTCCTGGGTGTTGGCCGTTCGCTCACCGACCGTCGCCTCCCTGCTCGTGTGCGCCGTGCTCGGTGCCGGCGCGGGGGCGGCGGCCGCCATCGCGACCCGTCGGCGGGCTCGTAGCCGTCGCTTCGCCCGACTAGCCCGACGAGAGGCCACCACGTGAGCACCCACCTGATCCAGGTCGACGAACCCGGTGCCGAGACTCGCCGGCTGACCATCGAGGACGCCCTCGAGATCGGACGCGAGGTCGACGGCCTGTCGATCGACGACGGGCGGGTGTCGCGACGGCACCTGCGGTTGTCGGTCGACGACAGCCACCTGGTGGCCACCGACCTGGGCAGCACGAACGGGACCCGGGTCAACGGCGAGCGCATCGACCGGCCGACCGTGCTCGCCGCCGGCGACACGATCACGCTCGGCTCGGTGACCATCACGGTGCTGGAGGCTCCGGCCCCTCCGACGGTCGCCGCGGCCCCCGCCGCGGCCGCCAGCCCGCCGCCGCCACCGCCACC
>Ga0209048_10005612_pt1 | contig 11832 bp, 9 predicted proteins | sample FrelakmetCRP12CR_FD_187146 | JGI IMG/M metagenome (GOLD analysis project Ga0209048, IMG submission 187146) | Freshwater lake sediment microbial communities from the University of Notre Dame, USA, for methane emissions studies - CRP12 CR (SPAdes)... | ecosystem: Environmental > Aquatic >... | reverse complement strand
GCGGCGAAAAGAGCGTCAAACCCTGACCCCGGTCAAGCGGGCGAGCGCGAGATCGGCCCAGAATAGGCGGTGACCGCCGCGAATCCCGGCGCGGAAGGAAATGCCATGGACGCACGCCGCACGAAGTATTCCACGAACGTTCCACCGGCCGCGGCGAACGATGCCGCAATCCGGACGCGGCGGCCCGCCCGGCGCGCACGCATCCCGCGAGCGGCGGCAACGCCGAAGCACCTCCCGGCCAAGCCCGCGAGATCTGCCCCTCCGATTGCACCGGCCCCGCCCGAACCATCCTTCATCCGCGACTCGTACGCGTCGACGGCTTTCGCCGACGTTGTCGACCGCTCGGTGCACGCGGCCACGGCACGCTTCACGGCGGGACTCTCGCCGATGGCGATGATCGGCGCGTACATGGACTGGGCCGCGCACATCGCATTCGCGCCAGGCAAGCAGGCGCAGCTCGCCGAGAAGGCGTTCAAGAAGTGGATGCGGCTCCAGAACTATGCGAGCCGGCGCATCTTCCGCCGCGATGGCGTCGAGCCGTGCATCGTGCCGCTGCCGCAGGATCGGCGCTTTACCGGCGAGGCATGGCAGAACCCGCCTTTCGACTACATCTACCAGGCGTTCCTGCTGCAGCAGCAGTGGTGGCACAACGCGATGACGGGCGTGCGCGGCGTCACGAAGCAGAACGAGAACATGGTCTCGTTCGCCACGCGCCAGTTTCTCGACGTGTTCTCGCCGTCCAACTCGCTGTTCACCAATCCCGAGGTCATGGAGCACACGCGCCGCGAGGGCGCCGCCAATCTGGTGCGCGGCGCGCAGAACCTGGTCGAGGACTGGGAGCGCGCGCTGGGCGGCAAGCCGCCACCCGGCGCCGAGCAATTCGAGGTCGGGCGCAACGTCGCGATCACGCCGGGCAAGGTCGTCTACCGCAACCGGCTGATCGAGCTGATCCAGTATTCGCCGTCGACGCCTTCGGTGCACGCAGAACCGATCCTGATCATTCCCGCGTGGATCATGAAGTACTACATCCTCGACCTGTCGCCCTCGAACTCGCTGGTGCGCTACCTTACCGGGCGCGGCCACACGGTGTTCATGATCTCGTGGAAAAACCCGGGCCCGGAAGACCGCGACCTGGCGATGCAGGACTATCGCATGTTCGGCTCGATGGCGGCACTCGACGCGGTGTGCGCGATCGTTCCGGGCCGCAAGGTGCATGGCGTGGGCTACTGCCTGGGTGGCACGCTGCTCGCCATCACTGCGGCAACGATGGCGCGCGACGGCGACGAGCGCTTCGCAACGCTGTCGTTCTTCGCGGCGCAGGCCGACTTCAAGGAAGCGGGCGAGCTGACCCTCTTCATCAACGAGAGCCAGCTGTCGTTCCTCGAGGACATGATGTGGGAGCAGGGCTTCCTCGACACCAAGCAGATGGCGGGGGCCTTCCAGATCCTGCGTTCGAACGATCTCGTCTGGTCGCGGCTGGTCCACGACTATTTGATGGGCGAGCGGGCGCCGATGACCGACCTCATGGCGTGGAACGCCGACGCGACGCGCATGCCCTACCGGATGCACACCGAGTATCTGCGCCACCTGTTCCTCGACAACGACCTCGCCGAGGGGCGCTTCAAGACCGACGGCAAGGAAGTGGCGCTGACCGCGATCCGCGCGCCGCTGTTCGCGGTCGGCACCGAGCAGGATCACGTCGCGCCATGGCATTCCGTCTACAAATTCCACTTGCTGACGGACACCGAGGTCACGTTCCTGCTCACGAGCGGCGGCCACAACGCGGGCATCGTGTCCGAGCCGGGTCACCCGCACCGCCATTATCGCGTCGCGACCAAGCAGGTCCAGGACAACTACGTCGATCCGGACACGTGGGCGGCACAGACGCCGGCGGTAGAGGGCTCGTGGTGGCCGCGCTGGTCCGAGTGGATCGTCGCGCATTCCGGCGCGCGCGTCGCGCCGCCCGCGATGGGCGCGCCGAAGGCCGGGTATGCGCCCGTCTGCGAGGCGCCGGGAACGTACGTGCGCGTGCCTTGATTCACGTTTGCCATCTCGGCATAGTGGCGGTGCGATGGACGACGTGATCGAAATCCTGCGCAACGCGGCTGCCTCGCGCTTCGAGGCCATCGTCGACGGGCAGTTGTGCGTTGCGAGCTACCACCTGGTCGATGGCGTGATGCGCATCTACCACACCGAAGTTCCATCCGCGCTCGAAGGCCGCGGCCTCGCGGCGAAGCTCGTAGGCGCTGCGTTCGCGTACGCCGCGGCCAACGACCTCAAGGTGGAGCCGTGGTGCTCCTACGTGCGCGCCTACATGAAGCGCAATCCCGAAACGCAGGCGTTGCTTCCGGCCGGCTTCACGTTCTGACGTCGCGCGGCCTCGTCCAAACGGTCAATGGCGCGCGCGGTGCGCAGTGCCGATGATGGATGCCATTCCGTCAGCGACCCGGAGGACCCGCGATGCCCCACCTGCTCGACCCGCAACGCCTCGACAGCGAGGCCGCCTATCAGGCCGCGCTCGACGAACTGGAGGAACTGATGGTGACCGATCCCGACACGCCGGCAGGTCGGCGCTTCGACGAGCTCGTCGAATTGATCGACGAGTACGAGGCGCGCCACTACACGCCCGGGCCCTTGCTGCAGTGATGCCTACGCGGCTTCCTGCGCGTCGAAGATCGCTTCGGCCGCCGCGAGGTCCTCGAGCGCGAAACCGACCGACTTGAACACGGTGATCTGACTGTCCGCGGCGCGGCCGGGATGGCGTCCGCGCGCGAGGTCGGCGAGGTCCGCGGCGATGTCTTCCTGCGCAATGGCGCCGCTCGCAAGCGCCTGCACGAGATCGCCGCCTTCGGCGAGCGCCGCCGTGCGGTCGTCGACGACGATCACGCCGGCGCGGCGCATCGCATCGTCGTCTGTTTCGCGCATCGTCGCCCGGTACGCGCCGGTGAGGTCGAGATGCACGCCCGGCGCGAGCCATGCGCCGAGAACGAGCGGCGCCGCGGACAGCGTCGCGCAGGACACTATGTCGGCGGCACGCACCGCCGCTTCGAGGTCGCGCACCGCGGCGACGGGCAGGCCGCCCGCCGCCATTTCACGCGCGGCGGCGGTCGCGTGCTCCTGCGTGCGGCTCCACAGGCTCACGCGCTCGATCGGCCGCACGTGCGAATGCGCCTCGATGAGGCCGCGCGCCTGCCGGCCGGCGCCCACCATGACGAGATGCCGTGCGTCGCGTCGTGCCAGCGCGCGGGCGGCAAACGCCGACGCGCCGGCCGTGCGCCGCGCCGTGATCTCGTCGCCGTCGAACAGCGCCAGCGGTTCGCCGTTGCGCGCATCGAACAGCGCATACACGGCGTTCACCGCGCGCGCGCCGCGGTCGCGATTGCCCGGAAAGACAGTGACGAGCTTCACGCCGATGCGCCGGCCGGTGCGCCATGCGGGCATCACCAGGAGCCCCCCGCTCGGCGCGTCCGGCAGGTCGATCTCGTGGAACGCGCGAAGCGGCGCCGAAACGTCTTCGCGCAGCATCGCGCCCAGCGCGTCCAGCATCCGCGGCCACGGCAACGCGGCGCGGATCGTCGCGGCGTCGAAATAGCGCATCGGCGACCGGCAGGAAAACTAGGGACGGTCTTCGGACAGCGACAGGAGCGCGGCGTTGCCGCCGGCGGCGGCCGTGTTGACCGTCACCGTGCGCTCGACCACGAGCCGCGCCGCGTCGTAGCTGCCATCTGCTTCCGGCGCGATGACCGGGACGATCTTGCCCGCGGCCGCGGCGAACTTGGCGCGCACGCGCTGCGCGCGTTCGGGCGACGCATCGAGCAGCACCGCGTCCACGGCACCGGGGTCGAGCGCATCGGCGAACGCAACGCTCGCGCCTTCGAGGCGGTCGCGCGCGGCGAACGTCAGCGGACTGCGCAACCACAGCGGCGTGTTGCCCGCGGCCCGCGCCGCTTTCGTCTGCGCGATCAGCGCCTCCGCATCGTCCGCAATGCAGGCGACCACGCCGCGTGGCTGGATTTCGAGCGTGTTGGCCTCGCCGGTCGGCCCGGGAAGCGCCACGGACGCGTCCGGCATCGGCAAGTGCGCGGCACCGCGCATGAGGCGCCGAACGTAGAGCGGCCCGCCGGCCTTCGGTCCCGTTCCCGACAGTCCGTGCCCGCCGAACGGCTGCACGCCGACCACCGCGCCGACGATGTTGCGGTTGATGTACACGTTGCCGGCATGAACGCGCGCGAGAATCGCCGCGGCGGTTTCGTCGATCCGCGTGTGGATGCCATGCGTGAGCCCGTACCCGGTCGCGTTGATCGCATCGACCAGCGCGGGCAGCTCGTCGCGATGCCAGCGCACGACGTGCAGCACGGGCCCGAAGACTTCGCGCGTGAGTTCCGCGAGCGCGCCGATCGACGGCAATTCGACCACCGCCGGCGCGACGAACGTCCCGCGCGCGAGCGCCTCCGGCACCGGCGACTGAAACACGGGCCAGCCGCGTTCGCGCACCTTCGCGAGATGGGCGACGAGCGTATCGCGGGCCTCGACGTCGATCACCGGGCCGACGTCGGTCGCGAGATGGCGCGGGTTGCCCAGCACGAGCTCCTGCAGCGCGCCCTTCAGCATTGCGAGCACCGGCTCGGCGATGTCGTCCTGCAGGCACAACACGCGCAGCGCCGAGCACCGCTGGCCCGCGCTGTCGAACGCGGACACGAGCGAATCGATGACGACCTGCTCCGGCAGCGCCGAGCTGTCGACGATCATCGCGTTCTGGCCGCCTGTCTCGGCGATCAGCGCCGGGTCGTCGGCGCGCGCCGCGAGCTGTCGGTGGATGAGCCGCGCGACCTCGGTCGAGCCGGTGAAGATGACGCCGGCAATCCGCGGATCGGCGACGAGCGCCGCCCCGATCGTCTCGCCGCGACCGGCAAGGAGCTGCAGCGCGGCACCTGGCACGCCGGCACGATGCAGGATGCGCACCGCTTCGCGCGCGATCAGCGGCGTCTGTTCGGCCGGCTTCGCGAGCACCGGGTTGCCCGCGGCGAGCGCCGCGCCGACCTGCCCCATGAAAATCGCCAGCGGAAAGTTCCACGGCGAGATCGCCACGATCGGCCCGAGAGGTTTCGCGTCGGGCATTGCGCGCGCCTGCCCGGCGTAATAGCGCAGGAAATCGACCGCTTCACGCACTTCCGCAACCGCGTTGCCGAACGTCTTGCCCGCTTCGCGCACGGCGAGCGCGAGGAACGTCGCGCGCTCCGCTTCGAGGAGGTCCGCCGCGCGCTCGAGACACGCCGCGCGTTCGGCCGCCGGCGCGCGCGCCCATTGCATGCCGGCATCCATGGACGTCGCAATCGCGCGGTTCGCTTCGTCCTGCGTCGCCAGGACGATGCGCCCGACCACGTCGCCGCGATCGGCGGGATTGACGATGTCGATGGCGCCGGCGGCACCTCGCGCCGCGCCGAACTCCGGCGGCAACGCCTCGAGCTGCCGCGCAAGTGCGTGCAGCACGACATCGTCCGCGAGATCCATGCCTTCCGAATTCCGGCGGCCCGGCAGCATCGCGGCGGGCGCCGGCAGGTTCGCATGCGGCGCGAAGCCGGCCTTTTCCGTCACGGCGACGGGATCCTCGACCAGCGATGCGATCGGAATCGCCGGGTCCACGATGCGGTTGACGAACGACGAGTTGGCGCCATTCTCGAGGAGGCGCCGCACGAGATACGCAAGGAGCGTCTCGTGCGATCCGACCGGCGCGTAGATGCGGCACGGACGGTCGAGCTTGCCGTTCGTGGCGAGCTGGTCGTAGATGCTCTCGCCCATTCCGTGCAGGCACTGGAACTCGAAGGGCGCGTCGCCCGCAAGCGTGCGGATCGCCGCGATCGTGAAGGCGTTGTGCGTCGCGAACTGCGAGTAGAGCGCGTCGGGCGCCGCGAGCATCGCCTTCGCACACGCAAGGTAGGCGACGTCGGTATGCACCTTGCGCGTGAATACCGGATAGCCCGGCATGCCGTCGACCTGCGCGCGCTTGATCTCCGAGTCCCAATAGGCGCCCTTGACGAGGCGCAGCATCAGTCGGCGCTCGTGCCGGCGCGCCAGTGCGACGACCCAATCGATGACCGGCCGCGCGCGCTTCTGGTAGGCCTGCACGACGAAGCCCAGCCCGTCCCAGCCCGCGAGCGACGGATCCGCGGCGAGCGCGGCCAGGACATCGAGCGAGAGTTCGAGCCGGTCGGCCTCCTCCGCGTCGATCGCGAGACCGATGTCGTAATGCTTCGCGAGGCGCATCAACGACTGGAGGTGCGGGACGAGCTCGGCCATGACGCGCCCACGCTGCGCGCGGCTGTAGCGCGGATGCAGCGCGGAGAGCTTCACCGACACCCCCGGGCCCGCGACGACGCCACGCCCCGCCGCCGCGCGGCCGATGGAATGGATCGCCGCCTCGTATCCGGTGAAAAATCGCCGCGCGTCGATGGCCGTCAGCGCGGCCTCGCCCAGCATGTCGAACGAGTACGTGTAGCCGCGCGCCTCGCGATCGCGCGCATTCGCGAGCGCCTCGTCGATCGTGCGGCCGGTGACGAACTGGCGCCCGAGAAGGCGCATTGCGAGGTCCACGCCCTTCCTGATCAGCGGCTCCCCGCCCTTGCGCAGCAGCGACGAGAGTGCAGCCTCCAGCGCGCCCTCGTTGCGCGTGTCGACCAGCCTGCCGGTGACGAGGAGCCCCCACGCGGCGGCGTTGACGAACAGCGATGGCGACGCGCCGACATGCGCGCGCCAGTCGCCGCGGCCGATCTTGTCGCGGATGAGCCGGTTGCGGGTGGCGGCGTCCGGGATGCGCAACAACGCCTCGGCGACGCACATCAACGCCACGCCTTCGCGGCTGTCGAGCGAGAATTCGAGCATCAGCGCGTCCACACCACCGGCTTGCGAGCGCTCGGCGCGCACCGCTTCGGCGAGCCTGGTCGCGTGCACCTGTGTTGTCGCGAGCATGTCCGGCGCAAACCGCGCCTCGGCCGCCAACGCGCGAACGGTCGCCGCTTCGTCGGCGCGGTGGGCGAGAGCAATGCGCTCACGCAGCGGAGCGAGTGCGTCGCTTCCAGGCTCGACACTCGTGAATCCGAAGTCGAAGCCGGCGTGGCCCGCGGGTGGCTGGGACATTGACGACGCCCGAAAACGCCCGGCCGCGGGTTGCGGCCGGTGCAGGAACGCGATTCTAGCTCACCCGAGCATGCAGGGAGCCTAAGGCTCGAACTTCGGGTGGATGAGATTATCGAACGAAAACACCTCGTCCCACTTCGCCTGCGTGAGAAGTTTGCGTTCCAGGACGACGATCTGATGCAGCGACTTGCCCGTTTCGTAGCCTTCGCGCGCGATCTCCGCGCACTGCTTGTAGCCGAGCGAGGGTTTCAGCACGGTGACGATCCCGAGCGAATTCAGCACCATCTCGCGCGTCCGGTCGGCATTCGCCGTGATGCCCACGACGCAGTTGACGCGCAAGCTGTCGACCGCGTGCTCCATCGTTGCGATCGACGTGAAAAGCGCGAATGTGATGACCGGCTCCATTACGTTGAGTTGCAGCTGGCCGGCAGAGGCCGCGAGGGTGACCGTCAGGTCGAGGCCGATCACGAGAAAACCCGCCTGATTCACGACCTCTGGAATGACCGGGTTCACCTTTCCCGGCATGATCGAGCTGCCGGGCTGCAGCTGCGGCAGGTTGATTTCGTTGAAACCGCACCGTGGCCCGGACGCGAGCAGCCGGAGATCGTTGCATATTTTTGTGAGCTTCGATGACGTGCGCTTCAGCGCGCCCGAGAGCAGCACGTAGGCGCCTGTGTCGGACGTCGCCTCGACGAGGTCGCCGGCCAGCACGAACGGGATGCCCGTCAGCTCCGACAAGTGGCGGGTCGCAAGCTCGGGATATCCCGGCGCCGCAGTGACGGAGGTCCCGATCGCCGTCGCGCCGAGGTTGATCTCGTGCAGCAGTTCGCGCACTTCGGCGATCCGCTGCACTTCCTCGCCAAGCGTCGTGCCCCAGCCGTTGATTTCCTGTCCGAGCGACATCGGCACCGCGTCCTGCAGGTGCGTACGGCCCATCTTCAGCACCCGCTCGAATTCCTTTCCCTTCGCGCAGAATGCATCCTGCAGCCGCCGCAGCGCTTCCATATAGCTCGACAGGCGGAGGATCAGCGCGAGGCGGAATGCGGTCGGGTATACATCGTTGGTCGACTGCCCGAAATTGACATGGTCGTTCGGGCTCACCTGCTGGTAGTCGCCCTTTGGACGGCCCAGGTGCTCGAGCGCGAGGTTCGCGATCACCTCGTTCGCGTTCATGTTGGTCGACGTCCCCGCGCCGCCCTGGATGAAGTCGGTCACGAACTGGTCGCGCATTTCTCCCGCGATCAGCCGGTCGCACGCGGCGGCGATCGCGCCGGCGACCGCGGGGTCGAGCACACCCAGGTCGCGATTCGCCAGCGCCGCGGCTTTCTTGACGTAGCCGAACGCCTTGACGAACGTCGGCTCGGCCGACATCGGGATGCCCGTGATGTGAAAATTTTCTTTCCCGCGCAGCGTCTGCACGCCGTAGTACGCGCTGTCGGGGAGCTCGCGCTCGCCCAGGAAGTCGCGCTCGATTCGGGTCGTCATGATCACTTCTCCTCGTCCGCTCCCGGTTCGCGTCGCCGAAATGCGACGGGCCGGCGTGCGGCCGGCCCGTTGCGCAGGACGCGCTTCGCGGGCGTCAGTGCAGCCGCTGCCGCGACTTGCGCGTCGCATCCGCGAAGGCGCTGCGACGGCTTCCCGTGCCGCGCCCCTGCGTGGCCTCGCGCTTCGAAAGCCAGAAGCGGAAGATCAGCACGGCGGCGACCGGGAGCTCCTCGATCAGCTCGGCGCGCTTCTCGTCGCTGTCGACCCATTCGGTGAAATCGTCGTCGCGGTCACCGAACGCGAGCGCCTCGATCGGGAAGATCCAGTCGCGGGCATCCTGCGCGTCGTACAGCGGCTGCCACTCGTCGTCGCGGATCTTCACCCCCGCCATGTAGCCTTCGCACCATGCGGTCGCTTCGGCGGGCGCGCGCTCGCCGCGCTGGACCTTCTCGTCCGGCACGTAGAGCAGCGGACGGAAACGCGTCGGCGATTCGCCGAGCGTGCGCTGGATGCCGACGAAATGCCGCAGCACGAGTCCCATGATCCGCTGCGCCTGGTCGTTGTCGACGAACACGGGCGCGGCGCTCTTGCTGCCTTCGCTCCACACTTGCGGCAGCCACTCCGACGGCTGGATGACCTCGGGACCCGACACCACCGCCGTGAGGTAGCCGTCGAGCATTTCGAGGTCCATGCAGTCCTGCGGGACGGCGTCGGACGCGAGGAAGACCTCGAGCTCGTCGAGTTCGGCGTCCGTCAGGGGTTCGTCGAGGGCGCGCGGATCGGTCATGGGGAATGGGCTCGGTTTGCGGAGTCGGAACCTTCTATGATCCGCTGCCGCGGCATTTCACGCAACTGCAAGGCGTGCGCAAGGTTCAGCGCCGCCGCGAAAACGAGCACCGCGCCGGCCTGGTGCGCCGCGGCGAGTGGCACCGGCACGACGAGGAGCAGCGTCGAGATCCCGAGCGCGATCTGCAGCGCCAGGAATGCGAGCAACAGCGTCGCGCCGTTTCGCGCGCGCGACGGCAGAGCATCGTCGGTGCGCACCTTCCACCAGAGGAGCGGAACGAGGATGGCGAGCGCCAACGCGATGAGCCGGTGATCGAACTGGACGGTCGCCATGTTCCAGAAGAAATTCTTCCACCAAGGCTCGAGCATCAAGATCTCGGACGGGACGACGCTGCCGTTCATCAGCGGAAACGTGTTGTAGGCGAAACCCGCCCGCGTGCCGGCGACGAAACCGCCGGTGAGCGCCATGACGAAGACGAGCGCGGCGATGGCAAACGCGAAGCGCCGGACCCCTCGCCGCGACAATGACGATACATCGGCGCGCCCCGGAAACGTCAGCGACAATGCGATCCAGAACATCGCAGCGAAAATCAGCAGCGCGATGCCGAGATGCGCAGTCAGGCGGAACTGGGAAACGTGCGGGTCGTCGACGAGGCCGCTTTGCACCATGTACCAGCCCATCGCGCCTTGCAGTCCGCCCAGCAGGAAAATGCCCGCGAGCGCCCGCCCGTAGCCGCTCGGAATGCGCCGTCGCGCCGCGAAGACGAGCAGCGGGACGAGGAACGCGACGCCGATCGCGCGGCCGAGCAGCCGGTGCGCGTATTCCCACCAGAAGATGCCCTTGAATTCGGCGAGCGTCATCGCATGATTGACCTGGCGGTACTCGGGCGTCTGTTGGTACTTGGCGAACACCTCCTGCCAGTCGCCCGCGGACAATGGCGGCAACGTGCCGACGATCGGCTGCCACTCGACGATCGACAGTCCCGAATGCGTGAGGCGCGTGACGCCGCCGACGACGATCAGCGCGAACACCAGCGCGCAGCAGACGAGGAGCCATATCGCGACGGAGCGCGCCCCCTCCCCCCGGCCTTCTCCCGCGAGCGGGAGCGCAAGGAGCTTGTCCGGGACCGCGGCGGCATTCGACATGACGTGCATTTTGCCATGCGGACCCCGCAGCCCGGCCGGGACGCGCAAGCGTAGTCCGGCGTTCCGGTTTCAGGCATCATCGGGCGCTGCAGGCCGCCGCGCCGCCTTTCGTTTCCCTGACGTGAACGACCGCCCCCGCGTCATCGCCCATCTCGACATGGATGCGTTCTACGCCTCCGTCGAGTTGCTGCGCTATCCGGAATTGCGCGGCAAGGCCGTGGTGATCGGCGGCGGCCGGCGCAGTGCGGCGGGTGATGCGCGGGAAGCGTTCACCACGCTGCGCGAGTATGTCGGTCGGGGTGTCGCGACGACGGCGACCTATGAGGCGCGCGCGCTCGGCGTCCACTCCGGGCTCGGGCTCATGAAGGCGGCGCGCCTCGCGCCGGATGCGATCCGGCTCCCCGCGGATTTCGACGCGTATCGGCGGTACTCACGGCTGTTCAAGGACGCCGTCGCGGCGATTGCGCCGCACATCGAGGACCGCGGCATCGACGAAATCTACATCGATCTTACCGACGTCCGGCACGACGCAGGCGTGCGCGCGCTCGCGCAGTCGATCAAGGACGCCGTGCGCGCCGCCACCGGGCTGTCGTCGTCGATCGGCATCGCGCCCAACAAGCTGCTGGCAAAGCTCGCCTCCGAGCTCGACAAGCCCGACGGGATCACGATCGTGAACCACGACGACATACCGCTGCGGATCTGGCCCCTGGCGCCGCGCAAGATCAATGGCATCGGCCCGAAGTCGGCGGCGAAGCTCGACGCGCTCGGCATCCACACCATAGGCGAGCTGGCGCACACCGACCCCTCGTGGCTGGTCGAGCAATTCGGCCGCCATACGGGCGCGTGGATGCACGAAGCCGCGCATGGCCGCGATGACCGGCCGGTCGTCACGTTCTCGGAGCCGAAGTCGATCAGCCGCGAAACCACGCTCGACCGCGACCTCTCCGCCACGCGCGATCGCACGGAACTCTCGCAGATCTTCACCGACCTTTGCGTGAGCGTCGCCGAAGACCTGCAGAAGGCGGGGTACGCGGGGCGCACGATCGGTCTCAAGCTGCGCTTCGACAACTTCCGCACGGTCACCCGCGACCAGACGATTCCGGCGCCGACGCAGGACGCGCAGACCATCCGCCGCGTCGCGGGCGAGTGCCTGAAGCGCGTGCCGCTCGAGCGCCGCATCCGGCTGCTCGGCGTGCGCATAGGCGCGCTGATTCCGATCGACGAAGTCGGAAAGATGCAGCCGAGCGAGGCCGATCCGACGCCGTCGCTGTTTTGACGTTC
>Ga0209048_10005611_pt1 | contig 11832 bp, 13 predicted proteins | sample FrelakmetCRP12CR_FD_187146 | JGI IMG/M metagenome (GOLD analysis project Ga0209048, IMG submission 187146) | Freshwater lake sediment microbial communities from the University of Notre Dame, USA, for methane emissions studies - CRP12 CR (SPAdes)... | ecosystem: Environmental > Aquatic >... | reverse complement strand
GCCGATCAGCCAGGTGTATTCAAAATGGTTCGGCTCGTCATAATGCTGCCAGGGAGGCACAAGGAAGGCGAATATCAGGCCATTCAATAGACCCATGAGCAAGGCAATTACCAGACTCACATTTTAATTTAAGAGGCTATCAAACCTCATTCGTATATGGGTTTTGGTCTATCTCCTTCCGCAAGCCGTGTGATAAACTCAGATCCACGCATCAGGATATTTTCAATTTCGTGCAGGGTTTCCCTGAAATCAGCCAGCGAGCCACCGACTGGATCTTGTATGTCATACATCGCATTGATCATTTCACTTAACATGAAGACTCGTCGAGCAACTTCTGGAAACTCAGAGCATAAAGCTTCCTTGTGTCCCCGCTCCATGGTAAGAATGAGATTGAATGATAATAGCATATCCGAGGTCACTGTCCGGGAACGGTGCTCACCGACCTCCAGCCCCAATTCTTGCAGGACCACTTGCGCTTTAGGAATCGCTTGCTGTCCATCCATTGCCCAGGTACCAGCTGACTCAATGGACCAGTCCGAGTTCGATGGGCCGACATTGGCCCGCCATAGGGCCATCGCTATCGGAGAACGGCAAATATTCGCTGTGCAAACAAATAAGACTGAGTGCATTCCTGACTTCTTTAACTTGTCGTCTTATCCACAAGCTAGAAAGTGTTTATTGATAACGCTGAATGATTCCTTCACAACCCCATCATTGCAAAGAACAGCATCCCGAACAGTAAAGTTGGTAACATTACCAGGCTGTGTAACAGGATTCCATAAGTTAATGCCGTCGCCCGGTCTACTTTATATGCGCTGAGCGCCAGGATGCACATATATTCATAAATACCAAGCCTGCCTGGCACTGACGGAACAGCAATCCCAACCTGCAAGATGACTAAAACCAGCAGCGAAGCGGTCCATGGCAACTGCAAATGCAGAGCGCGCATTGTCAAATAATTGATCAATATGGCCGAAACCTATACAATTATCAACCAAAAAGCCAATCTGAACAACTCGCTTGTACTTTGTAAAACTCCCAGGCTGGCTGCTCCTGATCGGAATGGGCTTACAGTATATTGAGAATGTGAAGGAATATGCTGAATTACTGACCCAGGCTGGCAGCCGGATTAAGAGGATCAATAAAATAAACAATAAGCTTTAGGTGGCGGGGCGCTTCATCTATCAAAATCGTCCGTGACGCCTGGTAAACCGGCGTTATCCACTTAGAATTCGCAAAAGCCTCCACCAAACTAAATAGAGACGAAGTAAAACAACCAGGCTCGATGCAAATCACCGCCAGATAACGCCTAAAATCTTCAAAAAATGAATTCGATTCCATGGTTATCGTCTCTCGAAAACCAGGATTTTCTTCATCCGTTGAAATCTCCTGATACAAGCGCCTGCAAGACCGTATTAATCACAAGATCCACCGCTTCGTTATCCATTGTTGGATACAATGGTAAGGTCACCTCTCGAGATGCAACACTTTCAGTGATCGGCAGCGAGACCCCAGGGTACCTCGCTCGAAAATATCTAAACATGTGAACTGGAGGGTAATGGATGCTCGTTTGGATTTTCGCAATGCGCAACGCGTCGATGAACTTTATTCGCTCGACGCCAACCGGCAGAAGAATTGGGAATATGTGATACGCTGGAGCGCCCAGTCTGTTAATGAAAGGCAACTCAATCCCACTTCCATCCAGAGCGCGCCAATAACGCTCGGTGATGGCCTTGCGGCGGGCATTGTTGGCAACCAATTTCTTCAACTGGGCTAACCCAAGGGCTGATCGCAGCTCATCGATTCGGTAATTGTACCCCATGTCAACTACATCATATGTTGAGGCATGCCCCTGGTGGCGATCCCAGGTCAGGCTGGTCATGCCGTGGGAGCGGAGTAAACGCACTTTTTCAGCCAGGTCTACGCGGTCCGTCACCAGCATTCCGCCTTCCCCGGTAGATAAGTTCTTGTTGGAGAAAAAGCTAAAACAGCCGATATCGCCCCAGGTGCCTAAGGGCTTGCCATTCAATGCAGCCCCAGGCGCATGAGCAGCATCTTCTATCACAGCCAGTCCATGTCGGGCAGCGATCTGCAATATGGCTTCCATCTGACATGGATAGCCGGCATAATGCATCGCGATCACGGCGCGTGTTTTCGGTGTAATCTCCCGTTCGATAGCTTGGGGCGAGATGTTCAATTCGTGCGGCCCAAGGATCTCGGCAAAGCGCACTTGAGCTCCAGTATACAATACCGCATTAGCTGTTGCTACAAATGTTAAGGAAGGGACAATCACTTCATCGCCTGGTCCAATTCCCAGCGCCAGGCAAGCCAGGTGCAAAGCTACCGTTGCGTTGGTTACAGCCAGGGCCTGGCGAGCTCCTACGAACTCAGCAAATTCCTTTTCAAACTCCTGAGTGACTTCGCCCATCGTCAACCAGCGGCTGTGCAGTACCTCCAAAACCGCGGCTTCTTCGGCTGGGCCATAATCCAGATCCGCCAGAGGGACACGCCATTCCATTATTCTTCTCCCAGGATCAACGGGCGCAGGCTATCAAAATCCTTGTTGGCCTGCTCGCAAACATCTGGACGGCCCATGTCCAGCCTATACCCGTCGATAGGAGCCAGGTAAGAGTCTTTACCTTCTGCCAACCCGATAGTTTTCATCATTATTAATTCCTTATTCCACCAGGAGTGCGAAATCTCTCGATTTCACCTAACTGCCTTTTTTTAAAACAAATCCTTTCTCATTTACCAAACTGCGTAGTTGTTATGTTCTATACCCGGGAAGCCCAGTCTTCTCAAATTGGGCCAGCCAATGCCTGTCGCAGCGTGTCGATCACATAATCCACTTGTGGCTGCGTGAGCAAAGCCGACGACGGCAAATTCATCCCCTGGCGAGCCAACCGGTCTGCCACCGGAAACTGTTTTCCTTCGGTGGAGGATTGATAGACCGGCAGGCTATGCATCGGATAAAAGAACGGGCGGGTCTCAACCCCTTTTTGGAGCATTGAATTCATCACTCTATCCCGATCTATGCCGTCCTTCAAGACGATACTACTCAGCCAGAACACGCTCCTGGCCCATGGCATTTCCGGCGAAAATTCGACTTGCAGAAATTCGTGTAGGCCAGCCCGATACCACGAGGCAACTTCACGACGACGGGCGATATGCCAGTCGATTTTCTCAAGTTGTCCCAGGCCGATGGCCGCTTCAATATTCGTCATACGGTAGTTGTAGCCCACCATGGGAAACCAGAACCGGCGCTTTGGATCTTGCCCCTGGCCTTTCAGCTGCCGGACCCGCGCCGCCAGTTCCTCATCCTGGGTGCACACCATTCCCCCTTCACCCGTAGAAATGATTTTATTCCCATAAAAGCTAAATGTGGCAATATCCCCCATCGTCCCCACCTTACGACCCTTATATTCTGCTCCATGAGCTTCGGCCGCATCCTCAATCACAAACAGGTCATGCTTCCTGGCCAGCGCCAAAACGGGATCCATGTCAACCGGATGGCCATATAAATGGACAACGATAATGCCACGCGTCCGATCCGTAATCAAAGCTTCGAGCAGATCCGGGTTCAAGTTCCAGGTCCTGTCGTCGCTATCCACAAAAACGGGTTTAGCGCCACAATACAAGACCGCATTGGCCGACGATACATAGGTCAACGAGGGGACAATCACCTCATCGTCTTGTCCCACCCCCATCGCCAGGAGCGCCAGATGGAGGGCCACCGTGCCGTTACAACACGAAATGGCATACTTCAACCCCAGGAAATCGGCAAAACCTTTCTCAAAAAGCTCGATATATTTCCCATTCGAAGATATCCAGGATGACTCTAAACACTCCATCACATACGTTTTTTCATTGCCGATCAATGCTGGCGCAGCAACGGGTATGAATTCAGACATTTGGTTCAGCTCCCTGGGTCAGGCGATGTCTCTTTTAGCCGCGCATGCTGGCAATCTGGTCTTCCCAGCGGTGCCATTTCCCGTGCTTGGCTTCCAGGGCTTTGCGGCCCTCGCCTGGCGGTTTCAGGCCCACCAGCTCCATTTCGGCATCAACCATGATGTGCACCAGGTCGCGGAAAAAAATCCGCGGCTCCCAGCCCAGCACCTGCCGCGCCTGAGAGGGATCGGCCTGCAAAAAATCTACCTCGGTCGGGCGGAAATAACGCGGGTCGATTTTGACCACCTCGTGCCAATCCCGACCCACGTAGCCAAAAGCCTCGTCCAGGAACTCGCGCACCGAATGGGACTCACCGGTGCCGATCACAAAGTCAGCCGGAATCTCTTGCTGCAGCATTTTCCACATGGCTGCCACGTAATCGGGGGCATATCCCCAGTCGCGTCGGGCGTCCAAGTTGCCCAGGTAGAGATATTGTTGCTTGTTTCCCAGGATCGCCGCCAGCGCCCGTGTAATTTTGCGGGTTACAAACGTTTCGCCACGCCTGGGCGATTCATGATTAAAAAGGATGCCGTTACAGGCAAACATCCCGTATCCCTGGCGATAATTACGGGTTACCCAATAAGCGTACACCTTGGCAGCAGCATAGGGGCTTTGAGGCTCGAAAGGAGTATTCTCATTTTGAGGTGGGCGCGCCGACCCGAACATTTCGCTGGACGAAGCCTGGTAAAACCGCGCCTGAATGCCGCTCTTACGAACAGCCTCCAGGATGCGCATGGTTCCCAATCCAGTTACATCCCCTGTATACTCAGGCAGGTCAAAACTCACACGAACGTGGGACTGGGCCGCCAGGTGGTAAATCTCATCGGGGCGGATGCTGTATATCAGATCAGTCAGGGTGCCAGCGTGGCCCACGTCGCCATAATGCAAGTGCAGATGTACGCTATTATTATTGTGCGGGTCGCCGTATATATGTTCGATTCGATGAGTGTTAAAGGTACTGGCGCGGCGGATCAAGCCATGTACCTCATAGCCTTGCGAGAGCAAGAGCTCAGCCAGGTAAGAGCCGTCCTGGCCAGTAATTCCAGTGATCAACGCTTTTTTCATGCTGGTTTATATTTCCTTTGCTCTATTTTATCTTCAATTTTCTAGAATCGACACATTTGGTTGCCCTCGCCATTTACCTGACATGCTCCGCCCTTACGACATAACGTGGACCACAAACAGTCGATAAAAAAGCCGGGCTTTCGCCCGGCTTCATTTCTTGCGCTGGATCTGGCCGGCGCTCAGCTCCATAGGGACGCGGCGTTGGCTGCCCAACAACTCCAATAAAACGCGCACTCGTTCGCTGCCTGGTACCCGTGTATCGAAGATTGCCTCGTATCCCCTGAAAGGTCCATCGCTAATCCGCACCACATCGCCAGGATGCAGTCCATCGAAAACCTCTCCACCGGCCGCGGAAATTTCTTCGACGCGTTTACGTAGAGTATGGATCAGGTTTTCAGGCACTGGAGCCGGCTCACCGCCGAAACAAACCAGACCGATTGAATGGGGCATCCATTGAAAAACAGAGACACCCACTTCTTCCAGGTCCGCAAATACAAACAAATAGCCTGGAAAATAAGGCCGCAATCTCCGTGAACGGGGGTTGACCGGGTTTACTCGCAGGCGAGGAAAATATGCTTCAAAACCCTGGGTGCGAACCTGCTTCCAAACCACTTCTTCCTTGCGTGGTTTACTCCGCAATGCATACCAGTTCGCTGCCATTCTTAATCCTCACCCTGTCCATCCGAATTGCCAGACAGGCTGCCAGGTTGCCATTTCAAGGCGTCAAAACTTTTTTGGGTAACCAGAAAGCGCAAGCGACCTTTCTCAACGACCAGGCGTACCTCGCCAAAATCGCCTAACGAATGTAAAGCCTCGTCAATCATGGCGATCTGGTGGTCTTGTAGGAACCGATAGGATGTCTCGCTGACATCGGTAAACAATTTGGAATTTTGGGAAGTTTCCGGCATAAATGCTAACCTCTTCTATAGACTTCCAGTATCCTTCCAGCCTTAGGCGCGCAGGCCATGCTTAGTATGAATCTAGCATATTCGGCCCAACAAATCCTTGTGAAGTTTCCTAGAAATCATTAGAATGTCTTTGAACACCGGCAATAAAAAACTTCCTCGTGGGATCTCTCACCTCTACGAAGAGTTTCAACTGTTTAACTTTTTATTCTAAAGTCAAAATGATTGTACCATAGGGGTTGAGCCCATCCAGGCGCTTCAGCCTCTCAACATCGTTAGGCAACCGCTAGCCCACCACCTGCAATCCGGTAAGCCGGCTTAGTACGATGCGAGTACCCCAAAGTGGCGGGACTAAGACCAGGTGGATGAAGACGCTGATACCCAGGACGACATCCACACCCAATAACAACTGGTTGAAAGGCGTAGCCAGGTGTTGTGCCATCCACGGGCCGGCTCCTAGAAGAAGGCTAAACGCGAACAAGGCCACGATGATCAGCGTCAGGGGCACCCAGGCTTGCCGGTCCGATGGCGAGGGGAACATCGTGCTGCTCACTACAAACGCCAGATAAAACCATAGCCAGAAATCCGGTTGATGAAACAGCCTGGGAATGGCAGATAATGCTGCTGACACATTGCCTGCCAGCAAAGGCGCCCAGATAGCCGGCAGCCCTAAATGAAATAGGCCAATATAGGCCACCACACATCCACCCGCCAGAAGCGGGGCTGCGCCAATTAATGCATCGCGCAGCCAGTCTGAGGAAGCAGTTTCAACGTATCCCAATTGCAGACGACCACCTGGCTGAACGCGAGGAACCAACGAAAATTTTCCAGTACGCACCCCCAAAATCCTGGCAGTAAGATAATGGCTGGTCTCATGCAGCAAAATGCCAGGAAAGAATACTAACGAAAATAACATAATTGCAAACTCGGTGCGGCGAGTGAGCAACAAAAAGATCGCCTGAATTTCGCGATGCAGCCTGCGCTGGAGAATAATTAACGGCCCCAGTAAGAACAGAAGGTAAAGGACGCCGTCAGTATTGGGCGGCATAATTGTTTGTAAAGACGTCAGAGGGGTTGAAGTCTCTGACGTCATTAATATTCAGCGGTCAGGCGACTGCCTGTACGATCTGGGTAAAATCATCAGCTTTCAAGCTGGCCCCACCGACCAGGGCGCCGTCAATCTCGGGCTGGTCGAAGAACTCGCGAGCGTTGCTGCCCTTGACAGACCCGCCGTAAAGCACCTGTATTGATTGTGCAAATGCGTTACCGAAAAGGTCGGTTAATGCCGGTCGAATGACGTCTGCTACGACAGCATTAGCGCCTTCAGCCGTAGCAGCTCGTCCGGTCCCGATTGCCCATACAGGCTCATAGGCAATAACCAGAGGACTGGGGACGCTCACATCCCACCCGCCATCAGGAAGTTCCGCACTGACCAGACTCAACCCTGAAAGACCTTTACGAACCTGGCCGGATACCACATCAGCTGTTCGGCCGGTTTCATACTCTTGAAGAGTTTCTCCCACGCAGACAATTGGTGTCAGGTTGTGCGCCAGTGCTGCCTGCACCTTGCGGTTAACGGTTTCATCCGTCTCGCCAAAATAGGCTCGCCGTTCCGAGTGTCCGATAATGACATAATGGCATAACTCAGCGACCATAGAGGGAGATACTTCGCCGGTAAACGCCCCTGCCGCTTCCCAATGCATATTTTGCGCTCCCAGGCCGATCTCGGTGCCTTCCAGAAGAGCTGCAACTGCCAGTAAAGCAGTAAAGGGCGGGCAAAGCACTTTTTCAACGCCGGCCACTGCTTGCAGGCCGGGCACCAATTCCGACACCAGGTGGCGCGCCTCGGCCACCGTTTCGAACATTTTCCAGTTCCCTGCAACAAAGGGCGTTCGTCCAGATGATTTGCTCATGGTTTCCTCAAAAAAAGGTCAGCGATCAGCTTTCAACGGCCTGTTGGCCATTAGCTGCTGATCACTGACCACAGATATAAAAGGGATTATTTGTCTTGCAAAGCCGCAACGCCGGGCAGGACCAGGCCTTCCAGCATTTCAAGTGACGCCCCACCGCCAGTTGAAATATGAGTGATCTTATTGCTGAGACCCGATTGGTTGATCGCCGCCACCGAGTCGCCGCCACCAATGATGGAGGTCGCGCCGCTCTCGGCTACCGCTCTGGCAATACCGAAGGTCCCTTCAGCGAAATTGGGGAACTCAAACACACCCATGGGACCATTCCAAACCACAGTGCCAGCGGATTGGACAGTTTTGCTATATGCTGCCACTGTATTTGGGCCGATATCCAGAATGCGCCAACCATCCGGCACGGGGCTCATCGCCATCACCTTCTTTTGGGCATCGTTGTCAAACCGGTCACCGATAACGATATCCACTGGCAGCCGAAGCTTATTCGAGCCCTCCTTGACCAACTCCCTGGCGGTCTCTAATGCATCTTCTTCCACGAGTGAATCACCGACAGGATAACCCTGGGCCTTAAAGAACGTATTCGCCATACCGCCGCCGATTAATACCTGGTCGGAGATAGTGAGCAGATGGCGGATCACGCCAATCTTATCGCTGATCTTAGCGCCCCCCATAATTGCCACGAACGGTCGCTTCGGGTTGGCGATAGCCTGGCCTAAGTATTGGATTTCCTTTTCCATTAAGAAGCCGGCTACAGCCGGTAAGTAGTGCGCAACGCCTTCAGTAGAAGCGTGTGCGCGGTGCGCTGAGCCAAAGGCGTCGTTGACATAGATATCAGCGAGTGAGGCCATCTGGCGAGCCATCTCTGGGTTATTCTTTTCTTCTTCAGGGTGGAACCTCGTATTTTCTAGTAGCAATACATCTCCAGGTTTTAAGGCTTTGGCTGCGGCTTCAGCTTTCGGACCGATGCAATCCTCAACAAAAGCAACCCGTTTACCTAACAGCCCGCTCAGGTAATCAGCTACCGGGATTAGAGAATACTTCGGGTCAGGTCCCCCTTTAGGGCGGCCCAGGTGCGAGCATAAGATCACCGCTGCGCCATGGTCCAGCAGGTAATTCAGTGTAGGCATGGCTGCCACAATGCGAGTGTCATCTGCCACTTTTCCGTCTTTAATTGGCACATTGTAATCTACCCGCACCAGGACTCTTTTTCCTTTTACATCGATATCAGTAACGGTCTTTTTGCTGAACATGTCAAGCTCCATTATAGTGCCAGGTGCCATATGTCAAGTGCCACGCTTCCCATAATTCGATTAACGTGACACTTGACACATAAACACTTGACACTTTCTTATAGATATTTTGCCATCAATGCCGCCAGGTCGGCGGTGCGGACAGAGTAGCCCCATTCGTTGTCGTACCAGGCTACGATCTTCGCGAACGTGCCGGCTTCCTTGCCCAATACCATCGTTAGAGGCAGGTCAACCAGCGAGCTATGCGAGTCGCCTTTATAGTCAATGCTGACAAGTGGCTCGTCTATCGCGGCCAGAATACCTTTTAACGGGCCAGCGGCTGCGTCCCTGAACGCCTGGCGCAGTCCTTCGGTCGTTGTGGCATTTTCCAACTCGACGGTTAAGTCGATAATCGAAACTGTCGAGGTCGGCACACGCAGAGCATAGCCATCCAATTTTCCGGCCATCTCCGGGATAACCAGCTTGAGGGCCTTGGCGGCGCCGGTGCTGGTGGGAATAATGCTCATGGCAGCGGCACGCGCCCTGCGCAGGTCGCTATGAGGCATGTCCAGAATCTTTTGATCATTGGTATAAGCGTGGATGGTGGTCATCAAGCCACGCTTGATAACGAATTTGTCGTTTGCAACCTTAACAGCTGGCGCCAGGCCGTTCGTGGTGCAGGAAGCGTTCGAGACCACATGGTGGACTGCAGGATCGTACTTATTATCATTCACCCCCATCACGATTGTCAGATCCTCGCCCTCTGCAGGCGATGAAATGATCACTTTTTTGGCGCCGCCTTTTGTAATGTGGTTCTCAGCACCTTTGACTTCTTTGCCTTTCTTATTGACGCCATCTTTCTTGATAGTGAACAAGCCGGTGCTCTCGATGACGATTGAAACCCCCAGGTCACCCCAGGGGATCTTGGAAGGATCTGTTTCTTTGAAGGCCTTAACCGGCTTACCGTCGATTAGCATCTCGCCATCACCGACCTCCACCGAACCTCCAAAACGACCATAGTTCGAATCATATTTGAGCAAGTGAGCCATTGTCTTCAAATCGCCTATATCATTGAAAGCAACGACTTCTAGCACATCCGGATGATGCTCCCGGATTGCTTTGATCACCTGCCGCCCAATGCGGCCAAACCCGTTAATGCCTACTTTCACTGTCATAGTAATCCTCCATTTTTATTATGTTGAATTGGAATCGCGTGATTTTCGATGATGACAACCGCCGGTTGAAAGCAGGGCAATTTCAAGCAGCAGTCGCTCATTTTTTCCTGAATGTTAATTTCTTCTTGACCAACTAGCATGTTCAATTCACCAACCCCCTATTCTACCAGAGGTCCGGTTCGTTCTTGGAACAAATCTATTATTACCTGGGCCAATTTTTGCGAATCATGCCGCCAAGGATGGAGAGTATCGACCAGATCTGACCGATATACGGCGTGATCTTCGTCTAATTCGTCTTCCGCCAGGACCCATTGAACTGTATCTGGGAGTTTCCCCTCGCAATGGTTATTGCTGAGGACCAGGTCAAACATCCCGCCCCCGATGTGCTCTTCCAGCACTCTTACGTGATCGCTGCAAGTGAAACCTTGGGTTTCACCGGGTTGGGTTGCAACATTACATATATAAATTTTCATAGCCCGGGAGGCCCGGATCGCTTCTACCAAATCGGGTACAAGCAGGTTTGGCAGAACGCTGGTAAACAGACTACCGGGACCGACCACGATCAGGTCCGCTGCCAGTATGGCTTGAATCGCCTCTGGATAGGCAGGAGGATTGCCGGGCTCTAGCCACACTCGCCGAACTTTGCCCGGACTTTGGGGTATCTGGCTCTCGCCTTCGACGCGGACTTCGCTTAAAGTATGTGGCAATATAATGTCAGCTACCAGACGTACATTATTCAGGGTAGCTGGCAGGACACGCCCTTGGACTGCCAGGACGCGCCCCGATTCGACTATTGCTTCTTCGAAACTCCCGGTGATCTCGGCTAATGCACTGATAAACAGGTTACCAAAAGAATGTCCATCCAGACCGGCTTCGCCTTCACCAAAGCGGTATTGAAAGAGTTGGCTCAGCAAAGCTTCATCATTGGAAAGCGCCGCCAGGCAGTTGCGGATATCACCAGGAGGTAGAATGCCCAGCTCACGTCTCAATCGACCCGAAGAGCCGCCATCATCGGCTACAGTGACCACTGCGGTAAGATTACGAGTATGCAATTTCAGGCCCCGCAGTAAGGTCGCCAAGCCGTGACCACCACCAATCGCTACGATACGTGGACCACGTTCGCGTTGCCGGTGTTCACGCAATACATCTACCATACGGTGACCAGGGCGTAAAAATGGGGAGACCAACGAACGGTTCAGTTCCCAAATGCCAAAAACAATAAAACCTAAGCCCAAACCACCGAAAATGAGCGCGCGCAGTGGGCGATCCAAGAATCGCAAAGAAACCGCCGAAAGCAGCGGCAGCCACCAGGCATCGGGCGCCGTCCGGTAAAAGTCCAGCAGGGCAACCGCAAGACCCACGGCAATCAGGGTTATGCCGAACATGATCAATAAAAACCAGCGCTTAACCCCCAGTCCGGGAATCAACCAACGCGTTAATGATAATAGACCCCCTTGCAAACGTTGGTACCAGGGTTCTTGTTTACCTTTCATAATCCAATTCATCATAGCAGCGTTTATGCCACTCGTCAACAGTTGACAGGGTGTCTCATAGGGCAATCGCGTCTTCCTAAAAGAGACCAGAA
>Ga0209048_10005610_pt1 | contig 11835 bp, 8 predicted proteins | sample FrelakmetCRP12CR_FD_187146 | JGI IMG/M metagenome (GOLD analysis project Ga0209048, IMG submission 187146) | Freshwater lake sediment microbial communities from the University of Notre Dame, USA, for methane emissions studies - CRP12 CR (SPAdes)... | ecosystem: Environmental > Aquatic >... | reverse complement strand
CTTGGGACATCATAACACCCCGGCCGAAAAATGTCACACTGCCCGCACTTTTCCCTTTCTTCCGCTCCATTTTGTACTGAGCGGTGGTGATAGGAATATACACATCCATGTTCAGGTTCCTGAGTTTCAGATTCTCGATCTTCTTAGTCCTGTTCATCTGCTTTTCCATCACCCCGAGAACTGTGAACCACTGCTCCTCGAGTTTAATTCCCCTGCCGATGGGGTTTTCGAAGTGAAATAGTTTTTCCTTTATCCCTTCCCCGATTACGCAGACGTTTGCCTGATGTTCGAGGTGGTATTTCTGGAAGAAAACGCCGCTGCTGAGGGAGTAATTAAACACGGGGAGAAATTCAGGTGTTGTTCCGATAACCTTGACGTCAGCCCTTTCGCTCAGGTAGAGGGCCGGCACGGTTTTTTCCCACTGGGGTACGATGGCCGTGACCATGGGGCAAATATCTTTAACTGCGCTGCCGTCAAGCATTGTCAGGCCGGGGGAGAAATTTGCCTTCGCCCTGGAAAAGCTCTGCTTTGTGGGTTCCTTGGCGCGGATTATGATGTTGTTCACCCCCATCAGGCGTATCTGCTCGAGGGCCTCCTGCCTGGCCCCCTCGCCTATGGAAAGCATTGCAATTACGGCGGCAACGCCGAAAATTATACCGAGTGCAGTGAGAACCGAACGCAGCTTGTGTGTGAGAAGACCTGTGAGGCCTACGCTGAGGTTTTCGTTGAAATTCACAGCTTTGTTTCCGCGGGTTCTTCCTGGGAGGAGCCGCCTTCCTCTTTTATCGTCGGATCGCGCAGCGTCACCCTGTCGCCGGCCTTTAGCCCCTTTGTGATTGTGACATAATTGCTGTTTCTGACACCTGTTTCGATTTCCTGTTCGGTCGCGCCGGAACCGTCAATTCTGTACACAACAGTTTTTCCCTTTTTTGAAAAGACGGATTCCAGCGGGATATAAACGGCTTTGGAAATGGTTTCGATTACGATTTCGTTGCTGGTCGTCATACCCGGCTTGAGTATCGGGTCTGTCTCCGTTATGTCAACCACCACCTCGAAGGTCTTGATATTGGATGAGCGGTCGTTCTGCTGTCCGATTGTCCCGACAGATGCTACAGACCCGTGAAACTCGCGATCCGGGAATGCATCCAGTTTGATGTTGACTTTCAGATCTTTTTTTACCTTGCTGACATCCACTTCGTTGACATTGCCGGTCACCTGCATCCTTGACAGGTCTGGAAGACTGATGATTGACATGCCGGGCCAGATCTGGTCTGATATTGCCACCTTTTTGCCGGTCCGCCAGTTCATCTCGTACACGACGAGTCCGGCCATCGGAGCGCGCAGCGTGAACATGCGGAGATCGCGTTTTGCCTTATCAACGTCCGAGCGGGCTTTCTTGATTTCAACGTTGATTTTGTCGTCTTCGGATTTGTTGATTTCCTTTTGTGTCTCGATTTTCAGCCTTGCCTGATCAACGGAAATGCTGTCTCTTTTCAGCTGCAGTTCTTTCTCCTTACGCTGTACCTCGGCTTCGAAGCGCACCCTCTCGAGGCTTAGTTTTGATAGTTCGAACTGGAACTCGGAGTTTTTCATCTCGGCGTCAAGCCTATCCATTGTCGCTTTATGGTCGGCTTCCATTTTTGCGAGGTCAGATAGATGTATGTTCAACTGCGATTGCTGGTCGTTCAGGAATTTTACTACGTTGGCCGTGTCCAGCCGCGCCACTATATCACCTTCTTTAACTGTCGTACCTTCGCCTATCAGCCAGATAATCTGGAGATCGCTACCGTACCAGACCCCGGGGCTTGAGAGTGTTACAGACTTTGCGGCTCTTATTTCGCCGCTAACGGTGATTGTAACGGAGAAATCACCGCTCTTCACATCGGCAGAGGCAAATGATGAATATTTAGGCCTTAAGATCGTGGCAAGCAAAATAATCGCGAAGGCACCCGTAAGCGGATAATAAACTTTTTTATCCCGCAAACGGCCTAGCCGGGCAAATGAAATCTTCATATTGAATGTCCTCAGGACTGAGTAGTCGGTTAATCCAAGGTATCAAATTAAGGGATTATGTGCAATACGGTTATCATGATACCGGCCGTCACCTGCATTCTCATGATCAACTCCAATCAGGTCCGATATCAGCAGGATTTATGCCTCTTACACGATCATTATTCGTAGATGGGTGGCCAAGAGCGGTACCGGACACCTTCATGATATCTAAGATTCCGGGGAAATTTATCTATGAGAGACCAGGCCGATAAAGCTATAAATATAATTACCAGGAAATTTTCATTATAGAAGAACAGTTTTAGATGAGCTTCCGGGTGTTCAAATCGCTTTATAACCGTAGGTTGCCGTACTGTATGCGCGGGAAAAGAGGACTCTAAAGATTACCTTGTTTTGAAATGATCCCATCCGCCCGGAGCGAGGGCTTCCCGTTCGCCGTTTTCGCGTATAAATCCGATCCCCTTCTCTTTTTCGGTTACTCGCCCGAGTATTGAAACATCATTCGTAAGCCGGTCCAGCTTTGCGTACTCCGCGTCGCTTATCGTAAATAAAAGTTCGTATTCTTCTCCGCCGAACAGGGCGTAGTCGACGGGAGATTCGGAAAATTCCGCGGCGATACGCTGAGTTAAACTGTCAACGGGGATATTGTGTTCGTATATCTCGGCGCCGACACCGCTACCGGCGCAGATGTGGTGCACCTCGGATGCCAGCCCGTCGCTTATATCTATAACAGCTCCGACCTTCACTCTTTCCCTGAAAATGCTGGATATGTCGAATCGCGGTTTTGGCGTCAGGTGCTTTTCCAGGGCTGGCGCGTACGGTTCCAGATTTGGTTTAAATTCCCGGAGATCGGAAATTTTGCTGAACCGTTCCTTCTCGCGTTTCAGGATTTTCAATCCTGCGACGGAGGCTCCCAGATGCCCCGAGACGCATATGTACTCACCCGCCTTGGCCCCGCCGCGGTAAGTCACCTGCCTTTCCTCGGCTTCGCCGATCACGGTGACGGAAACCATCATGTTGGCCATGGAAGCGGTTGTGTCGCCCCCTACGATCAGGCATGAAAATTTCTTGCAGGCGGCAGATGCGCCGGCATACAATTCCTCGACCATCTCGACCGAGATTTTTTTTGGCAACGACAGCGTTACGGCGGCATACCTCGGAGTTCCGCACATTGCCGCAATGTCGCTGAAGTTGATTACCATAGCTTTCCATCCGAGGTGTTTTAGGGCCATGAAAGTCAGGTCGAAATGTATGCCTTCTATGAGAGCATCCGACGTCAAGATCTGGACTTTGCCGGGGGTCGGGCGGTACACGGCGGCGTCGTCCGATATGCCCATGATGAGGTTGTCGTTCAGCGACTGATCGTCAAGGCGTATGTTCACAAGATCGCTGATACGCCTGATGAGCCCGAACTCGCCTATTGCTGATATTTCGGTATGATTCTGCTGCATTTACAATTGGCGCCCTACCTGAGTCTTCACGCGAGGTTATTTAAGCAGGGGTGTTATTGCCTCAGTAAAAGCTTGTTTTGATCGTGCTCCCACGATTGTCTGGGCGATTTTTCCGCTCGCGTCAACCAGGAATGTGGTGGGAATAACGCGTATGTTTCCGAATGCCTCCTCAAGATCCTCACTCGATATGACAACCTGATATGGTATGCCTTTTTCCTTGACGAAAGATTTTACATCGTCAATCACGTTTGTTCCGCGGTCGGTTGAAATTCCGATTACCGATACATTCCGGCCGGCCAGCTCGTTGCTGATCGCTATCAGATCGGGAAGTTCTCTCTTGCAAGGCCCGCACCAGGTTGCCCAGAAATTTATCAGAACCACCTTGCCGCGGTAAGAGTCCAAGTCGATTGTTTTTCCCGCGCTGTCTTTCCAGGCAAAGTTCGGGACCAGATCGGGCCTTTTTGAAACGCTCGTGACTTCCGAAACATTGGATGTAACTTCAACCGGGGCCTTTTTCTGGTCGCCCTGTTTCTTTGAGCATCCCGTTGTCAATAGCAGTGAAATCATGAATATAAGATACAATGGAAATAGTCTCATGGCGTTATTTCGCTTTCTTTATGGTTTGTAATCATCGATGAAAATTTCGAGGGGCCGTTGAAAAATTGACAAAGCACACAAATCGTGTTTTGTATAAATTAATCCGCATCTCAGGAGGAATTTGTCTCGTATCCCCGCTTTTTGGCGTATCCGGACAGCTTTGATCTCAGCATCTTACGGCCTCTGTGAAGGCGCGAGCGGATGGTTCCCACAGGACAATCGACGAATTCAGCTATCTCCTCATAACTCAGCCCTTCGATATCGCAGAGGATAACTACCGTCCGGAAGTCCTCGGGAAGTGATTCAAGGGCGCGGGCAACGTTGTCTTCCAGAAGTCCGCCAAATATCTTTTCCTGCAGGTCGTTGGAGTCCGAAGATTCATACCGGATTGTGTTGTAGAAGTTCTGTATATCGTTGTAATCGATGGTTTCGGGTTCCTTTACTTCCTTCCGGTACCTGTTGATATAAGAATTTTTCATTATCCGGAAAAGCCATGCCCGGATATTTGTTCCCTTTTCGTATTTATCCCAGAAACGGAATGCCTTGAGGTATGTTTCCTGCACAAGGTCATAGGCGTCATCGGAATTCGCAGTCATTCGGAGCGCATAGTTATACAGAATATCCATATGGGGTATGGCTTCCTTCTCGAACTCCTTGTTTTTCGGGGAATTATCGGTACCTTTTATTTGCTCCTCCTGCCAAAATTATTCTTTGAGATTGAGTTGAAACCCCCTCACAAGGAACAATTTGGAGAACACTTGAAAGAATGATGTTTAAAACTTAAAAAACCATCTCTGATGATACAAAAAAACCCGTTTAGGTGCAAGAATTACACGGATTGCCGTTATTAAGGCATCTGGGGTGTATTATCCTGAAAGGATACATCTTCCGATGAACTATCGGTTCTATTCACTGTTTCAAATACGGCGAGCCGGATATTCCAGTTCTTCCCCCTCATGTCTCAGATGCGGCACAGCAGCTCCTTTTTGCAAATTTACGGCAGCCGATCCGGTAAATGCTATTGTTTTAATAGTTGCTTCTCCCCAGCTCTGGTCCATTCGTTGAAACAATACAGGAGAAAACGTCAAACAAAACCGTAAAAACACAAAAAGCCAAGCTACATTTCTGAGCCTGGCTCTTATTAGTGGTTCCTGGTAATACCCTAGTGTATTCCTTATGATCTATTTTTCTTCGTAAAGGGTTATGCCCCACATCGTGGGATCGTCCGGAGGATCGACATTCCAATGATTGTAGGAATGCGAATCATCGCTGACATAGTGCAGGATATAATTTCCCTTGTCAAGAACTATGGTGGTTGAAACCGAGCGGTTCTTTCTGCCGCCGCCCGCGTGAAAAGTCATCGCATATGTCATCTCCCACACTACATTGCTGTTGCTTGAGTTTTCAATCCACCCGTAATCGTATAATTCGCGGTTTTGACCTTCTCCGAGTGCATAAACGCGTACGCGGGTCGTTTTGTCCAAATAGAACTGCTGGCTCAGATTGGCATTGTCTCCCACACCAATGACCTGAGCGATCACACCCGCCTGGTGAGGTGTGACGTTTTTCTCGACATTGCTCATTTTGAAATCATCCCCCTCGCCAGAAACGGTTATGCCCCAGTGTTCGGGATCGAAAGGAGGGGAATCGTTCCAGTCATTATAGGCATGAGAATCATCTGTCTGGTAAAAGACTGTGTATGTGCCTTTTTGGAGCGTGATTACTTCATCTATCATACGGTTTTTATCCGCCCCACCCGCGTGGTCCGAGCGGTCCAGGTCCATCGTCCAGACTTTTTCCCTTGTCGCTGTATTTATGATCCAGCCGTAGTCAGCCATCTGGCGCCGGGAGAGGCTGGCCTCACCCAGGGCATATATCCTGATTTTAGATTCCGCCTTTAGTGTAAAGCTCGCATTCCTGGTCTCGTTGTTGCCAATCCTTACGAGCTGGACTATTACATTCTGGTCTTCTTTGCTCGCCTGGGTAAGCTTTATCTCCCTCTTGTCTCCATCCTTTGATGCTATTAGCGTGATACCATAATTGAACGGATCGGAGGGGGGAGCGGCATTCCAGTTAACGAAGGAATGAGACGCGTCCGTTGTGTAAAAGAGCACATAATCGCCTGCCTGGAATGAAATGACGTCATCATATTTGACGTTTTTTTGATCGCCGCCTGCATGCTGGACATTTTCCCGGTCCATTTGCCAGATTAGTTTATGAGTCCGTGTGTCCATGATCCATCCGTAATCGGCCATCTCGCTCCCGAAGTCTTTCTCGCCGAGCGAATATATCCTGAGATTAACCGGTTTGTTGATGATGAATCTCTGCCTGACATGTTCGTTGTCGCCGATGCGGGTCGCCTTATAAACGGTATATGGAAATTCCTTGGGGGGGTTAAACATGTCGACATTGCCTGCTTCGTCGTCGACATACAGATCAAGTTCCCAATTTTTTGAGCGCACTTTCCAGTCTTTTCCGATGTCTTCGCCGAAAAGCTCCCTCAGCCACTGGAGCAAGCCGCGCATCGGTATCTTTTTGTCTTGCAGTTTGCGGAGGTCGGTTCCGGTGCCGTAGAATGGTCCGTACCCGTAAGCTGTAAAATAAACTTCATAGCTTCCCCCGGGGAGGGAAATATAATCATCGAATGTCCGGTTGTCCTTTGAGCGTTTTGTATTTTCGCGGTTCATCTGCCACACGGTTTCGCGCGTGTCTGCTTTGATGATCCAACCGTAGGCGTACATATCCGAGCCTGAAAATGGGATTTTCTGCTCCCCGCCGCCGAGGGCATAGATATGGAGGCGGGTGTCTGAGGGAATAGAAAAGCCACCGCTCTTAATTTCGGTCCGGCTGAAATCTTTGAGCTGGACTATGAGCTTCTCGCCGGCCAAGACAAAAGTTTGACCGAAAGACAGCAGTAACACTGCAATACAGTATTGCCTGAAATAATTTAACATTCAAGTCTATTATTTTTCTTCTCATAACGTGATACGTTCAGAATGCCCATTTGTTTCGGTTTTGTGATTTGTAACGAATTTCCCTTCAATATTTGGTTTAACAACCGCAATTTAAGTCTCGCCGTTTCAACGTGTTGGGTTTTACGGGTGCCGCCCATCAAATATTTTTGTTGAACATTTGAAAAAGTCAAAAAAGGAACCTGCGGGAAAGAGGGGACGCTCTTAGTTGACTCTATCGGCCGGTTTTCATATTATGAATTCCGTCAAATGTAATTCCTTGGAGACGCTACAATACGACATCAAGTTGATTATGCCCGAGCCATCATCGCTGCTTAATAGAATCAAGAGCAACGCTCTCTTTGAATCGGTGGACGAGAACCTTCTGCGGAAAATTCTCGACGCGCTAAGCGAAGTGAGTATGCCCGACGGTAAATTGATTTTCGACGAGGGGGACGAAGGTCATTGCCTCTATCTGCTCCTTTCCGGGGTGGTGAGGATATCCAAGAAATTAAAATCGGGTCAGGAAATTGTTCTCGGATTGCTGCAGAGCGGGGATTTCTTCGGAGAACTGGATTTGATCGACGAAAGGCTGCGCTCGGGGCGGGCCGTAGCTTCCGGCGGGGTTGGAGGCTGCACTCTTGCCCGCCTGGCCAAACCGGAATTCGACATTCTGATGAGGGAAAGCCCTCCGTTCGCACGGAATCTCCTAAAGGGGATCAGCCTCCGGCTTAGGGCGAGCAACCTGACATATGTATACAGCGAGGAATCAAACCTTATAGCCCTCTCTCTACAGCTTGAAAAAATGCACAAGCTTGTTGATGCATCAAAAATTGTGAACTCTTCGCTTGATATTGATCAACTACTCCGGCTGATTCTGGAAACGGCGACCCGGACGGTAAGCGCGGACAGGGGAACCCTCTACATCCTTGATGATTTAAAAAACGAGCTCTGGTCAAAAGTCCAACAGGGTTCCACCGTGGTAGAGATCCGTTTGCCTGTGGGCAGGGGGATAGCGGGGTTTGTCGCATCCAGCGGGGAAATTATTAATATCAGCGATGCGTACAACGATCAGCGGTTTAATCCCGAAATAGACAAAACCACCGGCTATCGTACGAAAACCATCCTCTGCATGCCGATGAAGAACAAGGAAGGGAAAATCATCGGCGTATTCCAGCTGCTGAATAAAGCTGGCGGTTCCTTTACCAAAGAGGACGAGGAGTTCATCGAAGGGCTTTCGGTGCACGCCTCCATTGCGATTGAAAATGCGGCCATTGCCCAAAAAATGATGCATAATGAAAGGCTCTCGACCGTAGGCAGAATGGCAAGCAGTATAATCCACGATATTAAAAATCCGCTGGGCACGTTGCGCCTTTCTATGCAACTGATGAAAAAGAAAGCCGGCGACAGGGAAACTTCAAACCTGGCAGACAGCATGGTCCGCCAGATTGACCAGTTTATAGCCATGACGCAGGAGATACTGGATTTTGTAAGGGGTGTCAGCTCGCTGAACATCCAGAAAGTGCAATTCCAGGAATTGACGGAAACAGCCATTCCGGTTATTAAGGAAGATTTGGAAAAGCGGAACATACGATTTGTCAGCAATATTAAATTTGCAGGATTCATTGATGCCGATCCCGAGAAATTGTTCAGAGCGTTTTACAACATCTGCAACAATGCCGCAGATGCCATGCCCATGGGCGGTTCTCTTACAGTAAACGCCTCCGAGTCAGACGGCAGGCTGCTTGTTGAATTTATCGACACAGGCACCGGGATCCCTCCGGAGGTGAAGGCGAAAATCTTTGAGCCTTTTTTCACTTACGGCAAGAAACACGGTACCGGTCTTGGCATGGCGATCGTTAAAAAAATAGTAGAGGACCATCGCGGAAAAATAGAGATAGAAAGCGAGATGGGAAAAGGGACCCGGGTCTGTCTTTTTATACCAATCCATGTTCAATGATTAATAATGCGATTCGCAATCGACCACGGATCAATTGAGGTTCTGAGAGGCGACATAGCCGACCAGGATACCGAAGCAATCGTTAATGCCGCCAATAATCATTTATGGATGGGCGGAGGGGTTGCAGGCGCCATAAAGCGCAAAGGCGGCGAAGAAATCGAGAGGGATGCCGTTGCTCAGGGCCCCGTGGAGATCGGACAGTCGGTCATGACCTCCGCCGGCAAACTGAAGGCGAAGTATGTCATACATTCTGCGGTGATGGGGCAGAATCTCCATACCGACGCTTCCATGATTAAAAATGCCACGCGCACTGCTTTGGAGCTGGCCGAGAATAAAGGGATGGTCTCGCTAAGCATGCCTGCGCTCGGAACGGGGGTAGGGGGGTTTTCGGTTTTCCACTGCGCAAAGATAATGCTCACCGAGGCGATCGGGTTCCTGATGACCTCGAGGAATCTCCGCCACATACGCTTTGTTCTGTTCGACGATTCAACCTTCGGAGCTTTCGAGGAGGAAATCAAGCTGCAGTTTTCCGCGAAAAGGCACTAGCTCTGTAGCGGGGGGGGTGGTGTTTTCTCACTTAAAGATGTGTGCCTCGCGCGTATTATTTTGGTGCAGCCCGCCCGGTAATACCCTTGCAATTCCATTTAAAAAATAGTAAGTTTCCCCGACCCTTGTATGCGCGAGATCAGAAAGATTCTCATAATTCGATTAAGCTCACTAGGCGATATAATACTCGCTTCGCCGTTGGTCCGCGTTTTGCGTAACGCTTATCCGGCCGCCCGGATCGATTTCCTGGTTAAATCGGAGTACGCCGATTTGCTAAAATTTAACAAGCACGTTTCCTCCGTAATAGAGCTGAAATCTGCGGAGAGAAAGGAACTTGCGGAGCTGAAAAGAAGGATACGCGGCGAGCGCTATGATGCGATTCTGGATATTCACAACAGCTTGCGCAGCCGCTACCTGCGCTGGTTCTCTCTATCGGGCTGCGTTCGCGTCATAAACAAGCGAGCCCTGGCACGCTTCTTTTTGGTGAAAACGAAGCGTAACTTTTATCGCGACAAGATCCCGGTGGCAGAGCGATATATGGAGACCGTGAAAGACCTCGGCATAACCGACGATGGGATGGGACTGGAAGTTTTTGTGCCGGGGGAAGCTATGTCTTCCGTACAGGCCTTGATGATCAGGTACCGGCTTGACCGGTTCGATGCGGTCATCGGCCTAGCGCCCGCCGCCAGGCATTTTACAAAAAGGTGGCCGCAGGAAAAATTTGTCGAGCTCGGGGAAAAATGCGCCAAAACCTTTCCGACTAAGATATTCATATTCGGCAGCAGGGACGACAGTGACTATTGCCGGGATATTGCACAGATGATGAACGCTCGCCTGGGCTCGACGGTTGCTGAAAGCCTTGCCGGAAAACTTACGGTTCTTGAAACCGCGGCGGCTCTCGACTTTTGCAGCGTTGTGGTCTCGAACGATTCAGGAATCATGCATCTTGCTGCTTCAAGAAAGAGAAAGTTGGTGGCCGTTTTCGGATCTACCGTCCGCGAGTTTGGATTTTTTCCATACAGGACCGAAAATATTGTCGTGGAAAAAATGAATCTCGGCTGCAGACCCTGTTCGCACATCGGGCTGCAAAAATGTCCGGAGGGGCATTTCCGCTGCATGAAGGATATTCAGGCCGCCGAGGTTCTGACTGCGATGGGAAAACTGATGTCTGCAACTCCTTGATGGAATTTTGTTGTTATACACTCTGCCCGGCTGCTTGTTGATCCCGGCGGCAGTCGCAAGTAAAGGAAAAAAAAGACAGATGCTTCTTTGGATCATATATAATTTCATAGTAATTCCGACAGGCTGGCTTTTTTTCCGCGTACTTGGCTTTTTTGACAAGAAAGCGAGGCGCGGGCTTCGCGGACGCTCAGGCCTGCTACCTCGGCTTGAAAAGGAGATTGCGCGGCTTGATAGTGGGGCCAGGCGCATATGGTTTCACTCTTCCTCCATGGGTGAGTTTGAACAGGCAAAACCGATCATAGCGGAACTGAAAAAGAGGCATCCTGAATTCAAAATAATTGTTTCATTCTTTTCACCTTCGGGGTACGAGCATTCCCATAATTACAAGCTGGCGGACATCATTACGTACATCCCGTTTGATTCCAGCACCGGGGCAACAAACTTTGTGAAGATGATAAATATATCTGCGGCGGTAATTGTGCGCTATGATGTGTGGCCGAACCATCTTTGGGCACTCCGGCGCGCCGGGATACCGACCTTCATCGCGAGCGCCACGCTGCGTGACAAATCACTTAAAAACCTGCCGGGTTTCCGGCAGCTTTACCGTACGCTGTACAACGGCCTCGATTATATTTTGACCGTTTCCTCCGACGACAAGAGAGCTTTCGATTCCTATCATTTAACCCATCCTGTCGTCGAGGTTATAGGCGACACGCGATACGATCAGGTTTTGCGGCGCAGTTCTGAGTCAAGGAACCGCAGGGTGCTTGATCCGAAAATACTGGAGGGTAAAAAAATCCTCGTGGTCGGCAGCAGCTGGAAAGAAGACGAATCTGTGCTGTTCCCTGCCTTTTACAAGCTGTTTAAGCGCCATCCTGAGTTCCTGGTAGTACATGTCCCACACGAGCCCACGCTTGAAAACCTTGAAAGGATCGAGAGCTTCCTTAATGGGCAGGTCCCTTTCGTTAGATTCTCGGAACTCGGCCGGTACAGGAACGAAAAGCTTATTCTTATCGACAGCGTTGGTATTCTCATGGCCCTCTATCAGTATGCCCATGTGGCATATGTGGGGGGCAGTTTCTCAAGCGGCGTGCACAACGTGCTTGAGCCCGCTGCTTACGGCATTCCTGTCCTGTTC
>Ga0209048_10005609_pt1 | contig 11836 bp, 10 predicted proteins | sample FrelakmetCRP12CR_FD_187146 | JGI IMG/M metagenome (GOLD analysis project Ga0209048, IMG submission 187146) | Freshwater lake sediment microbial communities from the University of Notre Dame, USA, for methane emissions studies - CRP12 CR (SPAdes)... | ecosystem: Environmental > Aquatic >... | reverse complement strand
CTAAAAAGGCGTGCTGTTTGGCGCAATGGGTGATCAAAATGTTCTGTAACCCATCGACGGGCTGTACTTCGGCCGTTTCCGGGTCTACCCAGTCCACCTGTTCCGAGATATCTACATTGGCGAATGTGGCCTGGTGTTCCGGGCATAGATAGCTGTGTAAGTAAACTCGCCAGTCACGATCGCTCTGACCCCACCAGTTGAAGTCGATGTGAAAGCGGGTATGGATTGTTGGTTTGACCAGACTCATTCGTTTGATCTCTACCAAGTTAACCCTCCGGTTGCGTTTTTCAACAAGGTAAGCCCAGCCAAAGCGCTTACAGGCTTAATCATAATCAGTGTCACTCAGGCGATAATGCAGGTCTCCTACATGGATAAACCACGGTCTGGAAGCAAGCAATGCCAGGATCGGCCCAGGAGGGCAGCGGCGCGTGACGTTGATGGCCGAATAAAGTTCTGTGATGTGAACATGGCTTTGCGGGTTGAGTCGGGCGAGTTCCCGCACTGTGTTCACAACCACTCGTTCGAAGGGCTGCTGATCTTTTGATGGGGTTTGCCAGAGCGGATCAAGAGCCTTTTTGTCTGGGATGGCAATCGCCATGCGCTCGTCCACCGGCGTGGAGATGATCTGTTTGAGCATAGCAAAGACCGTACCCCCATCCGAACCAACCAGCAAAGTGCGGATCCAATCGCGGCTTGGGCGGCGATTATCTATCTGGACAATCACCTGACCTGGCTGTTCGCCTTTGCGCACCTTGATGACACTGCCCGGGATCACGCCGCGAGATTCGTACCAGTTCTGCAAGCCATGCACATATCGTTTCTCGCGAACTACCCAGCCGGGGAAGGTTTCCTTTGTTTCACCATCTACTAGCATGAAGCGCACGCGTGGCGCTTCATAAGCTGTAGGAAATAGATGGCGAGTACGGGCAGAGAGGGGCAGTGTGCCGGAACGCCAATGCGGGTAAATCAGCCGTACTTCAGCCTGGTCGAGGCGCGGGAATTTGGCCTGGGAGGGGGAAAGCTCGTCATCCAGCACCTGTTCCACATCCAACATGGCGGAGGTCAAAAGCGAGCGATCATAGTCAATTTCCTGATAATTCAGGAAAGCGGGCGTATTCAAGACATCCGCAGGTTCAAGACGGCGCAGATACCAGAGCGTATCTCCAGCAGGTCCGACCTCGTCAAAGCGGGGATCTTCCTGGAGGGCTAAATCCAAAGAGAACTCCAATAGTTTTGGATTTACTTCCGAGGAAAGCTCGATCTGTTCCAATAATGCGATCGTGGGAAGTGGTCCTCCCCCTGTCATATCCAGGACTGCTTCAGCGATGTTCAGATGCCCCATATTGATGTCAATCAACAATGCTCGAGGGAACCAACGGCCGGCGATACGTACAAAATCTGAATTGCCAACTAGACCATCTTCGAGCGTGTCCAGTAAATCATCGCTGTACATTTTTAGCACAGTCTTATTATCCAGATGGTTAAAATCCTCGACCAGTTTGGGAGCTTCATTCAGTTTATGGTCGGAGAAATCGGAAGCAAACTCGCGCGATAGGTTGTCTTCGAGTTCGACCTGGATAACCTTGAATTCACCGAGATCTGGATTGTGACCTGGACGAACGCCAACCACAGTACCATGCTTCCAGTCCAAAGCGGGGAAGGTCAATTTTTGACCGGTCTTAAAAGACAATTTCGGTTGATAAAGGTCACCACCAGACATGCGCTGGTGTTCTATCTCTATTTTTCGGCTCTGGATGCGTTCTTTTACCAAGGCCTCGACGAGTTCGAGAGAAGTTAGCGGGGTTTCCGTTTCCAACAGGTAGTTGTAAAGGAACTCAATATCTTCCGTTTGAAGGTTGAAATTCTCCCAGTAATCCTCGCCCATTGAGTATGCGGCTATGCCCATAGATTACCTCAAAAAAATCTCTAGGCTTTGCTTACAATGCAAAGCCCCCGGCTCTTTAATCTTTTGCTAAAGAGCAGGATTGGTGAAATATTGCTTCTCATATTATACTCTATGAGTAGGTAAAGTTGCCCGATTTTAAAAGCAGGTTTCTGAAAGGAGCGAGAATGTCTGAAACGGATTGGGAAGTCGTCTATGAAGCCAACGGATCGTTATTGGCGGAGATTTTACGAGGCTTGCTGGAAGCTCAAGAGATATCTGTGGTGCTCTCTCAAGAAGGTGCAGGACGCGTGTATGGATTGACGGTAGGCACATTAGGCCGGGTTCAAATCCTTGTTCCAGCCTCCGATGTGGAGCGCGCCCAACATATTCTGGAAGAATACGAAGCCAATGACATTGCCGACTTGGATACGCCCGATGGAGAGCTGCAAGACTTCGAAAACACTGAGGATGTCGATCAACCAGGCGAAGACGAGGTGGCTTAATTAGGATAAGGCTGTTGCAGCCAGGTCATTGGATCTACCTGCACCCCGCCAGCCCAGATCTCCCAATGCAGGTGTGGCCCTGTCACTCTGCCTGTGCCGCCTATCAGGCCAATCACCTGTCCTTTTTGGACCATGTCCCCCACTTTCACCTGAAACTCAGATTGGTGAAGATAGGCTGAATAAACGCCCCAACCGTGGTCGATGACTGTGGCATTGCCGCGTACGGTCAAAGGTCCGGCAAAAACCACGCGCCCGGCTGCTGGGGCCAGGATTTGAGTGCCAACGCCGCCGCAAAAGTCCAGACCGGTATGGAAGTAAGTATAGGAGCTGCCATTATACGAGCGACGGTCGCCAAAGCGAGAAGGGAAGCAGTCGCTGTATGGCGCTGGGACTGGGCTGGCAAATATACCTTCCCAGAGTTTTTGTCGGGTAGGGGTCGCAGTCAAAGCCGCCCACTGCGCGTCTTCGGGTCCTGTTACAGCCGGATCGATCGTTGCAGGGTCTACGGTCAATACTGGATCGAACGGATAGTTGCCTGGACTGACCAAGATTGGCTGGGAAAATGAAAATTTAGCGCCGAAATATGGTGCATCGGATGGTAAAGTGCCTGTCAATGTCAGTGAGTATATTCCAGGTTCGGTCATAGCATGGATGCCCTGCAAGCTAGTGTAGCTACCGGGCGAAGAAGAAAAGAAGCGCAGGTCATGTCCGATAAGGGTACCGGTAAGAGATATTCCAATAGTACCGGTAATTTCAATTTGAGCGACATCACCCTGGATCATCGGCGATGGCGCTAAAAATACAGTTGAAATAGCCTCTGGCAGTGCGCCGGGTCCAGGGCTCACGGTCTCAGAATTGGATTGTTCCGGAAGGTGCAGCACGTCTCCTGGAAGGCTGCCCCAGGTTCCGGACAGATCGTTGGCGAGCACATAAGCCCAGGGGGAGGCGCCTTGCAGGATGGCTGCCTCCAGTAGAGATTGACCAGGTAGAAGCAAGCTACGGCGGGAAGACCCGGCGTTAGAATTTTCTTCGGGGATGATTAATGTGGAACCGGCATATAACTCCGTAGGGCTGGTCAGGTGGTTTAATTTCGACAAGGTGACGACCGGAACCTGGTAGCGTCTTGAAAGACTGCGTAGCGTTTCACCATAAGCGACCGTGCCGGTAGTCAAAACTCCCTGGATGCCTGTAAGCCCTGGGATTACCAGACGTGCGCCAACTACCAGCTGACTGGGATCGGTAATCGCGTTTGCCTTGGCCAGATCGTCCATCGATACCTTGAAACGCAAAGCAATATCCCACAGTGAATCGCCTTCTTGGACGATGTAGATGGGTCCCTCTTGCTGTTGATAAACCTTGCCTGTTGCTAAACCGTTCGCAGAAACGAAACTCCCCGGTAGAAACAAACCGATAACCAATAAAAAGATCAAGATAATTCTAGGCGACATTCCGATTTTCAAATTTTATAATATCTCCGACTACAAACTCCGACCGACATTCGACTGGCAACTCAAGTACGTACCGGGCTGGTGCTTTCGGCAGATAGGCCAATCTCCAGCGGCGGGCCAGTTTGATATCGACGACATGCAAAGATGAATCGATCCAGACAATGATCAAATCCATCCACATAAACAACATATGGATCGAAGCATCGAGCCGGTTATCCCTGGCCTCAACGAGCAACAACCCGGTTCGGTCGGGCAGACTGCGACGGAAAGTCAGGCCGCGCAGGCGGCAAAAAAAGGAGTCGCAATAACGCGCCCGGATATTTTGCGTCAAGGGCCGGCTGAGATTGGTAATATTGATTTCGTGAGACATTACTGGTCGGGTTGCTGTATTTGCAGGACTTTCTCGATGCTGTCTAGCAAATCTTTGGGCGTGAACGGTTTAGGGATGTAATCATCCACTTTGGCAATATGTAAAGCCAGCACTTTGTCAATATTCTGGGCTTTGGCGGTGATCACGATTACCGGGATGTTGCGGGTGCTTTCATCAGCTTTTAGCTGCTGGTAAACTTCCCAGCCATCCATATCAGGCATCATCAAGTCTAATAGGATCACATCGGGTGAGTTCTTGCGCACGGCATCCAGGCCTTCCCGGCCACCATTGGCGCCAATAACCTCGAAGCGCTTGCGCGATAGGATCAGTTTGACAAGATCGATCATCTCTTGTTCATCTTCGATATACACAACTCGACGGATAGCTTCATCCATTGTATGATTCCTCCGCGCCGGACAGAAATCGAATCGGTTACTCCTTGTTTAGTTTACCACAGTAGAGTTGAAAAAATCTAACCTTCAGGCTATAATCTCTACCCAGTGTGGTACGAACAACCTGGAGTTTGGCCCTTTCCCACATCCGGCCAGGCAAGCCGGGTCCCCTTTCGCTAAAGGGCGTAGTACTCTAAAGCTGGAAAAGGACCAAACTCTATATTTTTGTGCGTAAACTGGACTAATAATCTGATCATAAACTGAAGAGGAAAGTATGATAGACGTCAACGATTTACGAAAAGGGGTCACTTTTGAATTCGATGGTAGCCTGTACCGGGTGTTGGAATACCATCATAACAAACCTGGGCGCGGGAATGCCACCATCCGCGTCAAAACTATCAATTTACGCACAAGTGCGAACCTGGAATTGACGTTCCAGTCTGGAGACCGGGTTCAGGATGTGCGCCTGGACTTCCACAATGTTCAGTATCTTTATTTTGATGGCCAATTCTATCACTTCATGGATCTGGATACTTTCGACCAACCGGCATTATCATCAGACTTAGTAGCCGACTCAGCTTATTATTTGAAAGAGGGCATGGAGCTCAAGCTGACCTTCTACGAGGGCCAGCCGTTGGATATTGAGCTGCCAAATACTGTCGATATGGAAGTGGTTGAAGCTCAGGCAGCGGTGCGCGGTGATACCGCGACCGGAGTGACCAAGAAAGTGGTTACTGAAACCGGACTTCAGGTGCAAGTGCCGGCTTTTGTTGAGACGGGAGATAAAATCCGTATCAACACGACTAATGGCACTTATGTAACCAGGGTATAAACCGGGTTATCTCGCCTGTTTTATACCAGAAAGCACCCTGGGACGAACCCGGGAAGAATTTGGGGCTTCAAAAGAAGCCAGTAAAGTCTGGTCTATGCTATGAAAACACCGGCCGGAAAAGAATGCGGATATTTCTACGGAGATTATTATCGCGGACGTGCTCATGAAGAGTGTCGCTTGCTTGGTGCTGCTACACCACCGTTACCTTGGCGTGCAGAATTGTGCAAAACCTGCCCTGTCCCCGAAATCTTGCTGGATAACGCCTGCCCGTATATGGTATTTGAACCTGCTTTGCAACGACCTTTCCCATTTCTGAAACAGCAAGTGGGCGTGCGTCCTTTTTGCAATAAAACGCGGTTGCGCGATTTCGATCCTCATATAGGTTGCGGGCAGTGCCACCCATTGCCGCCGGAATTCACCGGAGATAGACCTTGAAACCAATCCTGTTGCTTGATCTGGACGATACCCTGTTGCAGAATAATGTGAATGATTTCCTGCCCCAATATCTGGGCGCATTTTCCAAGAAGGCCGCAGCGTATCTCGATCCAAACCAGTTTATAAAATCCCTACTGGCAGGCACACAGGCGATGGTGGATAATCGCCAGCCGGATTGCACACTAAAAGAGTCGTTTGATGCCACTTTCTACCCGCTGACTGGAGTAGAGGTGAGTTCTTTCGAGAGACTAGCAGAGCAGTTCTACGCCGAAATTTTTCCCACTCTGCGCGGGCTGACCAGCCCAATTCCACAGGCGATCCAACTGGTGAATGACGCCCTGAAACGCGGCTACCGGCTGGTAGTCGCTACCAATCCGCTTTTTCCACGCACGGCCATCTTACAACGCCTGGCGTGGGCCAATCTGCCAGCAGATAAATACCCCTACGAAATCATCACCTCTTATGAGACATTCCACTTTACCAAACCCGAACCGGCTTATTACGCTGAAATCCTGGCTCGTCTGGGTTGGCCCTCCGAGCCGGTGGTCGTAGTTGGCGATGATTTGGAGCGGGATATTTATGCCGGGCGGCGGCTCGGGCTGCCGGCCTATTGGATCGACCAGCTGGGAAAGACGCCAGCGAATAATGGAGACGCTCCGACCAAAGTAGGAAAGATCGAAGATCTGATCCCCTGGCTGGAACGGGCCAAACCGCAGGCTTTGCAGGCTCAATATACTAGCCCTACCGCCTGGCTAGCGATCTTGCGTTCCACGCCGGCCGGGTTGGATGGATTTTGCCGTGGTCTGGAAGGTTTCGATTGGGCGACTCACCCTCACCCTGATGAGTGGAGCCTGACTGAAGTCCTTTGCCATCTAAGGGATGTGGACCAAGAAGTTAATCTGCCGCGTCTGCGCAAGGTGCTGGCAGAAACCAACCCCTTCCTGCCGGGGGAAGATACCGATCGTTGGGCTGAAGTGCGCAAGTATTGCTTCCAGGATGGCCTCCAGGCTATACACCAGTTCATCGCTACGCGCGGCGAGCTGGTGAGCCTGCTGGAGTCACTGACTGTCGCTGACTGGCAACGTCCGGCGCGGCATGCCATTTTCGGCCCCACCCGCTTGCAGGAACTGGTCAGCATTACCGCCGCCCACGATAGGGCGCATATGGGGCAAGTTTACAAGTTGTTGAAGCAGGTCGCTCCGTCGACTATGATTCAATAACGCTCTAACGACCTTTCGAATTGCGCCTGGGGATTTCGATGGGTATTGCCCATCGAAATCCTTGTTTTTTATCTCGCGCCTCTATTTTGTTGCGCGAGTGTTATAGTAACCGGTTAGGATATTTTAGATAGAAATAGGCACCAGTCATTATGGAGGTAGTAATGAGGCGACGGGTAGTTGTAACGGGCTTAGGTTGTATCAGCCCGCTTGGAAATGATGTTAAAAGCCTGTGGGGGAATATCCTGGCGGGTAAATCGGGCATGGGGAAGATCACCCATTATGATGCCAGCGAATACAAAACCAAGATCGCCGGGCAGGTAAAAGATTTCGACCCCGTAGAATTGTTTGGAAAAGTCGAAGCACGCCGGATGGATCGCTTCAGCCAATTTGCCGTAGCAGCTGCCCAGCAGGCGATGGAGGATTCAGGCTTGAATGTTGATGATAACATCCGCGACCGGACAGGTGTGGTAATTGGCACTGGCATCGGCGGTTTGGGGACGCTCTTCGAGCAAATGAAGGTGTATTTTGATCGCGGTCCAAACCGGGTCAGTCCGTTCACCGTGCCGATGATGTTGCCGGACACCGGCTCGGGTATGACTGCCATTTTCCTGGGCCTGCGCGGGCCGAATATGGCGGTGGTGACAGCTTGCGCCACAGGCACTAACTCGATCGGAGAGGCTGCCGAAGTGATCCGCCGTGGCCAGGCGGATGTGATGCTGGCAGGTGGCAGCGAGGCAGTCATTGTACCGATTGCCATGGCCAGTCTGGGTGTAATGGGTGCGCTATCCACACGCAACGATGACCCAGAACGCGCCTCACGACCCTTTGACCTGCACCGGGATGGTTTTGTGATGAGTGAGGGAGCAGCAGTGCTGGTTTTGGAAGCGCTAGAGTTCGCCCAGCAGCGCGGAGCGACGATCCTGGCAGAGATGTGCGGCTATGGCTCAACGAATGACGCTTACCATATTTCCGCGCCAGCAGAGAATGGCGCAGGCGCCGCCCGCTGCATGCAAATGGCGTTGGAAAATGCCGGTTTTGGGGTGGGCGATATCGACTATATCAACGCCCATGGTACCAGTACACTTTTGAACGATAAAAGTGAGACCACTGCAATCAAAACTGTCTTTGGCGAACTCGCTTACCAGGTGCCTATATCATCAACCAAGTCTATGACCGGGCACCTGCTGGGCGCGTCGGGCGCCTTAGAGGCTTTGATCTGTGTGAAGGCGATGCAGGATGGGATCATGCCGCCGACGATCAACTATGAGACGCCTGATCCAGCTTGCGACCTGGATTATGTGCCCAACCAGGCACGGCGAGCCACGCTCCGGCATGTCATGTCCAACTCTTTTGGTTTTGGCGGGCACAACGCCACAATAATTTTAAGCCAGTTCGGGGGTGATGGGCGGCAAGTCTTATGAGTCCCTACGCGCATATCACCGGGTGGGGGATGGCAGTTCCGGAAAAGATCCTGACCAATGAAGACCTGTCGAAAAAAGTCGAAACAAATGATGCCTGGATCCAATCCATGACTGGCATCCGCGAGCGACGAATCGCCAGCAGCGAGCAGACTACCGCTTCATTGGCAACCGATGCAGCGATAAAGGCGCTCGAAGTCGCCCGGTTGAGTCCGTCTGAATTGGATTTGGTCATCGTAGCGACTTCTTCACCCGAATACATCTTCCCTGCTACAGCCTGTCTCGTGCAGGATCGGCTGGGCGCCAGCAAGGCCGGCGCCTTTGACTTGCTGGCAGCCTGTTCTGGGTTCATTTTTGCTCTTAACGTCGCTACTCAGGCTATCCGTTCCGGTTCGCTTAAGAATGTGCTGGTGATTGGAGCTGAGACGCTCTCGCGTATGGTCGATTGGACGGACCGCAATACTTGTGTCCTGTTCGGCGATGGGGCCGGTGCGTTTGTATTGCAGGCGGGCGAGGAACGCAGTGGCGTGATCTCCTCTATCATGCGCTCGGATGGTTCAGGCGGTGACTTATTGTGCGTACCGGCTGGGGGCAGTTTCGCACCGGCCAGCCTGGAAACCGTGGCTACCGGGAAACATTACATCAAGATGAACGGTCGTGAGGTCTTTCGCTTCGCTACTCGCGTCATGGCACAGGCGACAGAAGAGACAGTCAGCGCGGCCGGGCTGAAACTGGAAGATATCCAGCTCTTTATCCCACATCAAGCTAACCGGCGTATTATCGAGGCGTCATTGCGCAGCCTGAATGTACCAATGGACCGTTGTGTGGTGAATATCGATCGCTATGGCAATACCTCAACCGCCTCGATCCCGATCGCGACCTGTGAAGCTGTGCGGGATGGCCGGTTGAAAGCCGGAGACAAGCTGGTGTTGGTCGGTTTTGGGGCTGGACTGACCTGGGGGGCCGCGTTGGCGATCTGGAGCGGAGCTCCGCAGCCTGGGGCGCGCCCGGCGATCTCACTGCCATTGCGTCTGCGGGCGTACGCCCGCTTGCGTTCGCTCGTCCGTCGCATCTTGCGGCGGATCGATGCAATAATCTGGGGCCGGCATAATCCTTATATCTAGGTTTGGAGGCGCTCGAATAATAATAAGCACAGGTATAGATCCTGTGCTTATTGTTATCGGTAAAGGTGAAATATGAACGGTCTGGCCGTTTAATGTTAGAACGTTGTTAGAAATTCCCCCAATAAGGCCTTGTTTCTACCAGCAGCGGGTATAGATTGGTATAATTCGCCTGATTAATATGCGGCGTTTTATCTGATTTGGAGGTGAAGTGAACCCAACCCGCAATCGCTCGACGATTATTTACCTGTTACTGTTTATAGCCATCATATCATTGGTGGTTATCAACTATCAACAGAATTCGACTCCTAAAGAAGTCTTGACGATCAACCAGGTCGCTGCTGATATCCAGACTGGCAAGGTGACGAAAATTCAAGAAAGCGACAATGATCTGACTGTGACCTATACCGATGGCTCGCAGCGTAAGTCGCACAAAGAGGATACTTCCACGCTTGTTCGGCAGCTATTAGATCTGGGAACAGATTATAAATTGCTTTCTCCGGACAAGATCAAGATCGAGATCCAACCACCCAGCCCCTGGCTGAGTGTCGCTACTATTTTGGGGTATATTCTGCCCTTTGTAGTACTGGCGGCAGTCTTTTGGTTTGTTTTTCGGCAAGCGCAGGGCAGCAACAATGCCGCCATGTCTTTTGGCAAATCACGCGCCCGTATGTTTACAGGCGACCAGCCATCCGTGACCTTCATGGACGTTGCTGGGGTGGAGGAGGCCAAGGAAGAACTGAAAGAAGTGGTAGAGTTCTTGCGTGAACCAGAGAAGTTCATCTCATTGGGGGCGCGCATTCCCAAAGGTGTATTACTAGTCGGTCCGCCTGGGACTGGCAAGACACTGCTGGCAAAAGCTGTCTCTGGCGAGGCTGGAGTACCTTTCTTTTCCATTTCCGGCTCTGAATTTGTTGAGATGTTCGTAGGCGTCGGCGCCAGCCGGGTACGTGACCTGTTCGACCAGGCCAAGCGACATTCCCCCTGTATCGTCTTCGTGGACGAAATTGACGCGGTCGGTCGCCAGCGTGGAGCGGGCCTGGGCGGCAGCCATGACGAGCGCGAGCAGACCCTGAACCAGATGCTGGTGGAAATGGACGGGTTCGATACAGACACCAACGTAATCATTATGGCAGCTACCAACCGCCCCGATATCCTTGATCCAGCCTTGCTCCGCCCGGGTCGTTTTGACCGGCGGGTAGTCCTGGACCGCCCGGATATGCGTGGTCGTGAAGCGATCTTGAAAGTGCATACTAAAGGCAAACCCCTGGCTCCGGATGTTGATTTGAACATACTGGCACGCTCGACTCCTGGCTTTGTGGGCGCAGACCTGGAAAACCTGGTCAACGAAGCCGCCATCCTGGCAGCCCGGCGCAACCAGAAGCTGATCTCGCAGCCCGAGTTGGAGGAAGCCATTGAGCGCGTCATCGCCGGACCGGAGCGCAAGAGCCGCCTGATCAGTGAAGATGAAAAGCGCATTGTAGCTTATCACGAAGCCGGGCACGCGGTGGTGATGAATGCCTTGCCGCAGGCTGACCCGGTGCACAAGGTCTCGATTATTGCGCGCGGCATGGCCGGCGGTTACACGCTATCGTTGCCGGAAGAAGACCGTACACTGATGGCGCGCAAGAAAATGATGGCCGATATGATCGGTCTGTTGGGTGGGCGCACCGCCGAAGAGCTGGTCTTTGACGACATCACTTCCGGCGCAGCGAACGATCTGGAGCGCGTAACACACATAGCGCGCACCATGGTCACCCGTCTGGGCATGAGCGACCAGTTAGGTCCGCTGACCTATGGTCAGAAAGAAGAACTGATCTTCCTTGGTCGTGAGATTTCTGAGCAGCGCGATTATTCGGACGCGGTGGCAGAGGAGATCGATAGTGAAGTGCGCCGAATGGTAAACGAGGCGCATGAAACCGCTAAACAGATCCTGACCGAGTATCGCGATAAACTGGATGCAGTAGCGAAACGATTGTTGGAGCTGGAGACGATCTCCCGCGATGAATTTGAGAGCCTGTTCCCACCTCCATATCCCAAGAAGAACGGCACACCGATCCCAAACGCGAATGACAAGACCATCGCAGAACTCGGCGCGTGGGGGGTACAATACTATCTTGATTTCTGGCTCGGCAATTACGCCGATCCCAACTTCATCACCGACAAGTATGATCGCGATACCGCAAATTTCGATGCCGAAGACATACGCAAG
>Ga0209048_10005608_pt1 | contig 11836 bp, 11 predicted proteins | sample FrelakmetCRP12CR_FD_187146 | JGI IMG/M metagenome (GOLD analysis project Ga0209048, IMG submission 187146) | Freshwater lake sediment microbial communities from the University of Notre Dame, USA, for methane emissions studies - CRP12 CR (SPAdes)... | ecosystem: Environmental > Aquatic >... | reverse complement strand
TTCCGGTTGGCGGCCCAGATCGAGCACCACTTCAAGGAGTGTCGGCAGATCGGGCAGCCGTTCGATCTGCGCGCGCAGGCGGGGTGGCATGACCTCGAGCAGCAGATCGAGATCATCCATGATCTCGATGCGGGTCGGTTTGACGGCGTAGTCCATCGCTTGCACGGCGACCCCCTATGCGAGCTCTAGACGAGTGACGGCAGTGGGTTTCGTCGAAAGCTCGCTTCTCGGAGTCGCCACATTCTGTCCGCCAGGCGCGGCGGCAGCGGGGCCGCCGATGCGATAGAACAGGCTGGACTCCCGTTGATAGAACCCGTCGGTGTGAAACGAGTCCGCCAGTCCCAGGAGCGCATAATCAAGATGGTGGCAGATCTCGTGGAGCAACGTGCGCAAGAACGTCTTGAAGGCAACGACCTGCTGGCGTTTGGCGGTCATCATCCACAGCTTGATCGTGGCGGACGCCCCGTTGTGCCCTGGAGTATAGAGTCCGTGCAGCTCGCCGCGCGCATTCGACGGACGCGTCCCGCTCACCTGCATGCGCACGGGGCGCACGTGCAGTGCGGCGGCGATCTCGTCGCTGATGCGTTGGGACAAGTGCTCGACGTGCTGCGGATCACCCGTCTTCAGGACCGCCGGGAGCGCCGCGACCGCTTGCCGCAAAGAGGGAGTCGCGCGCAGTGGAACTGCGGGCGTAGCGTTGCTGCGGTCGTAAATTCGTTGCTGCGTACGCGTCAGACGGTGACGAAAGTTGGGCACGTCCGCCTCTCCTCCTGCCAACCCACCAACCGGTTTCATCTTGTGACCGGCCTGTGCGAAATGTCAACCCCCTGCAAGCGAACGCCGGTGGGGGCAAGCTTCGACGACGTGCACACCGAATGTGACAGTTGGTGAAATTCCGACCGGGCGCTCGATTGCGGATCGCGGAATGCGGATTGCGGATTGGAAGATGCGGATCAGTCTGCCGACCTCTTCAATCCGCACTCCGAAATCCGCATTCCGCAATCAAGTCTCGCGCCGCACACGGTTGGCGGTGCAGAAGGCTTCGTAGATGTCCACCAGGGTTTCCCGTTGCCGGTCGGTGAGGTTGGGGTCGCGGCGGATCTCGCGCACCGCGTCAATCTCTTCGGTGTCTTGCGGATCGAGGACGCCGGCTTGCAGGAAGAGCGTCTCGGCCGACAGACGCAGCACGCGGGCGACCGATTGGATGATCGTACCGCTGGGATTGCGGATGCCGTTTTCGACCTCCTTCAGGACGGCAGCGGAGATGCCGCTCTGCTCGGCCATCTTGTGCAGCGAGATGTTGGCGAGCTGGCGCTGGCGGCGGATGTAATCGCCGATGCTGGAGGTTTGCGGCGTGTGTTTCGGTTTCGACATGGGCCGGAATCTAGTCCGGTGACATGTTCTGTTGCAAGCGACCGCGCCTGCCGGGCGCGTCGACGGAGTGTAGAGAGTAGGAGCCTGTCGGACTCGGAAGCCCGCGGCGACCCAACACGTCCGCCGGAGGCCTCCGGAGTGCGGGCGGGGAGCGGGCCATAGAAATGACGCCGGCCGCAGGCCCTACCGCGCAAACTCGCGGGGCGAGGCGCGGACGGCGCGGTCGTAGGCCCAGGCGCGGATGATGTCGACCTGCTCTTTCATCGTCTTCGACAGCGGCACGATGGTCGCGGAGATGTTGAGGAGATCGTCGTCGTTGAGATCACGGTCTTCGAGGCGCGCTGCCGTGATGGCCGAGACGACGCATTGCTCGATCTCGGCACCCGTCCATCCTTTGGTGAAACGCTTCAAGCGTTCGAGATTGAACCCGGCCGGGTCAAAGCCGCGCCGCAGCAGGTGCACGCGGAAGACCTCGACACGCTCGTCATCCAGCGGCAGATCTACGAAGAACACTTCGTCGAAGCGGCCTTTGCGGATCATCTCGGCGGGCAGCAGATCAATACGGTTGGCGGTGGCACCGATGAACAGGCCACGCGTCTTCTCCTGCATCCAGGTGAGGAAGAAGCCGAAGATGCGCCCCAGCTCGCCTTCCTTTGATTGCGTGCTGATGCCGGCTTCGATCTCGTCGAACCACACCACCGCCGGTGCCATGTCTTCGAGCATCCGGCACGCCTGCACGAACGCGCCTTCCGGCTTGCCGTGCCGGCCCGAAAAGATCTCGATCATGTCGATGCGGTATAACGGCAGCTCGAAGCACGAGGCGATCGCCTTGATCGACAGGCTCTTGCCGCAGCCGGAGATGCCCATGACGAGTACGCCCTTGGGGACGATTTCGGCGCTGATGTTCTCGCGCAACTGGAACAGCTTGCGGCGCTCGTTCAGCCACTTCTTGAGGATCTCGAGGCCGCCGATCTGCTCGACCCCCGTGCCGTCGGTGATGCACTCGATCAAGCCGGTACGGTTCACCAGCAGCTTCTTCTCCTCGAGGAGCACGGGAATGGACTCTTGATCGACCGTGTTGCGTTCGGCCAACGCGCGGCGGACGGCATGGCGCGCCTCGTCCACCGTCAGTCCTTGCAGGGCTCTGGCGAGCTGGAAGAGCGTCGCCTCGCTCGTGTCGATCGTGCCGCCGGCGGCAGTAATCGTCGGTGCTTCACGTTGCAGGAAGCCGACGAGCTCGAGCAGATCAGGGACGTTCAGCTCGACGTAAACGATGTTGCGCTCGAGCTCCTCCGGAATGAATTTTACGGGTGAGGAGATGACCACGAACTTCTTATGGTCAAAGCACGCTTCGTAGAGATCGCGCAGGCGCCGGCGGATCTCGGCGGCATCACGCAGGGGTTCGTGGAAGTCCTTGAGCTGAAAAATCCCGGGCCCGTCGTAGCTGGCGATGAAGTCGAGCGCCGCACGTGCGCCCAGCGGCTGCGCGTCGGTGCCGCCGGCGTCGTCGCGGCGCATCCCCTCAGTCAGGCTCCAGACCCACACCGGGATCGGTGGCGCAAAGAACGAGTTGGCGGCCTCGTGGAGCAGTTGCTGGATGCGCTGCTCCTCCGACGAGCGGATATACGTCAGCGGCCGCCCGGACTCGAGGATCTCGCGCAACGTTCGCAGCGAGCGACTCTCTTTTCTCTCTTCCCCACTCATTCGTTACTGATTACTGGGTACTGGGTACTGGTCACTTATTACTTCTTCTCCGCCGGTGCCGTGGCGATGGCGATCTTATCCGCCCCGGCTTCCTTGGCGATGGTCATGATCTGCACTGCCTGCTCCAGTACGACGTTGCGATCGCCCTGGAGGATGACGTTGCGTTCAGACCCTTTTTGGAAGGCGGCTTCCAGTGCGGGTCGCAGCCCATCGAGGGTGACGGCCTTGCCGTTGAGCTCGATCTGGTGATCAGCGGTGGCGGTGACGATGATGCCCGACGGCTCGGCGCCGCCGGCGCCGGCGCGCGGCAGGTTGACCTTGGTGCCCTGCTGCGTCAGCGCCGTGCTGGTCACCATGAAGATGATGAGCAGCACGAGGAAAATGTCGGTGAGTGGGGTGACGTTGATTTCGGCGACGATGGGCTGCTCGTTGTCGCCGTCGAGGTTAACGGGACTGAGCGACACGAGCCATACTCCCTTCACGGGCGCGCGGCGCGGCGAGCTGGACGAGCAGTTCGTCGGTCCACTCACGCCAGAGCGCAGACAGATTGCCGATGCGCACCATGAAGGCGTTGTAAGCGAAGATCGACAACACGCCGACCAGGATGCCGCCGGCGGTGGCGATGAGCGCCTCGGAGATGCCGGCGGCCACGACCGCAAAGCCTCCGGAGCCGCTGGCCGCCATACTCTCGAAGGCACGGATAATACCGATGACCGTGCCGAATAGTCCGATGAAGGGTGCCAGGCTACCGACGGTGCCGAGCAGCCAGACGTAGCGCCTGAGGCCGCGCGTCACCTCCGCCAGCCGGCGCACGGCGACGCGCCCGCGCGTGTCCTCGTCACCGCTGTTGTCGGTCAGCATGGCCTTGTACACGCCGCCGAGCGGTGAGGTGTCGCGCTTGCAGAGAGCCAACGCGTCGCTGAGGCCGCCTTCATCGACCGCCTCGGTGACCAGGTGATGTAGCTTCGCCGTGGCGCGCGCCGCGCGGGTAACGGTCCACAGTCGCTCGATGATCACGGCGATGCTGACGACGGAGCACAGCAGCAGCGGATACATCACCGCGCCGCTGGTCTCCACCAAGGTGAGGAGATCACGCCCGTTCATATGCTTTCGAAACCTATAGCTGAGCCTCCACGGGGGCGCAATTCAGGTGCGGGCTGTGCCGAAAGGAGGCGACGACGGGCTGGCGCACTTCGGCGCCCGCGAGAACCGCCTGAGGAGAGGCAGCTACTTCAGGTCGACGTGCTTGGTGCGAATCAGGCGGTGCCCGACCATGTCGAGCGCAACCTGCGACTGCTCGAGTATGATGTAGCCCAATAGCGGTTCGTAGCTGCCGTCCCTGGGCTGCATGTCGAGGAAGGTTACCTCGCCGGATACCTGCTCGAAGCCTTCAATCTGTATGCTGACGGGCCCGCAGATTTCCCCGGAGACAATTCGCTGATCGGCCGTTTCCATCTCCACGGTCCGCGTCAGAGGCAGCGGGCCAAGACGGTCTCTCCATGCCGCCGGCAGGACGAGGCCCGCGGCGCCCGTGTCGACTAAGACGTCGCAGCGCATCTCCCTGGCGGGATCCAGTGCGTTTACGATGTGTACCGTCGTGATGATGCATCCCACGTTGCATTCCTCGGCGACCTGAGTGTAGCGGCGAACCGGTCGCGATCCAACGGCGGACACCTGCCTCATTCCTGCTACCCCGGCGGCGGGAGTTCTTTGTCGCCGCGCTTGATGGCGAAGGCCTGCAGGAGGCAGCCAGCACCCCGGACCCCCGGCGTACATCGTTTGCCGCGAGCAGAGAGAGAAATGATAGTACATGAATACAATATATCATAATAATCATTCATTGTGCACATATGGTACAGAGATGCCACAAAGTACAATCCCCACTGGTCGTTTGTGGCGCGGAATGCTGTCCTGCGCCTGTGAGGACGCTCGAATGCGTATGGTGCCCATGCTAATAGCGAGGGCGTTGTGAAGAACGCGGGACACCCGGATGTTGGAGCGGACGACGGGCTCGCCGTTGAGCGGCGCTATGCGGCGCTCCGCGGGCGTTTGCCGCGGGTGCGCTTGACGCAACTGCCGACGCGTGTGCACCGCCTCGAACGGCTCGGAGCCGAGCTGCAAGTCGACGAGCTCTGGGTGAAGCGTGACGACGAGAGCGGCACGCTGTACGGCGGGAACAAGCCGCGCAAGCTCGAGTTCCTGCTCGGCGATGCGCTGGCCGACGGTAAGCGATCGGTCCTGACGTTCGGCGGCATCGGCACACATCACGGGCTGGCGACGGCGATCTGTGCGCGTGCCGTCGGGCTGCGGGCCATCTTGGCATTGCTGAAGCAGCCGGTGACCGAGCACGTGCGGCGCTGCTTACTGCTCGACTACGCTGCGGGCGCCGAGATGCATTATGCGGCGACAGTGCCCCAGGTGACTGCCCGGGCGCTGCGCATCTGCGGGCGCGAGCTGTTACGCGGCGAGCTGCCGTACATCATCCCCGCGGGTGGCACCTCGCCGCTCGGGACGCTGGGCTACGTGAATGCGGCGTTCGAGCTGCAGGAGCAGATCACCAAAGGCGAGCTGCCGGAGCCGGATTGGATCTTCGTCCCCATGGGGAGCGGTGGCACGGTCGCCGGTCTGGTCCTGGGTGCGAAGCTGGCCGGTCTACGCTCGCGGGTGGCCGCGGTGTTAGTCACGGACATCTTGCCGCCATCCGCAGGCAAACTCGCCAGGCTGGCTGCGCGCAGCCTCACGTTACTACGACAGTGTGCGGCTGACGTGCCGGCCGTTACCATGGCAGCCACGGATTTCACGGTCATCCAGGGCTACGTCGGCGCAAGCTACGGAGCCCCTACCGACGTGGCCCGCCAGGCACGTGACCTGATGGAGGCGTTAGAAGGCATTCACCTGGAGACGACGTACACGGCGAAATGCCTGGCGGGGATGATCGACGCCGTGCGCGCGCCCGAGTATCGCAGCGCGACGGTTCTCTTCTGGAACACATACAGCAGCATCGATCCCACGACCCATCTCGGTGCGCTCCCGGACTGTCGGCAACTGCCCCATCCGTTCCACCAGTTCTTCACGGGTGCCGTCCTCTCGTAACGCCGCAACGCGCTGCGCTTACTTGCAAATCATCCGGGATCACGAGTAGCCTTCGCTCTCATGGAGACGGCGAGGCCGTTCAGGCTACTGTCACGGCGTTCGTTCCTCCGGTCCAGTGCGGTGACCGCCGGGCTGCTCGCTGCGTCGCGTTTGCGAGTGGCACCGGCTCTCGCAGCACACCGTGCCCCAGCCGCCGGGCTGCACGTGCTCACCCCGCATCAGGGCGAGGTGCTGACGGTGATCGTCGAGCACATGGTCTTCACCGGCACCGACAACATGCCCGCAGTGCGCGAGACAGGCGCCATTGCGACCATCGATCAGGCGTTGCTACAGCTGGATCCTGCGGAGCGGCCGCAAGTGGGTTGGCTGCTCACCTTGTTCCAGTGGGGCCCACCGCTGTTTCAATTCAAGCTGAAGACCTTCACCGGCCTCACGCCCGATGAGCGCGACGACTACCTGCGCGGGTGGGCGACCAGCCGCAGCGATACGCGCCGACTCGCATTCCGGACGCTGAAGAACTTGTCGATGCTTGGCTACTACTCGCAGGATGCGACGTGGAAAGGTATCCACTACGACGGCCCGTGGACGCCGCGGGCCCGAAAAGTGAGCGAGTGATCATTCGATTGGTGGTGAGTGAGCAGTGAGTACCCAGGGTGCGCTGTGCGCACCGCTCCGATGGCCTGCGTGTACTTGTTACGTCGATTGAGAACGGTGCGCAGAGCGCACCGTACAAGATGATTGTCAAAGGCAACCAGGTCACGACCGATCTCAATCTCAAAGCGGAGGTCTGCATCATCGGCTCCGGTGCCGGGGGTGCGGTGGTCGCCAAGGAACTGGCGGAGGCGGGGCGCGACGTCGTCGTGTTGGAGCAGGGGGGGCACTATTCGAAGGACGATTTCACGCAGCGCGAAGACGAGATGATGCCGCTGCTGTACGAGGACATGGGGCGGCGGGTCACGACCGACGGCTCGATCGTGATTTTGCAAGGGCGCAACGTCGGCGGCTCGACGGTGCACAACCTCTGCTACTGCTTCCGCACGCCGGTGTCGATTCTGGAGATGTGGCGCCGCGAGGATGGCGTCAGCGACATGAGCTACCAGGACCTGGTGCCGTCCTTCGAGCGCGTCGAGAAGATGCTCAAAGTGAAGCCGATCCAGCCGCACGAGATCAATACGCTCAACAACAAGATTCGTGAGGGCTGCGAGAAGCTCGGGTACCACGGCCTGGTGGCCAGGCATAATCGCGAAAACTGTACGACCAGCGGCTTCTGCCTGCTCGGCTGCCCGTTCGACGCCAAGCAGAGCATGCTCGTCACCTACGTTCCGGCCGCATCGGCTGCCGGTGCGCGCATCTACGCCAACTGTCCGGTCCGGAGAATCCATGCGGACGGCAACCGGATCCGCTCCGTCGAGGCGACGGTCGTCGATGCGCTGAATCGGCCGCGCCACACGCTGCGCATCGAGCCCCAGGTGGTTGTCCTCTCCGCCGGCGCCATCAACTCACCGCAGATCCTGCTGAACAGTAGGCTGGCCAACCGCAGCGGGCAGGTGGGGCGCAACCTGCATCTGCATCCAAGCGTGCTGCTGTCCGGCCTCTACGACGAGGACATCTACGGCTACCGCGGCATTCCGCAGAGCTACTACATCGACGAGTTCATCAACCTAGAGAAGGACCCGAAGAGCGGGTACATCATCATGCCGGTGTACGGCTTCCCGATTGTCACCGCAACGCAGCTGCCCGGCTTCGGGCGGGCGCATTGGGAAATCATGCGGCACTTCCACCGTATGGTGGGCATTCTCGTACTCATGCACGACGCGTCGGCCGGTACGGTGCGCGTGGATCGCTCCGGTAAACCGGAGATCAGCTATGAAGTGAACGCGAAGGAACGCGGGCTGTTCCTCGAAGGGATGAGGCACTGCGCCGAGATCTTGTTCGCCAGCGGCGCGAAGAACGTGCTCGTCCCGTACGAGTCGCCATTGCTGTTGCGGCCCGGTGACGATTTGCGCGCCATCGAGCAGCGCGGACTGCGTCCCAACGACATCCCGTTGGCCTCCACGCATCCACAAAGCACGTGCAAAATGGGTGAGGACCCCAAACGTTCGGTGGTGAACTCGTGGGGGCAGTCGCACGAGGTCAAGAATCTCTTTGTGGCCGACATGAGCGTCTTCCCGTCATCGCTTGGAGCGCCGCCGCAGATTTCGACGGCGGCCATCGCCGATCGGACAGCGCGGCATATCGCCGAGCAGTGGGGGCGGATCGTTGGCTGACCTGGGCAGTCGTGCTCCGCGTTGCGTGTTCTACGTCGCTGTCGCGCTCCTGGCCGCGGTTCATTCCCTGCGCGCCGATGAGACGGTGACGCTGGGGCCACGCCAGTTCGCCGCAAGCTCGCCTGCGGCGCCGTTCCAATCATTCTTCGTCGATGCGCGCCGCCTTGCTGCAGCAACGACGCCGGCGTGGAGCAGCGCGGACGGTGACCTCAGCGCTTGGGGGCCGGCGCTGGTTTTCCCCCTGTTAGGGCAAGGCGTGCCGAGCGGGACGGTGCTCGGACTGGCGGCGCCGTTGGAGGTGGAAGGTACCGCACCACTCCTGCTGTTCCGCACGCTTGGGTTGTACGCCGCAAAGAGCCAGCTGCCCTTCGTAGCGACCCCGACCGTGATGAAGGCCGTCAACCGGAACCTACGGACGCTCGAGCGAGCGACGCGTGATCTCGATGCGTTCACGGCGGGGAAGGATCTCGCCCCCTGGGGCAGCATCGGGGCTGGCGCATGGCTGGCGTATCTGGAGCTACTCTACCGCGACTACTTCGAGCTCGAAGATGGGGACGCCGCACACTGGAACCGCGACGGCATCCGGGGGATCGAGGAGTTGATCGTGCGCGGGCGGCTGCCGGACGGCGGTTTTCGCCGTGACCCGCGCGATGCGCAGCTGTCCCTATGGCCAACGGCTTTGGCGATACACGCGCTGGTGAAGGCGTACGAGAACGAGGAGCTCGTGAAGTACGAGTCGGCTGCAATGGCTGCCGCGGTCGCGCTCGATGGGCTGCGCGGCGACGACGGCGGCTACTTCACGAACGCTGCAAAGGTCGAGAAGGACCCGCGCGCCAACGCGTACCTCGCCGGTGCGCTGCTGGCGCTGTTCAAGGACACGGGAGATGCGCAGTACCGTGACCGTGCCGCGGCCCTTCTGCGCTGGCTGACCAAGGGTGCAGGAGCCACCGCGAGCGCCCGTGACGCGGCGCTCGGCAGCCACGTGGCACATCTGGCGATGTTCCTCGACAGCCTGGCGACGCAGCCGTATGAGAACCTCCTCGGCCGCCGACCCATGCGGGTGACGGTTGGGCTGGATGCTCCGTCGGCACAGGCCGTCGATGCCATGGCCATGCAGCTGCGACCAGCAGGATTTCGTTACCGCGACCTCTTCGATGCGGTGTTGCACACTCTGGTCGAGCACGTGCCGCAAGCGGCGGGGAACATTGCGTACGATTACGGCGACGCACCCGGCTACGCCGCTGGCGTGTTGTTCGACGGTGGCGACAAGACGATCGCTCCGCAGATCGTTCAACGCCAAGAGCGGCTGCTGGCGTGGCCCCGCGCGCGTGAATTCGACGAGATCTCGTTCGGCGCTGGCGCACTGTTTGCGGCGCACGAACATCCGAATGTCGTTGACGCGGATGCAGCCGGCCGGGCGTTGTGGCGGTACGCACTGCTCTCGGGCGGTCTTGCCGTGGCGGAGCGCTACTACCTCGACTGGCTTGACTGGTTCACCGGCGGCGGCGGCTTCGAGTACGGACCGACGGTGATCGGCGCGCAGATCGCGGCGACGCAGCTGCGCTATGCGGAGCATTTTCCAAACCAAAACATCGGCTGGTTCCTGCAGCCGGGGCAGATAGGACGTGCGCTGATCGACGGTGCCGACCGATGGGCGTGGGACCCGGTGGGTCACGTGTACCGCGCGCGGCCTGGCAGCGCCGCGCTGTGGCTGCTGCCCAACGCGATGATGATCATCGATCTGCTGCAAGCACACGCGCTGACGCATGAGATGTCGTACCTTGCACGCGCAGAGGAAGTTGCCGGCGGGGTCGATGTGTTGTGGGACGATCAGCGTGGGGCCTACTGCGCCAGCTCGGACCAGATGGGCGACAACGCGTACGAGTCGCTGTCGACCAACAGCTATGCTGCGCTAGCGTTGCTGCGTCTCTCGCAGGCGGCGGATAAGGCATCGTACCGAGAGCGGGCGCTGAGAATCTTTGATTTCATCAGCCATGACCTCTACACCGGCGGCGTCATCTACCATCACCTCTCGCGCGGGCGGCGTGCGGCCGGCGATATCTGGTGCACCGGTTGCAACTGGCGCGTGATGAGCGAGTTGGCCGAGCTCGCAAGGACGACGAAGTAGCGGGTACGGTTCATGAGATGGCACGGGCCTCTGGCCCGCAGGCCGGCGCCCCTCCACGTTAGCGAAACAGATCGAACTCGGGGGCGCGGATGAGGCTCTTGGCATTCCCCTCTGCCGGACGGAACTCGTAGCCGCGTACCAGTGCTGCGGGGATGCCGTCGCCCTTGCGCATGACCAGGCCCGCGCCGGCGGCCAGAGCATCCGCCTGCGCCATCACCGTGTGATGCAGTTCGCGGCCACTCATGTCGCGCTCGCCCCGCAGGTCGAGCTGCGCTTCCATGCCCGCAACGCCGAGCGCGAAGTCGACCAAGCCTTCGCGCCATGCGCGTCCGAAGGTGTCAGTGATAAGGACGGCGACGTCGACACCGACGCGCTCCGCGAACGCGGCGCGCAGGCGCTGCGCCGAAGCGTCCGGATCCTTGGGGAGGAGAATGACGATGTCGGGCCCCAGGCTGTTCGACTCGTCTACGCCGGCGTTGGCGCACACCCAGCCCGGTCCGGTCTCGACGATGAGGTGCCCGCGCGCCATTTTTACGATGCGATTGGTCTCACTCAGGATCACCTCGATGATGCGTGGGTCCTTGTCGGTCGTCTGGGCCGCTATCCGCTGCGCGAACGGTGACGCGGTGATCTGGCTCAGCCGGGCGATCCGACCCTCGGCCTTGGAAACGACCTTTTGGCAGACGACCACGACGTCGCCGCTGGCGAGCTCCAAACCACTGTGGCGCACGCCGTGCAAGAGGAGCGCAGCGAGGTCGTCGCCCGGTTGCACAAGTGGGATGCCGGCAACTGCAGTGATCGAGATGGTCATCGGTGCAGCTCCGCCAGGACTGTCTGCGCCAGACGGCGCGACCTGGCTGGGCTGGTCATGAGTGTGTCGGTCACCACTGGCCGCATGCCCAGGGCGGCAACGCGCGGCGCTAGCCCAGCGTCGCGGCGGTCCATGACGAAGACATCAACGCAGTCGCGATAGAGGCGGGCAACGCCGAGCGGCGACACCTCGTGCCCAAGACCCTTCAGCATGCGGTGCAGCGGCCCTTTGATGGGAGCGCCCGCCACGATCGGGCTGATGGCGGCGACTGGTGCATGCGTGGCGCGCAGCGCGGTGCGCATCCCGTGCAGCGCCAGGATCGGTCCGATGCTGACGAACGGATTACTCGGTGGGATGATGACGAGGTCGGCATACCGCAGCGCCGCGAGCGCGCCGGCCGCGGGTCGTGCCTGACGGGCGCCGCGCAGCGTGATGCGCCGCACGCGCCCACGGCCGCGG
>Ga0209048_10005607_pt1 | contig 11836 bp, 10 predicted proteins | sample FrelakmetCRP12CR_FD_187146 | JGI IMG/M metagenome (GOLD analysis project Ga0209048, IMG submission 187146) | Freshwater lake sediment microbial communities from the University of Notre Dame, USA, for methane emissions studies - CRP12 CR (SPAdes)... | ecosystem: Environmental > Aquatic >... | reverse complement strand
GCCTGAGCCGATAATGATTACGTCGTAGAACTGCGCCATGGGTAAATCCTCCTTGATGTGGATGAACACCGCCGGAAAAGCACGAATTCCAGCGCTTACAAATAGCAGCTGTTTCCTGCGAGGCGTGCATGTACCATTTTATCCGAGCAATAGGGACAAGTCAACACCGGAAACAGGTTGACCTGTATAGTGCTTGCAAGACATATCGGGCTTCGGGTAAGATAGAAAAAGGATACAGGGAGGGACACAATGACGAGGGAAAAGATGATTGAGGCTGTTCACAAGGCGTCGGAAAACAACCGACTGAGCTGCGAGAAAGCGCACGAACTGGCAAAGGAACTGAACACTTCGTTACGGGAGATCGGTGCGCTCTGCAATGAGCTGAAAATCAAAATTGCCGACTGTCAGCTCGGGTGTTTTTAAACTTCCTAATGGATGCCGTGTTCTTCGTCTAATGTTACGCCGGGCATGGTCAGGGAACTGGAGAAACAGGTCACCTGGTTCTTGCCCATCGCCTTTGAGCGATAGAGTGCAATGTCGGCCTCCTGAATCAATTCGGAATAGCTCTTTACGACATCGTGCCCCATGTTCGAAAGGCCGAGACTTACCGTCACCTTTTCAAAGGGGTGGGAAATCTTGACCGAAAAGGGGTATTCATCAATTGTCTTTCGCACCCGCTCGGCGACCGGGAGGGCTTCCTCGACAGTGGTCTCCGCGAGCAGGATCGAGAATTCCTCTCCCCCGTAGCGGAAGCAGGTATCTGTGCTTCCGGTCCTGCACGCCGCGTTCAACAACGGCCCCATCTGCGAAATTAACCTGCTGCCTTCAAGATGGCCATAGCGGTCGTTGATGCGCTTGAAATCATCAATGTCGATCATGATAAAGCAGAACTCCCTGCCGGTGCGCACCTTTCTGCGGACCTCTTCTTCGAGCTTCTCGATGAGCACACGGTAATTGAGCAGGCCGGTCAGTTCATCCACCCGCGCCAGTTCGAGCGTCTTTTTAAAGAGCGCCGCCTTCTCCAGTCCCGCGGAAATCAGGTGGGAGAGCGTCCGAAGGAGGTCGAATTCCTCGACCTTGAATGCGGACAGCTTGCTATGGCTGAAACCCATGACCCCGATGATGCGGTTCTCATTCTTGAGCGGTATGCCGATATAGCTCCCGAGTCCCTTTTTTTCTTCCGGGTGGTGAAGGAAACTTCCGAACAGCGCGGTATCATCTAAAAAGATCGGCTCACCGCTTGTCGCAATCTCTCCCGGAGCGCCGTTGTCAAAAGAAATGGATTCCATCATTCTGGCCTGCGATGTGAATGGCTGAAAAAATATCGGCTCCATACCGGTTAGGTCCTTCTTGACCATATAGACTGAGGCGTCCTCAAAGGTGATCGCCTTACCGATGGATGACATGATCTTTTGGATGAGTTCAGAAGGTTCCAGTTCAGAAGCAATAATCTTACCGACATCATAGAACAGGTGGGTATCGGTGAGCTTTTGGTAAAAAAGTGTTTTATAGTCGCGTTCGGGTGTGGTCCGCTTGCTCTTTTTTTCCTTCATGTCTTTCCGTTTTAGCATCGCCAACCAGCATTGGACAGGGATTGGTATATCTTAGTCAAGAATATACCACATTTTGCATTACTTGACCAGAATTATTATTATTGATGCAATTTTTTTTTCGCTCCCAGTCCATGCCGTATTATTGCCGGTGTCGGCTGTCCAGATGCAGGGAGCTTTCCGGATCATTTACTTCACACCGGCCGTATGCGCTTCTGCCCTGAACACCAGCCTCCGGTCGCTCTTGTCGACAATGATCCTCGAACCCTCCTTGACATCGCCGGAGAGGATTTTCGATGCGAGCGGGTTCAGCACGTCCCGCTGGATCACGCGCTTGAGTGGCCGCGCCCCGTAGACCAGATCGAACCCTTCTTCGGCAAGCAGTTCCTTCGCACCATCGGTAAGCTCTATCTCGATCTTTTTGTCCGCCAGCCGCTTCTGCACCAGTCCCACCTGGATCGTGACGATCTTTTTCAGTACTTCCGCGTCAAGGGGATGGAAAATGACCGTATCGTCCACTCGGTTCAAAAACTCGGGCCTGAAGTGCTGACGCATGGCATCAATCACCCTGCGCCGCATCTCCTCCTCGTCGTTCTGCAGCTCCTGAATATACTGACTCCCAATGTTCGAGGTCATGATCACCACGGTATTTTTAAAATCAACGGTCCGGCCATGGCCGTCTGTAAGCCTGCCGTCGTCGAGCAACTGCAACAGAACATTGAAGACCTCGGGATGGGCCTTTTCGATCTCGTCGAACAGTATCACCGAGTAGGGCCTCCTGCGAACCGCCTCAGTCAATTGGCCGCCCTCATCATATCCCACGTATCCCGGCGGCGCGCCGATGAGGCGCGAGACGGTGTGGCGTTCCTGGTACTCGGACATGTCGATGCGGATCATGGCCTGCTCGTCGTCAAAGAGGAACTCGGCAAGCGCCCGCGCAAGCTCGGTCTTTCCCACACCCGTGGGGCCCATGAAGATGAAGCTCCCGATCGGCCGGTTCGGGTCCTGGATGCCTGCCCGCGCCCTGCGTACTGCGTCGGACACTAAAAGGATAGCCTCGTCTTGTCCCACAACCCTCATGCGCAGCCGGTCTTCCATGTGCAGGAGCTTCTGCATCTCGCCCTCGAGCATCCTGGTCACCGGGACTCCGGTCCACTTGGACACGATCTCCGCCACGTCCTCGTCGTCCACTTCCTCCTTCAGGATCTTTTGATGCTCTTGAACGTCTGCCAGTTTCCGGGATTCTGTTTCGAGCTGCTTCTGGAGCTCGAGGAACTTGCCGTAGCGCAGCTCGGCGGCGCGACCCAGGTTGCCCTCGCGCTCAGCCTTATCCGCATCGATCCTGGCCTGCTCGATCTGTTCCTTGATGGTCCGAATCTTCTGGATCCCGGCCTTTTCCGACTGCCACTGCGCCCGCTGGCCGCTCCGTTTCTCCGAAAGCTCGGCGATCTCCTTTTCGATCTTCGCCAGCCGTTCGCGCGATGCCGGGTCCTGCTCCTTCTTCACTGCCTCGCGCTCGATCTCGAGTTGCCTGATCCTCCGCTCCACTTCATCGAGCTCCGTGGGCATGCTGTCGATCTCCATGCGGAGCCGTGACGCGGCTTCATCGATGAGATCAATGGCCTTGTCCGGTAAAAAACGATCCGCTATGTACCTGTGTGAAAGGACTGCGGCATTCACGAGCGCCGAATCCTTGATTTTGACCCCGTGATGCACCTCGTACCGTTCCTTGAGGCCCCGAAGGATGGAGATGGTGTCCTCCACGGAAGGTTCACGCACCATCACCGGCTGGAACCGACGCTCGAGCGCCGGGTCCTTCTCGATGTACTTGCGATATTCGTTCAAGGTGGTAGCACCCACGCACCTGAGCTCACCGCGCGCAAGCGCGGGCTTGAGCATGTTCGAAGCGTCCATGGCGCCTTCAGCCGCGCCGGCCCCGACCACGGTGTGCAACTCGTCGATGAACAGGATGACCTCACCGCTCGCCTCGGTCACTTCCTTCAGCACGGCCTTCAGCCGGTCCTCGAACTCGCCGCGGTACTTTGCGCCGGCGATCAGTGCTCCCATATCAAGGGCGATCACCCGTTTGTCCTTGAGCCCCTCAGGCACATCGCCGCTTACCACACGCTGCGCAAGCCCTTCGGCAATGGCGGTTTTCCCCACGCCGGGCTCACCGATCAGCACAGGATTGTTCTTGGTGCGCCGCGACAACACTTGCACCACACGACGTATTTCCTCATCCCTGCCGATCACGGGATCAAGTTTGCCGCGCCGCGCCATGTCAGTAAGGTCCCTGCCATATTTGGAAAGGGCCTGATATTTATCTTCAGGGTTCTGGTCCGTTACCCGCTGGGAACCTCGGATGTCAACGAGGACCGTGAATATTTTGTCTTTCGTCACGCCGTGGCGGGAAAGGATGTCCCACGCTGCGCCATCGCCGTCCGCAGCAGCGATCAAGAGGTGCTCGGTGCTGATATACTCGTCCTTCAGCCGCTCCGCTTCCAGCTCGGCCCGCTCGAACAACTTGTTGAGCCGCGGCGAAAGATAGGTCTGTACCAGTCCCTCCACCTTCGGCAGTTTGTTGAGTGCCCCGTCGATATCGACCTTGATCCTGAGGGGGTCCGCGCCCAGTTTCTTCAAAATGGGGACCACCACACCCTCCGGCTGGTCAATGAGGGCGAGCAGCAGGTGTTCGCTCTCGATCTGCTGATGGCGGAGCTTTCCGGCCAGTTCCTGAGCCGCCTGCACCGCTTCCTGGGATTTTAAAGTAAATTTGTCAAGACGCGCCATGTTTGCCTCCGTTTGAATCAACGATGGACGAATGACGACCCTTCTCTTCGTTCGCTGGGACGATAGAAGCATTCTTCAAAGCCTTTTCGTCCTTCGTCCGTCGTCTATCTTCTATCGTCCCTTAGATCCCCGTCCCTCGTCACTCTCTCATCACCACGATCCTTCTCACCGGAACGATGGCAGTTTTCATCTCTTCCCTGCGCCGGATCTCACGTTCAAGTTCATCGTGCAGCTGCCTGATCGTAACTTCCATCTCGCGCTGCATCTGTTCCATCTTCTCGCGCATAGACAGGATCACCTCGACCCCGGCAAGGTTCACACCAAGATCGCGTGTAAACCTCAGGATCATCTCAAGCTTTTCCACGTCCTCCTCGGAATAGAGCCTTGTGTTTCCCCCGCTCCGCTTGGGTTTGATGAACCCCTCGCGCTCATAGATCCGGAGCGTCTGCGGGTGGATGCCGAGCATTTCCGAGACCACGCTGATCATAAACAGTCTCTGTTCACGAGCAACCATAAATACCTCGCTGTAAATCACAACGGACAATGAATGACCGTCCGCACGAACTGCATGAGGGACGATAGACGATCGTTCGCGTCGCTGACTAGGACGACGGACGCATAATACATTACTTCCTCCATCCTACGTCCTTCGTCTATCGTCACTCGTCCTTTATCTCTTCCTGAATCCTCTGAACGTTATGTCCTTCCGTGGTTCGGTTGGATGCAGTTTGTCAATCTCGAGAAGAAGTTCCTTTCCGCGTTCTGGAAGAGAGGTCGGAGTGACCACCTTGATCGTTACATAATGGTCTCCCACTCCCCCTCCACCAAAGTGAGGCACGCCTTTCCCTTTCAACTTGAGCTGCTGCCCGGTCTGAACTCCCGGAGGCAGGGTGAGCCAGACCATGCCGTCCACGGTCGGGATCTCTATCTTGTCTCCGAAGACCGCCTCTTTCATCGTTACTTTCGCCTCGGAATAGAGATTATCGCCCTTGCGTTCAAAATACCCATGGGGCCTTACCTTCGTAACGATATACACATCTCCGGCAGGCCCGCTCCGTTCGCCCGGTCCGCCCATACCCTGAACGCGCACCTTGGAACCATTGTCCACGCCAGCAGGTATCTTGACATTTATTCGTTCCGATTTTTGGATAACGCCGTTGCCACCGCACGTCCGGCAGGGACTCGGATTGATCGTCCCCTCTCCGCCGCACGTGGGGCAGGGCTGATCGATACGCATAAATCCTTTACCCTGGGAAATACTCCCCGAGCCCATACAGGTTGGGCAGGTTCTGCGAGCGGTACCTGGCTGTGATCCTGAGCCCCCGCATGTTGAACAGGTCGTATTGCGTTGGAGATCCACCTGCATGGTACGGCCGAAGATTGCATCCTCAAGATCGACCTCAACGGCATAGGTTATATCTTCACCTTTAGTCGGTCCCCTGGGCTTTGCTCTGTTGCCGAATATATTACCAAAAATGTCCTCAAACCCGGCTCCACCACCGCTCCTGAAAAAATCCGCGCCTTGCGAGAAGCCCTCAAACCCCTGACCCTGACCCGGACCAGGACCAGCACCCTGACCAAAACCTGCATCAAACGCGGCGTGCCCGAACTGATCGTACTGCTGCCTCTTCTTTGGATCAGAAAGGACTTCGTAGGCCTCATTCATCTCCTTAAACTTATTTTCTGCGGTCTTGTCGCTGGGGTTGACATCAGGATGATACTTCCTCGCGAGTTTTCTAAAAGCTTTCTTCAATTCTGCCTCAGTAGCACCCTTTTTAACACCCAGTATTTCGTAATAATCTTTTTTTGTTGCAGTTCCCATAATCACCTCAAAGTTAATGACAGATATATTATAAAATATGAGTGCTTCATTGTCAAGCTTTGTGAAAAAAATAAATGAATATTTACTTTATCTGATTTTTAAATTTATTTGCCAAAATAAAAGAGTATTCTCCCACCTCAATATCAATAAAGTCATTATTTTTGTATATCCATGCCACTTTTTTATCGTTTTTCATGTTATTTACAGCACTCTCTATGTTTTTTTTGTAATCCATGCTCCATAAGTTTTTATTGCAGACAACAGGCCATAATAGACCAACCAGTTCCAGCGTATAGATTCTTATCAGCGGGTTCGTGTCCACGAGAGATCTGATGATAATTTGTTGATAGTTCGCGATCATTTCAGGGGAGACCTCGGCAACCCGCGCCAAGGCATACATCACTCCCGGCTTGAACGTCTGTTCTTCGATTCCATAAACCTCGGCGATAAGAGGTATTATATCGGCAAAACCTTCCGGATCGGAGTGCACGATCTCACCCAACAGTTCAGGCGCAGCCCAGCCAATGCCGCCGGATTCATCAGACAGAGACCACAGAAGCTTCCTCACGGCAATGCGCAGGAATTCGTGCTCGGTTTTAACTAACACATTCGCAATACGACCTACCGCCTTTATCGCACGCCATCCCACAAGGGTTTCCTTGTCGTATGCCATACGGATGAGCAGACTCAGCGCCTTTCTGTTTTTCTGAACGAGTAAGACAACAGCATCCAAGTCATTCATTTCGAGTGCATGGTGAATGAACTTTTTCATTTCAAGCTGGGTCATTGTTTTTTCCCTTTTAATCCGATATCATCAATACTTATTGAGTGACAATGATAGCGGAAGCACCGCTACCGCTACTCACGGCAGGAATATCTATCTTCCCGTCGCTCCTTAAGCAAATTGCCCTGCAGCATACCCGGAGGCCCAGGCCCAGTGGAGATTGTAGCCACCCAGCAATCCGGTCACGTCAACCACCTCGCCGATGAAATAAAGACCCGATATCTTCTTTGACTCCATGGTCTTTGAGGACAGCTCGTTCGTATTCACACCTCCAGCCGTCACCTCTGCAACATCATACCCTTCAGTTCCTTTGGGAATAATCCTCCAGGTATGAAGTCCTTCTGCGATACTCTTCAGTTCCTTATCAGAACATTGATTGATCGGTTTCGAGATGACCATATGATCACACCAGGTCTGGACGAACCGCTTGGGGAGATGTCCTGCAAGCAGGGTATGCAGTTCCATCTTGCTCTGCCGTGCAGACAGAAAGACTTCATCGATATCCAATAACGGGAGAAGATCGATCAGCAAGGGCTCTCCGGGCTCCCAGTAAAGCGACGCCTGGAGCGCTGAAGGCCCGCTCAGGCCTCGGTGGGTGAAGAGAATGTTCCCTCGAATTTTTTTTCTGCCGATGGAAACAGCGGCGGCAACGGTAATGCCTGCCAGTCCCTTGAAGATCTTCTGGTCCCGGCCTTGAAACACGAAAGGAACGAGCGCCGGCTTGACCTGTGTGACCCTGAGCTTGAACTTCCTCGCCACTTCGTGTCCAAAGTCGCTTGCCCCCAGCTTGGAATAGGAAAGCCCTCCCGTTGCAATGACCAGCGAATCCGATGAGAACATCCCTTCGCTCGTTGCAACCGCGAACATTTTTGCATGGCTGATATCCGATACGCGGCAGGAGAGCCGTATCTCTGCGCCCGCCTGGCCACACTCCTGTTCGAGCGCGGTAATGATTTCCCGGGCGCTCTTGACGCAGAACAGCTGGCCCTCCTCTTTTTCGTAATACGCGATATGGTACTTCTCAACAAGTGAAAGGATATCCCGGGGCGTGAAGCGGGCGAGTGCCGACGTGCAGAAGTGAAGGTTCCGGGAAAGATAGTGGTCAGGAGTGATGTTCAGGTTCGTGAAATTGCAGCGTCCACCGCCGGAGACGCGAATCTTCGAGCCCGTTCGTTCAGCGTGGTCGATCACCAGAACAGTCCGGCCGCGCTTGCCGCATTCAATAGCGCACAAGAGACCCGATGCTCCTGCGCCGATGATGATGACGTCTTTCTTCATATTTATAGAACTACCGGTATTCACCGTTCTTCCTGCACGAACATCGGCCAGTCAACTTTTTTCTGAAAATTTTGAACTTGCGAAATATACTGCGCCGAGAATATCACCAATTATACAGAATGACAAGAAATTATGAAGTGGCACTCCTTGCCGAATTCGCAGCACATCCATCCTCTTTTTGCTATAGTTTCAATAGAGCCTTTTTGAACATACGTCCCATTATCCACAGCAGATAAAACACCCTGAATAATCCTGCGCAGACATATTCGCGGGTCCCGACACCAGCACAACCGAGGAGGCAGCCAATGGAAGTCGTCCCGTCATATTCCGGGCATCCCTGGATCCGTTTTTATGAAGCGGGAATTCCCGCACACCTGGAGTATCCAGATATCACCCTCGGAGAGGTCCTGTCCAACACCGCGTCCAAGTTTCCAGACCATACCGCACTCATCTTCTACGGAAAAAAGATATCCTATGGACAGCTTGATGCCCTCGTGAACAGGTTCGCCAATGCGCTTGCGGGGCTTGGAGTAAAGAAGGGCGATCGGGTGGCGCTCATGCTCCCGAACATTCCGCAGATGGTAATCGCCTATTATGGAACACTCAGAAGCGGCGCGGTGGCTGTTGCCACCAATCCCCTTTATCATGCGCACGAACTCGAAGTACAGCTCAAGAACAGCGCCGCTGAAACGCTTGTTGCAGTGGACATGTTCTACCCCGTTATATCCCCTGTCCTTTCCAAGACTGGCGTTAAAAAGCTCATTCTCTGCGGCATCAAAGACTATCTGCCCTTCCCGCTGGATCTGCTTTATCCGATCAAAGCGAGGATCGAAAAACAGTGGGTGAGCGTGAACCGGGTATCGCCGATCTATGACTTTTTGTCCGTGATAAGCATAGCCCGGGCAACACCGGTAAATGCCGACGTTTCTCCCAAAGACAACGCGATTCTGCAGTATACCGGGGGCACGACCGGTACGCCCAAGGGTGCGATCCTGACACACCGGAATCTTGTTGCAAATGCCGTGCAGAACAGGGCCTGGCTCACCGTCCGCAAGGAGGGAGAAGAGCGGGTCCTGGCCGTCATTCCCTTTTTTCATGTCTACGGAATGACCACTGCGATGAACCTCGCCGTGCTCATCGGCGCTCGACTGATCCTTCTCCCCAAGTTCCATGCACGGGAGGTGCTCGAATGCATCAACAAATATCGGCCCACGATCTTCCCGGGCATCCAGGCAATGTACCTGGCGATTGAAAACTATCCCGGGATCCATAACTATAACCTCACGTCGATTAAGGCGGCTATCTGCGGCGCCGGCCCGCTCATGCACGAGGTGCAGGAACGGTTCGAACATCTGACCAAGGCACGGATCGTGGAAGGCTACGGCCTGTCTGAGGCCTCCCCCGTCACTCACTGCAATCCTATTTTCGGCACGCGGAAGATGGGAAGCATCGGTTTGCCGTTTCCGGACACGGAGGCAAAGATCGTGGATATCGAGACCGGTAAACAAGAAATGCCTGTGGGCGAAACCGGCGAGCTCATGCTCAAAGGTCCGCAAGTGATGAAAGGCTACTGGAACAATCCTGATGAAACGGCCCGCACCCTCCAAGACGGTTGGCTCCACACGGGAGACATCGCGAAAATGGACGACGACGGTTTCTTCTATATTGTCGACAGGATCAAGGACATGATCAAGACCGTGGGCGAGAATGTCTATCCCCGGGAGATCGAGGAGGTCCTGTTCATGCACCCCAAGGTAAAGGAAGCCGTCGTTGTGGGCATTCCTCACGAAGAGTTCCTCGGCGAGAAGATCAAGGCATACATCGTGCTCAAAGAAGGAAAGACCGCCACGGCGGAGGAGATCATTCAATTTTGCAGGGATCAGCTCTCGAAGTTCAAGGTCCCGAAGGAAGTTGAGTTCCGGAGCCAGCTCCCGAAGACGCTCGTGGGCAAGGTACTGCGGAGGATCCTCCGGGATGAAGAGATGAAGAAATTAAAGGTTCCGCAGTAGAAATCCAAGGCGGGATGGATGACCGTTCGCTTCGCTCACGCTGAGGAGGGACGAGTCTGTTTTATTGCTTTTGCGTCTCTCTTCCCTCGTCCTTCGTCCGCCATGCCCGCTTATTTCCTCAGTGTCTCCGCGCCTCTGTGGCGGCTTTTTTTCGGCAGTATCATTTCTGGAGCTTTGCCGTTAAGGCGGGCACGAACTGCATCACATCGGCCACCACCAGCACGTCCGCCACTTCGCCGATGGGAGCGTCCTTGTCCTTGTTGATGGCAACCACAAACTCCGATTTCTTCATCCCTGCCAGGTGCTGAATTGCCCCGGAAATGCCGCACGCCACGTAGAGCTTCGGCGCCACGATCTGACCGGTGGTCCCGACTTGACGGCTGTGTTCGACCCATCCGGCATCGACCACCGGCCGGCTCGCACCCAGCTCGCCCCCGAGTGCCTTGGCGAGGGCTGCAATGATCGCTACATTTTCTTTTTTACCGATTCCCCTACCAGCGCTGACGATCACCTCTGCCCGGGCCAAATCCACTTCCTTTTTCTGCGCCGGCTCATAGCCGATGAACTCCAGGGGCGAAGCCGCGTCGGCCAGATCGATCGTTTCCAGCTGCGCCTTCCCCTGCGGTTCTCCGGCAGCGTTGAAGGCCCCGGCCTGAATGGTGAGGACCACCTTCCCGGTCTGCGGGGTAACGATCCGCCTCAACTTTGCATTGCAGAGGCTGACTTCGAATTTTCCTTCTTTGATACCCGTGATCTCGGAAACCTGGCCGACCTTCAGGGCCGCGGCCACTCGCGGGGCCAGGTCCCAGCCATATGATGAATGGAGGAAGACGATAGAGTCCGGGTTTTCCCTCTTGATTGCTTCGAGTATGATCTTTTTGTGCAAGTCAGGGTTGTATTCACCGTACTTCGCCGCATCAGCCAGGTAAACTTTCGCATTGACCCAGGGGGCTTCCGATTCTTTCCCGATCAGGACCATTGCCTTGTCAGCGCCTAGCTTGTCGGCAAAGACCATCAGTTCGTAGCTGGAATCGAGGAGTTTCCCTTCCCGGTATTCGCAAATGAGCAGTGCCTTCATGTTGAGCCTCCTGATCGGGACGAACCGGAACCAAACATCATTAGAACCGCGAAGGCGCGAAGAGCGACAAGAAAACCTCTAATGTGTAATTTTAACCCCTCAAAATAATTTGTCTTCCTTCGCGACCTTTGCGCCTTAGCGGTGATAATTTTTCCCGTAGTGAGAAGAAAACAATTTGGAAACCTATTTCACAACCTTCGTCTTCTCTTTTAGAATGCCGACGAGCTTGCCGACCATGTCGTTCACATCGCCCTCCAGGACGAGGCCACTCCCCTTTTTTGCCGGCGGATATACCCTTGCCGTGGAAATCATCTCCTTCTCCTTAAGGAACTCAGCAATGGGGAACGAAAGGATCTCCTTCTTTTTAGCCTTCATGATATTGGGAAGGGTCGGATAGCGGGGCGTATTGAGTCCGAGCTGACAGGTAAACAGTGCCGGTGGTCTGAGCTTCACAACCGCTCTCACGCCACCCTCAAGTTCCCGCTTTGCCGTGACAATCCCGTCGGCAAAGGCAAACCCAACCAC
>Ga0209048_10005606_pt1 | contig 11836 bp, 11 predicted proteins | sample FrelakmetCRP12CR_FD_187146 | JGI IMG/M metagenome (GOLD analysis project Ga0209048, IMG submission 187146) | Freshwater lake sediment microbial communities from the University of Notre Dame, USA, for methane emissions studies - CRP12 CR (SPAdes)... | ecosystem: Environmental > Aquatic >... | reverse complement strand
TGCACGATGTCGGCGACCAGCTTGTGCATGAGCTCGGGAGGGCAGTTGGCGACGGGGAAGAGGTGCGGCCAGACCTCGCGGTAGTCGAGGGCTTCGCCCGCCTGCTCGAGCAGGGCGTAGAAGTCGTCGACCGTGGTGAAGGCGAGCTGCACGGTCTCATCGTAAACCCGGAGCGCGACGGATGCACGGGTCGCTCGCAACGCGTGCGCGGCTCTGCCCTGATCCGCCGTCCGCGGCGGCGCGCATCCTGGGCACGACGCGCTGCCGCCTGCCGGCGGGTGGCTGCGGCGAGGGCCGTGCCCGCTGAGGCTGCCGCCCGAGCCCGGCGGCCGTGTTGCCGGATCCGGGCGGCGACCTCGTGCTGGTTGCGCCGGGCGGCCGCCTCTTCGACCCAGAGTGTGGGCACGAGCCAATCCTTCAGGTTCAAGTGGAGAGTGAGAGTCTTCGGGGGCTGGGCCTTCGTGCTCCAGGGCGGCGACCGTCGTTCTGTACCCTTGCCGCCATCCGTCGCGCGGAGGACAATCGACCGGCCGGATGTCGCGAGCACGACCGTGGGAGCCTCATGCCGTACTGCTCATCGTGTGGACGGCCGCCGGCCGGGGAGGGCCGGTTCTGCGCGGACTGCGGGGGGCCGCGGGAGGTCGCGCCGCCTCCGCCGGCGCCGCCGCCGGCGCGAACGCGCCGGCCACGCTCAGCGCGCCAGAGCGCGGCCGGCCCTACGACTGAGCACGATCTCACTGCCGTGGTGACGCGCCGCCCATCTGCTTGGCCCCCTGCGCTGACCGCCGCTCTGACCGCGGTCGGCATTCTGGCGGCCGTTTCTGCAGGCTGTGCGTCGGGGCGTGACGGGACGGCCGTCCGGCAGACGGCGTCCCCTGCCGGAGCGCCGCAGACACCGTCTCCGGCAGCCACGACCTCCATGTCGGAAGGGCGCTCCGGCCTGCGCATCGTCAGCGTGGTGCCGCCACCGTATGCCATGGGCCCATGGACCGGCGCGGATGTCATCGTGGCCTACCTGCCGATCGGCGCCCCGGTGGTGCCGTCGCGCTGCAGGCTCACCGTGAACGGGCGCCGGCAGGGCGCGCGGATCAGCTGGTTGACGCTGTCGCCGGCTCAGCCCATCCTGATCTTCTCGTGGACCGCTCCGTATCCATCGGGCACCTACCGTTTCCGCGTCAGGGTGGTCGCGCGTGGAGGCAAGACGGCCGTCGCTGAGTGGACCTACGCGTACCGCTGAAGCGCGGCGCGCGAGGCGTCACCGCGCTTGGTCTCGTTACGCTCGGCTGAGGAGTGGGTAGGAGCTTCGCAGAGTCCCGTGGAACGTGCCCCTGCGGTTGCCTACGCGCCGCCGCAGGGGCCCTGCGCAAGGAGTCACCCCGTGGATGTCGAGAAGCTGCACAACGAGGTGCTGCGCGCCTTCAACGATTCGTGCATCAAGGCGGCGCGGCAGCCATATCGAGGCCGCGGCTTTCGCCCGGCCGCCGACGCCTACTTCGAGGAAGACACGCGCGAGATCGTGGTGCGTTTCGAGCTGACCGGGCTGGCGATGGACGACATCGAGTTGCTCGTCGACCGCCGCGAGCTCTTGGTCCGCGGCGAGCGCGGCTTCCCCACGCGCGAGGGCCGCGTCTACCAGCAGGTGGAGATGGACTATGGTCCCTTCGAGCGTCGCGTGCGCCTTATGGTCGACGTCGATCCCGACGTCACCACGGCGACGTACGAGGCCGGCGTGCTCGAGGTGCGGCTCACCCTCACCGAGCGCCACGCCGGCGCCCGCAAGATCGACATCCAGACGGGGGGAGGCGACGAATGAGCGACCCTCAGGATATCCAGGTCGACGCGGCTCAGGAGATACCGGGCACGCTGCCGGTGCTGCCCCTGCGCGACACCGTGGTCTTCCCCGACACCATGATCCCGCTCACCATCGGCCAGGAGCGCTCCATCAAGCTCATCGACGACGTGCTCGCCGGCGACCGCCTGCTCACGCTCGTCACCAGCAAGGACGCCGAGATCGAGGTGCCGGGTCCCGAGCTTCTGCACCCCATCGGCACCGTGGGTCTGGCCCACAAGATGATCAAGCTGCCCGACGGCACCATGCGCATCCTCGTCCAGGGTCTGCAGCGCGTGCACGTCGACAAATACGTGCAGGAGGAGCCGTATCTGGCCGCCGAGATCACCAAGGTCGAGGACGTCGTCGACGAGAGCAAAGAGATCGATGCTCTGCGCGCCAGCCTGCTGAGCGTGTTCAGCAAGATCGTCGCGCTGGTGCCCTACCTGCCCGAAGAGCTCGAGATGGCGGCCGCCAACGTCGACGACCCGGGGCCGCTGGCCTTCCTCATCGCCAGCACGATGCGCATCAAGGCCGCGGACAAGCAGGCCCTGCTCGAGGAGAGCGACGTCGAGAAGCGCATGCGCAGGCTGATCGGCATCCTCACGCGCGAGCTCGACGTGCTCGAACTGGGCTCCAAGATCCAGAGCGACGTGCGCAGCGAGATCGACAAGGGGCAGCGCGAGTACTTCCTGCGCCAGCAGATGCGCGCCATCCAGCAGGAGCTCGGCGAGACCAACGAGCAGGAAGCCGAGATCACGGAGCTACGCCAGAAGGTCGACGAGCTCAGGCTTCCGGAAGAGGCCGACAAGGCCGCCCGCCGGGAGCTCGACCGGCTCGCCAACATCTCGCCGCAGAGCGCCGAGTACCCCGTGATCCGCACGTACCTGGACTGGATCGTCACCCTGCCCTGGACGGTGAGCAGCGACGACAATCTCGACGTCGCGCACGCCCGCGCGATCCTCGACCGCGACCACTACGACCTCGAGAAGGTCAAGGACCGCATCCTCGAGTTCCTCGCGGTGCGCAAGCTCAAAGCCGACCTGAAAGGGCCGATCCTCTGCTTCGTCGGCCCGCCCGGCGTCGGCAAGACGAGCCTCGGCCACAGCATCGCCGAGGCCATGGGCCGCAAATTCCAGCGCATCAGCGTCGGCGGCGTGCGCGACGAGGCCGAGATCCGCGGGCATCGCCGCACGTATGTGGGGGCGATGCCCGGCATCATCATCCGCGCCATGCGCGACGCCGGCACCGACAACCCGCTGTTCATGATCGACGAGATCGACAAGACCGGCGCCGATTGGCGCGGCGACCCGTCGAGCGCCCTGCTCGAGGTGCTCGACCCGGAGCAGAACGTCACCTTCCGCGATCACTACATGGACCTGCCGTTCGACCTCAGCAAGGTGCTGTTCATCACCACGGCCAACCAGCTCGAGCCCATCCCGGCCCCGTTGCGCGACCGTATGGAGATCATCTTCCTTGCCGGGTACACCATCGAGGAGAAGCTGCACATCGCGCGGAACTACTTGGTGCCGCGGCAGATCGAGGCCAACGGACTCAGGCCGACGCAGGTGACCTTCCGCGACGAGGCGGTCGTCGAGATCATCTCGAGCTACACGCACGAAGCCGGCGTGCGCAACCTGGAGCGCGAGATCGGCACCGTCTGCCGCAAGCTCGCGCGGGAGGTGGTCGAGGCCACCAACGGCGGCCGCAAGCGCTTCACCGTCAACGTCAAGCGCGTGCACGACCTGCTCGGTCGGCCGCGGGTGACCGCCGAGGTCAAGCGGCGTACCAGCGACCCCGGCGTCGCCACGGGACTGGCCGTGACGCCGGTGGGCGGCGACATCCTCTTCATCGAGGCGACAGCCATGCCGGGCAGCGGCCATCTCACGGTCACCGGCCAGCTCGGCGACGTGATGAAGGAATCGGCCATGGCCGCCATGAGCTACGTGCGCACGCACTCGCGCGAGCTGGGCCTCGAGGACGACTACTTCCAGAAGCACGACATCCACATCCACGTGCCGGCGGGAGCTATCCCCAAGGATGGCCCCAGCGCCGGCGTGACGATGGCCACGGCGATCTGCTCGCTCGTTACCGGTACGCCGATCAGCAGCGAAGTGGCGATGACCGGCGAGGTCACGCTCACCGGTCAGGTGCTGCCCATCGGCGGCCTCAAGGAGAAGACCCTGGCCGCCCAGCGCGCCGGCATCACCACGGTGATCATGCCGAGCCGCAACGAGGCCGACCTGGAGGACGTGCCCGAAGAGTTGCGCAAAGGCATGACCTTCGTGCCCGTCGATCGTGTGGAGCAGGTGTGGGAGGCCGCCATGGGCCTGCGCCTTGACGGCAAGGGCGCCGAGCTGGCCGAGGCCAACGACCTGCTCGAGGAAGCCAGCGAGCTGCTGCAGCAGGCGCGGCGCAAGACCGGTGGGCGCGGGGCTGAGGCTGCTGAGAGCCCGGCCGGGAAGGCGCCGGCCACGAAGGCGCCGACCAAGATGGCGCCGGTCAAGGCCAAGGCGCCGGCCAAGAAGGCGCCGCCGCCGAGGGCGAAGGGCGGCGCCAAGAAGACCACCGCCGCCCGCGGGCGCAGCGGCCGCAAGAAGTAGGGCGCCCGTGGCGCAGCGCCCGGCCGGGAGGCCGGGCGCCACTCCCGTCCGCAGCGAGCGGCAGCGCGGCGGTAGCACCCGAGACGGTGCCGCCGCAGCGTTGCCTTTCGCCGTCGCGGCGCATACCCTTTGGCCTGCCTCCGCCGGCGCCCGCCGGCCGAGCCCTTCGACCTCGAGGAGCGATGCCCGACGCCCCGTCCGCGCCGCCCGCCGCTGCGACGCTCAAATGCGCGCTGCCCAGCATCCTGCTCATCGCCCTCGCGTCGTTGGCGCCGCTGTGGGGCGTCCTCGCGCAAGACTGGAGCGTGCTGGCCGTCGTCTTCATCTACGTCGCCGACGGGGTCGCCGACGGCCTGACCTTCTGGCTGCGCGCGCGTCGCGCCCAGGGCGCCGCATCCGACGAGGACGCCAAGGACCGCGTCCTGGTCAGCGAGTTCGTGCGCACGTACTTCGTGGTGGTGGCGGCCATGGCTCTCGTGCTGTACATGGTCTTCAGCGGCCGCCTGCTCAAACCTGGGGGCGGCGTGCCCGAGGGCGTGTTCCAGCCGTTCGCCACCTGGCAGTTCTGGGCAGTGGTCGCGGGACTTGTCGCGGTCCGTTGGTTCACGTACTGGTGGGACTGGGTGCGCGGCGGGGAGGCGGCGTTCATGCCGCCGGCCGGCGTCGTGGCCGCGCCGCTGCGCCGCCTCTTCGTGCTGCAGTTCGGGGTGCTCGTCGGCGGGCTGATCGTCTACTGGCCGTTGCATTCGTCCGCCGCCGCGCTGGTCGTCCTGGTCCTTCTCGTCGCGGCAGCGGAAGTGGCGCTGGCCGTGCTCGAGCGCCTGCGCACGGCGCGTATCCGCGCCGCCGTCGAGGCGGGCGTGAGCGTGACGCCCAGACGCAGCGGCACGACTAGGGAGTCGCAGGGGCGGCAGTCCAAGGTACGGCCGCGCGGCGGGCGGCGCCGCGCGCGGCGCCGCTGACGCGGCCCGTCTTGCCTCCGTTCTCCGCGGCAGGCTACGATTGACTTCACCAGGGGGGGATAGCTCAACCCGCACGCAGTCTCTGCATCAGCCAAGGGGGTGCCGATCTTGAGCGCCAAGGAGCGCGAAACGGCCAACGTGGGCGCTGGCCTATGGAAGGGCACCGGCATGTGGGCCTGGGTGCTCTTCCGCATCAGCGGCCTGGTGCTGGTCATCTACCTGTTCGTCCACGTCTGGGTGATCTCTCAGGGGCGCATCGGCGGCGCCGCGTCGCTTAACAGCCTCTTCAAGTTCTTCGACAAGCCCCTGCTCGTGTTCCTCGACCTCATGCTCGTGTCCGCGGTGCTGTACCACGCCCTCAACGGCGTGCGCATCCTGCTCATGGACGTGGGCGTGGGGATCAGGCAGCACAAGGCGATCTTCTGGGTCTGCATGCTCGTGGCGGCGCTGGCGCTCTGCGCGTTCTCCATCAAAGCCTCCAGCTTCATCCTCGGGTAGGGGGCGGACAAGTGGCACTCAGGACCGAGACCCTGGACCGCAGTCGCGGCGGCATGTGGCCCTGGCTGGGCCAGCGCGTCACCGCGGTGCTCGTCATCGTCACCATCATGGTGCACCTCGTGCTCACGCACTACGTCGCCATCGGCCGGCTGTCCTTCGACAACATCGGCGAGCGCCTCGCCGGCGGCGCGGTGCTGGTCAACGACGTCGTGCTGCTCGTGGCGGTCGTCTACCACGCCCTCAACGGCCTGCGCATGGTCGTCCTCGACTGGGGTCTCAGCGGCCGCGGCGGACGGCGCCTCTTCGACGCCGCGCTGTGGCTCGTCGGCAGCCTCGCCATCGTCTACGGCATCTGGGCCCTCTGGGTCTGGGTGAGTTGAGGAGGACGGCGTGACCCATCATCAGCTCATCGTCGTCGGCGGCGGGCTGGCCGGGCTGCGCGCCGCCGTCGAGGCCAAGGCGGCCGGCATCGACGTGGCGATCCTCAGCCAGGTCCACCCCGGCCGCAGCCACTCGGGCGCCGCTCAGGGCGGCATCAACGCGGCGCTCGCCAACCATCCCGAGGGCCACGACGACACCCCCGAGAAGCACGCCTTCGACACCGTCAAAGGCTCGGACTACCTGGCCGATCAGGACGCCGCCATCCAGATGACCAGCGACGCACCGGACGTCATCTTCGAGATGGACCACTGGGGCTGCCCGTTCAGCCGCTACGACGACGGGCGCATCGCCCAGCGGCCCTTCGGCGGCGCCGGTTACCCGCGCACCTGCTACGGCGCCGACAAGACCGGTCACTACCTGCTGCACTGCCTCGTCGAGCGCGCCTACGAGCGCCAGGTCACGATGTATATCGAGGTCTTCGTCACCGACCTCATCGTCGAGGCCGGTCGCTGCCGCGGGGTCGTCGCCTACGACATGATCGGCGGCGGCTTCGAGGCGTTCACCGCCGACGCCGTGATCATGGCCACCGGCGGGGCCGGGCGCATCTACAGCAACACCACCAACGCCATCATCTCCACGGGCGGCGGCGCCGCCGTCGCCTATCACGCCGGCGTGCCGGTCAAGGACATGGAGTTCATCCAGTTCCATCCCACGGGGCTGCTCACCACCAACATCCTCATGACCGAGGGCGCCCGCGGGGAGGGCGGCTATCTCATCAACGATCTCGGCGAGCGTTTCATGAGCAAGTACGCGCCCAAGGCCATGGAGCTGGCGCCGCGCGATATCACCTCGCGTGCGATCACCACCGAGGTCCTGGAGGGCCGGGGCATCGGCGGCAAAGAGTACGTCTACCTCGATCTGCGGCACTTGGGGGCGGCGCAGATCATGGAGAAGCTCCCCGGCATCCGCGACCTCGCCATCCACTTCGAGGGTGTCGACCCGATCGAAGCGCCGATCCCGATCACGCCGTGCCAGCACTACACGATGGGCGGCATCGACACCGACGTGGACGGGCGCACCCTGATGCCGGGCTTCTACGCCGCCGGCGAGTGCGCCTGCGTCAGCGTGCACGGTGCCAACCGCCTGGGCGGCAACTCGCTGCTCGAGACCATCGTCTTCGGGCGCCGCTCCGGAGCGGCCGTGGTCGCCGACCTCGCGGGGAGGGCCGGGGGAGGCGACGCCTCCGCCGCCGGCGCCCGGTCCGTGGCCGACGTGGAGGCCCGCGTGGCGGCCCTGGCCGCGCGCGGCGCGGATGGTCAAGACCCGTACGCCATCCGCGCCGACATGACGGCCACCATGAAGGACCACTTCGGCGTCTTCCGCGAGGAGAAGCAGATGCGCGAGGGCCTCGAGCGGCTGCTCGCGCTCAGGGAGCGCTGCGCGACGATCGGCCTGCGCAACGCCGGCGGCGTCTTCAATCTCGACCTGATCCGCACGCTCGAGCTCGAGGGGATGGTCGACCTCGCGCTCGCCGTGGCCACCGGCGCCGTCGCGCGCACGGAGTCGCGCGGCTCGCACGCGCGCACCGACTTCCCGGCGCGCGACGACGCGGCCTGGCTGAAGCACACGCTGGCGCACTCCACGCCGGCCGGGCCGCGGCTTGACTACAAGCCGGTGACGCTGGGGACCTTCGAGCCACAGGAGCGCAAGTACTGATGCCTGAAGCGAAGTTCCATGTCAAGCGCTATGACCCCGCGCGCGACGCCAAGGGCGCGTCGCGCTACGACGACTTCGTCATCTCCTACGACAGCAGCCTCACGGTCCTCGAGGGGCTCTTCTCCATCCAGGAGCATCAGGACGGCTCGCTGGCCTTCCGCTACTGCTGCCGGGCGTCCATCTGCGGCTCCTGCGCGATGTACATCAACGGCAAGTACCGGCTCGCCTGCCAGACCAACCTGCGCCACGTGCACGCCGACGTGATCACGGTGGAGCCCATGCCGCACCTGCCGCTGGTCAAGGACCTGGTCTGCGACATGAGCGACTTCTTCGCCAAGTACGAGTACGTGCAGCCTTGGCTGATCCGCGACTCTGCGGCTCCCGAGAGGGAGATCCTGCAGTCGCCGGAGGAGCGCAAGAAGCTCGACATGCCCATCGACTGCATCCTCTGCGGCGCCTGCTACAGCAGCTGCCCGTCGGTGTGGACCGAGGACCACTACATCGGGCCCGCGGCGCTGCTCAAGGCCTACCGCTTCGAGGTCGATTCGCGTGACGAGGCCGGCAAGACCCGCATGCCCTCCTGGGACAACGAACGGGGCGCCTACCGCTGCCACACGATCACCAACTGTGTCGAGGCCTGCCCCAAGGAGCTCAACCCCACCGAGGGCATCCAGTGGCTCAAGATGGCGGCGGTGCGCCGCCGGCTGTTCGGCAGGAACAAGTAGAGCCGGCGGCCGGGCGCCGCCCTCCGGTCGTCAGAACAAGCGCGCCGCCGTGGCGATCAGCACGCCCGTCATCGTGATGGCGACGGCCAGCGCCAGGCGCGCGCTCAGGCGTTCCTTGAGCAGCAGCATGCCCGCGGCGATGCCGAACACCGACGCCGACGCTCCCGGCGCCAGGGCGTAGTAGTACGCGCTGAACGCCACCAGCCAGGTCACGCAGGCCGACGCCGCGACGTACCAGAACGTCGCGCCGTTGATGCCGAAGCCGTAGGGCCAGAGGCGCAGCGCCGCGAGCGGCACGGTCAGCGCGACCAGGCCGCCGATGGCGACCACGCGCACGAGGAAGTTGAGGGGCACCGGGTGCACGTCCGCGAGGAGGCGCTTGTTGATCACGGTGACCACGCCCCAGCTCGCGGCCATCACGAGACCGCCGCCGACCCAGATGACCGCTGCCTGCGAGATCGCCTCACCCCTCCAGGCGCGCATCGGATCGCAGGCGTGGCGACGGACGCGAACAGCGCCGGCGGGTATAATCGCCGCAGCGCGAGCGCTGTGCGCCAAAGCACCTTGGAGGACCATGAAGACGTCTGTCGGCAAGACCAAGCTCGAGATCGCCTCCGGCGACATCACCGAGCTCGAGGTGGACGCCATCGCCAACGCCGCCAACACCGAGCTGTGGATGGGCGCCGGCGTGGCCGGCGCCATCAAGCGCGTGGGCGGCGAGGCCGTCGAGAAGGAAGCCATGCTGCAGGGGCCCATCGCCATCGGCGAGGCCGTGGCGACCACCGGTCATGACCTCAAGGCGCGCTGGGTGATCCACGCCGCGGTCATGGGCCCCGATCTGCAGACCGACGCCAACGCGATCGCCAAGGCCACGCGCAGCGCGCTGGATTGCGCCGAGCGCTGCCACGCGCGCTCCATCGCCCTGCCGGCCTTCGGCACGGGCGTCGGCGGCTTCCCGCTGTACCAGTGCGCCAGCATCATGGTAGCCGAGACGGTGGCCTATCTGAAGGCCAGGCCCAACACCGCGCTGCGGCACATCATGTTCTCGGTGTATAGCGACGCGGCGAGGGCGGCGTTCAAGCACGCGCTCGCCGGCGCCAGCCGCTTCTAGATACGCCATCCGCACGGCGCCCCCGGTGATGACGGTCGCGATGTCGTTGGGTTCGACCGCAGGGGTCGAACAGGCGCTCGTCCTCCTCCTCATCGCCGCCGCCGCGGTGGCCGTGCTCGCGCGACGGGTTGGCGTGCCGTACACGATCGGCCTCGTCCTCGTCGGGCTCGCCATCGGCCTGGCCACGCATCTGCCTTCCCTGGCGCTTTCCTCCGACCTCGTCTTCTACGTCTTCCTGCCTATCCTGTTGTTCGAGGCGTCGTTCGATCTTGAGGCGCGGCACCTGAGGCGCCAGTGGCGGCGCATTCTGGTCCTGGCCGTGCCGGGCGTGCTCGTGGCCTTCGCCCTTACGGCGGCCGGCGTCCACTTCCTTGGGGGCCTCGCCTGGGGCTTGGCTCTGCTCTTCGGTGCTCTGATCGCCGCCACCGATCCCGTCAGCGTCATCGCGCTGTTTCGGCGCCTCGGCGTCTCGGACGACCTGTCGACGCTGGTCGACGCCGAGAGCATGTTCAACGACGGCACCGCTGCGGTGCTGTTCGCCATCGTGCTCACGGCGGTGGTCGGCGGCCACTCGGTCTCTGCCGCCTGGGCAGTCGGCAGATTCGCCTGGATGGCGCTCGGCGGCCTCGCCGTCGGGCTCGTCGTGGGCTACGGCGCCTCGTTCGTGCACCGCTACCTCGATGATCATCTCATCGAGATCACGCTGTCCACCATCGTCGCCTACGGGTCGTTCCTGCTCGCACAGACGCTCGGCATGTCGGGCGTGGTGGCCTGTGTCACGGCCGGCATCGTCCTCGGCAACTTCGGCCAGCACCGGGGTATGAACCCGGTGACTCGTGTGACCATGGGCACCGTCTGGGAGTACGCGGCCTTCGTGGCCAACTCGGTGATCTTCCTGCTCATCGGCCTGAGCATCCACCTGTCGCTCATCGTCTCGCACGTCGGGGAAGTCGTGCTGGCATTCCTCATCGTGGTGGTCGGGCGGGCCGTGGCCATCTACGGGTACGGCCTGATCACGCGCCTGCCCGGGAGCCGAACGCTGCCGCTGAGCTGGCAGCACGTGCTCGTGTGGGGCGGACTGCGCGGCACGATCGCGCTCGCGCTGGTGCTGAGCATTCCTGCGTCGGTGACCGGGCGAGCGACCCTGCAGGTCCTCGCCTTCGGCGTCGTGCTGTTGTCACTCGTCGGTCAGGGGCTCTCGATGCCGTGGCTGGTCCGGCGTCTCGGTCTGGTGGAGGCCGGCGCTGACTCCGCCGCCAAGAAGGTCCGGGACGCCCTGCTGGAGGGGTTTGTGGCGGCGCACGAGGAGCTGGAGAGGCTGCAGGCCTCCGGGGCGGTGCCGCGCGCGGAACGCGCGCATCTGGAGCGGACCATCGAAGAGCAGGAGACGCTGCTGCTGGAGGGCCTCGATCCGCTGTCCGAAGAGCCGGCGGAGGGTGAAGAGGGTCGACTTGCGGAGCGCATCGGCGCCCTCGTCGCGCAGCGCCGCCGCGTCAAGGCTCTCCTTCTGGCGGGGGCGCTTCCCGAGGCCACAGCCGCCGACCTGGTGGGCGAGATCGATCGCCGTATCGCGCTGCTCGGCGAGCGTCTCGCCTGTGAGCGCAGCGGCGAGAAGTGCTGATCCCGTCGACGCCGGAGACTGCCGCCGCGCGGGCGCGCCGCTTCACTCGTTTTCGCCGACCTCTTCCTCCATGGTCCGCTCGATCTGGGAGACGCCGCGAGGCCGCCCCGCCCGCACCCACAGCAAGTAGAAGGTGCCGGCGATGAGGAGGGCGGCGGCAAACGACACCAGCGGGTAGCCGCGCAGGAGGTTGACCGCGAGCGTGAAGCCGACGAGCAGCGTGCCGGCCCCGTTGAGCAGGATCCACCGCTTTCTGCGCTCGGCGAGCGAGAACTTGAGCATCGCCAGCAGGCCGGCGAGGAAGCTCAGGAAGACGGCGACCGCGTAGAAGAGGACCAGCTCCTGATCGCGAGCGCCGGCCGCGACGATGACGGTCGCCGACACGAGCAGG